>Ga0209987_10001418_pt1 | contig 13179 bp, 10 predicted proteins | sample N074metaG_FD_182134 | JGI IMG/M metagenome (GOLD analysis project Ga0209987, IMG submission 182134) | Deep subsurface microbial communities from Kermadec Trench to uncover new lineages of life (NeLLi) - N074 metaG (SPAdes) (version 2) | ecosystem: Environmental > Aquatic > Marine > Ocean trench... | reverse complement strand
GGAGGAGGAGCCGTCAGAGGAGCCATCAATTGGAATTCGGCCGCCACTGCTGGGCCAGTTGCTGGGCCTCGGCAATCTCGGCGGGGGTCATTTGACGCTCCAGCCGGTCCCGATTGAACTTGGCTCTTTCATAATTGCCACCCGGCGCCAGGCGGGAGGCGGCCAGGTTGAGCCATTTGTGGGCCTCAACAAAGTTTTGCGGAACGCCCCGGGCCTTGCCGTACATGACGCCAAGATTGTTTTGCGGTTTGGGGTTGCCCTGCTCGGCGGCTTTTTTATACCACTTCACCGCTTTCTGATAATTCTGCAGAACCCCGCGGCCGGTTTCATAAATGAGGCCGAGATTGTTTTGTGACTTGGACTCGCCCTGCTCCGCCGCCTGGGTGTACCAGCGCACCGACTCCTCAAAATCCTGATCAACGCCCTGCCCGTGGGAGTGCATGAAGCCGAGCACAAATTGCGCTTCGGCGAATCCCTGATCGGCGGCTTTCCGGTACCACGTCACCGCTTTGGTAAAATCCTGGGGTGTGCCTTTGCCATAATGGTGCATCGCCGCGACTGCGTACTGCGCGCCGACATGGTTCTGATCGGCGGCTTGCTGGTACCAGATCATGGCCGTGGCGTTGTCCGCTTCCACTCCGAAACCGTTGCGGTACATGACCCCAAGGTTAAGTTGCGCCTCGGCGTTGCCCTCATCCCCGCCTTTGCGATACCACTTCATCGCTTCCTGATAATCCTGCGGGACCGTCCGGCCATAAAAATGGGCGTCGCCCATCGCGTTGGGATCGTTGGGGTCGATCACCTCGGATTCTCCCACCAGAAAAGCCAGCTCTGCCTCATTCGGCATATTCTCGCGGGAAACGTCATCGGCCAACGACGGCGCAGGCAACAGGCAGACCAGGCAGGCCGCCACTAAGGGAAGGAAAAATCCTGACGCGGTTTTGGTAGAGAATCTCATTGGGCTCAAGCCTGTAAAGTGGGAGAGGCTCATTACATTATCACGGGCTGACACTCACATTTATTATCATTTCTGCATCCGAATTGCAACGGGTTCCTTGTTCAGAAGTGCTCCGGAGCCGATAGACGAATGGCAACCGTGTATGTAACGATTTTGATATCAGTCTCATAACACATTACAGAAAATTTCACCGCACCAGTTTGATTTTTTGGGGTTGGTGATTGCCCAGCGTTTTCAGGTTACGATATGCTCAGGTGAATTATTTGGATCCCCGAAATGCCTCCCCTTGAAAATTTTGTCGTTGGCTGGCGTAGACTTCAGTTCCGCCGAAGTGGCCGAGGTTTTCCGCCGGCCACGCTTCTTCATTACCGTGATTCCGCCTTAAGCCGAATGAGCCTTGAATTACCCGCCCGCATCAGGTACCCTTGGCCTTTCCAAATCAATGACTCAATAAAATGATCAGAACCACCCTGATCGGGCACGCTTGCCTGCTCATCCAGTCCAAGGAAACCACCATTCTTACCGACCCGGTCTGGTTCGATTACCTGTGGGAAGAAATCAACACGCTGTGTCCCAGCATCGTCTTGGAGAAGGATAAAATTCCTCCGGTGGATGTCCTCAACCTGTCGCACCGCCATCAAGATCATTTCGACGTGCACACCCTGGCCTACCTCAAGCGCAACGACCGTATATTGAAGCCGGACGTCACCATCCTCGCCCCGCAAGACGATATTTTGCTCGATATCCTCAAGGAACTGGAGTTTGAAAACGTCCACGTGGTCTCGGACTTCGAACCGATCCAGATCAAAGATGTGACGATCACGGCGACGCCATCGCGCAACCAGGCGAGCACATCGCAGGATTATTTTCCCGAGCACGGACTGCTGGTCAACGACGGCGAAGTGACTCTCTGGAACCAGGTGGACACCATCGTGGATCCTGACATCGTCGAGCACATCTGCAGTTTGTACGGGCAGGTGGATATGGCCCATGGCCGGTTCGTGCCTTTACTGGAGGGCAACTTCGCGTACAACAAACCCTTTGTCCTGCCTTTTAATGAGTACTGTTCCTTCTTGAATGTGATGAAAGCGCTCAATCCAAAATTCGTGGTTCCGGGTTCGGCCGCCTTCCGTTACCGCGACGAGTTCAACTACCTGAACGCCTACACGTTTCCGACCACTCAGGAACAGTACCTGCGCGACCTCAAAGCGTTTTGCCCGGAGATGGCAGCCTCCATGTTTTTATCCGGGGATGTCGCGCATATCGAAACCAGCGGAGTGCGCATTGAAAAGCAGTCCTCTAATTTCGTGCGCGTGCGCGAAGATGACAGCCAGAAAGTAATTTTCAAACCTGTTATGGAAGTCGCGCCGATACGCACTCAAACCAGCGACCCCAAACAGGTTGAGCAGGAATTCATCGCCATCCGGGATTTTGTTGAAAATCAGCTGTTGGATCGACTTAAAAAAGCTGACATGTGGAACGGATGGAAGGAATGGCAAGTGTGTTATCAGCTGGAAGTGTTCGGCCAAGAGAAAGAACCGGAAGTGTGGAGCATCGATTTTGGACTGCCCGAGCCTGAAGTTCAAAAAGGCGACCTCGGCAAGATCAATGTCTTCGAAGCCATCGCCTCCTCCGAGTTGCACGCTTTGATCGAGAAAAGAACGTCATGGGATTACGTGGCCTTGTGCGGCAACTACCGGACCTTCAATAATATCTATCGTGTGACCGAAGGCAATTTTGAATACTACTCCTCCGAAAAACTCAACCAGGTGGTCGAACCCCTGATGGAAGCCTTCCCCGCCACCCTCGAAATGGACCGCGAGAAATTCATGAAAGACGTCCGCCGCTGGAAAAACAAAGCCTAACCGGCGAAGCGCCGGAGCAAATGGGTCCTGGCTCGGTCGTACACTCAATAAATTTCAGGCATGATTCACAGGGGTTCAGCACTCTGCCTCCCTCGCTAGAGGGCGCCGGCCCCCGCTAGGGGGTTTTTTCTTCTGCGGGAATGTCGGGCAGTTTGAAGACGGTGGACTGGACCACCGGCACCTGATAAAGAAAGCCCCCATTGGTATGGTCCAATCCCGCCTCGAAATATAAAAATTCGAATATCTCATCGGCGCGTTCCGCCTCGATCGACACCGTGACGACCTCCACCTCAACGTATTCTCCATAGGTTTTGTTGGTGGGGTTCTTGGTACTGCGGCCGCGGCCACGATCAATATCACAGGTGTTGACACCTTTTTCCTTGTGGAGGCGGCCGATGACCTCCGACGCGTTGCCTTGTAGGAGAACACAAATAATTTTTTTGGTGTGCGTTACAAAATCCATAGATGACAACTCCTGATGAGATTGCGTTTAGGAGGACCCGCCGGGTTCGGCGGAACGCGATGCTCCTTCACCGCTCAGCCGGTCCAAGACATCGGGGGGAATGTACGTCGCCGCCTTGTCCACCGGGGTGATGTACATGATCCCCATTCCGGGCGTGTCCAGTTTACCGGCGAGATACATTTTTTCAAAAACCCGGTCCACCTGGTCGCTGGACACCACGATGTTGATGACTTCCTTTTCCACCTCCACCGCGACACCGAGAATGCCCAACCGTTCGCGCACGCCCACCCCACGGGCAAAATGCACGGTCGCGCCCTGCGCTCCCGCCCCGCGGGCGGCTTCAATAATGGTTTCGGCATACCCGCGTTGCACCACACAGGTGATCAGGGCAACATCGGTCAGCACTGAAATTTCTCGCATGGGTCCTCCTTTATGAAGTTCGTGAACGAATCCAAAGTCCGGTGACCAGAACAGAAATGATGGGACCAATGGACGCCATCGAAAGGATTCCGAACCCCTCGACGGCGCTGACGGCGTCACCGAACCCCAATCCCATAGCCAAAACCAGGGGAACAGTGACCGGCCCGGTGGTCACACCCGCGCTGTCCCACGCCACATTTACAAATTCCTCAGAAGAGAGAAAAGTCAAAACCGCGCCGATCAGATAAAGGGGCAAAATAAGAGCGCCAATGGGAATTTCATAAATGATTTTGACCACCCCCAGGGCGATGCCGCAACCGACGCCAACCGATACGGCGATCATCAGCATGCTTTTTTTGAAAGCACCGTTGGTTAAATTTTCCACCACCAGACCCAGCGCGTTCAATGCCGGTTCGGCCAGCGTGGCGCCAAAGCCCAGGATCCACGCGAAGGTCACGGCCACTAAAATTCCTATCCGGTAATCAAACAGGGGCGAATTTTTGATGTGCTCCAGTTGGGTGAAAGCACCGGGGATGAGGTTGCCGGACTGACTGCCCAGTTTGGCGAGTCCATAGCTGAGTCCCAGACTGAAAATGATCATCCCCAGAACCGCCAGGAACAGGCCGTAGGCAACGATGCCAGGGTCCCGCACTTTTTCTTTCAGGATCACCACCAGAACAAAAAAGAGAAAGATCACCAACGGGACGATGGCGCGGATGCCGCCGACGATTTCCAGACCGGGTGTTGCCTCGTACCAGACTAAACCGGCTTGCCCGGCGGCCAGGGACTGAGCCGCCAGGATGATGGCATCGGGGGTGGTGTGTTGCGATAAAAAAATCGCCAATGCCATAACGGCCACGATGGGAAACAGGGAGGCCAGAGTCACGATCCCGAAACCGGACAGGGAGGAATTGCCCTTGCCCGCAGAAGAGGCGATGCCGATGCCCAGCGACAGCACGAGGGGCACGGTGACCGGCCCGGTGGTGACCGCGCCGCAATCCCAGGCCAGCCCCAGAATTTTAGCGAGTTCAGGATCGGACATGCAGTACAGGGTCAGCCCCAGAGTCGGCACGAGCGTGAGGTAGATGATCGGTTTCAAACTCCAGCCGTACAGGAACCGCATGGTTCCCAATACCGTGGCCAACCCCACGCCGATGCCGACCATCAGCACCAGGGTTCCGGACCAGTGATTCAGAATGGCATATAAATAAGGAGCCCTTTCGACACTGACCATCGACCCAACCGTTTGCAGGGCGCCGATCGCCGGTTCGGCAAAAGTCACGCCGATGCCCAGCAGAAAGCCGATCAACAGCACCACCGGCAGTTTGGATTTTTTGGGAAGACTGTGTCCGATCAACTCGCCGAAAGGCATCAGTCCCAGTTTGAGCCCCTCCAGAAAAATCATCAGACCAATGATGACCGCCAACAGGCCCCACAGGATCACCCAATGGTCCAGCACGGTTTGCCTCAAAATGAAAATCTGAAACAACATCAGGTAAAGGGCGAGAGGCACCACTCCTTTGATCTGTGCGATCAATCGTTCGCTGATATAAGGGGCGAGGATACGGGTGATGTCGACGCGGCGCAATTGGACTTTGGGCGGAACGTAGGGAATTTCCCGGCCTTCGGCGTCGTATTCGGGTTGCGGCGTCAGATCATTATAGCTGACGAACTTCTGGTTGATGCGGACTTCCCGGACAAAATCTCCGAAGCGGATTTTCTGACCCATGAGCTGGCTCCTGGTCGGATGATTGATCAACACACTTGTATTTGGGAACCCTCACTCTCGCGCCTCCCGGTGAAACCATTGACTCGCAGAGGATACGGAGCTATGGTTTATTATACTGAACCTTTGCGAAAGGGACAAATTGGATCAACTTTCGAGCACGGTTCTGGGCTTGGGGATTCTGTTGGCATTGGCGGTATTGATGTTGCCGGTCGCCCGGCGTTTGCATATTCCCTTCACGGTTTTCCTGGCCCTGGTGGGCGGCGTTTTGGGAGGAATGGAGCTGGTTTTTCCTGAATCCTCCGGGGCGGGCCCCTTCAACGATTTTCTGCACTTTTTGCAGGAGTTTCATCTCACTTCGGAAGCGGTGTTTTTTATCTTCCTGCCGGCTCTGATTTTTGAATCGGCCCTCTCCATCAATGTCCACCGATTGCTAGACGACCTCATTCCCATTCTGATCCTGGCTATTGTCGGACTTCTGGTTTCCACTTTTATTGTCGGCCTCAGCATGGTGAGCGTTTCCGATAAGGATTTGCTGGTCTGCATGTTGTTGGGGGCGATTGTATCGGCCACCGACCCGGTGGCGGTGGTCGCTCTGTTCAAAGAACTGCAGGCCCCCAAACGCCTGACCATTCTCGTCGAGGGTGAAAGCCTGTTCAACGACGCCACCGCCATCGTCATGTTCACCATCCTGACAGGCATGATTCTGCGACAATCCGAACCTGGTATCGCGGCGGGAATCGGATCTTTTCTGAAAGTGTTTGTGGGAGGCGTGTTAACCGGTTACGTTTGCGGGCGGATTGTTTGCGGAGTGTTCGGCCAGATCCAAAAAGTCCCCATCATCAAAATCACTTTGTCCATTTGTGTCGCTTATTTCTCTTTTATCATCGCGGAACATTATTTGCACGTTTCGGGCGTGATGGCGGTAGTGACCGCCGGTTTGGTGGTCGGTTCCCTGGGACCGTCCGTGATGTCCCCGCCCACGTGGCATTCTCTGCAAGAGACTTGGGACCACCTCGGCTTCTGGGCCAATGCGGTTATTTTTATACTGGTCGGGATCGCCGTCCCGAATATCCTGATGAGCATGACCGGCACGGAGGTGGGACTTTTAGGGATCATGATCCTTTCCGCCTTTGTGGCACGCGGGGTCATCTTGTACGGAATTTTGCCTGGGTTCACCTTTGGCAATTGGGTGGCCAAGGTCAACATGGCTTACAAGACAGTTATGTTCTGGGGCGGTCTGCGCGGCGCGGTTTCCCTGGCGCTGGCGCTGGCGGTGATGGAAAATCCGGCGTTCAGCGAAGACACCCGCCATTTCGTCGGAGTGATGGTCACCGGCCTCGTCTTGTTCACCTTGTTTGTGAACGCCACCACCATCGGCGCCGTCATGCGGTTTTTTGGGCTGGACCGGTTGTCCCTGGCGGATCAGGCGGTCCGCCAACGCGCCATCAAGGTGTCCTTGAACGACATCTCGAAATACCTCGAGCATTGCGCCGAGGAGTTGGAAGTGAGCCCGGAGTTGACCCGCGAGATGTTGGACCGCTACCATCACCGCATTGACGCGTTGAATCGCCAACAGGAACAAACCCGGAAAATTCCACGGGTGGACTGGCTACGCATCGGCCTGACCACGTTGACCCACCAGGAACGGGCCGGGTACCTGCAACATTTTGGTGACGGGTTTGTCGATTCCACAATCGCCCGCGTCCTGCTGGCGCAAACCGAAGACCTGATAGACGGCATCCGGCTCGACGCCGTCCGAGGGTATGAAGCGGCCTGGAACAAACACCTCGGTTTCAACTGGCGTTTCAGCATGGGATCCAAAATTCAAACCTGGACTGGCTACTGCGGTGTCCTGGCGGAACTGCTCGCCGACCGCTTCGAGATTTTGATTTCCCAACGCAAGTCCGTTCGCGCTCTGTTGACCACCGAAATCAAAAATGTCACTCAGCTGTTGGGTGAGGAGACCGGCGGGGAATTGACCGGTCTGCTGGCAACCCGCTTGGCGGTGATTGAAAAAGCGTTGACCATGCTGAAACTCCAATACCCCGATTACACACGGACCCTGGAAAAACGATACCTGTCGCAAGTGGCGCTCCGGCTGGAAAGCACGGAGTTTGAGGACATGGCGCAACATTACATCATCAGCCAGGAAGTGTTTCAGGATCTGTGGCGGGAGTTGGAGTCGAGCACCCGCCGGATATCGAAACGGCCCAAACTGGACCTGGGACTGCAACCGGAGAAACTGGTGGCGCGGGTGCCGCTGTTCGCCGATTGTCCGCCCGACCGGATCGCCCACATTGCCAAACTGCTCCATCCTAAACTGGCCCTGCCGGGAGAAAAAATTATCCGCAAGGGGGAGCCGGGCCACACCATGTACTTCATTTCATCGGGCAGTGTAGAGGTGGCAGGGAATGGGGAGTCGATCCTGCTCGGCACCAACGACTTTTTCGGAGAGATCGCCTTGTTGCAAGATGTCCCCCGGACCGCCGACGTCACAGCCCACGGGTTTTGCAATCTTTTGGTTCTGGATGTGAAGGATTTCCGTGACTTGCTCGCCACCACCCCCGACCTCAAGGAAACCATCGAACGCACCGCCCAGAAACGATTGCCCCCTAGCGGAGGGGCAAATAGCTAACCGTTTTGAATCATGGTCGACCACTGTTGGGCGCAAGTCAGAGTTAGGATCCACTTGCCTCCCCTGCCAAGGGGTCGTAGCGGTAGCCGACGCCGTGGACAGTGCGGATGATTGCCGGGTTTTGCGGGTCCTTTTCGATCAGCTTGCGCAGTTTTGAAATGTGTTGATCGAGGGTCCGGCTGTTGGGCAGGTAACTCTGGCCCCAGCAATGGTCGAACAGGGTGTTGCGATCCACCACCCTGCCCCGGTGGTCGTGCAATAATTCGAGGATGCTCACGTCCCGCAGGCTGAGATCGATGCGGCGCTCGCCTCGGCGGGCGCGCAACTCCTCGGGATAAACTTCCAGGTCGCCCAACTGCAACACGCGCGCCTGGCCTCCACCGGATTGGTTGGCCAGGCACCGCCGGGTGACGGCGCGGATTCTGGCCACCACTTCACGGGTGCCAAAAGGTTTCATGATGTAATCGTCCGCGCCGAGTTCCAGCCCGATCACACGGTCGATCTCCTCCGATTTCGCGCTAAGGAAAATAACCGGCACCTGACTGCTGTGACTGCGAATCTCCCGGCACACGGCGTAACCGTCCTTGCCCGGCATCATGATATCGAGCAGAACGAAGTGCGGCGACTCTTTATGGAACTTAGTCACCGCATCAGCGCCATCCACCGCCAGCACGGTTTGGTAGCCTTCGGCTTCGAGCAGATCGCGCAACCCCTCTCGAATGTATTGATCGTCCTCCGCAATTAAAATTTTCATGCCAGCCTCTGAGGTGTGTGCAACACAATTTTAAAACAAGCGCCCTGGTCCGTTGGAACCAGGGTGAGGTCGCCGCCGTGCAACCGGGCCAGGTCCCTGGCGATGCTCAACCCGATCCCGGTACCCGCCACACCGTCGGTACTGCGGGAACTGACCCGGTAAAACGGCTCGAAAATACGGTCCGCGTCGCGCTTTGAAATGCCGGGACCATGATCCCGCACGGTGATGCAGGTGCGGTCGGCTTGGCGAGCGCTTTTGATCTCCAGGCGCGCGCCGGACGTTCCGTATTTTTCTGTGTTGCTGAAAATATTATTGAGAATCTGCTCGAGCGCGTCGGGGTCGACTGCCACCCGGCCGGCCGCTCCTTTCTGAAAATGAATCCGCACCCCTTTGGCTTGCAACGAAGGGGCAAACATCTTGAGCGTGGCTTTGATGATTTCATCCACCTGACCCATTTCGCAGCGCAGAACCAAACGGTTTTTTTTGGATCGGCCAAAGTTGAGAACGTTCGCGATGAGCCGGGACAGACGATGACTTTCGTTAGTGATCACTTCCAAATAACGCCGGAACTTGCCCGCTTCCTCCGAGTCATCTTCCCGCTGGTTCTCGCCCAACAACTCGGCATAGAGCCGGATATTGGTCAACGGGGTTTTCAATTCATGGGAAACCTGGCTCACGAAGTTCACCCGCTGTTCGGCGAGTTTCATCTCGCGCGTATGCTCCCGATACAAGTAGAAGGCCAAGCCGAACAAAGCCGTGCCGACCGCGGTCAAAGCGCCCGCCAGGTTGAACCATTTTAAATCCGCCCCCTGGCCAAGCCCGGAGCCAAAATATTCCAGCTTCCAACTTCCCAGCGGTGGACTGAGCGACAATTGATGTACCGGACCCGCCACCGGTTCGAACCGGCCCCATTGGTAGACCACCGTCCCGGCGGAATCGACCAAGCGGATACGGGCATCCCCCAGGCGGTCGTTCGGTCCCCCGGTGGCGGGAAGCAGACCGATGATGTTGGCCTGTAAACGAATCGGGTCCAGCTCGAACCCCATCAAATGACCGCTGGCGTCGCGCCACCAAAATAAATGATTCATCTCCGCGCCGGAATACCAGACGTGCCAGCCCTGCAAATCCTGACGTTCATCATCCAGCAGAACCGTTTTCAATCTTTGGGACGCAATGATACTTTTCTCGGCAGTTGCCGGCTCCAGGCGGGACAACACCGCCCCGGCCCGTTCCAGAAACCGGCGCTCCATTTGGCTCAACGGTGAGTTGCCGGGAGGAAAAATTCTTTTAAAGTCGCGGTCGAAAATCAACATCTGGCGGATCCCCGGTTGCCCGCGCAAAAAAGCCCGCACCGCCGCCGGGTCCTTGGCAAGGCCCGCGGCCCGTTGCGGAAATTCCGTTGCCAATGTTTTGAAATAATTTCCAATAGACTGATCCACTGCCTTGAGTTGCGACGTGATCAATGTTTGGATTTGGTGATCGTGCAACCTCTGATCATCCTGTAACACACGAATGCCCATCCATCCCAGGAGGACGAGCGGGATCGTCACAATCAATAACAGTACCGCCAGAATTTTTGTTTTCAAAATTTACCTTTTAAACCCTCTCGCGGGGGTCGCCACTAACTATGCTCTTATAATCATGCCTGAAAATTTCTGAGCGCCAGAGTTCGACCATTTTGCGCCGGGCCTTGCCCGGTTGCCTCCAGCCGCAGGCTGGCCTCTTGACAGGGGAGGCAGAAGGTTGAACCCGACCTCATGCCCAGCAATTGCTGAGCACAAGATCGAGTTTGACCCATTTGCTTCCAGGTGCAACCTGGTTCAATATTTCTGCTGATGATCGTACTTGAACTGGCGTTGCCTCATGGACTTGCGTTTTTCGTTCCATTTTTTATTGTCACCCAGTTCATCAGCATCCTGATAAACTTCCTCTGCCAAAGCTTCAAAGCGGGGAGAAGAAGCGGCCCCTGAACTGCTCATGCTCTTTTTGAGGGAGTCGATGTTGCGCCGCAAATAATCTTTCGCGGCTTCCAGCTTGCCGGCATCGCGCAGAACAACGGCTTCCTTGCTCACCTGGTTCAAAACCTGTTCCGCCGCCGAATCCATGACCGGTTGGTTGACCGATTTCACCACATCTTCCCGCTTCTTGCTGAAGTTGACGGAGACCGAACCGTGAAGCGAGTCCGTCACCTTGGCCCGAAGATCGAGATAGGAAACATCCACCGACGCGAGGTCCCACGTTTCTCCCGCCACTCCGGCAGGAATTTCCACTTCCAGTATCACAAATTTTTCCTGGTTGCTAGACAATTGATTGAGATTCACATGCACATTTTGACCGATGATTTGCGCGCTACGTCCCAGCACCCGAATCGGACGAATGGTATTGGCGCATTTGATGATGATGGTGAGCTGGTTGGCCACCACGGTCAGCGCGGTATTGAACTCCGCCGCGAAGATGCGGGACAAGTCGGCGGAGTTTTGAACAAAGGCGTGATGGCCGTCGCTCATGCCCGCCAGCTGAGTCATCAGGTCCTCGTTGTAGCCGAGGCCCAACCCGATCGTGGTCACGCTGATGCCTTCCTTACCGAGAGAAGCTCCCAATTGACCCAGTTCGCTGGGCGTGCTTGGCCCGATGTTGGCCAACCCGTCGGAAAGCAGGATCACGCGGTTGACGCGGGTTTTATCCAAAAACTTGCGCACCTCGGCGGCGCCTTTGCTGACCCCCGCGAACAGGGCCGTCCGGCCGCCATCGCGGATATTGCGGATCGCGGAATAAATAGACTGCTTGTCCGTCACCCGCGTCGCCGGCACCACCACGTTCACCACGCTGTCGTAAGTGACCATGGAAACGATGTCCCGGGAATTCAAAAGACCGATCGCCATGATCGCCGCCTCCTTGGCGCGGGCCAGTTTTTCGCCGGCCATGGACCCGGACCGGTCGAGCACGATCGCCAGATTGACCGATGCCCGGTCGGATTCCACCGGCAGGTCGAACCCTCTCAACCCGACCTTCAAAAAAGTTTTCTGGATCTTGCCCGCTTCCATCACCGGAGTGCCCAGGTTGACCTGCAACTCGATGGTGCGCGCGCCCACGCCGGTGGCCGTCAACAACATCGACACCACCCACAACGAAATTATAGATTTTAATTTGGACTGGATCATTGGCCTGACTCCTTAAATTAAGTAGATTGGTTTGGGATGAAGATGAGCTCCATCCGTATATCTTGCATCCAATCTACGAAATCCGGCGACCTCTCAGGTCAGACAAGTTGGAAAGTTTTGTAAAAATTTTGTAAACCGCACCATCGGAATTTTTGCCAATTCTTCGTCACTGATCGCTCCTCAGAATAATAACAGGTTATGAAATTGTCATTCTGAGCTTTAACGAAGAATCCGTGTTTGCTCCGGGCCTTACCCGGCTCCCCCTTGTAAAGGATACTTTTGTATAAGTGGTGGCTTTGCTTTTGTAGTTGCTCGATTCATCGAGCGGTTTCGAAAATCGCCCCATTAATGAGGCAACAGCACTAAGGGAAAAGCCCCCTTCGGAGAAGGGGGAACTAAAACCCAGATTCTTCGTCACTTCGTTCCTCGAGAATGACAAGCAAACCCGCAACTGTTATGCCTAGGCTGGCGAAGGACTCAGGGTGACCATTGCTCCACTCCTGTGATCCTGTCAAAAATGACCTCCCCTTGAAAAGGGGAGGCGTTATTGGGGTCCAGCGTTACGCTGACCGGACGTGGCCGGGCCCCGGCAAGCCGGGTGCATCCGGCGGGAATCCAAAAGGTGATCCACACAAGACAATTGAAAAATGTCTCACTTTTCGGCTGGTATCGTCATCGTGCAATATCAGGTCTTGAACTTGAACGACAGGTGCACGCGGGCGCGGTAGGCCACCACTTTGCCGTTTTCCAACCTCATATCCAGTTTGTCGACTTCCGCGATGCGCAGGTCGTCCAATGTTTTGGCCGCGGTTTCCACTGCGTGTTTAGCGGCGTCTTCCCACGATTCCGTACTGGTTCCCACGAGTTCGATAATTTTGTAAATGCTGTCCGGCATAAGAGCCTCCTTTTTAAAATCCGTCCCAAGGACGGTCCCTTGACGGGTGGATGATGGCCTGCTCCCCGACATGTGGTCCGGGGTTTATCCAGTTAATTTACGGATTTAAAGATGGACCCTATTTTACACGAAACGACCACTGCAGATGCCCAAAAATTCATTATCTCAAACAGTTTATTGAAGGCGCGGGCAGGCGGGTTTTGCATAAGTCATGAATAGAGTAATCCCCTCCTTACCAAGGAGGGGATACAGGGGAGGTTATGGTGCCCATTGCCTTGATGTTAGAGAGGTTCCACCTT
>Ga0209987_10001417_pt1 | contig 13181 bp, 11 predicted proteins | sample N074metaG_FD_182134 | JGI IMG/M metagenome (GOLD analysis project Ga0209987, IMG submission 182134) | Deep subsurface microbial communities from Kermadec Trench to uncover new lineages of life (NeLLi) - N074 metaG (SPAdes) (version 2) | ecosystem: Environmental > Aquatic > Marine > Ocean trench... | reverse complement strand
TGGTGCAGTAAACGAAATTCTTGCCTCAGAACCATCAAATGATACTTTGTCTCCAGAAATTTGGTTCCAAGAATAGGTTATATCATCACCATCTGGATCCACTCCAAATCCTGTGACAGTTACTTGTGAATCGCTTATAATTCTTCTATCAGGTCCTGCATTTGCCTTTGGTGGGTAATTTTGTTTTGATATCGTGATTGTAACATCATCTGTATCATAGTTTCTATCAGAGTCAGTTACTCGAAGTTCAAAGACTAAATCCGCAGAATCACCATCAATAAATGGAGAAACAAAGTAAACGTCCTCAAAAGATTTTTGGTAAAGTGTCACCGGACTACCAGATTTTTGAGACCATTTGAATTTCAGTTTAGTGTCTTCGGGATCAGTTCCACTACCTTCAAGATTAACAAATACATTTTGATTTACAGTCTGGTCAGGTCCTGCGTCAGCAATTGGGGGGCCATTAAAGGGAAGAACTCTTACCATTGCAAGATCTGATGCCCATCCATTACCTTTTGAATATCCTGTAACCTGGAAGGAAAGTAATTCTGAATTCTCACCCTCAAGATCAGGTGCAATGAATCGAACTTTGTCTCCAACATAGTTGCTTAACGAAACTGGTGGGCCAATTAATTGTGCCCATGAATATCTAATTGGTTGGTCGTTGGATGTCTCACCTGTCACATCCATTGTAACAGTCTCGCCTTCTCTTACAGTTTGAAGGGGACCGGCATCAATTGAGATTAATCTATTTTTTAAGATAGCATAAAATGGATACAAGGTCGCAGAATCGCTTCCAACTCCTCCAAATCCATCATTTACAGTAAGTTTGAAAGTCATTGGTGTAAAGTTTGAAAAATCAATAGAAGATGAAATAATTGTCAAATATCTCAATTTAGTATTTACTAATTCAATTTCAGGACCACTGGTTTGTTTCCAACTAAATGTCAAAGGATCATCGTCAGCATCCAGTGCGCTACCAACTAGTGTAATTGCATTAAGGGTTGGAAAAATTAACTTATCACGACCGGCACTAACTAATGGTATATGGTTTACAGGATTTACTACAATCTCAACAATGTCAGAACTATTTGCCCCAAGTGGGTCTGTTACAGTAAGCTTGAATGTTAAAACTTTGATCGATCCATTTGCAACTTCAGGGGCCATAAATTGTGGTGTAGGTACATTATATGAGGATAATTTCGTGGGTTCCCCATCAAGTTGTTCCCAGAAAAAAGTCAGATCGTCGGCATCCTCATCATAACCTTCGCCAATTAATGTGACTAGTTTGTTTTCAACGACATTAACAGTTTCTATTGTTTGTGCAAAGGTTAGTCCAGAAGACCCAATTACCAATAGGCTGGCAAAACTTAGCGACAAAATCAAAAAAAGAACCGTTTTCACCACCACCTTCAAGTATGATCGTATATTAATCAAACGTATAATTTCTCCATTAATTAATTTTGTAGAATCTAAAGCAAGAATTTTCCCCCATAGAGAAAATAAATAAAAACTTGGCGATGTGAGTAAATTAGATACAAAGCATGAAAATTGATCATATAGCAATTGCAGTGAATAATGTAGAAGAGTCAGCCAAAGTATACCAAGATGCGCTTGGTATTGACGATATTGAGTTTGAAACAGTCGAATCAGAAGGAGTCAAGATAGCAATACTTCATTTAGAAAACGGGAGAATTGAATTGATGCAGCCCACAAACGACAACAGCCCAATCAAAAAGTTCTTGGAGAAAAAGGGGCAAGGCATCCATCACTTGGCTTTAGAAACGGATAACATTGAGGGCGAAGTTTCTAGAATGGAAAATTGCGGTATTCAATTTCTAGGAAAAATAAGACCCGGATCAGCTGGAACAAAAGTCACTTTTATTCACCCAAAGTCACTCTATGGTGTTCTTGTGGAACTTTGTTCTCATCCAAAATAATTATTTTATTCCATCAGCTTCAAAGTGTCTGATGCAGTAATAATACCAATAATTTTTGATTTTTTTGAAACTAGAATACATTTTGAATATCGAATCAAGGGAACCAGAACGTTTGCGGGGGTGTCGAAATCAACAATAGGTGGGACAGAATCCATGGTATCCGAAAGTCTTGCGTTTTGTAATTCTGCTTCGCCGACATCTGCCAAATGTTTAACAATTCCATCTTCAGAAATTACTCCAACGGGTTCACCCTTTTCAAATATAGGAATCTGACTTATTGATAGTTTGTGCATTTTTTTAATTGCATCATGAAGAGTATCTGTTGGTTTTAATTTTACAATGTCTTTGCTGCAAAAATCTCCAGCTTTGTAAGAAGATGATTTTCCTTCCATGTCAGCCAGAATATCAAAAATTTTTTTGGCAGTATGGTAACTTGGTTGACTCCTTCCAGACTCTATCTGGTTAATCATTGATGTGCTAACTCCAGCCAATAACGCGAGTTTTTTTTGAGTTATTCCAATCTTGAGTCTAATCTGTTTAATAGAATCTACTCTAGGTAACATTGTGTTTTCAGTTTAGTTTGTAGGTTTTCAAATATAGGTATCACTGTTTGGATTTAGTTTTTGGTTGTTCAATTGCTGCCTGGGCTGCGGCAACTATTGCAATGGGAATTCTATGCGGAGATGCGCTCACATAACTGATATTTGCGCCATGGCAGAACTTTATAGAGCTGGGATCACCGCCGTGTTCACCACAAATTCCTATCTCAAGATTTGGTTTAACCCCTCGTCCCTTGGCAATTCCAAGTTCTATTAGACTTCCCACACCATTAACATCAATTGATTGGAATGGGTTCCGTTCGAGCAGTTCCTTTTCTAAATATTCAGGAAGGAATTTAGCCTCAGCGTCTTCACGACTAAAGCTAAATGTTGCCTGAGTTAAATCATTGGTACCAAAACTAAAGAATTCTGCAGTTTCCGTAAGTTCATCTGCGGTTAGAGCTGCCCTTACAACTTCAATCATCGTTCCAAAATTAATTTTTAATGTCATCTTGTGTTTTTTTTCAATTTCTTCTTTAATGTTATCATAAATTTTCTTTATGTGGTTTAATTCTGCAATGCTGCTAACCTGAGGTATCATGATTTGAGGGTGGGCCTTTACTTTCTTTTTGTACAAAAATGCAGCTGCTTCAAAGACTGCACGGATTTGCATTTCATAAATTTCAGGATACGTGACTCCTACTCTTACTCCCCTGTGCCCCATCATTGGATTAACCTCAGCTAGTTCTCGTGCCCTGTTAAAGATAATTTTTGTTTCTTCAAGTTCTTTCCTCTTTTTGTTCATTTTCAATTTGTGGATTTTTTCAGCAAGTTCTTCAGGGTTTGGTAAAAATTCATGGAGTGGTGGGTCTAGTAATCGAATGGTAACCGTATATCCTTCCATGGTCTTTAGAATTTCAATAAAATCACTTTTTTGTAATTGACCCAGTTTTTTGAGAACTTTTTTCCTGTCTTCAATTGTTTTTGCCATTATCATATCTACAAATAATCCAATTCTGTCACGTCCATTGAACATTCTTTCAGTTCTACAAAGTCCAATACCTTGCGCCCCATATCGTCGTGCTAGTTTAGCGGCCTCTGGTGTATCGGCATTGGCCCTAATTCCCATCTTTTTGGATTTTTGTGCCCAATCTAAAATAGTCTTAAAGTCTTGAGTAATTTTTGGTTCAATTGTAGGAATCTCACCAAAAAAAACGTTACCGCTACTTCCATCTATAGTAATAACATCTCCTTCATTGATGGTTTTACCATTCGCAGTTGCAGTTTTTTTATCGTAATTGATTTTCATAGCAGAGCATCCGACAATGCACGGTTTCCCCATCCCCCTTGCCACAACTGCTGCATGAGATGTCTTTCCTCCTCGACTGGTTAGAATGCCTGCTGATTCAAAGAATGCAGGGACGTCTTCAGGTTTTGTTTCTTCTCGAATTAAAATAATCTTGACACCATTTTCACCCAAAGAGGTTGCTCTTTTTACATCAAAGACAGCAATTCCACTTGCAGCCCCCGGTGATGCTGCAATTCCTGTAACTATTTGGGTATAATTTTTAATGGCTTTTTGATCTAGTGTCTTGTGGAGAAGTTGCTCAAGCTGTTCAGCATTTAGTCTAGTCAATGCCCGATTTTTATCAATTAGTTTTTCTTTTACCATATCAACTGAAGTTTTTGTCATACTAACAGCGTTCATTTTTGCATTTCTTGTTTGTAAAAGATAGAATTTGCCCTTTTCAATTGTAAATTCAATGTCTTGTGGTTCTTTGTAATGTTTTTCTAATTTTTCACATGTTTTTGTTAATTGCTTATAGGAATCTGGCATTTCTTTTTTCATTTTATCTACTTGTTTTCCGGTTCTTACACCTGCTACAACGTCCTCGCCTTGTGCGTTTATCAGATATTCTCCATAGATGTGATTGGTGCCATCTCCGGGATTTCTTGTGAATACAACTCCTGTGGCACAATCATCCCCCATATTTCCAAATACCATAGAAACGATATTTACAGCAGTGCCGTCTGCAATATTCTTTGTAATGTTATTTTTTTCCCTGTAAACGATTGCACGTTCTCCCATCCAACTTCCAAAGACAGCTTTGATTGCAAGCTCCACCTGATCATGTGGGTTGGAGGGAAATTTTCTTCCCGTATGTTTTTTGCAGATCTTTTTGTATTCTGAGACTATTTTTCTTAATGAATTTTCATTTAGGGCGCTATCCTCCGTGACTCCTTGATTTTTTTTTGCAAGTCCCAACACACCATCAAATTTTTTATCCTCAACCCCAAATACTACTTTCCCAAATAATTGAATAAAACGCCTATACGAATCCAAAGCAAATCTTGGATTTTTACTTTTTTCGGCAAGCACTTCAACGGTAAGATCATTCAAGCCCAAATTCAAAATCGTATCCATCATTCCAGGCATAGAAATCGCAGCACCAGATCTTACCGAGACTAGGAGAGGATTAGACTTTGAGTTAAATTTTTTGCCTGTCTTTTTTTCAATTTTTGAAATATTTTTTTTCAGTTCTGTAACCAATGATTTTGGCAATTTTTTGTTATTTTCATAGTATTTCTTGCATACTTCAGTAGTAATTACAAATCCAGGTGGAACTGGTAACTTTAGTTTGGTCATTTCGCATAAACCAGCTCCTTTTCCACCTAGAAGCTTTTTGTTTTTTCCGTCGCCTTCATCATAAAAGTAAATCTGCTTCATTTTTTTATCTAGGTTATCCAATCAAAATTAGAGGGATTTAAACTAATTTGAAAGAGAAAAATTAATTCTGAAAATCATTTGTTAATTATAATTTAAATTGTTTCTATTATTTTCCCTAGCATTTTTTTAAATTTATGGATAAAAGACTTGGTTGTTTATGAAAAACTTCCAAACCATCTTTTGATATTAGAAAGAAATTTTAGGAATTTTCCTTATGCAAGTTGGCAACCCTCACATTTCTGAATACTTCTTTCAGATCTAGTTTCAAGGATAGCCCTGCAATCTGAGCATATTATTCTATTTCTCATGAAAATCTATACATTGTAAATTTATTTTAATGATTTTATGAGTTGATGGTCAACCTTTAGTCAACACAAATTTAACACCAAATAATGTGGAGCAGAAAATCAGGACATTGCTTTTGCAAATTCGTCTATGACTTTGGTCCAACTTTTTGCTTTGATTATTCCACTAGCAACTAAAATTCCCTTGGAGCCAAGTTCTAATGCGGCCGACACGTCCTCCCCAGAAACAATTCCTGCTCCACAAAGTAATTTTGTTTTATTTTTTGCATTTTTTACTGCATATGCGGCCTTTATGATCAAATCTGGTTTTTCTTTCGAAACTGCCTTGCCTGAGCCAATCAATTCTGAGGGCTCTATAGCAACATAATCAGGATTTAATTTGGCATATTTTTTTGCCTCAGCAACATCTTTGACACACAGGACAGAAATCATTTTTAACTCACGTAATTTGGGGACAAGAAATGCAATTTCTTTACTGGAAATCCTGTGTTCGCTGTGATTAATCAAAGACCCGCTAACTCTAGATTTTTTTAAAAGTTCGGGAACCACAAAACCAGTTGTGCTCCCAACCTTTGATACATCAACATGCTGCGCTAGGATTGGAATAAAACCTTTGGAAACTAGCCCTATTAGATGGTGAGGTGGAGAAACTGCAATTTTTATCTTGTATTTTTTTGAAATTTTTTCAACAATTTTTACAAATTTAATTATTTTATCTCCAGCAATTTCTTCATAATTTTTACAATTAATTATGAACATCTTTCTTTGAGGATTTCTGTATTCTATTTAACCCTTGATTAGAAAATCAACTGGTCTTAACTTGGTCATACCTTTTTTTCATTATCAATACAGTTATCATAAGAAAAATTGCCGCAATATTCGTACCTATGATAAAGACATCAGAGACTATAATTCCATAAAGCAACCATAAAGTAGCACCTGCAGAAATAAAAATCAATAAATATTTAGAAACATCTTTAAGACTTTTTGTTTTGTAGCCTTTGATTATTTGTTCTACCCAACCGGAAAGAATTAAAATTCCTGCAAGAGTTCCCAAAATAGTTAGAAGAGTATCGTCAACTTCCATATCGCTTCAAATTACCTCCAGAAAAATTCGTCCAATCCGGTTTGTTTTGGTTTTCCAAGTATTGTATCAAAATCCAAATCCATCGAAGATGTTATTTGATCAAGAGTCGATTCCATAAACTCCATATATTTTTTGGAGTCAATCTCTTCTTTCTTGGCTAACTCAAGTGGTTTCACTCCAGGTTTATTCAAAATTTTTACATATGAAATTTTATCCCCTTTTTTTATTTCCCGTATAGATTCTAGCTGCCTTGCCGCCCTTATATGCTGAGGAATGGTTTTCACATATTCTGAAGGAGCTTTACTTAACATTACATTGAAGGTTAAATCCTCTAATGGAATTTCCTTGTCTTGTACCCTTCTTGCACAATTTGCGATTTTTACACTGATTTCTTTTTTTGCTTTTTCAAAATCATTCATCGTTTGGACATTAGATAATATATCGAGTAATTCGTAAAATAATTTTTTTATAAATGCAGGCGTATGAGATTTTTTTCCAGTTAATCCCTTGACATCTACTTTTCCATCTTTTGTTACACCAAGATAATTTTTCTTTCTTTTGCTTAAAACGCAATAACGGTATATTTTATCAATCTCGAGATCTACTCCATGATCTTTTTTTGCTTGCTCTATTACGATTTGGATTTGTTGTTCAGAAGGATTTTTAATAAAAATAGAATCTGTATCCCCGTAAAGAACCTCGATTCCTATTTCCTCGCATTTTTTGATGGTTTCAAGAATTGTGTGTCGTCCAAAGGCAGTTGTAGCTTCGGCGGCAGGGAGAAAATATAAGGGAAATATCTCAGCTCCCATTACACCATAGCTTGCATTTAGTATTACCTTAAGGGCTTGACTTACTACAGTGTATTGTTGTCTTTGTTCTTCTGACAAGGTTTCCTTTTTTGATAGGCTTTTGTAATAATTTACCCTCAAATCTCTAAGAGAACCAATGATTACTGAAGTAATGCCATTTCTCTTTGAACACGTCCAATGATTGGTTTGAGGGATTGTATTTTTTTTGCACTCTTCATGAGAACATCGTACTGTTTCATATGACAGATTTTTTACTTTAATTATGCTTGGATATAGGCTGGCAAAATCCATCACAACAACATCAAAATGAATTCCTGCCTTGGGCTCAATAACTAATCCCCCTCTGTATTTTTTATCCTTGATAACTGCATCAGACATAACACCTTCTGATCTTCTTTGCAGGTCTTCTCTTCTTGGAATTAATGCATTTCTCTGTCTGTGTTCGTAATAAAGCAAACTTCTAATCCATTGTGATACTCCAAGTCTTGCAATATCATCTATTGGCATCCTAGCAATTCTTGCGATAATTACAAGTAAATTCATCAAAAGATCATGATTAAAACTTGTAAGCTCGTATGTAATCAGTGCATCATTGTAACAATAATTTGCAGTTTGATAAAGGCTCAGATCTGCTAAATCAATTCCATAATCAATTTTTTCTTTTCCTAAAAGTGCCTTTGATACACTGTTCAATGAAAAATCTGTATATGATTGACTAAATACATAAATTTGAAATGAGCGATTGGAAAGGGTTCTATACAAATCAAGATGTACCCCGCGTTTTAAGGTGGCCGAATCCCTCATCATGTAAAGTGGATTTTCTACTTTTTTGATCCCGAGCCTTTCTGCCCTGTTGTAAAGATAAGGTAAATCAAAATCGTCTCCATTGTAGGTTAGAACAAATGGAAACTCCTCCATGATCCTGAAGGCGTCAAGTATCATCTCCTTTTCTTCATCCTTCTCATAAAATACAATCTTGACATTTTCATCAAGTTCATTTTTCCCCTCCTCAGTATCTTCAGTTCTTAAAACAAAGACTTGATCAAATCCATCTGTTCCCTTAAAGCCTATTGCAGTGACCTTTTTTTCTGCAATTTTTGGGTCAGGTATTCTCCCAATTTCTACCTCAACCTCTATATCCACACTTAGACGCCTGATTTTAGGAATAGGTTGATTTAGCAATTCTGCCCAGTTGGTAATGCATTCTTTGAACTCTTTTGAATCAACCATCATATCACTATCGATCTTGTCCCAGAGGAGGCTTTTCAGAGCAATCTTGACCTCGTCAGAAATTTCTAAATCGTGTGGTTTTATTTTTCCCTCAACTATTTCGTAATATTTTCCAACAATTAGCGACCTGTCATACAGGTAGTTTTCATAATATTTTATATCAGACTCCCAAGTCTCAATTATATTTCTAATACTTTTTTCACCTGTTGCCCCTCCAATAGCAAGTGGATCCGAAACAGTGATTTTAGAAATTTCTATATTTTCATCTTTGATTAAATCTTTACGTTTTACTTTTTCAATTTTTAAAATATCTTCTCTTTCTTGGAGAAAATCTAGTTCATCCAAGTCTAATTTAGAATAACAATATGGTTTGTGTCCACTTTCATCTAACCATAAAATTAATTTTTGAGATTTGGGATCATAAAATTTTAAAACTGCGGATCTTGATGTGCTATCATATGTTGCCGATACCAACATAGAAGGGGGCATTGACGAAATTCTTTCTGTATCGGCTTTAACTTGCATAATATCACTTAAGAAGAATTATCATATTGGTTAACGAGTTTTTGAGCCCACTTGGAAATTTTATTTTTGTCTAATTTGACCACTTTTACTCCAGCTTCTTTTAATAAATCAAAATCTGTTTCAGGATATGAATCAAGGCATACAAATTTTTTAATTCCGATAGTTATTGCCATTTTTGTACATTCCAAACATGGTACAAAAGTTGTATACAAAATTGCTCCGGAAGTTCCTGCTTCTATTCCAAGAATAGCGCAATGCATTATTGCGTTTGCTTCGGCATGGGTGCAAAGACACCGATCTAGTGATTCCCCAGATTTAATTTTACCTTCCATCCTCAATTGACATCTTTTGCATCCCCCTTCAAAGCAATTTTTTATTCCTGGAGGAGTTCCGTTATATCCTGTGGCTAATTGCCGGTGGTTACGCACGATTACTGCCCCTACTTGTCTGGTAAGGCAATTTGAACGAAGTTTCGCTAATTCAGCTTGCAACATAAAATATTCATCCCAATCAGGTCTTGAAAAAGATTTGCTCATACCTGAAGAATTTATTTGAGCAATATATGAATTCGTTAAATTCGATGTGCCACAACAAATTAATGGATATTTAGACTTCGATCGGTAACAAGTCCTATGGATGATTAATTTCTTCATAATCTTCTTTAACAACCTTAAGAAGATGACACCGTGTCAATCTATACAACAGAAATAAGCATGATTCAAAAAAAATTTTAAAATGCTGTAACAAGAACAAAAACAATCAATTAACAAAACAGTCAGGGCACATAAAAAAGATTACTCACTCGTAGAATAAACATCTTAGAGAGGGCACAGCAGTGATTAACAAAGCTAAGAAAAAGTTAGAATAATAATTCTTTTTTAATTTTTTAATAATTAATTAAGATCTTTCCAAGTTTCAATATTTACTTCTGGAAACATTTTTCTAATTCTTGTTTTATCAAGTTCCATGGCCTCTATTCTGTCATTAAGATGTTTTAGAACTTTTTCGTCTGTAAAAGTTTGAATTTCAGTTTGAATATCTGAGATTGTCTTGTTTAATTTTTTGTAGAATATTAAATGCTTGCGAAGTGATTCTTCCGATCTATCCTCTTTTTTTTCATCCATACTACTTTGTAATTTAATGTAAAGTTAAGAGTTTAGTTGAGAAAAATTTTTTATTCCTAGTCCTTTTGTTTGCTTCAATTAAAGGAATACAAATTTGTCAGATCTCAATCTTCAGTTTGATGGGTAGAGGACCAATATCAAAAAATTACCCACCAACTTGATGAAATTAAAAATATCGAAAACGGACAGGCGTGCAAAAATATGAGTGAATTTTGATTTTTGTTATTTTTTTATGCGTAGTTAGGCTCAATTTTTCATTAAAAACAATTTGTAATCATACATTTGTCAATCCTTCACTATACGAAAACATAAAATCAATAAAACAAGATTCAAAATTGTACAAATTGACCTTGATACATCTTGATAAAAAATACATTAAAAAAAATTCTATCGAAAAAAGAGAGTATCAAGTAAATCTTGCAAATCAGGCAATTCAGGAGAATTGTATTGTCGTTTTACCTACAGGATTGGGTAAAACAACAATTGCATTACAAGTGATTTCAGAATACCTCACAAAGGGAAAGGGCGTTCTCTTTTTAGCCCCAACAAGAGTACTTGTTCACCAACACTTTGAATTTCTTAAGAAGAATCTCACAATTGAGGACATTGCTTTAATCACTGGAGAGGACACAATCCAAAAAAGGACAAAACTTTGGAAGAACAGTGTAATTTGTGCAACCCCAGAAATTACCAAAAATGATCTAGATAGGCAAATTGTTTCCCCTAATCAATTTGGTGTAGTAATATTTGATGAGGCCCATCGAACTGTGGGAGATTATGCATATTCAGGGATAGCGGAACGAATTGCAAATTCTGACGTTAGAATACTTGGGATGACTGCCACCTTACCAAGTGAAAAAGAAAAGGCAACTGAAATTCTCACTAGACTAAAAATTTCCGCAGTAGCTGAGAGAACGGAAGATAGTTCTGATGTCAAACCCTACATACAAGAAACTAATACTGAATGGATAACTGTTGAACTCCCTCCAGAAATGAAGGCAATTCAAACACTTTTGAAATTAGCTTTGGATGAAAGATACGACATTTTGAAAAAAAATGGGCTTCAATTAAACGGACAGCAATCATTGTCTGCCCTGCTCCGTTTTAGAAAATTTGTATTGTTTCAAAACAGAAGATGTGCAAAGCCTCTGTTTACTGCCATTCGAATCCATTATGCCCTAAACATGTTTGAGGCACATGGAGTTACAACATTTTTAAAATTCTGTGAGCGGGCTAGAGCAAAAAAGGGAGTAGGAGTAAAAGAACTGTTTGAAGTTGATCCTAATTTTACTAGAGCAGTACATCTTGCCATAGACGTCCAATCAAAAGGAATAGAACATCCCAAGATTCAAAAACTAGAAGAAATTTTTCAATCAATTTCAGGCAAGACCATAATATTTTCTAGTTATAGAGATTCAGTCGATGTTATTTTTAACAAGTTAACTGAAATGGACCTTTCTGCTGGAATATTAATTGGCAAAGCTGGAAAAACTGGATTAAAGCAAAAAAAACAGGTAGAAATTGTCCAAAAGTTCAGAGACGGGGAAGTGAATATTCTTATTGCAACACGAGTAGGTGAGGAGGGGCTAGATATTTCAGAGGTCAAACAAGTAATTTTTTATGATAACATTCCCAGTTCTATTCGTTTCATTCAAAGAAGGGGAAGGACTGGAAGAAAAGATTCAGGCAAACTCATAGTGCTAATTGCCAAAGATACCATAGACGAGAGATATTATTGGATTGGTAAAAGGAAAATGACTGCTTCAAAATCAATGGGAGAAAAGATGACTCAGATCTTACAGAAAAATAATTCACAAAAAACAGGTCTGGACTTTTTCCTTTAGACCCTAGATTCTTTTAAGATTCTATCAAGTAATACATGCTTTCTTTGAATTGTTTTGTTTTTCACTCCAGATTCCAAATGATGAATGTTGCTATTTTTTCTTTGTAGTAAATTATCTAGTCTGATATCATATTGGCTAGATAGAAATTGTTCTAGTTCATCATTATCCATTTGAAATTCAGGGGTGGTCAAAGTATCACTTGCCAATTTAGCAATAGAATTATCGAGATAGTTTAGAATTTCCTCTAAAGTTTTTTCAGTTAGAACCATAAACTATCCTAGTCTCTTTATAACATGGTATCCAAATTCTGATTTCACAGGTTCAGATACCTGGCCAACTTGTAATTTGAATGCAACCTCCTCAAATGCCTTTACCATCTTCCCTTTGGTAAAATACCCTAAATTTCCATCTCTTTTTGCACTTCCTGTATCTGTGGAGAGTTCTTTTGCGAGTTTTCCAAATTTTTCGCCATTTTTAATACGATCTAATATTGCCAAGGCCTCACTTTGTTTTGCAACAAGAATGTGTGAGCATTTTATCTTTTGAGACATTATTGTTTTTCAAAAATTAATTCGTATTCTTAATTGTTTTTGTTTTAAATAATTAGATTGTTACAAAACATCTTTGAATGTCTACAACGTTAATCATTTTCATATATTCATACTGGGCATAAATTTATCGATTTTGTTCAAATTGCACAAAACGAATTTTGTTTGTACTATCTATGACACACTTTAGTTTAACATCATTTTTTTCCTAAATTTTTTACTGTGATCAAGTCTGAGAATTTCAAAAAAAGATTAAGAATTGGAGTTATTCCAATCATTGCTACGTTGTTTCTTGTGTCCATTGGAATTGTAGGGAATCATCAGGCGTTGGCATATGAAGACGTTAATGGAAAAAATGAATACATTGATTTTCAGAAATACACAGGAAACAGATTACTTGTTTTCAATGATACAAAAATAGACTTTTGCATTACAGATAATGATCAAAACCCAGCATTTAATGACATTGCAGTTAATGCGGTAAAAACATGGCATGACA
>Ga0209987_10001412_pt1 | contig 13198 bp, 11 predicted proteins | sample N074metaG_FD_182134 | JGI IMG/M metagenome (GOLD analysis project Ga0209987, IMG submission 182134) | Deep subsurface microbial communities from Kermadec Trench to uncover new lineages of life (NeLLi) - N074 metaG (SPAdes) (version 2) | ecosystem: Environmental > Aquatic > Marine > Ocean trench... | reverse complement strand
GCTTCCATTCCACCGACTACGCCGGCCGCCTCTCCTCGTGGGTCAGAAGCGGCGCCCCTTCAACTCCGCTTTCGAGCCGTCATCTGCAGGAAGAAGCCCCACTTGCGCTCGACGAAGTCCCGGAGCGTGGTCGCAGAGGAGGAGATCTTTCACGTCGGGGGCTTGGGTGGGTCTCGGCTCACGGAGAGGCGTCGAACGCCGCCTCGATGTGACGCAGGGTCCAGTCGTCCCCGTCGACCTCGCAGACCACGACGTCGAAGCGAACCCGATCGATGCGTCTTCCGTTCTCCCGCAACCATGCACGGGCACCCCGGATCAAGCGTTGGCACTTGCGCTCGTCCAGCGCTTCTTCCGGCAGTCCGCATCGCCGCGATCGCCGGGTCTTCACCTCGACGATGGCGACGAGCCGGCCCCGGCGGGCGATCAGATCCAGCTCGACGCCGTCACAGCGAAGATTGCGCCCGACGATCCGGTAGCCGGAGTTCGCCAGCAGGCGGGCAGCCCGGTCCTCGCCCTCGGCTCCCAGCGCCCTCGGAGATCGGTGCATGGGTTTTTCTCCCCGGGACCGGGGTGGTGCTACGGTAGCCGACCATGGCGGGTTCGGGTGACAGCGTGATCGGAGTGCTGGGCGGCAGCGGAATCTACGAGCTCGATGGGCTCGAGGGCGCCCGCTGGGAGAAGGTCGAGTCTCCATTCGGTGCCCCTTCCAGCGAGCTCCTGTTTGGCGAGCTCGACGGAGTCTCGATGGTCTTCCTGCCCCGCCACGGGCGCGGCCATCGCCTGCCTCCGTCGGAGGTGAACTACCGGGCCAACGTCGATGCCCTGAAGCGCGCCGGGGTGACGGATCTGCTGTCCGTAAGTGCCTGTGGCTCCCTCGTCGAGAGTCTCTCCCCCGGGACCTTCGTGCTGGTGGACCAGTTTGTCGATCGCACGTTTGCCCGCGAGAAGAGTTTCTTTTCAGAGGGCCTCGTCGCGCACGTCTCGATGGCGAATCCGGTCTGCGCCCGCCTGGGCGATGCCCTGGCCGAGGCGGCCGCCGGCGTCGACGTTTCCCTGGTCCGCGGCGGCACCTATCTGGCCATGGAGGGCCCCCAATTCTCGAGCAAGGCCGAGTCCGAGCTGTATCGGAGTTGGGGCTGCGACGTGATCGGGATGACCAACATGCCCGAGGCCAAGCTCGCCCGCGAAGCCGAGCTCTGTTACGCCAGCATCGCCATGGTCACCGACTACGACTGCTGGCATTCCGACCACGGTCACGTCGAAGTCTCCGACATCATCGAAGTCCTGGCCCGTAACGCCGATCGTGGTCGTGCACTGGTTGCGAACACGGTCCCGCGTCTGGCCGGGCGAAGGTCGAGCTGTCCCCACGGCTGTGATCGGGCGCTCGACAACGCCCTGATCACGGCGCCAGAGGCGCGAGACCCTGACCTGTTGCGCCGGCTCGATGCCGTCGCGGGTCGGGTCCTGTCGCGCTGAATCCCGATCAGAGGTGGACGCCATGCCCATCAAATCCCGCATCCGGACGGTTCCGGACTATCCCAAGCCGGGTGTCCAGTTCCGGGACATCACCCCCCTGCTCGAGGATCCCATCGGGCTTCGCCTTGCCGTTGAAGGCCTGGCGGCGCCCTACAAGGGCATGGAAGTCGACAAGGTCGCCGGGATCGAGGCGCGGGGATTCATCCTCGGCAGCGCGGTTGCCGTCAGCCTGGAGGCGGGCTTCGTACTGGTGCGAAAGGCCGGGAAGCTTCCCGGTGAGACCATCGGCCACGACTACGACCTCGAATACGGAACCGACCGGGTCGAGATCCACAAGGACGCCATCAAGCAGGGCGAACGCGTGCTGCTGATCGACGATCTGATTGCGACCGGGGGCACCGCGTCTGCGGCCGTCCAGGTGATCGAGCAATGTGGGGGTGAGATCGTCGGCGTTGGCGTCGTCATCGACCTGCCCGACCTGGGCGGCAGCAAGCGGATCGAGGCCCACGGTCTGAAGGTCACGTCCCTTTGCTCATTCGAGGGCGAATGATCCACCCAGGGTGAATCGGTTGAGAGTCGAAGGAACCTGGCAACGCACGATCCGGATGGCCGATGACGGCTGGGCGGTCGAGCTGATCGACCAGACCAAGCTGCCGTTCGAATTCGTGATCCGCCGCCTGGAAACCCTGGACGAAGCGGCGGAGGCAATCTCATTCATGCGCGTTCGCGGGGCGCCGCTGATCGGGGTCACCGCCGCCTTCGGCCTGTGCCTTCAGATGCGCCACGACGCGTCGGACGCGGCCCTGGACGATGCCTGTCGGAAGCTGAGCGACACACGGCCGACGGGCGTGAACCTGATGTGGGCGCTCCAGTCGATGCGCGCCGCGCTGCTCGAATTCGCCCCGGCAGAGCGCGTTGTCGCGGCCTATGAACTTGCGGCTGAGCTGGCCGATGCAGACGTCGAAACCTGTCAGGCCATCGGCGAACATGGCGTCGCGCTCCTCGAGCGGGTCGTCGAGGAAAACGGCCGGCGCGTTCCCGTGCAGATCCTGACCCACTGCAATGCCGGCTGGCTCGCCACGGTCGATTGGGGAACCGCTCTGTCTCCGATCTACATGGCGCATGACCGCGGCATTCCCATCCACGTCTGGGTCGACGAGACCCGTCCCCGCAACCAGGGGGCGAACCTCACCGCCTGGGAGCTGGGCCAACACGGAGTTCCGCACACCGTCATCGCCGACAACACCGGCGGTCACCTGATGCAGCGCGGCCAGGTGGATCTCTGCCTCGTCGGCACCGACCGGACCACGGCGACGGGAGACGTCTGCAACAAGATCGGCACCTACCTGAAGGCGTTGGCCGCCCACGACAACGGAGTTCCGTTCTACGTTGCAGTGCCCTCGTCGTCGATCGATTGGTCGATCCAGGACGGAATCGCCGAGATCCCGATCGAGGAACGCGACCCGCGCGAGATGAGCCACGTCATCGGCTTTGCTCCCGGCTACGGGCGCACGGAAGTCGCCGTGGTGCCCGAGAAGAGCGCCGTTGCCAACATCGCCTTCGACATCACGCCAGCCCGACTGGTCACGGCGCTGGTGACTGAGCGCGGCATTTGCGCCGCGTCCGCAGCGGGACTTCGCGAGCTCTTTCCCGAACGCGCCTAGCGTCGAACCCGGTTCAGCTGCTCGACAAACTCGAGCACCGCCGGGGCGACCGCGGTTTCTGAGTAGCGGTCGCGCGCCTCGTCGGCGAAGGCTTCGCGGCGCGCCGGGATGCCAGCTTCGATCACGGCCTGGACCAGGTCCGAGAAGGCGGCGCCGGAGTTCTCGGCGGCGACCAATCGCGGGTCGCGTACGAGCTCGGGGGGGCCGCCGTCGGGGATGATCAGGGGAGTGCAGCCGCAGGCCATGGCTTCGATCACCGGAAGCCCAAAGCACTCGAGGGCCCGGGTCGGAAGCAGGAAGGCGTCTGCGGCCTGGTACCACGCCGGCAGGGTCCGCTCGCTCACGAATCCCAGCAGACGCACCATGTGGCCCACGTCGAGGCGGTCGATTTCGGTCTGGATGCGGTGCTTCTCCGGACCGGTCCCGCCAATCACGAACAGAATCTCCTCGTCCCGGTCGCGCACGCGCTGCGCGCACTCGGCGATCCGATCGACGCCGTTGCGTGGCACGAGCCGGCGCACGGTCCATAGGATTTTCGCGTTGACCGGGAGCCCGAGGTCGCGTCGGACCTGCTCCCGGTCCGGCGCCAGCACGAATCGTCGATGGTCGAAGCTGCCCGGGATCCGGTCCCTGGGTGTAGCGTCGCAGAGTCGGGCGTGTCGCAGGCCCATCCGCCGCCAGGTGTACTCGCTCAGCGTGTGCACCCGATCGACGGCGCGCAGGGCCTGGGCCTCCAGCCGCCAGGCCATTGCCAGGGTCGCGGGATACAGCGCGCGATGGCGCAGGCTCGGCGCATAGCGCCAGTTGTTGAGCTGGTTCTCATCCACCATGGGCGAGTGGATCGATTGCGCCAGACGCGCATTCGGGAGCGCACGACGCACGGCCGTGGTGGGAAGCCAGTCGTGGGACAGGTGAACGTCGAAGGGGCGCTGCGCGTCGAGGGCCATGACGGTGCGAACCAGCTGCGCCTGTCGTTCTTTCCAGCGTCTGAACCGATTCGAGGTCGACGCAACGGGGTGGGTCACCATCCGGGCGCCCGGGATGTCCGGGGCCTCGTCGCCTTCTTCGCATACGATCGTTACTTCGTGACCGCCGCTCGTCAGTATGCGCGCCCAGGATTCGGCGACGCGACAGACGCCGTTCGCCTGCCAGTGTCCGTTGAGGAGCATCGAGATCCTCATGTAGGGGCGGATTCCGCGCCCCGGATCAGGTCTCGATAGCGGTCGAGGACCGCGGCCGGGCGGGACACTTCGAGCCGACAGAGGCGCGCGGCCTCGCGAAGACCCCAATGGGTCTTCTCATCCATGTCGACGCACTTCTGAAGAACCCGCGTGAAGTCGGCGACATCGTTCAGATCCACGTCCCAGCCGACGCCGCGGGCTTCGAGGTCTCGCCACGGTGTGCGGTCGCTGATCAGGACCGGACACCCCGCAGCGAGTGCTTCATGAATCACGTAGCCGAAGCTCTCGTTCGTAGATGGCATCACCAACAGGTCGTAGCGTCCCAGGGCATCGGAGACTTGATCGGCGGGAAGAGAGTCCTTCCATTCCACACGGATATTCTCTGGGAGCTCGGCGATGGCGGCTTCGCACTCGACCCAATACGCCGGATCGTCCTTTGGACCGTAGAGGTCGAACCGGACTTCACCCCGTACATTGCATAGGGCTCGCAGGGCGTGAATCAGATTCTTGACGCGAGCCAAGCGGGCCAGATAGATGAGATCGAGTCGGTTGGCCAGTTTGGGCGCGCGTGCACTGCCCACGTCCGGCGACGTCGGCGTCGGTAGGTTCTCCGCGATCGTGACCTGCACGCGGCTTCCAAACACGCGTCGGATGTCGTCGGCTTCGCGTTGGTCCGAGGCGCGCCAGGAGGCGCCGGCAAAGAGACCCAGCAGGCGCGCCAGCGCCAGGAAGATCACCTTCTTGGTGCCCCGGATCCGCAGCGAGCCGATGGCGAGCTCTCCATTGGGAGCGACGACGAAGTGCCGTCGCGGAATCAGCTTCAGCCGGCGGAGTACGGCGGGCGTGATGCCGAAGAGGGGGGAGAGGACGCTGTTCAGATAGAGGGTGTCGTGAGGCGTATCGTTGAGCAGGCGCCGGATGACCGATGGACGGAGCTGGGCTTCCGAAAGATAGAGGACTTCCGAGTCGCTGCGGGGTAACCAGGTGTAGGGCTCGATGTCCGGATAGGGTTCCGTTTTCGTGTGGTCGCGCGCGCGGGTCACGATGCGGAAGCGGAATTCCGAGCCCAGCAGCGCCAGCATGTTGGCGACGGTCCGCAGAACGCCGCCGGCCCGAAAGCCGGGCAGGAAGTAGTCGCATAGAACCAGGACCGTGTGTCGCGTGTCGGGAGCCATCGGAGTGCTGGGCCGAACCGTACCCCAAAATCCTCGGGGGTCCCGCTCCGCGGAGTGTGCGCTAATCGTTCCATTGGGAGGCGCGACCGATGTCGGTCCTGTACGTCGTGGCGACGCCGATCGGAAATCTGGAAGACGTGACCCTTCGGGCCATCCGGGTGCTGGGGAAGGCCAAGCTTGTGCTCGCCGAGGACACGCGCCGGACCCGGGTGCTGCTGATGGCCCACGGCATCGACGCCCGACCGGTCTCCATGCACGCCCACAACGAGATGGCGCGAGTGGAGAAGACGCTCGAAATCCTGGCTGGGGGAGGCGACGTGGCCGTGGTCTCGGATGCCGGGACGCCGCTCGTTTCCGACCCCGGACAGAGGCTCGTGGCCGCCGCGATCCGGGCGGGTTTCGAAGTGCAGGCGGTTCCCGGAGCGTCCGCCTTGTTGTCGGCCCTGACGATCAGTGGTCTGTCAGCCGATCGCTTCCTGTTCGTCGGCTTCCTGCCGCGCAAGGCCAGTGCGCGCGACCAGCTGCTGGAACGCCTCCAGAGCGCGCCCGAGACCCTCGTCTTCTTCGAATCTCCCCAACGGCTCGCGGGAACTCTCGTGCGTCTGGCGCAGTGGCTCGGTTCACGACGTGCGTGTGTCGCCCGGGAGCTCACGAAGCTCCACGAAGAAGCCGCCCGGGGTCTCTTGCAGGAGCTCGCCGAGCGCTTTGCGGATGGGACTCGCGGCGAGGTGACCCTGGTGGTGGAGGGCGCTCCGCCGAAGCCGCCCGTGTCGGACATACGGCAGCTCGACGCCGACATCTGCAAGCGACTCGCCGAGGGAGAATCCTGCAAGGACATCGCAGCCGAGCTGGCTCCGGAGAGCGGGCTGTCGAAGCGCGCGATCTATGCGCGCGCCATCGCGCTCAAGTGATGGGGGCTAACCCGCCAGGAGTTTCTCAAGGCCCGCCTCGTCGAGGATCGCGAGCTTCAATTCCTGCGCCTGGCTGAGCTTGCTGCCGGGATCGGCTCCGGCGACCACGTAGTCGGTCTTCTTCGAGACTGAAGAGGTGACCTTGCCGCCTGCGTTCTGGATGCGCTGCTTGGCAACGGCGCGGCTCATGTTCACAAGGGTTCCGGTCAGCACGAAGGTCGTGCCCGACAGCGTACCTTCGCCCGGTCGGCGGGGTTCGGCCTTCTGCCAGCGGAGGCCCAGCTCGCGGAGACGCGCGACCTCTCCGGCGTTTCGCTCGTCGGCGAAGAAGCGCGCCACGCTCTCGGCAATGATCGTTCCGACACCCTCGATGGCTTCCAGATCTTCCTGCGTGGCCGCCATCAGTGGATCCAGGTCACCGAAGTGTGCAGCCATGAGCTCGGCCACGGTTTCGCCTACGTGCTGGATGCCCAGGGCGATCAGGAAGCGCGCGAGCGTCGTGTCCTTGGCCTTCTCCAGTCCGGCGAGCAGGTTGTCGGCCGATTTTTCTCCCATGCGTTCGAGGCTCAGCAGCGCGTTCCGGTCGAGCGAGAAGAGGTCGGAGAGCCGTCTCAACAGACCTTGCTCGACGAGCTGGTCGACCCGCTTCTCACCGAGCCCTTCCACGTCGAGAGCACCGCGGCTGGCCAGGTGACGCACGTTGTTCTTGAGCTGCGCCGGACAGTCGATGTTCGTGCAGCGCGTCACGACCTCGCCTTCGAGCCGGACCGTCGGGTCGTTGCAGACGGGGCAGTGCTTGGGAAGCTTCCACTTCTTCGCTCTCTTGGGCCGTTTCGACTTGATCACCTTCACCACCTGGGGGATCACATCGCCGGCGCGCTGGACGATGACGGTGTCGCCGATGCGCACGTCCTTGCGGTCGATCTCGTCCTGGTTGTGAAGCGATGCGTTCGACACGATGACGCCGCCGACGTGCACGGGACGCAGCCTGGCCACGGGCGTCAGCGCGCCAGTCCGGCCCACACTCGCCTCGATGTCCTCGATCACCGTGTGCGCCTGCTGGGGCGGAAACTTGAAGGCGATGGCCCAACGCGGCGAACGCGACAGCGTACCCAACTCTTCCTGTTGATCCAGCCGGTTCAGCTTGATGACGATGCCATCGATCTCGACGCGCTGGTCGTTGCGGCCTTCGATCATGCGCCGGTGGTAATCGACTACGGCATCGATGTCGGCGCACAGCTCGGAGTCCTCGCTTACGATGAAGCCCCAGCTTCGCAGCTGTTCCAGGACCTGCATCTGCGTCAGCACGCCTTCGGGAATATTCTCCTTCAGGTCGTACGCGCGAAACTCGAGTGAGCGAAGCCGCTCGAGATCGATGTCGTGGAGCTGGCGGAGGGATCCGGCGGCCGCGTTTCGCGGGTTGGCGAAGGGCTCGAGACCGCGTTCGAGCCGTGCGGCGTTGAGCCGCTTGAAGGCCTTGACCGGCAGCGCGACCTCGCCGCGGATGGAAATCCGGTCCGGGGCAGTGCCCCGGAGCCGGAGCGGAATCGACCCGGCCTGCTTCAGGTTTGCGGTTACGTCCTCGCCGGTCTGGCCGTCGCCTCGGGTGGTCCCGACCGTCAGCAGACCCTTTTCGTAGACGAGCTCGATGCCGGCACCGTCGAGCTTGGGCTCGCCCACATAGCTGATTTCGGCCTCGTCGCCGATTTCGATCTCGTCGCCCAGCTCGCGCTTCATGCGCTCGTCGAACTCCCGCATCTCGTCGGCGTTCTTGGCGTTCGCCAGCGAGAGCATCGGGACCCGGTGTCGCACCTCGGCGAAGCCCTCGGCAGGCGGAGCGCCGACGCGCTGGCTGGGGGAATCGGGTCGCAGCAGCTCCGGATGGGCCTCTTCCAGGGCCTGGAGCTCGCGCAGCAGGCGGTCCCACTCGGTGTCGGAGATCTCCGGAGCGTCCTCCAGGTAGTAGAGGCGGCTGTGCCGGTCGATCGCTTCGATCAGTTCGCCGATGCGGCGCGGCACATCCGCCGTCGATTTTGAGGCCAAGCGCGCGTCTCCGAAGGGAAATTGCCGTTAAAGGTCGCGCTTCGAAGCGGCGATGAGTTCTCTGATCTCCGTGAGTCAAAACGCGACAGCGGAAAAATACATCACGGCTCGATGCCGCGCAGAGGGAGCAGATGGGTCAGGCCGCGGTTCGCGAGCGGAGCAATCCGGCCGAAGAGGCGCTGAGACGCCTGGCATCCGCCCTTTCCCAGGGCGTCGTGCTGCTGCGGGACGACCGCATCGTCTGGGTCAACGACCGGCTGGTGGAGATGGCCGGTTGGGCGTCCTCGGATGCGCTGGTGGGAACCGAGATGCAGACCTTCCTGGTCGATACGGGACAGGGCCTTCCGGTCGGTTCGAAGCCGCGAGACGTGGCCTGTGATCTGCTGCGTGCCTGTGGCCAGAAAGTTGCCGTCGAATGCCGACCGGTTTCGCCCCAGCTGGCGCCGGGCACCGATGCCTGGCTGATCGAGGATGCCGATCACCTGCGCAAGCTCGAGCAAGAGACCCTGTACATGAGTCGCGAGCTCCACCGGTTGAACCGGGAGGTGACGGCACTTTCTGAGAATCTGCGTCACGAACGCGACGAACGCGACGACCTTCTCACCGTCGTGAGCCATGAGCTCCGCACACCCATCACGGTGATCCTCGGTTACAACCGCCTGTTGCTGTCGGAAGACGTGGGACCGCTCAACGACGATCAACGGCGCTTCCTGAAGGACAGCTCGAAGAGCTGCCAGAAGCTCGACGACTTCGTCGGCAAGGTTCTCGAAGGCGCCCGCAGACCGCGCCGTATGGAAGCACTCGAGGTGAGCAACGATGAAGTCGAGCCGGTCTTGATCGAGGTGACCTCGGCCCTGCGTGGCGTTGCCCGCGAGAGCGCTCTCGAGATCGACCTGGATCTCGATCCGAACGGCTGTAGAGCGCGCTTCGACCGGAGCGCCTTCGAGCAGATCCTGATCAATCTGATCGGCAACGCGATCCGTTATGCCGTACGACGCATTTTAGTGTCTACTCGGCGTCTGCGTACCCAGGGCCGAGAGCTGATCGAGATCTCCGTATCCGATGACGGCCCCGGCGTCCCCGCGGCGGATCGAATCCGGATCTTCGACTCGTACGTACAGGTGGGTGACGAGGAGCGCAGCGGGGGCCTGGGGCTGGGCCTCTCCATCTGCAAGCGGCTGGTCGAAGGCCACGGTGGGACCATCGGTGTAAGTGATCGTCCCGGTGGCGGCGCTCGCTTTGCGTTCACGCTGCCCGGGGCGGAGTCCTAGATGGCGGCGCGACGACGCACGACCAAGGCCGCTGAGCCGCGCTTCCGGGTGATGGTGGTGGACGATGCCGAGGGCATCCGAAGCTACCTGGCGGACCTTCTCGAGCTGAAGGGCTACGACGTGGACACGGCCGAAGACGGCCGCCGCGCTCTGGCGCTACTCGAAGGCGGTGCTGCTCCCGACGTCGTGATCCTCGATGTGATGATGGATGGCCTCGACGGAATCGAGACCCTGGAACGCATTCGCGAGTTCGACAAGAGCATCCCGGTGGTGATGCTGTCGGTGGTGGGCAAGGCCAGTACCATCGTCGAGTCGATGCGTCTGGGTGCCGCCGACTATCTGAACAAGCCCTTCGAGAACGAGGAGCTGGAGGCGACGCTCGAGAAGGTGCTGGAACACCGGGCGCTGTTGCGTGAGCGCGACCGGCTGGCGGACGAAGCCGAGTCGTCGGTCGATTCTACGGTCTGGGCGAGCGCGCCCATGAAGCGCGTTTACGCACTGTTGGAGCAGGTAGCGGACACAGACGTCACGATCCTGATCCAGGGCGAGAGCGGCACCGGCAAGGAGATCGTGGCTCGGACGCTCCACGCCATTTCGAGCCGAGCGAAAAAGCCGTTCGTCAAGGTCAACTGTGCCGCGCTTCCGGCCGAGCTGCTCGAGAGCGAGCTCTTCGGCTATGAGAAGGGTGCATTCACGGGGGCTGGATCCCTCAAGCAGGGCCGGTTCGAGCTGGCGCACAAGGGAACCATCTTTCTCGATGAGATCGGCGAGATGAGCCCGGTCCTCCAAGCGAAGCTGCTCCAGGTGCTCCAGGACAGCGTATTTCACCACCTCGGTGGCAACGAGGAGATCCGGGTCGACGTGCGGGTGGTATGCGCGACCAACCGGCGGCTCGATGACATGGTTGCCGCCGGAAGCTTCCGCGAAGACCTCTTCTTCCGCCTCAACGTCGTGAACGTGATGCTACCGCCCCTGCGCGAGCGTCGCGAGGAGATTCCACGGCTGATCGAGTCCTTTGCGCGCCGCTTCGCGGCCCGCTACCGACGCGCGGTGCCCGAGTTCTCCGAACGCCTGATTCGGGCCTGGAACCGCTATCCATTCCCGGGCAACGTGCGCGAGCTCGAGAACATGGTGAAGCGCATCATCGTGCTCGAGAACGAGGGCGCGATCCTCGACGAGATCGTGAGGTACGAGCGAGGCGAACGCGGGTCCAGCCGCCTGCGCCAGCTGATCGAAGAGATCGAAGCCACTGCGGGTGAAGTCCCGCTGCGAGAAGTCGGACGACGTGCTGCGCTGGAGGCCGAGCGTCAAGCCATCGACCGTGTCCTCAACCACACCAACTGGAATCGCAAGCAGGCGGCCCGCCTGTTGGGCGTCAGCTACAAGACCCTCCTCCAGAAGATCCGTGGCTGCGGCCTCGAGCCGTCCTAGACCTTCCGGACCTCGAAGACGCGCCCGTCGGCGCCGGCCAGTCCCACACAGTGGAAGTGGAAGTGATCCGGGTTGCCGGGGCCACCGGGGAAGTGCATTGTGCCCGGAAGCAGCTGGACGGGCCAGCGGTCCTTCTCGATCGAGTGCAGCTTCCGGAGCTTTCCACCCGGGGGAAGGTGCCAGAGGGTCGCATTGCGACCGACCTGGCTGGGGCAGAGCTCGGCGGTGACGGCGAAGAAGAAGTCTTCGCCCCGCGAGATCGTGTAGTAGATCGGGCCATCGAGTTCGCCCAGTTCTTCGCGCTCGCCGCTGACGCGGTCCATGCGGAAGGCGTGGTTGGTCTGGAATTCCGCGTCCATCGCAAAGAGGATGTGGGTTTCCGTGAACATCAGGCTCACGGCGCGCCAGGTCTCGTCTCCGGTTCCCACGATCTCGACGGTCGCGAAGCCATCCTGACTGCGCATCAGGCGGCATTCGCCATCGACATCACCGGACAGGCACCAGAGGGCGTCCGTGTGGGGATCGGCGTAGATGCCGTGGATGTGCCGGATGGCGCCCGGCTCGAACTCGTGAACGACTTGGACCGAATCTTCCCCGGGTACAAACCGGTAGATCCGCATGGGCCCGCGTTCCAGATTGGGAAGGTATTCACCGAAGTAGACCTTGCCGTCGGCGTCGCCGGCCACAGCGTTGCGCAGCACCCGGCAGGGGCGGACCAGGCCGCCGAGTTCGTGGTAGCGATCCTGGCGGAAGACGCCGACCGACCGGTCGTAGGTCACGAACAGGCTGCCGTCGCGCAACGGTTTGACGTTGTAGAAGAGCTGGCGCAGGGCGCGCTGGCCGATCCGGAACCGGGAGGCCGCGGACTTCCAGGCGGGCACGGGAAGGCTGCCGATCCGACGGAACGGTCGCTCGAGATCGCGGGACTCGAAGAGCACATTGCGCCGCGACAGGAAGCTGCGGCCGGGCTCGGCCCACTCGACCGTGTAGCCGCGTAGCGAGGGAACCTCCTCCACGGTCCACTCGGCCATGTTCATCAGCTCTCCTGCTGGGTCTTTCGGCACAGATACGGGCCGAGCGCCAGCACGTCCATCTTCGTGCGCAGGTAGCAGTCCACCGCCTGAGACGGGTGTTCGACGATCGGCTCGTTCTCGTTGAAGCTCGTGTTCAGGATCACGGGGATGCCCGTGATCGACTCGAAGCTTCGGATCAGGTCGTAGTAGAGCGGATTCTCCAGGCGGCTGACGGACTGGAGCCGCCCGGTGTCGTCCACGTGATTGACCGCACACAGCTTGTCGCGCCACTCGGGCTTGATCGTGTAGACGTGGAGCATGAAAGGGGAGGGCTCGGAGCGTTCGAACAGCAGGCTCTGGCTCTCGGCGATCACCGACGGTGCGAACGGGCGGAAGGGCTCCCGATGCTTGATGCGGGCGTTCAGGATGTCCTTCATGTCCGGGTGGCCCGGGTGCGCCAGGATCGAGCGGTTTCCCAGCGCCCGCGGGCCCCACTCCATCCGGCCCTGGAACCAGCCCACGACCTGGGCGTTGGCGACTTCCTGGGCCGTCTCACGGATCAGGCGATCGCGGTCGAGCTTCGTGTACCGGACGTTGCGCTCATCGAGGGCCTTGCGCAGCTGGTCTTCCGAATACTCGGTGCCGAGGTAGGCGTTTTCCATGATCCAGCGCTCGCCTTCCTTGAGAATCGCCCGGCTCACGTAGAGGGCGGATCCCAGGGCCAGGCCGTCGTCACCGGCGGCCGGCTGGATCGCCGTGTGCCGGAAGGGCGTCTGGTCGAAGATCATGCCGTTGGCCACGCTGTTGAGCGTGCAGCCACCGGCCAGGGCCAGGTGGTCGCGCGGCACCCGTTCGTGGAGCTTCCGCAGCAGCTCGAGGTACATGATCTCGAAGCGCTTCTGGAGTGAGTAGGCCAGATCTTGATCGCGCTGGGTAATCTCGCCGTAGCGTTTTCGCGGCTCGCCGAAGGTCTCGACCATCTTGTCCGAGAAGTGACGATCGACTTCCATCTCGCCGCGTTCGTTGATGCTGA
>Ga0209987_10001409_pt1 | contig 13203 bp, 10 predicted proteins | sample N074metaG_FD_182134 | JGI IMG/M metagenome (GOLD analysis project Ga0209987, IMG submission 182134) | Deep subsurface microbial communities from Kermadec Trench to uncover new lineages of life (NeLLi) - N074 metaG (SPAdes) (version 2) | ecosystem: Environmental > Aquatic > Marine > Ocean trench... | reverse complement strand
CCGTTACGCATTAACCCTGCCGGCGATCAGATCGCCTACCTGCTCTCCGTACACCGGGAGCTGTATGTCGATGATGATGGCAAGCCGTATCACGAACTGCACGTCGTCGATTTTCAGGGAAATTCGCGACCCTTTGTAAGCGGCAAGATCGACGTAACCGCGTTCGCCTGGTCTGTCGATGGCAAGTCAATCTATTTCGTCGCCAAGCGTGATCCCGATGCGGAATTCAATTCGTTATTCGAGATCGCTCTTGCCGGTGGTGAAGCCGTGCGAAAATTCACCCACGTAAGATCCATCGGTGCTATCCATCCATCACCCGATGGAAAACACATTGCATTTCTCGCCACTGACGCTGCGCCGGAAAAAAGTGAGGAACTCGCGACCAAGGGCTTTAAAGCGGTGGTTTATGAAGAATCCGTTTTGCCGACAAAAGTCTGGATGCTCGATCTTGCGACTGACGAAGCTGTTGCGCAGGAGCTGCCCGGTTCTGCTTCCGATTTCAGTTGGTCGTCCGATAACACCCGTTATGCCGTTGCACTTGCCCCGACACCATTGATTGACGATTCCTACACATCGCGTGACATATTCGTCGTGAATGCAGGTAGCGGCAAAGTACTCAACAGCATTGGTTCAGTCGGCAAACTGGGGCATTTCGAATTTTCCCCGGACGGTGAACGAATCGCCTATATCGGCAGCATGGATATCAACGACCCGAACCAGGGCCGCTTGTATGTCGCATCATCAACCGGCGGTGAGCGTCGCGACCTCGTGCCGCAATACCTCGGCCATGTGAGTGCGATAGCCTGGCAGGATGACGTCAACATTCGCTGGCTGGGCCAGCGCGGTGTCTGGAGCGAGTGGTCTGTCGCATCCACGATGGCCGCAAAAGAGGCGGGAACAGCCCCGGCATCAGGACCCATTTTGCGTAGCGTCGATGCACATCCAGGTCAGTCAGTGGCGGCCGCTGTCGCCGATACACCGCAACATCCACAGGAAGTATATTTGTTACGCGATGGCGCGCAACCGGAACGCCTGACGAATTCAAATCCGTTTCTTGGCCAGCGCAGGATGGCAAAACAGGAAGCGATTACCTACGAAGCACGTGATGGTTTGCAGCTCGAAGCGATTCTGATCCATCCTGCGAAAGAAGAGCGCGGCGGCAACCCTTTAATCGTTTTCGTGCATGGAGGTCCTGAGGCCCACCAATCCAACGGTTGGATGTCGAGCTACAGTCAACCCGGGCAACTGCTGGCGGCAGAGGGTTACGCCGTTGTATATCCCAATTACCGTGGCAGCACCGGGCGTGGCAGTGAGTTTTCACGACTTGATCAAAATGATTATGCCGATGAAGAGTTCAATGACATTGTCGATGTCAAAACCCACCTTGTTAATGAAGGCATGGTGAACGCAGATCGTGTCGGTATATCCGGCGGCTCCTACGGTGGCTATGCGACGATGTGGAGTGCGACGGCACTGAGTGAGGAATATGCAGCGGGCGTGGCCTTCGTCGGTATTTCCAATCAAACCTCCAAATTCGGCACGGGTGATATCCCGTATGAAATGTACAACGCACATTCTCTTGCCTGGCCGTGGGATGACTGGCTGGGAATGTTGCAACGCAGCCCGATATATCATGCCGGCAAAGCGAAGACGCCGTTGTTGATCATGGGAGGCGATAAGGATCCACGCGTTCATCCGGGTCAGTCGCTGGAGATGTACAGAAATATCAAATTACGCACTGACACACCGGTTCGCCTCGTCATTTACCCGGGCGAGGTGCACGGCAATCGCAATACGGCAGCAAGATATGATTATGCTTTACGCTTCAAGCGCTGGATGGATCATTACCTGAAAGGGCCGGGTGGTGAGCCACCACCGTACGAGATCGACCATGCCGCCAGGCTGGAGAGCGCCAGCGAAGAGTAATAGCGCGTCGCACTGGAAAAGGGTGCCGGGCCTTGTCGCTTTTTACCCGTTAACTATTCGGCTTCGTCCCCTGCTTCGCCGTCCCAATAGTCGACAGCGGTTTCCTTGCGGGCAAACAACACGAATGTGCCGGGGTCAGACGGGTCCCTCGTTTTGCCGTGCCATACGCCGTACTTGCCAGAGTCGGGGTAGAGAAAGATATCCGTATGATCCGTCGTGCTCAGCGCGATATAACTGAGATCCTCCTTGGAGGTGTTGATGATCTGGTGTGGCTGGTCCGGATCGGCCGGTGAACAAATGAAGTCGCCTGCCTGTAACGGATATTCCTTGTCGGCATGCCGTAGCGTGCCACTACCCTCGAGAATGTAAAACATCTCTTCACTGACATAGTGGGAATGGTAGGGCCAGGCTCGTTTTCCTGGCTTGAGCCGGACTACCGCATAACCGAGTTTTTTCGCACCTATTTTTGACGAGACATCGGCTCGGCCTGCGTTGAATTTGTCCCCTTTGCCAAATTCCGTGAATTCCAGATCATTTATGTTTATTAAGGGCTTAGACATACTTATTACTCCAATTTCTAGCATAGTGGCGGGCGGCGATGATCAATCATACTGCAGGGGTTTCATTGCGTGTTTAGGAACATTTGCTGGTGAGGCGTATTATCAGTCGTAGCAAACGCGGATCTGCAGGAACCAGATCAATTATGAACGCTGACAGCGCTGTGGATGAGTGCGCGTCAGCTTATGGGGCTAAAATGGTTATTTCGCCCAACAGAGACGATCTGCAACGGATCGTTGTTTTAAATCCGAAAGGTGGCTGCGGCAAATCGACGCTGGCAACCAACCTTGCGAGCTATTTTGCGCTTCGTGGACCGCTTCCCGTGTTGCTCGATTGCGATCCGCAAGGGTTCAGCATGCGCTGGCTGGAGCGCCGCTCCAAACAACGACCGCCCATTCACGGCATTGCGGCATTCACGAAATCGATGCAAATCACCAGGACCTGGCAATTAAGAGTGCCGAATGAGACGCGTCACGTCATTGTCGATTCGCCAGCCGCTCTGGATAGCGTACAGATTCATGATCTCGTTTACGGAGCCAGCAATGTAATTATTCCGGTTCTGCCATCGCCCATTGATATTCGTTACGCCGCCCGGTTTATTGCCGAGTTGCTATTAGTTTCGCAGCTTGATCGTAGCGAGACGAAAGTTGCAATCGTCGCAAACAGGACACGCAAGAATACCAAGAGCCTCGATCAACTCATGCGCTTTCTCAATAGCCTCAGAATTCCGGTGGTTGCAATACTGCGGGATAGTCAAAATTACGTTGAAGCAGTTGGGCGCGGCGTTGGAGTTTATGAGTTGCCACATCATAAAGCCAGGCAGGATATCGAACAACTGTCGCAGCTGTTTTCCTGGCTTGATCATCGGCAACACCGTGAACCCGAGCCGCTTGCGAAACCGGTTACGACGAACATCGAGCAGCCGCTTTCCCATAACCTGCACTAGTACTTCGCCAATGTGATCTTCACGGGCGGCTCTGAACCCATCAAACCGCCCTTGATGGACTACTAACTATCTCAATTTTCTTCAGTTTTGTCGATGGCCACGAAACGTAACACAACTTCTTTCTGATCGACGCGCAGGTTGAGCTTGTTGTCAGCAAGGCTTGCGATAGTCGGTTTTTGCAGTGCTTCCAGAAACGACAGCTCGAACGACATCGCCGGTTCCGGACATGCCATGCGCGTCGATCCGAGTGGGCCTACCTGCAATGAGCCATGCTCCAGTTCGTACCTGCCAAAAAAGCGGTTGCATCCACCATGGCCAGTTACCTGGCCCGAAAAGCCGAAGTCGACAAACATTTCAGTTTCATTGTCCAGGCGCATTTCACCGATATGCGTAGGCCGCCAGGCCGAGGCGGAAAGATCCACCAATGTCGCATCACGGGCATCTGATTGTTCCTGTACGCCCTTCAGGTTGACGAACGCCAATCCGGCGAGAAAGAGCATGAAAAAGATAAAGGAGAATGCGGCTTTCATATCCACAGTCCTGCAACGATGGGTAATACGATTTATACGCACTCGCCCGCGTTGCTGCAAATGTTCTGCTCTCCGAGGCAGTGCTACCTTTTCGCCGCGGAACCTGCTCAAATGGCGGGTCCGAGAATTATTGGAAGTAATGCAATGCAACTGAAGTACTCGCTGGCACCTGCACTGATTCTGCTGCTGCTCGCAATTGCACCGGTTAACGCGGCGGACAAAGCCGAACTGAAAAGACATACAGTCATTGCGGATGGACATCCCATCGCACTTTGGGAAAAGAGTGCTGCCGGTGCGACCGAGGCCATTCTATTGGTGCACGGCAGAACCTGGAGCGCGCTGCCGGATTTCGACCTGCAGGTGGAAGGTGAAGATCTGTCGTTGATGGACGGTCTTGTTGAGAAGGGCTACGCGGTTTTTGCAGTGGATCTGCGGGGCTATGGCGAGACACCAAGAGACGAAACGCAGTGGCTGACGCCAAATCGTGCGGCCGACGACGTTGCCATCGTTATCAATTGGATTGCCACAGCACAGGATTGGAAAATCAAGCCACATTTATTTGGCTGGTCGCGGGGGTCCACCATTGCACAACTCATGGTGCATCGTCATCCAGGATATGTTTCATCGCTTACAATGTTCGGTTACTGGCGCGATGACGATGTCGACTTTCCGGCGGATGATGCGGATATCAAATTGCTGAAAGCTGCAAATACGGCGGAGGCGGCCGCCAGTGACTTCATCGTACCGGGATCTATCAGTCAGAAAGCAATCGAGACCTACGTGAAGGTTTCTCTCGCGGCGGACCCGATAATGGTCGATCTTAAAAGTGATGATCAATACAATGTTATGGATGGTTCAAGCATTGATATTCCAACGCTAATCATACGTGGACAGCACGACCCGATCGCGCCGCCTGAATATCAGGCGAAGTTGTACATGCGGTTGGCGACCGGTCACAAACAATGGGTGACGGTTCCAGGTGGCGATCACGCAGCATTTCTGGAGACGCCGCGCGAGTACTTTATCAATGCACTGGTTGATTTTCTAAAAGGGGTGCGCTGATTGTCGTAAGCGGCATGTGTATATGGATGTACTTATGTCGCGGAGCGAGCTGTTTCTGGTGGAATCTTCCAGACTTGATATTTCGTCCACAATTGAGACGGATGCGGGTGAGCGACGCTGCCGCGATCCACAATCATTCGCGGTAGGATGCCGCCTACGAAGCCAGCCGGGACTTGCCGACCTCAGCCAGCAATGGTTCACGCTTCCAGTCCAGCTGCTTTTCAATCGATGAAATCATCTGACCGGCGATATCCTTGCCGGTCGCAGTTTCTATGCCCTCGAGTCCCGGCGATGAATTGACCTCCAGCAACAGCGGCCCGCGTTGTGAACGGATGATGTCAACGCCGGCAACTTTGAGCCCGAGCGTCTTTGCCGCCTTGATTGCCAGCTGCCGCTCTTCCTTGCTAATGCGGACGATTGTCGCTTTGCCGCCCTGATGCAGGTTGGCCCGAAAATCACCAGGTGCAGCCGTGCGCTCGATGGTAGCGACCACTTTGCCGTCGATCACAAAACAACGCAGGTCCTTGCCCTGGGCTTCTTTAACGAATTCCTGTACCAGCAGGTTTGCACGCAGCGCCTTGAACGCATTGATGACACTCTCCGCGGCTTTTCGCGTTTCTGCCAGCACAACGCCCCGTCCCTGTGTTCCTTCCAGCAGCTTCACGATCAGTGGCGCGCCGCCCACCATGTCGATCAGGTCATTGGTGTCCATCGGTGAATTGGCGAACCCTGTTACGGGAACATCGAGCCCACTGTGGATCAGCAATTGCAGGGCATACAGTTTGTCTCTTGACTGCGCAATCGATGTGGATGTGTTCATCGTGTAGACACCCATGCTTTCAAACTGGCGTGTGATAGCACAGCCGTAAAAAGTCGCGCTCGAGCGAAGCCGTGTAATCACCGCGTCGAGGTCATCCAGAACACGACTGCCACGATAGTGGACTTCCGGATGTGTGGCATCGAGTTTCATATAGCAGTAGCGGGTACTGATAAACAGCATTTCGTGACCGCGTTCCTCACCAGCTTCCATAATTCTCTTGTTGCTGTAGAGTTTCGGATTGTTCGCCAGCAGCGCAATTCTCAGGCCGCCATGCGTTTTCTCGATTTTGCCGTAAATATGATCGATTTCTTCTTCATCGACTTCACCGTGACAAAAGCTGGACGCAGGATCGACCAGTATGCGATCGCTCATTGCCTGCCGGCCGAGTAACATGCGATAGCCCATCGAATCCCGATTGGCCAGGGTCAGTTCAATGTCCCACACCCGATAACCAAGGGATAGCGGTGTGCTGATTACATAGCGTTTTTCCTTGATACCACTGGAACTCTTGATAATGCGGCGATCGATGACCATCGACTCGCATTTTATGGTCGTGCGCCGGTTGCCCTGCAGCGGGTGAACCTCGAAACTTACCCAGGATTCGCCATGTCGTTTGAAGGGTTGAATGTTAAATGCATGTATGGAAGATGTTTTCGCGCCGGAATCAACACGTGCCTTGATCGCCGGAACACCCAGTTCAGGGAAAGCACACCATTCCTGGCTACCGACAATAATTTTTGCTTCGACGTCGCTCACGCATGCTCTCCACTAGTTATTGAATAGGATCAACCTCAACCTAGAAACCCGCGCGCATGCTGCAGCTGCGGTCGTTGGTCCATGGCATCTGGACAGTTATCCAGTAGTAGTTGGAAATACTTCGCGGCGGAATTCGCATCTCCGCCAAGCTCCGCTGCGCGGCCCGCACCAAAAAGACTGTAGAAGCGATTCGGGGATCGGTCGAGCACTGCCAGGTACTCGGTAATCGCATCGGCATAGCTGCCAGTTTCCAGCAACATATCTCCGTACAGTTCTCGTGCCGGCAGCACCACGCCTGGCGTCACGGGGTGCTTGACCGTGTCCGCTTCCATCTCGGCGGCGTGCTGCATTTTCTCGGGTGCCAATTCGATGTCGTTCTGTCCAAATGCAATCCAGGCCCTGGCGGTCGCGATTTGAATGGCGACCTGTGTGCCCCAGTCATAGGGTGACTCCAGATCTCTGGCTTGTTCCTCGAGAACAGTCAGTTCGCTGATTGCCTCTTCCGCGGCCGCATAATCTCCCTGCCTTGCAGCGCCAAGCGCACGGGAAAATTCTGCTATCGCCACCAGGTGGGGATACTGGTCCCAGTAGATCGCATCCGGCCAGCGTGACCGGACCTTGGCTGCTGCGTTCCAGTCATGGCGGTCAAGACCAAGACGTGCCGGTACTGCCGCAAATGCATAGGCGTTGGCGGCATGATTCTGAAAGGGTGCGTCCAGTGCTGTCATTTCCGCCAGTACGGCGTTGGCCTCACCATCTTTCGCCTGCTGCAAATAGGCGTAGGTGAGGTAATCCAGCGCGTGCAGATAATGTATGGAGATCTCGCCAGTTGGCAAACGGCCCATAGCTGCATTCGCTGCACGTCGATTGAAGTCAGCCGATTCATCCCATAGTCCAAGTCGCGTGGTTATGTGTGAAGTCATATGCAGCGCGTGCGAATTTTCAGGGGCGACCTCATCGTACTGTCGGGCAGTTTCCAGTGCGCTTTCGGCTAAGAGTGGCGAGTCATAAGCATGAATGATGTAGTGATGCGCCCCGGGGTGCTGCGGGATCTCAGCTTTAACCTGTTCGGCAATCGCGCCTGCTTCTCTCTGGTTTGCCAAAGTCTTGTCGTCCGGATTTGCTGTCGCTACCAGCGCAAGCGCATAAAACAGACTGGCCTCCTGATCGTCAGGATTGCTTTCGTGAGCATTTTTCCAGCCGGCAAGAAATGCCGCCAGCCGACCGGACTCACCCTGGTTGCTTTCCCGATAGTAAGCCTGCAGCGCATCGATATAGTCACGCTCTCTTGCACTGGTATGTGCTGCGATTGTGGCCTTGTCCAGCAGGTCCTGGCCTGAAACGAGGGCGTTCGGCAAAATTGTGTCGGGCCACACTGGGTGGACATTCGTCATCGCCGCGCCCCAATAGGCGATCGCACATTCCGGATCGACCGACGCTGCTTCCAGGAACGATTTTTTGGATGCAATGTATGTCATGTGGTGCAACAGTGCGATGCCGCGCTGCAGGTGCGGCTGCGCTTCGGCAGTGCACGAAGTAGGAAAACGGACTGCACCGAGCGATTGTCCGGCATCGTCCAGCACAACTGTATCGGCAGTCGCCGCCGAAACGACCTGTGCATCGTCTGCATTCTTTGTGCAGCCACTGATGAGGACAGGTAATGTCATCAAGACGGAACATGCGATCCTTAATTGTTGTCCAGATATATATGCCAATTTCATCTGTAGTCCTTTTTGATTATGGTTTTGACTTGTCGGCTTGTTGCGACGCATACAGCAATGCACCGCCTCGCCACGCGAGAGCGCACGTCGGTTAGCTGAGCAATATTCGGATTGACAGGATTGCGGAATCGAGCGCTGGGAAATTTCGGGGAAAGCGTACCTCCTGCGACCGGAACGGTTTTGCAGAAAGCCCAACATTGCATATTACCTACCTCGTTCGCAATGAATCGATGGATGTAGGTTGCCTCGCGGCGATTCTACTCCAAATACTCTATCGTTTCAGCTCACGACCCGACGTGCCTGTCATGTCTCGCACCTATTCCGGTGTCTGGCTGAGTACCGACATCAATATGGCAATGCCTTCAATAAAATTACCGAGCCGTATATTTTCGTTCGGGCTGTGTTGGTTATTGTCGATGTTCACGGTCGGGACTTTGCTGGCCGGAATACCCAGTGTCTCGACGAACGGTGCAATCGGCACTGATCCACCCGAAGTGCGGATCAGAATGGGCTCTTGTCCATAGAGGTGACGCATGCCTGCGCGTGCCAGCAATCCGGGCGGCGCGTCCATGGCGGAGCGATACGCTGAATAACTGTAATTGTAAGTGAAAGTAACGATGTTCGCGTGCTCCAGACGTTCTTCATCGTCCGGCACATGGTCGATAACGTGGTATCCGAGTTCCCCAATGTGCGATCTGACCAGATCGAGCAAATATCGGTAATCCGATTCCTTGACCAGGCGAATATCAATCTCGGCGGTGGCTGTCGCCGGGATGATGGTGCGCGACTCCTTGCCAACCCACCCGGATGACAGGCCGCGAATATTCAGCGATGGATATTGAATGGCTTCCTGTAAAGTCGCGGCAACGGCATCCGCTTTGATCAGGCCCATATCAGCAAGAATTTTCTGCTCGTCATCGGGTACGGCTTCGAGTACTGCACGAACTTCATCGCTGATCGTAACGCCATCATAAAATCCCGGCAGCAAAACTCGCCCATCTGCAGACTTCATGGAACTCAGGATGCGAGCCATGTGAAAAGCAGGGTTCGGCACATAATTGCCGTAGTGACCACTATGTTGCGGTACCTTCGGTCCATGCGTGACAAGTGTAACGGTGACGATGCCGCGGGCGCCGAAGCCAACCGTCGGCTGGTTACTTGGATGCGGCGGGCCGTCGAATATCAGCAGCATGTCGGCTGCCAGCAAGTCGCGGTTGGCCACAACTGCGTCGGGCAGGTTAGGCGAGCCCATTTCTTCTTCTGTGTCTATTATTACCTTAATGTTGAACGCTGGTTGGAAGTTGGCTTTATCGAACAACGCCATCGCCATGAGGAATTGGGTCATGGGCCCTTTAGAGTCGGACGCTGATCTCGCAAACACGCGCCAGTCCGGATCATACGAGGTGTCGAGTAAATCCCAGGGAACACGTTGCCACTCTCCGGCAGCATCCTGCTCTTTAAGGACTGGCGTGTAGGGATCTTCCTGAAACCAGGCAGACGGATCGACCGGCTGGCCGTCGGATTGCAGGTAAATCAGAATAGTCTTCGCGCTGTCCGATACATGCCGTTCGGCGAGCAGCAGGGGGCTGCCAGCAGTCGCAATTCGCTGTACGGAAAATCCTCTGTCGGCGAATGCATCCTCCATCCACTCCACCAAGCGCAGAATGTCGTCAGGATAGTTGGCGTCGTTCGGCAGGCTCAGGAAGTCGCGGTAGAGGGCGATGGCGGGGCGTATGTTTGCCTGGGTTAACTGTCGAATTGTTGCTACTGGTAACGGTTCGGCAGACACGACGCTGCCATGGCCAGGAATGATGCACCAAACGGCGACGATGGCGACGAGTAATGGTGGTTTACGAATCTGTAGGTGCATAGTGGCGTCTTTCCTGAGGTCGGAGTACTCGTATCACCAAGAATACTATGCTGGCGACTGGCAAACGTAAAATCCTCTTCTACACTTAGGAGACTGTCGCATTACGCGACCCTTTGGAGATACACATGAAGAATATTAATAAGCTCATCGCCATTGTATCTGTCGGCCTGTTTTCTGTGAGTTGTATGGCACAGGAAGACGAGGCGCCGTCCGTATTCATCTATTCGACGTATTACTACTGTGATGTAGCGACACAGGACGACATGGATGACATCGTCGCAGCGACCGAAGCTCCCGTTTTTGATCAATGGGTCGAAGATGGAAAGATGATTGGCTGGGGATATTATAAACACTATTTTGGCGGGCGCTGGCGTCGACTCCAGTACCATATTGCGGCAAGCATGGAAGACGTGCTCAGTAATCAGGACGCGATCTTCAACGAAATATACGCCAACAATCCGGGTGGCGGGCAGGCACGTTCCGATGCCTGTGGCGGGCACGACGACTATATTTGGGCGACCGACCAGGGTAGTGGTCCCGCAGATACCGCCCCCGCAGTGAGCTTGTCTGTGTATCACGTTTGCTCACTTACCGGGCAGCAACGTGCAGACGAGATATTTGCAGAAGTTTATGCGCCGAAACTTGACGAGTTGGTAGAAAAAGGCGACATCACGGGCTGGGGCTGGAGTCAGCATCGCCTGGGCGGCAGATATCGTCGATTGGCAACCATTACAGGTGCCGATCACGATAGTGTCGTCGCAGCGAATGGCGAGGTGATTCAGTACGTCAATCAGAATCACAGTGCGCTCGCGGAGGAGTTCAGTGGTATCTGTGGCTCCCACACTGATTATTTGTGGGACGTCGTCAACTGATCAGCAAGCAGTATGTTTCCAGGCGCTCCAACCGGGGCGCTTTTTTTATGTCCCGAAAGTCGTTAAGGCGATAAACTTGCCGGATGAACACGATACCACATAGTGACGAATTCCAGGTACGTATCAGCAATCTCTCTCGCAGCTTTCAGGAAGGTGGCCGGACACATACCGTTCTCAATAATCTCAGCATGAATTTCGCGCATGGCGAAACCGTCGCCCTGCGAGGTCGCAGTGGTTCCGGTAAGTCAACATTACTCAACCTGATCAGCGGTATCGATGCACCGGATGCCGGCGAAGTGGTCGTCGCCGGGCACAACATCACGACGATGTCGGAACGCGATCGAACGCTGTTTCGTCGTGAGCATATCGGTTTTGTTTACCAGGCCTTTAACCTGGTACCCACATTGACGGTGTCAGATAACATTCGTCTCGTACTTGAACTAAACGACATCCCGGAGCCGGAGTCGGGCGATCGAATTGCCTGGCTGCTGGACGCGGTCGGGCTGGCGGACCGTGCAGCCAGTTACCCGGACGTACTCTCCGGGGGCGAGCAGCAGCGCGTTGCCATCGCGCGTGCGCTGGCGCACAACCCGTCGCTGTTACTTGCTGATGAACCCACCGGCAATCTGGATGACAAAACCGCCGAGCGCGTGTTGCGGTTGCTGGAGCAGCTTGTTCAACAATGTGGCGGGACAATGATTATCGCGACCCATAGTGCGGCTATCGCTGCCCGGTGTGACCGGGTGCTGGAGTTACGCGCCGGTGTGTTGACCTCGTGACACCTGTTCTGTATCGCGCCAGTTTCGGTTTCCTGTTGCGTCATCCCTGGCAGCTCGCGATGGCAGTGCTGGGGATTTGTATCGGTGTTGCGGTCATGGTCGCCGTCGACCTGGCGAATGAAAGTTCACGTAAAGCATTTCGTTTGTCGATGGACACCATCAATGGAGAGGCGACGCATCAGATCATCGCCGGGCCCGCGGGAGTTGCTGAGAGCATCTATACCGAATTAAGGGTTGAACATGGCGTTCGCAACATCGCACCGGTGGTTTCCGGTTATATCGAGATCGGTGATGTGTCATTGCTGGCGCTCGGCATCGACCTGTTTGCCGAGAGAGAATTTCGTAACTACACCGAAAACCCCGGCACGGCAAAGAAACTGGTTGGAGAAAATTCCGAGGGAATTGAAACCACCATTCGTCGCCTGTTAACCGAGCCGGGCGCGTTGCTCATGTCGCAGGGCACCGCAGAAATTCTTGATCTGGCGACGAATGATTCGTTCACAGTCTCGGCCAATGGCATCACCTATCCGGCTACGCTGGCTGGCTACCTCGGTGGCGAAAGTGAAGGGCGCCTCGACAACCTGGTGATTGGCGACATTGCTGTTTTGCAACACTGGCTGAACATGCGTGGCCGGCTTACCCGTATTGACGTCAAAGCCTCTGTATCAGGTGAGGCGGGTCTCGAGCGGATACGGCAGGTTCTGCCACCGGATACAAGGTTGCTGACTGCGGCAGGCAGAACCGACACGACGGCATCGATGAGTGATGCGTTCACGACCAATCTTGCCGCCATGAGCCTGCTGGCGTTACTCGTCGGTATTTTTCTTATTTACAACAGCGTTGCATTTGCGGTCCTGCAGCGGCGTGGGCTGATTGGCGTGTTGCGCGCGCTGGGCCTGACTCGTGCAGAAATATTCAGGCTGGTGCTAACCGAAGCCGCGGTGCTGGGTATCGTTGGCGCATCCCTCGGCTTGTTACTTGGCACGTGGCTTGGCCAGTATTTGGTCGTGCTGGTTTCAAGGACCATCAGTGACCACTATTTTGTCGTTAACGTCACTGACATATCCATTGATACTGCAACCCTTGTAAAAGGCATGCTTGCCGGAGTTGGTGCAACCATAGTCGCCGCCGCCGTGCCGGCAGTGGAGGCTGCATCATTCCAGCCGCGCCTGGCCATGAGTCGCTCGGTGCTGGAGCAACGCACGGGCAGGCTATTGCCGTTGCTGGCAATCGTCGGCATTGCACTGCTTGCGTTATCTATTTTGCTGCTGAGCTTGCCGGGCGAGGGCCTGGTCACTGGTCTTACAGCGATGTTCGTGCTTATTCTTGGTTTCGCGTTTTGCATTCCGATTGGTGTTAAATA
>Ga0209987_10001405_pt1 | contig 13214 bp, 22 predicted proteins | sample N074metaG_FD_182134 | JGI IMG/M metagenome (GOLD analysis project Ga0209987, IMG submission 182134) | Deep subsurface microbial communities from Kermadec Trench to uncover new lineages of life (NeLLi) - N074 metaG (SPAdes) (version 2) | ecosystem: Environmental > Aquatic > Marine > Ocean trench... | reverse complement strand
ACTCTACAAGGAGGACAATTGGGTAGTAGAATTTCTGATAAATCTAAAAATAGTTTATCTCAAAAAATTACCAGTGTTTTTTTAGCTACAGTTCTATTAGGTTCCATCGCAACTTTTCCTCCATACACAGGATAATACTTTAGATGGTTCAGAACAAAACAATTTACAAAACCCCGAAATTAAAAAAATAATTGAACTTTTTTCAGGATTTATGCCAACACTTCAAGAAGCTGAAGCTGCACCAAACGAAAATGCAATAAAAGCTAAAAATCTTCGTTTATTGGGACTAAGTGGACAACTCTCAAGTGCAACGTTGGAAATGAATTTATCCAAAGGAGAACTTGTTGTTCTTGCACACAATCCTAGCTCAAATTCCAAAAAAGTTCAGGAATTACAAGCGAAACTTGCCAGCTCTATGGATAATGTGATTGCTGTAGCTGAAGAAATGGGAAATGAAATAGACAAACTAAAAGATGAAATTAATAAACAAACCAAAATCGACAAAGAAAAAGTTGATTCTCTTAAGGGTGATCTTGTAATTTTGGTAGGTCAAACAGCTGCTGACGAACAAGAAAAAATTGGTCTAACAGACGACATAGGCGATTTCGTTTCTATGGTAAACGACAAAAAAAATGAAATGAAGAAACATTCGAAGTTAGTTCTAGATTTTGCAGAGGGTGGCATTGTTGATACGGTAAATGCAACCCCCCCAAATTCAATTTTAGGAGATCCTAATTATTCAAAAATGTTTGATGATTTAAAAAACCAAAGAAATATTGCTGAAGACCTCGAGGATTTAGAAGATGAGCAGAATCAACTAAGAGATAATGCAATTTCATTAGGTTCACAAATCAAACAAACTAAAATTAAATCTAAACAAATTTCAAGTGGGGCTTCCCAAGCTACGGGATCCCTTTCAGGATTAGATGATTCAATTACCATCGCCCATAATGCAGTTTTACAACAACAAATGGCATTGAATTCCTTGGAACTTGTAATTTCAACCTCACCAAAAGGAGTACCATTTAAAATTCAAGACTTGCAAAATCAAATAAATATCCTACGGACGCAAATAGTCGATCTGCAAGGACAGATAAACGAATTAGTGATAGTAGTAAACGAGATTCAAAGTGATGTAGCCGATCTCAAAACAGGAGTGGCAGACCTTGATACAAGAACTACTATGTTGGAGTCTGAAGTAGACACTCTACAACAACAAATGACTGATCTCCTAAACAAGAATATTTTTGGTACACTATCCATTTCATTTGGCCTAATGGCTGCTGCGTTAGGTTTTGGGGCATCTACTACATCTTGTGTTTTCTTTGATTTTGGAGCATGTTCGGGATTTATAATAGGAAGTTTTGCTTTTGGAATAGCTTCAGCTGTAATGGCTTTTCTTGCATGAGGAATTGAATACAAATTTTTTCATCCATCTAAACAAACTTTCCAAAAAAGACTAAATGGAGCATACAAATCCAATTTTTTTATGGACTTTATGCTAGAAGAAGAAATAATTGATTTGACGACTTTTTGTTTGCAAAACCCAGAGTCTGCAGAAGTTGCTGAGAAGAAAAACAGAATCACACAAGTTGGTAAAGAATTGTATGATGATTTCATATTTGCCTGATTTCATTCCATACTCTCCACCAGAAATTTCTGATAGGATAACTGATGAAATGAAAGCAAAGATGTTAGAGCAAGAAGAGATTGCCAAAAAGATTCTTGAGGAATCCAAAGTTCAAGCTAGATGGTAAAATTTTCACGTCTAAATGTTTTGTAAAATGTACAAGCAAGGTACAAAACGTATCTTAAGTTTATGAATATAATGGTTAAATGACAAAACTATCTGGACATTCAACATGTTCGTAATAATGTTCTGTGAATTTTTCTTGAACTACATAAATTATAATTTTATGTAATTCTTTTTCTTTGATTTCTTTACTACATTTGAGACATCTTTTAGTTGATTTTGTCATGGTGTATCAGGGATCCAAACCACTAATCTATAAGGATCTGCGATCAGCTCAATTTGAGCAAAACTGACTCAAATTACACTTTTTAGTATATCAAACGCATAAATCAAGGCAAAAATATGGTAAAAAGTGTATCAAGGTATGGATGATTTTGTATTTAGCCAGTTAAAGGACCTTTATGGATTAAATTCTGATATTCCTCATCGAGCATTACTATTCCCAAGGTTACCCCCAGGTATAACACTCCCTATGTTCAAAATCTTTGAGAACCCAATGAAAGACAAATTTATGCAAAATATCTCTTTAAGTAACAAAAAATTAGATGGGTTTCAAAAAATGTATCAGCAACACGCATCCGGATTGATGACGATGAATTCCTCCAGAATAATACCTCCAGGGCATCCACTGTTTTCTGAAAAAAATTCAGTTGAAATTCTCAAAACAGAGAATGACAAATTATTCAAACAAAATATAGAACTAAAGAAAAAATTAGACAAAAAATAATTTAAGCATTGAATGGTTTCACTTTCTAGTTATTTTTTAATTTCTAACTATAGTAAGAATCCTTATTAATTTCTAATCTAATCTTCTGTATGGTAAAGACTCCTGCAGAAAAATGGAAGGATAACATAATAAATTATCGAAAAAAATGCCAAAAAATTATCAAAGTCTCAAAAAATGTTCGATATTCCGGAGTGATTAACGCATATGGCAGGACATTAACAGGAATCGTTAGACCAGATGTAATACCATTATTAAAAACCGAACAGGTCAAAAATGAATTTTTTATACTTTCTACTGTGATGAATTTGAGAAAGGATGTTACAAATGCAATAGGGAAACTAAACTACGTTTTATTGGAGCATCAAAAAGTATCTATAGTTGTTTTTCAAAAAAATAATATGACTTTTTATGTTTCAATAGATGCTAAGTCAAAGGACGTAAAGTCAATTATTTCAAAAATTAAAAAATTAATTTAAGCTGGGGTAAATCCTTGATATCCGCTAGTTTGCTGGGCTTGATCTCTAAATATAGGTTCAAACAAAGATATGAGATATCCGTCAGGATCCAAAACTACTGCATTCTTTCCAGCCTCTCGCTCTACAATTTCGCGGTGTACTTTAACACCTTTCTCTCTTAATTCCTCTAAAGCTGATTTTACATCCCCTACTAGGAATCCAATAGTAATTCCGCTATCCAAAGAACCGCCAATATGTTCAGCTGTAAGAGAAGCAGGATGTAAACTTAACAAGCCACCTGTAGTTCCTAAATCCACCCACGTTCTTCTTTGTTTTTTAATGGGAAGTCCTATAAACTCATGATAAAAAGCAATAGATTTGTCAAGGTCTCTTACTGCCAAAATGACATTTCCTACCTTTTTGATATTCACATAAACCCTTCCGTTTTCGTATGTTAAAATCTTTGTTATTTATGAAAATAGGAATGATTTCCATAAGGATTTTTATGGATATTCCAGAAGCTTTTTTGAGTTTAGTATTCAACAGAGCTTGAGATTCCCAGGTTAGAAATCAAATACAAATTATTCATCAAAATAATCGTCTAGTTTTTTGTCCACTTGTTCTTGTTTTTCTTTGAATCTTTGATATTTTTTATCCCATTTGGAAATAGATAGCCATTGTTTAATCCCTATCCCTAACCAAACCAAGGATATGGCAAAAATAAGTAACTGAGGAGGCTGTAAAAGAACTTGCGGTCTATTTCTGTCTATGAGTTTGTTTTTTATATTGTTACATTCATCTCGGGTAACATCATTTTGCCTACATCGTTCATTAATACGCTCTTCAAGTCTTTGATTAAGTCTGTCATTAAATGGTGAATCAAAAGCACTCGTCATTACCAACAAAGCTACTGGAGGAATGATCAGAGTGGTCAAAATCATAATCATGAATATCTTTTTTGTTTTACCTAGCTGAAACATCATTCCATCCATGATCTCAAAGAAACTTTCATGTTTCTTGTTCTTGTTTGATTTACTCACAGTATAAAACCCCCAATTTTTATCTTAAAACCTTTAGATAACATTGTTACTCATCTCCATCCACTCTTGGAAACATCTCTTCGTATGGCTCTAGAATTAATTTAAAGAATTCATGTCCTTTGGGGCTTACCTTGTATTTTATAATTGACTTTTTACCCCATGGCTCTACCTTTCTTTCTATAAGCCCTTTTTTTTCCATGCTATCTAGAATTTGTTTGTGTTTTACAATATTCAACCCACAATAACTCAATAATTTTGTCTGATTTAGTTCCCCATATTCAGACAAAATCAAAATAATGTCTTTTCTAATATAGGTACGATCCCTGTATTTATGAATCAGCGTGTATCATTCCTTCAATAATTTTGTGCTATTTTATGTTAATTTTAACAATTGCCAATAAAACTAAGGTAACTTTGTTAGCTAACAATGCTTAACAATGCCTTTTATTCAAAATATCTTTTACTCCGCAATGACTACAAAAACACAATACTTGCTTCCAGCATTCGTTGCAATATTTGCACTAATGTTTGTGGTTGCAACTCCAAATGTTGCTGCAGATGAGGATGATAAACGATTTGCACAACAAAATGGAAAAAAACGCATGCCAATCCAAGTCGAGGGATTTGAGGGAAGTATCCAAATCACTGAAGATTCTGACAGACAGAAAATCAAAAGTCAGATAACAGTTTCATTAAGTGATGCAGCTGACGTATTAGACGTATACAAAGCCCATCTTGGTGTTGTGGTTAATGAAAACGATGACAAGTTCTTAGTATGGATACTTGCCAACGTTGAGATAGATGCAGGATCTGAAACTGCAGTTACTACACTTTATGTAGTTGATGCAGGAGATCCTTCTAACACTGCAATCATAACAAGAGAGATTGATCCTTCCGAAAAAACTCGTGATGGAGAACGTACTCGTGGCGGAGATAGAATGGCAGACAAAATTGAGAAACTAAAGCAAAAATTCTCAGAGCCCACAGGTAATGAAGAATTAGATGACCTACAGACTCAATTTCTTGAAAAAATTCAAGGACTAAAAGAAGCCCATAAAGAGGGAGATTCTGACAAAGTTCAAGAATTACGTAAAGAACTAGGAGATCTTAGAGAACAACTCATAGACTTGAGGATTTCCTAAGATCCCTATTTTTTTTTTGAAATCCTTACTTCCAAAAATACCAAATTTTAGTTTTATTAATTTCTTTTTTAGCTGACTTCTACCATTGTTTCTGTTCTTTCTACCCCGCTAATTTTTTGAATTTGAGTGGCAACATCCTTGATTTGTACTAATTCCTTGACCTCGATAATTGCTACGGCGTCAAATTGACCACTGGTTGGAAAAGAATCACTTACATGTATTATTTTGCGCAGTCTTGCGGCAATTAATTTTTTAGGTGATTTTACTAAAATAATTGCTCTTACCAACCTAAATCTACCTCAACTTCGATTAATGTTTCTGTTGTTACTATTTCTCTAATTTTTTTAAAATCAATAACCATTTGATTAATTTCATCTATCGTTCCCCTCATAATGGCACTAATATCTGCCCTGCCTGTTACCACCATGACATCTTTGACTATCTTTCTTTTTTTCTTTAACACCAGAACTACCGCGTCAACTTTTCCAGGTTTAACTGAAATTAGACATAATGCTCTCATGTTTTTTATGTGTATTAGGATCGAATAAAGATTGCTTAATCATTTGCTTCTTGAGATCTTGCTTCTTCAAGATATGCCCTTCTTTCTTCGTTGATTTTTTCTTGATCAACAAAAGGTTCATCGTCGATAATTGCTATGCCATCTGGATAATCTTCTTGTCGTCCTTTTTTACTCTTAGTTTTTATCTTTGGCTTTGCTCCAGATTTGATTGTTTTAGCTTTTGTTTTTTTCTTTGCAGTCTTTTTTTCTACCATTAATGTCGAAAATCAAGAGGTGGCCTTGTTTATAAAAATTATGAAGAATAATTTTTTGAATAGAGGAGGTGCCAGGGGCGAGATTTGAACTCGCGACAGCCCGGTCTTCAGCCGAGTGCTCTCCCAGGCTGAGCTACCCTGGCACATCAAAAATTCTTTTAGATACGAAATTAAAGTTTGTCTTTTTGGGCTTTCCAGATAGTTTCATTTTTACCTTTCCTCTTGTTAATTACTCTCCCGAGAACAAACATTAGATCGGATAAGCGATTTAGGTATTTTATGCAATTTTCATTGATTTTTTCCTGTTCTTTTAAAAAAACAAGACAAGTCTCGGCTCTCCTCACAATTGTTCTAGTAAAATGTACTTGTGATGCTGCAATATCCCCACTTGGCAAGATAAAATTAGTTAATGGAGATAATTCATTTTCAAAATTATCAATCGCTTTTTCGAGTCTAGTTATCATTGATAATGTAATTCTATTTTCACTTTGACTCAAATTAGGGTTAGAAAGGTCGGCGCCTACTAAAAATAATTCATTTTGAATGTTCGTTAAAATTTGGGTAAGGTCTAAATCTAATTTGTTAGCCAAGACAATCCCTAAAGATGCATTTGCTTCATCAATCGTGCCATACGCAATAATTCTCGGATGAGATTTGGCTAGTCGTAAATTCCCTTGTAATCCTGTAGTTCCATCATCCCCAGTTTTGGTATATATTTTCAATACTTTCTTCATTGTAGGTTTGCTATTATGTCGTTCTAATGGTAGAACTAGAAAAATTGATTAATCATACTATTGAGAATATAACAATCTTGATTTTAGATTTTTTATACATAGCAGCAAATCTAAAAACTGTTCCAAGACAAGGCTGGATTGACAAACTTTCAATAAAGTATCCAGAATCAGTTGCAGATCACACTTACTCTATGGCAATTATTGGTATGGTTTTATCTGATTCTCAAAAACACAACACTGAAAAGATTTTAAAAATGATTCTTTTACATGATTTGGCAGAATCTGTCACTGGAGATTTTACACCTGAACAAAAATCTAAACAAGAAAAAAAACTTTTAGAAGATAAGACTATTAAAAATATTTTAACACATTTACCAGAAAATCTTCAAAAACAATATCTTCGTCTTTGGAATGATTATCAGACCAATGACTCAGATGAGGCAAAATTTGTTCATCAAATTGATAAATTAGAAATGGCAATACAAGCAAAAATTTATTCGAAACAAAAAAATTCAGTCAAAAATTTATTATCTTTTTTTGATTCTGCCAAAAAAGAGATTAGTGATCCAAATCTTTTAAAATTGTTTGAACAATTATATGATAAATACGATAAATAAGATAGCCAACATGTCGGAAACTTCCAAAAATGAATTAATCGAAGCTCAAAAACAAGTTATTGGAATACTATTTGAAGTAATTAAAAGATTGCAAGCAAATAATGACTTGGATGAGGAGTATTTCCAAATAGTCTCTAATGATAAAAAAACAAAACAAAATGAGGAAAGACTTGAAAATATTCTAAAAGAAAAGAATGAGAATGCTAAAATTGTTGGAAGGTTATTGAAAAAATTTGATGATTAACCTCAGCAATCACACTCATCATCAGAAATAATTTTCAGTTTTAGTGTTTGTTGGGATTTATTTTGAATATAATGAGCCAAGTTTGTAACTCTAATTTTAGTGGCTTTATTTTTCCAACTCCCTTCATTTTCAAACCACGACTCAATATCATCTAAATCATATCTTTCACCATCTTTAATGATCGTGTTAAAAATTGTTTTGATCTCCTCAATTTCAGATTCCTTCAAATTATTTTTATCTTCTACAATTGTAGTTATTTCATTTAATTTTATTATGACGTTGTTTGTTAAGGGCATTTTTTTCTCACGTCTAAAGAAAACTGTGATTTATCTAAACTTATTCATTACAATGACAAAATGTGTTCTAAAAATCAAATTGTAGATATTTTTCATGGCACTTGCTTGAAACACCAGTTTAAAAAATAAAAAAATAATAATTTAGAATACATATAATCAAAGAAAGATTATTCTGAATCCAATTTTTCAAGCTCAAGATAAAAGGACTATTAAGTATAAATTGGAACAAAAATTGTCTATCTAGTTTTTGACTAAAAATTTTGTAATGTTTTTTTATTGGTAGCCCCTATCAAAATTTTTAATGAAACATTGTGATCCTTTTTATATTATTTTAAATTTCATGGTTTTATGCAATATTTTCAAGCTTTGAAACTTGGACAAAAAAGAGTTGCAGATTCAAGAGAATATCTAAACAAAATTACTGATGGAAAGGCTATGCCTGCACTAGCCTTAAGAGATAACAAAACTAATGTCTGGGAGCCTGTGGGGGAGGAAAATTTATACGCATTTGTTGATGAATCTGCTGGATTTGTTTTGACTGATAAAAGTGGGTACATTCTAGCTTTAGTTGATAAAAATGGCATCTCAAAATCAATTGTACAGGGAATTACCAAAGAACAAAAAGAAAACTTGGAATTGATGTTCCAATCCGATAATATTGTAGAATATAAGGGCAAAGTAATTCTGCCTGTATAGATTAATTAACAAATTTTGTGTTTAAATTTATCCCCAAACCTTTTTGAGGGAAAGTCTATGAAGTTACTTGATGAAAAAATATTGTCAAGAAGTTGAGGTTAGTGGCCATTTAATTGACTCTATGATTTTGACAAAAATATTTGATAAAATTATGAACCGTGGAGGAGAATTTGAGATTTTAGAATTAACTGTAGGTAAAAAGAAAAAAGATTCTAGTTTTGCCAAACTTCTAGTTACTGGAAAAAATGAAAAGCATCTTAAAGAAATTACAGACGATATTCATAGAGATGGAGCTATACCTCACAATGAAAAACAAGTCAAATTAAAAAAAGCATCAAAAGATATGGTATTGCCTGATAATTTTTACAGTACAACAAATAATGATACCTCAATATTTCATAACAACTTATGGATTCAAGTTGAGAATCAGATGATGGACAAGTGTATTGTTGTAAAAAAGAATAGGGCATTTTGTGTTCCTATCAGAGAGGTAAAAAAAGGCAATCTTATAGTGATACATGAAATAGGTGTCAAAGTAACACCACCTCAAAGACCAAGAGACACGGCGAACATCTTTGCATTTATGGGAAGCAGTAGTTCTAGCGAAAGACCGACGCAGCATATAGCAAAAAAAGTTGCAGAAGATATAGTTCAAGCAAAGAAAAAAGGTGGAAAAATTATTCTTGTGGGAGGTCCTGCAATTGTTCACACTGGAGCCGCAAATTCAATGGCAGAATTAATCAGAGGGGGGTATATTTCCGGAGTACTAGCAGGTAATGCCTTAGCAGTTCATGATATTGAATATTCTACCTTAGGTACGTCGTTAGGGATGTATGTTCATGATGCAACGTTGGCCAAAAGAGGGTATAGAAACCATATGGACGCTATTAATGCTGTCTTCAAGGCGGGTTCGATTCCTAAAATGGTTCAACAAAAAAAACTCAGAAGTGGTATTTTTTACGAGTGTGTGAAAAATAAAGTTCCCTTTGTTTTGGCAAGTTCCATTAGAGACGATGGGCCTTTGCCAGATGTAATTACAGATGTTGCCGAAGCTCAAAGAGAGTACAAAAAAATTCTAAAAGATGCAACTATAGTTATAATGATTTCAACCATGCTTCACTCTATTGCAACAGGAAACATGCTTCCCTCTAATGTCAAAGTAATCGTTATTGACATTAGCCAACCCACAGTGACAAAATTGATGGATAGAGGAACATGGCAAGCTTTGGGTATAGTGACGGATGTAGGTGCCTTCCTACCCTTAGTATGCCAAGAGATCAAGAAATTAAAATAATTAGCCTATTGTTTGTAATCTAGGATGTAATACCTGATACCCATTTTCATTGAATCGTATTGGATATGTTTGTTCGCTGTGTTTTATTCCTCTCATTTTAATGACTTGAATGGATCTTTCCATAGTATTGGTTCTTTGAACATGATTTAAAATCACTATTCCTGATGCAGCGTACCATTCTGGAGGTGTTCTAGAATCTAAAGTCTCTGAGATAAAAATCGAGGTACATTTTTTTTCATCTAAAGCATGAATCATCTTTTGAATACCTTGGCGGGTATTGAATTGATTAGCATATTGCATGCTTAAAACAGAAAGTGAATCTACAACAAGACGTTTTGCGTGAATTTTTTTTATGCCTCGCAAAATCAATTGAGTTAGATGTGTAAATGGAAAAGGCTCTGAATTATACAAAAGACCTCCGGAATCAGACACTTCATCGTTCATTTTGAATGGTCTTGCATCAATAATCATAATTTTTTCTTTCTCAATTAAATTTTCAATATTCCACCCGTAACCTCTAAAATCACTGATTAATTCTTGTGGACTTTGTGTTAGGGTTACAAATAATCCCGGCTCTTCAAAGTCAGATGCACCATTATAAAGAAATTGCATCCCAAATGTGGATTTTCCACTTCCAGACTCTCCTGATAAGACGATTGTTTTTCCTTCTTTCAACCCTCCATCCACAATCAAATCAAATCCAGGAATTCCTGTTCGTATCTTTAATTCTGAATTATTCACAATAAAAAGCAGATAATTTTCTATATAAAGAGGTGTGAGTTTATCTGATATACACATACAGAAATGTTACTAAATTATAACTAAAGTGGAATTGATTTTGACTTTGACCACAACAAATCAAATAATAATTTCTTGGAATAAATCATTGCACTTGAATTCGTCCACATTGCAGTAATGTTTTCTTTTCCAGATTCAGAATTTTTCATAAAGAATAAAATCTCTTCGTTGTCTTTTATTACAAAACAAATATCACCATTTGTATTTGCAGGAATTTTTTTGACCTTAGTTCTATCTATATCATCAAAGACATAAAGTGTTCTTGTTGAGGAATTTGTTAGAATCTTTAATTCAAGGTCCGATTTGTCTAGGGGTTCTAGAAAGTTTGCATGATAAAATTTGAGGAAGTCTTTTTCATTTCCAATTAGCTGGAATTCATTTTTGGTGTTTATTATCATGTCATTGATTTTACCATAAATTTGATTCTCACCTTGCAACATTTGAAATTTATCCTCTTTTGCCACATCAGGTTCATTGTGATAATTTGGAATTGAATTCCAAAGTTTAGTTAACTCTTCTTCTTGTTTTTCTAATTTTTTAATTCGTTCTTTTTCCGTATTAACCATTGATTTTATCGCTTTGGATAATGGTAAAGCTGAAAATTTAATTGGGTGCTGAAACGTGGCAGATGCAATACCCTTGTTTTGAAGAGTTGTGAGAAGATGATAAGTTTCAGTTCTTGGTAGTTTTAATGCTCTACAAACCTCAGGTGCAGTCTTGGAACCATATTTTCCTAAAAATATGTATACCTTACATTGATTTGCGGTCAAACCAAATTTTGAAAATTGCTCTTGCAATTGATCAATGGATTGCTTATGTTCATAGGATCGTGAATCCGGATCACTTTCAAATATTGTTGTTTGATTAGTCTCAGCCAATTTTTTTACTCCTAGGGCAGTCCAACAAAATTGGTTGTTTTAGACGGATCAGGTCAATTAGCTTTGATTGTTCTGATCGCATTGTTAATCTTTGTTTTAAAATGGAGTTAAATTTTAGGCCTAGAATAATCAAATTAGACATGGTTATACTCTTTTTTGTAATTTTTTGCATTATTCACACCCCACAGTTAAGATCGATTTGAAGGAAAATTTTTCGTGTTTTAATTGGGTTTTAATGAAGGCTAACTCATATGGTCCCTCATGTTGCTCATAACCTATGCCCGCCAATTCCTTTTTAATTCCTGATTTCATTAATTGTTCAAGACTGTCCCTTGTTTTCTTTAATCTTTCAGATTCAGCCTTCATCTCCTCTAATGATTTAAAATACAGTTCCAGTTCACCACGAGTTCCTACTCCGTTGTAAAGATGTAAATTTTCATAATCTATCCAGTTTTCTAATTGTCCTTTTTTTGATTTTTTCTTTTTATTTGTAGTTTTTTTGTTTTTAGAATTTTTATTTTCTGTTTTTTTATCTTTAGACTTTTCTGGATTTAATTTATTTTTTAAATCAGATAGTTCCTCAGAATTATTTTTTTCACCTTCTCGTATTTTGTCTCCTATTAATTTTGATTGTAGGTCAATTTTGTTGGTTAGTTCCTTAGCTTGCTTATCAATTGATTCTTGTAATTCTTGAATTGAATCAAAACGAAAAATTTTTTGATGCAAATCTATGAAGTCTCTCTTGTCTTTGGAGTTTCTAAAGCATTTTGTTTTTCCATGTTTTGATTTAAATTATTTGAAGAGTCTTGGTTAGAAGAATCAAGTGAAAGTTCTGATTTCGTACTTTCTGAATTTATTTTTTCAATTTTTTCTAATTTTTTAGTTACAGCCTTTAAGAATGTTATATTTTGATTTTGAATAACCTTTTCTTTTTTACATAATTCAATTATTGGCATAATTGAATTTTTTAGAATTTTAGATATTTGCTTAGTTGAAAATTCATCTAATCTTTTTTGCTCAATTTTTCCGTTGGCTCTTTTAATTACAATGTCCAAGGAAGGTGTTAAAGTGATTTTTGCATCATCTTGTTCGTTGAATATGTTCACTGGTAAATCTACTGAAAATCCTAGAAATTCGGTGATTACCTTCAAAGAATTGTACAGTTCGTCAATTACATTTCCCTTTTCACTTTCTAACTCGTAAATTTGTACAGATTCGTCCACCAGTAAATCGGTGGTTTTTAACACTTCGTCAAATTCCTTAATATCAACCTCAGGGCTGGGTTCCATTGCAATAAAAAATCATTATTTGATAATGAGGATGGGTGTGTAAGTTTATGTTACAAACATCTCTTAAATGACCCTAACGATACCAACCAAACTAGTCTGAAGGAAAATTTGGCCCGCTGAATCATAACCGTCTAGGAATACGTACATTCGATATCTTCCTTCAGGAATTAGGTCACTAGAGGTATTTCCTGGCTGCGATCGAGGTTTTTCAAATTCAAATGTACCTGTAGTTCCTGAAAGGATAACTGGACTATCTTGATTAGGTCCAAGAGATGCTGAACCAGAACCAATTATGAATGAAGCATATGGTGTGCCCGTTAATTCATCTTCAAAAACGACCCGGCTCTGATATTTAATCCAATTATCTCGGGGACTGGGATTAAAAATACTAATTTCTCCTTTGGCTGAATTATCATATGTCGCATAACCTGAAAATGCTCTGTCTGGATTAGGGGTTTGAAGGAAACTACTACCCAG
>Ga0209987_10001404_pt1 | contig 13218 bp, 13 predicted proteins | sample N074metaG_FD_182134 | JGI IMG/M metagenome (GOLD analysis project Ga0209987, IMG submission 182134) | Deep subsurface microbial communities from Kermadec Trench to uncover new lineages of life (NeLLi) - N074 metaG (SPAdes) (version 2) | ecosystem: Environmental > Aquatic > Marine > Ocean trench... | reverse complement strand
TGTTTGTGTCATCACTTTGATTAATGAAAAAATCTATTTAAGATAATTTCCAAATTACGCTAAACTATTCAGAGACTTCTACAATTGCATCAATTTCAGTCATTGAATCCAATGGCAGACTAGCAACGCCCACTGCAATTCTAGAATGCTTGCCTTTTTCTCCAAAAATTTCAAAGAACAAATCAGATGCAGAATTAATCACCTTTGGGTGCTGTGAAAATCCTGGAACAGAATTTACAAATCCTGATATTCTCACAATCTTTGAAACCTTCTCTAAATCCCCTAACTCTCTTTTTATCTGTGCAAGAAGGTTGATGGCACACATTCTTGCTGATTTTTGTGCCGTCTCTAAATTCTCATCTGAGACCTTTCCTGTAAATACTACTTTCCCGTCTTCCATTGGAATCTGGCCTGAAATGTAAAGTAATTTGCCGGTTCTAACTGCTGGTACGTAAGAGCCAGCCGGAGTTGGGGGCGTGGGCAGTTTGATTCCAAGAGATTCAATTTTCTGTTCTATCAAGTCGCTTGTGGCTATTTTTTATGGAATTTTAGTTTTTAGATATTTTGATATGGGTTTTCTCTCCCTTGCTTGAATTATTTTGAAAAATCATTCTTGTTTTGTAGCCTTTTTTCTGCAAGTACCCATCTAGAATAGAGACCCAAGGTAAAGAATGACCGCTATTTAATTTGGATTCCACTGTTATGTTTTTGGTATTGGCCTCAAAATTGACATGACCAGAACACATGATTTGCATGGCAGCATCGATAATTTCAATAACATCGTCTAGCGATTTTGAACTCAAGTTAATTCCATTATTTTCAAGAAGCTTTATCATCTCAGTATCTAGTTTTTTTGACACAATTACCCTATTCAAAATATGGTTTAACCCTCCTTCATTTACTATCCTTATAATTTTGTAAATCTCTTGGGCTTCAGATTTTGACATGTCTGCAAGACATTCAGTCTTTATTGCTCCTCTCCAAATATTTGAAAATAGTTTACCTTGGTTACTACCTAAAATTTCAGTCGATGAGAAATTTATTCCCTTTCCATTTTCCTCACTTACTATCAAAATCTCTGTTTCATCAAAAATAAAACAATTTTGAACAACATCTGATGCCCTTATTTTGATATCATCTGGTATCATTCTTTGTGCTTCAGACCCAATAAGTGACGAAGGAATTATTATTTTAACATCCAGATCCCTTCTAATTACTGAAAGTAACTGATCCTTGCATTCAGATAGTAATCCTAATCCCCATTGATCAACAGTTATCTGTATTGAGGATTTTGAACCATCAATCATTGTTTGCAATTGACTTTGGACATTGTTTGCACTAAGTTGATAGTATCTTTTTTCTTCAGAACCTCTTGATTTTCTATTTTCTTCACTTGCTTTTTTTAGTTTTGAGACCAGAGTGTTCATTGCATTGACTTTGTTAATTTGTTCGTGAATTATAGGATCGAATGCATCTTCAGGAGCAATGGCAGTACACATTATTGGTTTACTTTTAGAAATAATTACAAGCTTTTTATTTTCTAATTTTAATAATGTGGGATATACTTTGGTTCTTGGAAGGTCGGAATAATAAGCAAGATCACTTGCAGAGATGGTCCCCTTTGATATGAGGGCCACATATGCTTGAGCCTCATATTGGCTCAGACCAAATTCCTCCAAGCTTACAGTTAGCGCATGTTCATTTACCATAGTTTTAGTTTACAAAACCTTAGGCAAGATCAAGAGCTAAATTCCTTTACACAAATACTTAAAAAAAATCAAAATTGTAACTACAGTCTATTGTAACTATGGTTAATGATAAATCTAGGACATGTCTCTCAAATACAAATTTCTGATAAATTAGATGGCATGAATGGGCAATACAGTTTATCCATAGCATCTGTAAATATCTCACAAACACGAACCATTGTTCCAAGACTTGATTATTCAATTAACTTACTTGCCCAAATCATTCATGTTTTAAAAAACAAAAAATCTGAACTAGAAAAGTCAAACAGACTATTGCTAATAGAATCAAAAGATAAAGACCAAGCATGCCCCAAAACAATTGATTTAGAGCGGACCGTTTGTTTTTCCCTTGAAATTTTGTATTGGATACAAAAAAGAACTAGCTCCGTTTCTGGAATCAATGTCATTCCAAAAATTTTTCCATCAATAATACACATGTTAAGAACTATCAGCGCTCAACTAGTTGATATTCATCCAGAGTCAAGCAAACAACTATCTGAATTATCAGTTTATCTGGGGAGTATTGTATTGGATTCTGCCACAATTACAAAGGCACAGTTTGATTTTAGCCAATCCAATATGGAGTCCTCGATGTTATTAGATGAAGTAAAATTGATGGCAGACTCTAAAATAAGTAAGCAGTATCCTCATCTTGATTTTTTTAAAGTATCTGATACTTGACTTTCCTAAAATCAAGACGTAGTTTTTCAAAAGACTTGGAGTTTGTAAGGAACATTTCTGAGAAAATTGACAGAAAACTATCTCAATCAAACAACTCCATCAATCCTAAAATCGATAAACTATCCCTTGAGGAACTTCAGGATCTAGATAAAATAGTCCGTATTGCTGATTTTATTCTCTTCAAATATGAGGACAAAAAGGAGACTAGTTCGCTTTTGAAGAATTTTGTTTCCATAATTCATGATTCGGCCGAATCAATTGAAGAAATAGACGATGAGGTATATGAATTGATTATATCTGCTGAAGACTCGATAAATAAATTAAAAGAGATACACGCAAACGTCTCTGAAAAATTTGACATTGAAAAATCAGGCATTAAAACCATTGAAAATGGACCTGAGAACAGTTCAAATAATTTAACCAAAGCCACGATAGAGATTAACTCCCAAGACTACCCACAAAATTCTACAGAAAAGAACGCACAGGTAATTTAGATGAGTCTAGCTCCACAAGAATTAGAAAATAATGCAAGCAAGTATGCTTCTGAGGCAATCAAGTTTGATTCCCAGGGTGCCAGAGGGATGGCCATCACAAATTATCAAAAAGCCATAGACTCGCTTGTAAAATTACTTGAATTGTATCCTTCCAGTAAACTCAATGAATTGTACAAAGAAAGGTGTAATTCCTATCATAGTAGAATCAAATCTTTACAAGAATCTAACGGTGTAGAGCCGGCAGTTGACCCCAAAGCAACTCCCGCGGAGCAAAAGGCATCTGTTCAGAGACAAGACGATGAAAATGATTTTGAAGAACTAATAATGAAAGAAAAACCCAACGTCAGCTGGAATGATGTTGTTGGTTTGGAGGATGCAAAAAGTGCATTACGTGAATCTATTGTATATCCAACTAAAAGACCAGACTTGTTTCCACTGGGCTGGCCAAAAGGAATGTTACTTTATGGACCACCTGGAACAGGCAAAACAATGCTAGCTGCCGCTACTGCCAGTGAAATGGATGGTTACTTCATCAATGTTGATGCATCCTCGATGATGAGCAAATGGTTAGGTGAGGCTGAAAAAAATGTTGCAAAATTATTTAGGATGGCTAGAAAATATACCGAAAAAGAAGGCAAACCTGTTATCTTATTTGTTGATGAAGTTGATTCCTTATTGGGTTCTAGAAATAGTGAGGTAGGCGGTGAGGTAAGAACAAAGAACCAATTCCTAACTGAAATGGATGGAGTCAATGGTAAAGGAAAAGATCTAATGATGTATGTAATTGGGGCCACCAACAAACCTTGGAGTCTTGATTGGCCTTTCCTTAGAAGATTCCAAAAAAGAATCTATGTCTCCCTTCCAGGTCAAGAAGCAAGAGAGAGTTTGTTCAAGCAGTATACAGCTGATCTCTTCTTGACTTCCAGAGTAAATCCAGTAGAACTGGCAAAAATGTTTGATGGTTATAGTGCAAGTGATATCAAAGATGTCTGTCAAGCAGCTCACATCAAAACTGTTCATGAATTATTTGATTCTCCTGATTATCATGAACCCGTAGAAGGTGAAGTAACACAAAAGCCAAGAGCACTTACCACTGCAGACTTTAGAATAATCATGTCAAGAAGAAAACCAAGCGTTTCCACAGAAATGGTTCGTGCATATCACAAATGGAGTGAGGAATTCCGCGCACTCTAAATTTGATACTTTAATTTACTGTTCTTTTGATTTCAAATTTTACCTGTGAGATAAAATAACCCTTGAATTTTTTTAGATGATGCCACTTGGAATTACTTTTTGGCAATTACCAGTTTGTGATTGGCGATCAACATTCTTCTTTCCAGTTCTCTCACAAAATTTAAATCCCGAACCAAAAGCACTTGACGAGGGTCACAATAACTACCAAGAAATCAAGCCATGCAAACAAATTTGGGAAGCTGGTTTTTGGTGATGGTACTGTTCTTGACGGAATGGGATTTGGTTATTCTGCGGCTGTTTTTGGTGAAATTGTCTTTAACACTGGCATGGTCGGATACCCTGAGACCCTTACCGACCCATCTTACAGCGGTCAAATTCTGACACTTACTTACCCGCTGGTGGGAAATTATGGTGTTCCAGATCCATCAATTAAAGACAAAGACGGAATCTCAAAATTCTTTGAATCTGACAAAATACAGGTCCGTGGTCTTGTAGTTCATGAATTATCACTTACTGCCAGTCATTGGAACCTTGCCATGACTCTTGATGAGTGGATGCATAATGAAAAAATCCCTGGAATATCTGGAATTGACACTAGGGAATTAACAAAAAAACTAAGGACTGGCGGAGTAATGATGGCAGCTTTGGTGGTTTCTGACACCGAAATTGATGTTGAAGAAATAAAAAAACAGTTAGCTTCTTCACCAAATTACAATTCTGAAAAATTTATGGATATAGTTTCTACTAAACACGAAGAGGTGTATGGTTCTAATGAAAAGTCAGTTGTTGTAATTGATACTGGTGTCAAAAATGCAATTTTGCGAAATATACGAAATCTTGGGTACAAGGTTATCAAGTTACCATGGAATACTTCGATTGAGAAAGTTCTATCATACAATCCAAAAGGCGTGGTGATAAGTAATGGACCAGGTGATCCTCAAAACTGTCCTGATACTATCGATACTGCAAAAAAACTGATTGAAAAAAATATTCCAACATTAGGAATTTGTTTGGGCGCTCAAATTATTGGCCTTGCAGGAAATACTGAGACCTACAAACTAAAGTATGGTCATAGGGGCCAAAACAAACCCTGTGTTAATTTAGAAAACAATCAAATCTATGTTACTAGTCAGAACCATGGGTATGGAATTGATCCTGATTCCCTAAAAGATTCTGAATTTAATTTATGGTTTAAAAACGCCGACGATAAAACAGTTGAAGGAATAAAACACAAAACAAAAAATTGTATTGCGGTTCAGTTTCATCCAGAAGCTGCACCTGGTCCATATGATTGTAAATTCGTCTTCGAAGAACTTGGTTACCTGATGGGGGAGGAAAAAGCTGCCAAAAAATGAGTCGATAAAAAAAATTCTTGTACTTGGTAGTGGGGCAATAAAAATCGGAGAAGCCGGCGAGAGTCGCTAAAACGACCGTCAATTTGACTACTCCGGAAGCCAATGCCTCAAGGCAATACGCGAAGACGGACTGAATAGTATCTTAATCAATCCAAACATCGCAACAATTCAAACCGATACCCGATTTGCAGATCAAGTCTATCTTCTTCCCGTTACTCCAGAGTACGTAGAATCTGTCATAGAAAAAGAGAGACCTGACGGAATTATGCTTGCATATGGTGGCCAGACGGCTCTGAACTGTGGTGTTAAACTAGATGAGGCAGGAATCTTAGAAAAATATGGAGTCAAAGTTCTTGGAACCCAGATTCCAGGAATTCATCAAACAGAAGACCGCCAACTTTTCAAGGATTCTATGAATCAATGCAATCTTCCTGTTCTCAAAAGCAGAACTGTAAAAAACTTTGAGGATGCCAAAAAAATTTCAGAAGAACTAGGCTATCCAGTAATTATCAGGGTCGCCTATACTCTAGGAGGAAAGGGTGGTGGTGTTGCATATAATGAAATTGAACTACACGAAATTGTTGAAAGGGGATTAAAGGCAAGCATAGTTGGCCAAGTATTAATTGAAGAATACGTTGGCCACTGGAAACAAATCGAATACGAAGTAATGCAAGACTATGATGGAAACAATATCGTAGTCTGCAACATGGAAAATGTTCTTGCTATGAAGGTGCATACAGGTGATAATATTGTCGTTGCACCATCGCAAACACTTGATAATCACGAGTATCACATGCTTCGGTCAGCCGCATTACGTGCAACAAAACATGTTGGAATTGTAGGTGAATGCAATATTCAATATGCCTTAGAACCAAACTCTGATAGATACGTTGCAATTGAGATTAATCCTCGATTGTCAAGGTCATCTGCACTTGCCAGCAAAGCTACTGGATATCCATTGGCATACATGTCTGCAAAAATTGGGTTAGGATATAATTTGTCTGAACTTGTTAACAAGATAACAAAAAGTACGACAGCATGTTTTGAACCATCACTTGATTATATTGTATGCAAACATCCAAGGTGGGATTTTTCTAAATTTGAACTGGTAAATAGAAAACTTGGACCAACAATGAAATCAGTTGGTGAAGTGATGGCAATAGGAAGAACGTTTGAGGAATCACTTCAAAAATCAATTCGTATGTTGGATATAGGAAATGACGGCCTTGTCTTAAACAGAACAAACGGAAAAACTTTTGATGAGGAAGAATTGGAAGATAAATTATCTCATCCTGATGATCTAGTGCTGTACTATGTTGCAGCAGCAATTAAAGCAGGATTTTCCGCCGAGCGAATCAACAATCTCTCAGCAATTGATCCCTGGTTTATTGAAAAAATCCGAAACATAGTGACCATCGAGGAGAAAATAAAAAAAGAAGAATTAGGAAAATCTTTGCTTTGGGAGGCTAAAAAAATGGGCTTTTCAGACAAGCAGATTGGACGTGCCAAGAACAAAACCTCTGATGAAATACGCAAATTGCGTAAAGAAAATGGGGTTTTGCCCTCTGTAAAGCAGATTGATTCTCTGTCTGCAGAATGGCCCGCAGTAACTAACTATCTCTATTTGACATATGGGGGATGCTCTCATGACATTGAGGTTAGTTCTGAAGAAAAAGGGATTATCGTCCTTGGTGCAGGTCCCTATAGAATAGGCAGCAGTGTTGAATTTGACTGGGGCACAGTCAATATGGTATGGGGACTACAAGAGAATGGTGAGAAAAATATCTCTGTTGTGAACTGTAATCCAGAAACAGTTTCAACAGACTATGATATTTGTTCAAGACTATATTTTGAGGAATTGACTCAAGAAAGAATCTTAGATATTACTGAATTTGAAAATCCTAAAGGTGTGATTACATGTGTTGGTGGACAGACTGCAAACAATCTAACGCTGGGGTTATCAAAACACAATGTAAATATTTTAGGAACTAGTGCACATGATGTAGATAGGGCTGAAGACCGTTCAAAGTTTAGCGCAGAATTAGACAAGCTCCACATTCAACAACCACGTTGGCAAGCTTTTTCAAATCTTAATGAAGCCAAAAACTTTGCACTAGAAGTCGGCTTTCCTGTAATTGTTAGACCTTCCTATGTATTATCAGGAGCTGCCATGAAAGTAGTGTGGTCTTCAGATGAAATAAAAACATTTGTCAAAGAAGCAACTGATGTTTCCCCAGATCATCCAGTTGTAATTTCAAAATTTATGTTAGATTCGCTTGAAGTAGACGTTGATGGCGTCAGCAATGGTAAGGAAGTCATAATCGGCGCAATAGTAGAACACATTGACAGTGCGGGTGTTCACTCTGGTGACGCAATGATGTGTATACCTCCATGGCGTCTAAACAACAAAACTATAGAGACAATCACAGAATACACCACAAAAATTGCAACGACTTTCAATGTAAAGGGTCCATTTAACTTACAATTTCTAGTTCATGATAACCATGTATATGTAATTGAACTAAACATTAGGGCATCTCGTTCTATGCCTTTTGTCTCAAAACTGGTAAAGATCAACCTTATTTCCTTGGCTTCAAAAGCAATTTTGGATAAACCACTACCCAACATTCCAAAAAACAAATGGCAAAAAATCAATAATTTTGGCATCAAAGTGCCACAATTTTCCTTTATGCAACTACAGGGCGCAGACATTACTCTAGGCGTAGAAATGCAGTCTACTGGGGAGGCTGCCTGCTTTGGAACCAGCTTTTATGATGCGCTCTCCAAAGGCCTTACCTCTGTTGGATACAATTTACCCGTAAAAGGCTCAGCCTTGATTACCGTAGGTGGTGAACAAAACAAAATAAAATTACTCCAGTCAATTGCGAGCCTAAAAAATCTTGGATTTAAGATATATGCAACAGAACACACTGCAGAATTTTTTGAAGAAAAAATTGGTGAAATTGAAATAGTTCACAAAATATCTGAACCAGAAAGAAAACCAAATATCGCAGATTTGTTGTATGATAGAAAAATAGATTTCATAATTAATATCCCAAGTACAATAACACTGGAAAAATATGTTGGAATGCTTGAAGATGAGTATCAAATTAGAAGGAAATCTTTAGAACTAGGAATCCCGGTGCTTACAACAATAGAGCTTGCAGACTCTTTTGTAAAAACCTTAGAATGGCTAAAGCATAACAAGCCAACAATTGAACCTTTAGAGCCCTATGATTCCTTTGATTAGAGCAATTGATCTAAGATAGTTTCATCTCCAATAATTGTTCCATCAAGTGTAACAATTCTAGCTGATGATACTTGTTTTATTTTTTCTATAATTGGTGATATTGATTTTTTGTATTTTCTTTTGTTTGTTGCATAGAAATATTTGTTAAATGATGGGACAATTGTTATTTCAATCTCTCCAGACTCACTAGGAAAAATGTAATCTTTGTTGGTCTTTATTGAAATCCACACCCTTTGTCCATTAACTATAGAATTTTCTTGAAAGAACACTGGGTGGATGTGACCCATTATGATTTTTTTAACATGTGCAAAATTTTCAGAGGGCATGGTATGTCCATGTGTAAAAAGGATCTTTTCTTCTACCATCCCAGTTGAGCTTATCAAAGAAACCTCGTCTGGCACTAGCCTTTGGATATTTGCATCATGATTTCCAGGAATTAAAATTATATCGCATTTATCACTAATTTTTTCAAAAAATAAGGGTACGTCATTCCATTCGGTTTTTGAAATACTTTTGATGCTAGACTTTACATCCCCCAATAATATGACCGAATCTGGCTTTTCTGACTCTATTATTTCTGATAATTCGTCAATTATCTCATGAATTGTAGTATTTTTCCCCAGGAAAATTTCCTTTGAAGCAAGACTGCTCTCAAATCCAATGTGCAGATCAGTTACAACAAGATATTTTTTTTTACCTTCAATTAGTAATGCAGGTTTTTTTGGGACTATTCTTTCTAGCGACATCAAAGATATACAATAGACTTTGGATTAAATTCTTGTGAAAAAAAATTCTGACCGCATAGAGTCTCTTGTCTCAGAAAAGCGAGTTAAATTACATATCTTTGAGCCGAGCCAAAGAGAGATTTGGACAGTTGTTGGTAAAGGAAAAGAACATTGGTTAGATCCAATTAGTGAATATTGCTCTTGTCCTGGATATTATTTTGGACGACTAGCTGGCAAGAAATCATGTTATCATCTAGAGTCAGTCATTTTTGCAAAAAAAGAAAATAAAATTGAAAAAATTATCTTTTCAGATGATGAATATACAGATTTTATTGGTGGTTTAATTTCTGATTTGTAATATTAAAATTATCAGAACTCGGTAATTACTAGAAAAAATAAAAAAAACTATGTATGAAGAATAGCACAATTCACAAATAGAAAAAATAGCAAATATGATGGTGGAAGATAATATTTCCATAGATGAACAGGACAAAGATAAACTACAAAAATACAAAGACCAAACAATTTCTGATAGCAATCAAGTGGGGACGATACACTACAATTAGTTTATGAGGCTTTATCTAAAATTAAAAAATTCTAAGGGTGCAGTTCCAATTCAAAAAGGTGACAAGTTCAGAGCTGGCTTTAGTTAACTAATCAAATGGAACAGACTCTACGTCGTCCTTTGAAACTCCGCCCCAAAGTCCTTCCACTCCTTCAGGCTTTATATCTTCGATTTTAGTTATTTGTTGAAACTTGATTTGATCTGGTTTTGGTGGTGGCCATAGCATTGCCATGAACTCTCCTACCTCTCCAACCTTGTTAGGTTGTGCCATGATGATTTTTTCCTTTGAAAATCCTTTTGCAATTACGGCATTTTCTGCTTTCTCTTTCAATTCCATTCTTCCATGTAGGAACAGATAGATGTTTTTTTGAGTATCCATTTCAGCCATATTTCGTTTGAGGTTCTAGACTAAATCAACCTTTCCTGATCTCATACCATCCAAAAAGGGTTAAATTAGAATAAACAAAATTTTGATGTGTGAAAATATTCACTGTAGGAAACAAATCCTTCGTCACTAGCTTTCAACTAGCAGGGATACCTGGTGTGATTTCTCCAACTCCTGAAAATGCACTTGATGAAATTAAAAGGTTAACAGATGACTCTGATGTTGGTCTAGTTCTTGTAAGTGATGACCTTTCTGAACCCATTACTGATGAATTAACTGCTCTTAGAACAAAAAAATCTACTCTGGTATTTGCACTTCCTGCAACTGGAAGCAAGAAAACTGATGTTGATTATCGATTAATGCTCAAAAAGATTCTTGGTGTTTAGTTTCTTTAATCTACTTATAATCTGAATTCTAAAAGTTTGACATGAAGACAGCCTATGTAAAAGAACCTTCTAAAATATCAGTGGAGGAAACCGAAAAACCTGTTTTAGGCTCTGGTGAGATTTTGGTTCGAATGTGTGCCTGCGGAATATGTGGTTCTGATATAGAAAAAGTATTTGGACAATACGGCAAGCCCTCTATGAGACTAGGTCACGAACCAGCAGGTATAATTTTAGATGTTGGTTCTAATGTTAATGACTTTAAAAAAGACGACAGAGTTTTTACACATCATCACGTTCCATGTTATTCTTGCTATCACTGTAAACATGGAAATGAAACAACGTGTAAAAAATACTCTGAAACAAATCTTTCCCCTTGTGGTTTATCTGAAGAATATGTAGTTCCAGAATGGAATGTTTCTCATGGTGGTGTTCTAAAGATTTCAGCTTCTATGACTTTTGAGGAGGCTGCAATGATTGAACCATTGGCGTGTTGCGTTAGGGCATGGAGTAAATATCATTACCAGGAAGGTGATTCTGTAGCTATTTTTGGCGTTGGACCTACGGGAATGATGCATGTCATGCTTGCGCAATCAAAAAAATTCTCAAAGATTTTCTGTTTTGATGTTAATGATTTCCGATTAAATTTTGCAAAAAAATTCAAGGTCTCTGAAGCCATTAATTCAGCTGATAATAATAAAATGGAAAAAATTTTAGAGCAAACTGAAGGAAGAGGTGTAGACATTGCAATAGTTGCTACAAGTAACCTAAAGGCATTAGAAGATTCTATTAAAATGGTAAGAAAAGGCGGAACCGTAATGATGTTTGGGGTTCCCTCACGTGGCGCCAAAATTGATTTGGATGTGAGTGAAATCTATTCTAAAGAGATTACGTTAGTTACAAGTTATGCTGCGTCTGACAATGACACCAAAGAAGCTCTTCGTTTAATTGAAGCAAAAGAAATTGATGTAAAACAACTAGTTACCCACACTTATCCTATTTTAGATTCTCAAAAAGCATTTGATCATGCTAAAAGTGGTGAGGATGCCATGAAAATAATAATTACAACGTAAGGGATGCTTACGAAAGGTATATCTTTTCTTTCAAAATCGAAGATGTATGGATTGGGGATTAAGAAATCGACTTGCAAAGATAATCAAACCTTTTGATAATCGCGCTTTAATGTTAGCCGTTGATCACGGATATTTTTTAGGACCTACTGAAAAATTAGAAAATGTAAAAAAAACTATCACACCATTGCTAAAATATTGTGATTCCTTGATGCTTACCCGTGGCATTCAACGTTCCTCTGTTGACCCAAACACTTCAGTACCAATGGTGTTACGTGTTTCAGGAGGTGCAAGCATAATTGGAGAGGACTTATCTCAAGAGCAAATCACAGTTTCTATGAACGAGGCAATCCGATTGAATGTCAGCGCAGTTGCAATGTCCATGTTTGTGGGTTCTAAATATGAGACTCAAAGCATTGTTAATCTAGGAAAACTAGTCAGTCAGGCTGAAGAATACAGCATTCCAGTTCTTGCAGTTACTGCAGTCGGCAAAGACCTTGGAAAAGATGTTAGATATCTATCACTTGCATGCAGAATTGCAGCAGAGCAAGGGGCACATGTTGTTAAGACCTATTATTGCGATAATTTTGAAAAAGTAGTAGAGTCCTGCCCTGTTCCAATAATTGTAGCAGGTGGCAAAAAAATACCTGAACTTGATGCAATGAAGTTAACATACAATTCCATTAAAGCCGGTGCAGTTGGTGTTGATATGGGCAGAAACATTTGGCAATCAGAAAATCCGGTCCCAATGATTCGTGCTATTCGCTCCATTGTTCATGGAAACGCAAATGTAGATCAAGCATTCGAATTGTACACACAACTATGTGGCCCTAATCAAAACAAGTCAAAAAAATCCGATCAAAACAAACCCGAGAAGCCTAAAGAAGACAAATCTAAATCATCCAAAGAGAGCAAAGAACCAGAGAAAACTCCAGAAACTAAAAAATAATCAACCATTTGTTCTTGAGAGGTGAATGTGAACTATTTTCCATGTTGGAATTTTCACTAAAACAAAAGTTGCTCTCCCCTCAATAGAGATGTGCTCTCCAGTGAACGCCTTGTTATCTACTAGCATTCCTTTTTGATTTAACTCAAAGGCAATTACTGCAGTATCTCCGTAGACACTTATCTTTGGTTTTTTAACTTCGTAACTGTAATCTGAAATGCTGATGAACTTCAATTGTTCCAACTCTAGTGTTGTTTGAATATCTTTTAGGTCATAGGGGGGCAAATCGCTGAAACTAGAAAATTTAGAATCATTCAGATGAATGTCTTTAAGGTATGCAAAATCCTTTGTTATTCCCGCCTCAAAAAAAGTCTCAATTATTTTGATAATTTCCTCATTTTCTGACAATATCGTTAATGATT
>Ga0209987_10001403_pt1 | contig 13218 bp, 10 predicted proteins | sample N074metaG_FD_182134 | JGI IMG/M metagenome (GOLD analysis project Ga0209987, IMG submission 182134) | Deep subsurface microbial communities from Kermadec Trench to uncover new lineages of life (NeLLi) - N074 metaG (SPAdes) (version 2) | ecosystem: Environmental > Aquatic > Marine > Ocean trench... | reverse complement strand
GATCGACAGACCTCGTAAGTGGACGAGCGGTTTTGGCACGGGCGAACGACCGCTCCGCAAGCGGCTCCCATTGCCGGCCGCGAGAATCACGGCCATGGGAGCGACCGTTTCTCGGCGTGGAACTCTATCTAGCGAGGGCATTGATGATCTCCTCCGTAAGCTCTTTGGTCGATGCGGCGACGAGGGTCGTGCGATCCTGCAGCGATTCAAATGGGCCGAGCGCCCCGCCGTCGAGACGACAGATGTGGCCACCGGCCTCGGTGACGATTAACGAGGCCGCGAGAAAACTCTCCGGCGTCAATCGGCTCCTGACGTCGATATGGGCATCCAGAGCTCCGTCTGCCACCAGGCACAGAGCACGTGAAGCACAGCCGTAGACGCGTATGCCGGCGCAGGTCCGCATCAGGTCGGCGAGAGAGGCGTCCGGCGCCCAATGGTTCAGTTCGCAGGAGATAAACGCGTCGCGAAGACGGCGCGTCTCCGACGTGTGCAAGCGTCGGCCGTCTGATGAGTAGGCTCCGTTTCCGCGCGCCGCGACGACGGCTCCAGGGCCCGATGTGTCACCCACGGACGCATAGATGACCCTGTCCGTGGAGAGCGATGTCTGTCGCGGAAGCATGGCCAGCGAGATGGCGGACAGCGGCAGGCCACGCGCGAAGTTGTCGGAACCGTCGACCGGGTCGACGATGAATCGGTAGCCTTGCTCGCCGCTCCCGAACTCGAACGCACCCGTCTGCTCCTCAGACTCCACGACACCGCTTTCGAAGTGTTCTGAAAGCCACTGTCGAATCCATTCGTCAGCAGCGATGTCAAAGGGCTTCTGGTCGTCGCCCTTGGCATTCACACCGACGGCCTGGTTGTGGTCCAACCCAGGTCTTACCTGGTCGAGAAGCGGTAGCGAATCCATATGAAGCTGTCCGAGCAACGCCAGCATCTCCTGAGAGTCCGTCGACGTGTCGTGGAGCGGAGCGCTGGTCATGACGGAAAGCCGCGCGTCGAGGTTCATGGGGAAGTCGCCGACGTAGCGCGGCGCGGAGTTCGGCTAGAACTCCCATGCCCTTGTTGTGGAGGTGTGGCCGCAGTGGCCAAGAGACGCTTTCGGTCTGCCACGCGAACTCCCGCGAGATCCGCTAGTTCGTTGAATCTGGGGGTATCGATATTCCCCCGATGGAGTGCACTGGCCGCGAGCGCCGCCAGACGAGAACAGAGGGAGTCCATCTCATGGGCCTGCAGCGCAAGTTCCCCTTCGATCGGCGTATGCTTTTCCGTTTGCAACATCGTTTTTAGTTGATCGAGTTCACGGTCTGTCAAAAGTCGGAGGTTTCTCAAACGATGCGCAGCCACGTTGGGGCTCGTGCCGTAGTAGTGAGCCGTCCGCAGGACGTCCGACAACGTGATCGGATGACGACCCCTGCGCTGGCGACCATCCACGCGACGGCTCTCGCCCGTCTCGTCGCGACCGTCGCCCTCTGAAAACACGGAGAGCACCGTGGGCCCAGCGCGTCCCAGTGTCTCTTTGCCGAGGGTCTCGACGTATCGACGCAAGCCATACTGGGGAATCAGAAGGGCGCTGGCGAAAGCGTCGGCCCTGACCTCCGGAAACTCAGGCGCTCCGCCAGATTTGCACACGCGCCACGGGGCTTCGGTATCGAACAAGAAATGGGCAAGTCCGTGTGCGTATCTGAAGCGGCGGTGTTCGAGACCAAGGTTCTTCTCGACCACAACAAGAAGGCCGTGGTCCGGTTCAGCGATCGAAATCGAGAGGATTCCTCTCGGCAGAGTCGCCTTGGCCGAACGAACGCCCGACGTCATAAGCAGTTCGTCAACGAAACGGATGGGCCCCTCTCCAAGTGCTAGACGCCGCCGCTCATCCTCCGCAACACGATATCCTTCCCGCGCCGCTTGCCACGGTATATTTCCGCGCTCAACTCGGTACGAAGGAAGCGAGTGTGCAATGGCGTCGATCTCAAGTCTTGCTTCCAGATCGGTGAGAGCTCTCGCGGTCGCACACACACCGGCGAAGGAACTCGGACCCTGATCTTCCGCGAGATCAGGATGGGCGCGGAACAGCTCGGCAACGCCATCCACTTTCTGGTCGTCGGTAGCTGGGGGAAGGAGCTCGCTGAGGCTACAGCCATAGAAGGCAGCTAGCCGGCTCAGATCTTCGGCCTTCACGGATCGCCGTCCTGTCTCGATCTGGGCGATGGTGGCTCGCGATACACCAAGCTGAGGTGCGATGTCAGCCTGGGTGAGACCACGTGACGTCCGCGCTTCCCGGAGAATGCTACTGATATCCTTCAGTTTCTCAGCCATACCTGGTTAACCCGTCCTTCTCGGGGGGAAAGGATATCTAACACAACGGCGGATGCACGCCAACAATGTTAGATATTATTACACTCTGCCGCAACTGGCGTTCCCCGCGTCTGTCAGACCCCGGGTTGAAGTTGGGTTGGTCGGCGTTGGATCCGTGGTAGGTGAGTGCCCGGGCTCGAGCCACCGCAAACGCCGCTTGAACGCGACCTGGTCGAACGCACCGAAGAGAATGTGACCGTCGATCTGGGGGCCGGTGACCCGTGGCCGGTTCCTGTCGGTTGTCCTCTCGATTGAACCCAGTCGAGCCTACCCAAGTCCACTCCCAGAAGTTGAAACTCTGCACGGAATTGAGCATTGGACGCACTCGGCGCCGGCTCGGTCAGATCCGCCTATCGCGACTTTGGGACGCTAATCGCTACCGTTGGTGCAACCGTGACGCCCACGGGCGCTTGGAGTGGTCAGGGTGTTGCTGTATCGTAAGATTCTCCGGAGATTAGCATTGGGCTGCACTCGGGAGCATGGCGGGACGCGCGTTTGACAATGAGAGAAGCCGGGATATGCCGATTGACTAGAAGGCTGTTGAAAAAACGGCTTTCAAAAAGGGAACCGAATGACAAACCGATCTGGCAGCCTGGACATTCGCGCCACGACCATTGTGGCCGTACGGCGTGATGGCCAGGTGGCGCTCGCTGGTGACGGTCAGGTGACGATGGGCGACGTGGTCGTGAAGAATACCGCCCAGAAGGTGAGGACCCTCAGGGAAGGGAGCGTGCTCGTCGGTTTCGCGGGCGCTGTCGCCGATGCATTCACGCTCTTCGAGAAGCTGGAGGAGAAGCTCGAGCGGTTTCCGAAGAACCTGACAAAGGCCGTGGTGGAGCTCGCCAAGGACTGGCGCATGGACCGCTATTTGAGGAGACTCAATGCTCTGCTTCTGGTGGCTGATCGGGAACACCTCTTTCTTGTCAGTGGAGAGGGTGAGGTCATCGAACCCGACGATGACGTCCTGGCCATCGGCTCGGGTGGCTCATACGCTATGGCCGCGGCTCGTGCGCTGATTGCTCATTCAGAGCTGTCGGCGACGGAAACGGTGCGCCGGTCCCTCGAGATCGCCGGCGAGATCTGTATCTATACGAACCAGGAGATCACGGTTCTGGAGTTGGAGTAGAGTGGAGAATTCGAGCGAGCGCGGCCTTTTCGCATCAGCCGGGGATACCAAAGCGGGGAGCGCGAACGTCCCCGAGGTTGGAACTGAAGCGGAACACGAGATGATACCCGACGCGGATGTGCCCGATACGCCCGATCCAGCCGATGCGTCCGACGAGGAATGGTTGAATCAACTCACACCCCGCCAGATCGTCGCCGAACTGGACAAGTACATCGTGGGTCAGGATGAAGCGAAGAAGTCCGTCGCCATCGCTCTCCGAAACCGCTGGCGCCGGCAGCGGGTGGAAGACGAGCTTCGGGATGAGATCCTCCCGAACAACCTCATCCTGATCGGTCCCACAGGAGTCGGAAAGACCGAGATCGCGCGGCGGCTTGCCCGTCTGGCGGGCGCCCCTTTCGTGAAGGTCGAGGCGTCGAAGTACACCGAGGTCGGGTACGTGGGGCGGGACGTGGAGTCGATGATCCGGGACTTGGTGGACGTGGCCGTCAACATGGTTCGCGCCGAGCGTGAGGACGACATCGAGGAGTTGGCGGATGAGAGAACCGCGGAGCGACTCCTGGACCTTCTCCTCCCTAAATCGGCGTCGAGCCCTACGGTCAACGTCGGACCTGCAGCGCCTCTCGAGAGTGGCGAGGGTCGGCCACACGTCTTCGTGGTGGGCACCGAGGGTGTCGAGGAGAGGGATGCAGGCACGGTAGCGGACGAGGGCATCGAGGCGCGCCGTGAGCGAACGAGGGAGAAGCTCCGCACCCTGCTTCGGGATGGAAAGCTGGAAGATCGCGAGGTCGAAATCGAGGTGTCCCAGACGCCGTCGATCGAAGGGATGGTGTTGCCAATGGGCGGGGGCATGGAGGGGATGGATCACAACTTCACGGAAATGCTCCAGGATATGCTTCCAAAGCGGAAGAAGCGGCGCACTGTATCCGTAGGGGCAGCCCGGAGGATCCTCGTCCAGGACGAGATGGACCGTTTGATCGACATGGACGAGGTCGTCAACGAGGCCCTCATTCGGGCGGAGGACATGGGGATCGTCTTTCTGGACGAGATCGACAAGATCGTCGGAGAGCGGAGTGGGACCGGGACCGGGCCCGATGTGAGTCGGGAGGGCGTGCAGCGTGACATCCTGCCGATCGTCGAGGGTTCGACGGTCCAGACCAAATACGGGCTCGTACGGACCGATCACATGCTCTTCATCGCAGCGGGGGCGTTCCATGTGGCGAAGCCCGCCGACATGATCCCCGAGTTGCAGGGACGTTTTCCCATTCGGGTCGAGCTCAAGAGCCTCGGCGAGGAGGACTTCGTCCGAATTCTTCAGGAACCGAAGAACGCGCTCGTTCATCAATACACCGCGTTGGTGGAGACCGAGGGTGCGACCATCGATTTCACCAGTGAGGGGATCGCGGAAGTGGCGAGACTCGCTGCCGTATTAAACGACCAGATGGAGAATATCGGGGCTCGTCGGCTACAGACGGTGCTCACGACACTGCTCGAGTCGGTGCTCTACGGACTTCCTGAGGATGACCTTCGTGAGATTGTCGTGGATCGCGACTTCGTCCGCGACAACCTCTCCGCGATCGTGGATGATGCTGACCTGAGGCGCTACATCCTCTGATTCGTGTGGTAAACACCTTCTAGATCTGGAATCTGCCAGAATGGCGTGATCCCCCCACCGGGGGAACCCTACCAGGGGAACATGCGGGGTTGTAGTTTTTCACTCCCATGAACGACACGATCAAGAAGACCCCCCTCTATGATGTGCATCTCGGTCTCGGGGCCAAGATGGTGCCGTTTGCCGAATATGAGATGCCGGTCCAGTACCCGACGGGGATCAGAAAGGAGCACCAGGCGGTACGTGCGGCGGCCGGCCTCTTCGATGTGTCTCACATGGGCGAGTTCCTGATTCATGGCCCTCAAGCGCTCGATCTGGTGCAGCTCGTTGCTGTGAACGACGCAGCGAGCCTGGCGACGGGCCAATGCCAGTACTCGGCCATGTGCGCGGAGGACGGCGGAGTACGTGACGATATCGTCGTCTATCACATGGCTGATCACTACATGCTGGTCGTGAACGCTGCCCGACGGGCCCAGGATTGGGCGTGGCTCGGAGAACATGCGGAGGGATTAGAGGTGACCTTGGAGGATGGCTCGGATGGCATCGGCCTCTTGGCTCTCCAGGGGCCCTGTGCCCAGGAGATTCTCGATCCCCTCGTGGACGTGAGTCTGGATGACATCGCGTACTACAACTTTGCGGAAGGGACGGTCGCGGGGTGCCCAGCCACGATCAGTCGGACCGGATATACGGGGGAGGACGGCTTCGAGCTGTACGTGGCCGAGGAGGACACGGTTGCGGTGTGGAATGCGGTGCTCGAGCAGGGTGAGGGCTCGGGCCTACTCCCGTCGGGACTGGGAGCCCGGGACTCCCTCCGGCTCGAGATGGGCTTCGCCCTATACGGCAACGACCTCGACGAGGAGCACACTCCCTTCGCGGGCCGGCTCGGGTGGCTGGTGAAATTGGACAAAGGGGACTTTTTCGGGCGGGATGCGTTGGTTCGGCAGCAGGAAGAGGGGGGACACTGCAGACTCGTCGGGATCCGGCTGACGGAACGGGGCTTTCCGCGACCCGGGTACCCCATCGTCCATGCTGGGAACGAGGTTGGATCTGTTACCAGCGGAACCGTGAGCCCGAGTCTCGGTTACGGCATCGCGCTGGGCTACCTGCCCGCCGTTTTGGTCAGTCCGGGTACCGAAGTCGGTGTTCGCATTCGCGATCAGGTGGTGCCGGGCGTGGTCGTCCGGCTGCCGTTCTACACCGAGGGCTCGATTCGACGATGACTCGCTCTACTTCTTCAACAGGCTTCTGACATGCGGATAGCGGTGCTAACAGTGAGCGACGGCTGCTTTTCGGGTGAGCGAGAAGATCGGAGCGGTGACCTGATCGTGCAGTGGTGCACCCGTCGGGAATACGAACTGACACATCGAAGCGTCGTACCTGATGAGACCGATCAAATCATTGCGCAGCTCGTGCGCTGGGCCGATTCCGGGGATGTCGACGTCGTACTGACCACCGGGGGTACGGGCTTTTCCCCGCGTGATGTGACTCCAGAGGCCACAAGAAGTGTACTGGACAAGGAGGCGCCCGGGTTGGCCGATGCCATTCGAAGGCAGGGGTTGCCCAAGACTCCGACCGCGGTGTTGTCGAGAGGACTCGTAGGGTCGCGGGGCCGTACCTTTGTGGCGAACTTTCCAGGAAGCCCCGGCGGCGTTCAGGACGGCCTCAAGGCGATCGAGGGACTTCTACCACACGTCGTGGAGTTGTTGCGTGGCGAGGCCACGGGACATCCGACCCTCTCGACGCCAGTAGATCCCGCATGAGCGCGGACGACGAGGGCAGAGTGCTTGTCTCAACCCATCACCTGGAGCGGGCGGGCGAGCTAAGGGAGGCGTTTCAGAGCGCCGGATACAAGGTGGAGCTGGTCACCCCGGACGAAGACGTGAGTGGCGGACTTCCGATCGAATTGCTGGTCGTGACCGGGTCCCCGGCCTCCGTCTCAGCCCGGACTTTGGTCCGGCGCGCGCACGCCGACTCGAACGCCCCGGCCTTCGCGATCGTGGAAAACGCAGATGCGATCCCGAACCTGGCTGCCGACTACCTGGAAGTATTCTCGGAGGCCACTCGAGCTGACGACGTCGTTCTTGTTGCCCGTTCGGTCATCGAGCGCCGGCGGCTTCAGGAACTGGCGGGCATCGTCGGTGAAACCGACGCGATCAAGGAGGCCCTGGAGCGGGTGGTGCAGTTTGCACCCGTGGGGTCGACGGTGCTGATCACCGGTGAGTCGGGAACCGGCAAGGAGTTGGTCGCAAGAGGAATCCATCACCTCTCGCCGAGACGCCATCGGCCGTTCATAGCAGTGAACATTTCCGCCCTCTCTGAGACGCTCCTGGAAAGCGAACTCTTCGGACACGAGAAGGGAGCCTTCACAGGCGCAATCGATTCTCGCCGTGGGCTCTTCGAGTTGGCGCACAAGGGGACCATCTTCCTCGACGAGATCGGGGAGATGCCGCTGATCACCCAGACCAAGCTCCTTCGGGTCCTCGAGCAGCGCGAGTTCCGTCGCGTGGGTGGCGAGGACGTGATCCGCGTCGATATCCGCATCGTCACCGCCACCAACCAGGACCTGAAGCGGCTCGTGGCGCTTGGCGGCTTCCGGAAGGACCTCTTCTATCGACTCAATGTGCTACATATCGAGCTACCTCCGCTCCGTGCGAGGCGAGATGACATTCCTCTGCTGGTGGACGCCTTCATCGCGGATGCCAGTAGACGACACGACCGTCACTTTGAGGGAATTTCTCCCGAGGCTATCGAGATCCTGCAAGACTACCATTGGCCCGGGAACGTCCGAGAGTTGCAGAACCTGGTTGAGAGTATGGTGGTTCTCGCACCCGGCAGGCAGGTCTTGCCGGAGGATATTCCTTCGGACGTCCGGGAGACTGCGCCTGGTTCGGCTGCCCTTGTTCCTTTCGGAGAAGGCAGCTCCCGGGCGTTGGGAGATCCCCGCGCTCAGGGGATCAGACCCGAGCTGGAGTTTATCTTCCGGACGCTGGTCGACCTGCGCATGGACGTGGACGACCTCCGGAAGGAGTTCGAGACCTACCGGCCCCCACAGCCGCGCTCTTCCGGGTCCGTGGACACGTACCCGGTCAACGAGGGGAGAGTAGAGATCAGTGTTCGACCGCCTGCCGGCGTTTCGGATGAGCCCTGGGAGGTCGAGGAGGTCCCTGCGGTGGCACCCGAGGTGGCACCCGGGGACGGGGCGGTAGTGTATCGGTCGGGCATGACCATGGAGGATCTCGAGCGGGCCGCGATCGCTGCGGTGCTGGTCGAGGTCCGGGGGAACCGCCGGAAAGCGGCCCAGATGCTCGACATCGGTGAGCGCACGCTCTATCGCAAGATCAAGGCGTTCCGGATCGATGAGGAAGAAGCGGAATGAATGCCTCTCAGGATCTGATGCGAGCCCGCACCCGAGCCCGCTCCAACTCGAGCTGACGGAGGATGCGGTCCCAAGACGTATCTCTCACGCCTTCGTACTCTAGTGTCAGGGCGATCTCCAGATCGATACCCATATCGAAGGCGTAGACCGCAATCTGGGTCTCCTCTTGCCGAAGGCGTTGACCTCCCCATCCAGGGGTGATCGCTTGGATGGCTATGGGACGGTATCTGAGTCCACTGTTCACGATATGGAGATTTTCGGGCTCGTACGTGACCGTGGGTGCTCGACTGAACATCGACACGAGGAAGAGGGGGCTTTCTTCCGGAGCCCGGGACCCTAGGGACGAGCCGGCCGACGCCGCGAGACCCGTCAGCCTTTGATAGGTGTCGGGGGCTGCCAGTCGGATTACGGACTCGGCCAGTGGCGTGATCTGGATCTGGAGATCACCGATCCCGAGCTCGAGCGTGAACTCGGCCTGGGTAAGGGTGCCATATCCGGGCGGGACGAGTGCATCCCCCCCTCCGGGGCCGGTCGGGGCCGCCGATTGGCCTGTTCCCATCGCAGACCCCGCGGCCCCGCAACCGCTGAGAAGCACAAGAATGGCTCCAACAGCGGCCCGCATAACGCTCACCGGCCTACGCAACGGCACACTCACGGTCCGATCTCGTTCTGTCCGCTCTCATCCGCCCCAATGAGATCGTCGAGGGCTGTCAGCAGCTCCTCACGTCCCTCGCCCGTTTTGGCGGAGCAACTGAGCACCTGATCCTCGTCGATATTCAGACGTTCCACAGCCGTCGCCACGGTTCTTTCTCGGGCCATACGTTTGAGCTTGTCCACCTTCGTAAGCACCACCAAGGTCGGAAGGCCTCGCTCTGCAAGGAACTCCACCATCTCGAGGTCGGTGATGGTGGGGTCGTGCCGAGCGTCTACTAGATGTACGACGCCCCGGAGCTTCGGTTCCCCTACGAGATATTCTTCAACGAGCACCTTCCAAGACTGCCTCACACGGGCGGAGGCCTTGGCGAAGCCGGACCCAGGGAGATCGACCAGGAAAAACCGGTCGTTGACCAGGTAAAAATTGAGGGACCGCGTCTTGCCCGGCGTCCCGGATACATAAGCGAGCTTCTTTCGGGTGCGTCTCAGCAGCACGTTGATGAGTGACGACTTGCCGACGTTGGAGCGGCCGGAAAACGCGACCTGTGGAAGGTCGCCAGGAACCGGTGCGCCGGCGTCGAACAGGCTCCCGGCAAACTCGACGGTCCGGACCTTCACTTTACTGGGAAACGTGGGTTCCGATCGAACTCCCACCCTCGAGGAAACTTCGCCGGGCTTGCGGCATCGAGGTGAGGGCCTCGGTCAGGACCTCGTCCATAGTATGGACCGGCACGAACTCCAAGCCGGCGATCACCTCCTCGGGCATGAGCTCCAACTCGGGCGCGTTGGCCGCCGGCAACAGAACCTTGGTCAATCCCTCCCTGAGGGCCGCCACGGCCTTCTCCTTGAGCCCTCCGACAGCCAGGACCCGCCCTCGAAGTGTGATCTCCCCGGTCATGGCTACGTCGGCCCGGGACGGCGTCCCGGTGAGCGCCGAGATGAGCGCGGTGGCGATGGTGATTCCGGCGGACGGACCGTCCTTCGGGGTTGCCCCCTCGGGGATATGGATATGGATGTCCACGTGCCGGTGGAACTGTGGATCGAGGCCGAGCCGAGCGGCGCGTGAACGGGCATAGGTTACCGCGGCAAAGGCGGACTCCTTCATCACATCTCCGAGCGTCCCAGTGAGTTGCACCTGGCCCGAACCGGGTACCACCGCAACCTCGACGTCGAGTACCTCACCTCCCGCTTCCGTCCACGCCAGCCCGTTGGCCATTCCGGACCGCTCACCCTCGTCCTTGCTGCGTTCCAGATAAATCGGTGGGCCCAAGAGAGCCTTCAGGTCGTCCTCACCGATCATCAGCGGTTCGGTCGATCGATCGTCCTGGGACGCCGCAGCGTCATCGCCGGTCGCTGTGCCCTTTTCGGCCGTCCGTCGGGCGAGTTTACGAGCGACGCGAGCGATACGGCGGTCCAGCTCCCGGACACCCGCTTCCCGCGTATACCGCCGGATGATCGCCTTGGTCGCACCTTCGGTAAGGCTCGCGTCCGTCGGTAGGCCGTGGCGCATCGCCTGGTGGGGCCAAAGGAATCGCTGGGCGATCGCGAGCTTCTCGCTGTCCAGGTATCCCGGGAGGCGGATGATTTCCATGCGATCACGAAGTGGCTCCGGAATCCCGGCGAGCGTGTTGGCGGTGGCCACGAACAGAACGTCGGAGAGATCGTATTCCAACTCCAGATAGTGGTCCGTGAACGTCTTGTTCTGCTCCGGGTCCAGAACTTCCAGGAGGGCGGCACCGGGATCACCATGGAAGTCACGGGCCAACTTGTCGATCTCATCGAGCAGGAACACGGGGTTGGTGGTCCCGCTGCGGCGCATCCCCTGGAGCACCCTCCCGGGTAAGGCACCGACGTAGGTGCGCCGGTGACCCCGAATCTCCGCCTCGTCCCGGATGCCTCCCAAACTGACACGCACGAACTCTCGGCCGAGAGCGGTGGCGATACTGCGGCCGAGAGAGGTTTTGCCGACCCCGGGTGCACCAACCAGGCAGAGGATGGGTCCCTTCAGCTCACCGACAAGCGACAGGACCGCGATGTGGTCGAGGATACGATCCTTCACCTCGTCGAGTCCGTAGTGCGCCTCATCGAGTATGGCGGACGCATGCTCGACCTGGAGATTGTCCTCTCTGCGTTCGGTCCACGGGAGCCCCAAGATCCAGTCGAGATAGGTTCGAATCACTGCGGCCTCGGGAGCGACAGGATTCAACTTTTCGAGGCGACTGAGCTCGCGTTCCGCTCGCTCACGGGCGTGTGGGGGGAGCGAAGCGGACACCACCTCGGCCGCGAGGTCCGACCACTCATCCTGGGGGTCGGCCCCGAGCTCGCGGTGAATCGCCTTCAACTGCTCCTGGAGGTAGTTCTGGCGGTGGTCTGAGTCGAGCTGCATGCGGATCTGAGAATCCAGCTTCTCTTCGATGCGCAGAATCTCCAACTCCCGTACCAGGATTTCTCGCAGTAGTGCGTAATACGGCGCAAGAGCGGGGGACTCGAGAAGCTCCTGCTTCTCACTGGGAAGCACCAACAGGTGTCCAGAAACGAGATGGGCGGAGCGCAGCCGGTCGCTTTCGAGAGAAACCGAGCTCAACACATCGTCTGGGACACGATCACAAAGGTGGATATACTCGTGAAAGAGCCGCAGGACGCCTCGCGCGAGGGCCTCGTCCTCCTTCGACTCCTGCCCTTCGGCGAGTTCCTCCACGACGAACGGCTCGATCGATGCCGCGAAGCCGACTTCAGACTTCAGGAAGCGACGAACCTTGCAGCGTCCGATGCCCTCGAGTACGACGCGCGCGTTCCCGTCCGGAAGGCGCGACACCTGTAGGACCTTCGCGACGACCCCCACGCGGTGCAGATCGTCCCTGGAGGGATCCTCCACCTGAACGTTCTTTTGCGCCAGGAGGAGGATATATCCTTCGCCTTCCTCGGCCGCCTCCAACGCGGCGAGCGACGGAGGTCGGCCGATTAGCAGCGGCAGGACCATGTAGGGGAAGTAGACCAAATCCCGAAGGGCAACGACGGGAAGCCGGTCTGGAATCTCGTAGGTTTGGTCGACCCGAATCAGTGTCGCCATTCGGTTCCTGTGTACTCCTTGATCACCCTCCCAGGGCTGTACTTCACGTGCGCGAGTTTAAGCACACGATGGTGCCGGCCGCTTCTCGGGAGGCTTGGGCCGGGTAAGCGCATCACGCGCGCATCCTACGCTGGGAAACCACTGTGGGGAAGGGTTGGTGCGGCTCAGGCCTCCTTTTTCTGCGTCTCCGGGTGGAGTACCAGCAGAGGTGGCACGGACTTGTCGACACAGTCGGCCGTGACGACCACCTCTCGCACGTCCGTTCGAGAGGGGACCTCAAACATGACGTCGCGCATGAAGTCCTCGATCACGGAACGCAGGCCTCGGGCGCCGGTGCCGCGGTCCAGCGTCTTCTTGGCGATCGTGCGCAACGCTTCCTTGTCGAACGTGAGTCCAATACCCTCGAGCTCGAACATCTTCCGATACTGTTTGACGAGCGCGTTCTTCGGCTCCTCCAGAATCCTCAGCAATGCCTCTTCGTCCAGGTCGCTCAAGTGGACCGCGACCGGAAGACGTCCCACGAGTTCGGGGATGAGGCCGAACTGCTTGAGGTCCTCGGGCTGGACCTGTGGCAGAAGGTTGTTTCGTTCCTCTTCAGAGGCCTTCTCACCGAACCCGATGCGTCGCTGCCCGAGGCGCGTCTCGATGATCTGTTCCAGGCCGTCGAAAGCGCCTCCGCAAATGAATAGGATGTTCCGGGTGTCGAGTTGGATGTATTCCTGCTGCGGATGTTTTCGACCACCCTGAGGAGGGACCGACGCCACCGTGCCCTCCAGGATCTTGAGGAGCGCCTGTTGGACACCCTCTCCCGAGACGTCCCGCGTGATCGACGGGTTCTCGGACTTCCGCGCGATCTTGTCCATTTCATCGATGTAGATGATTCCGCGTTCGCACTCGGCAACGTCGAAATCGGCGGCCTGGAGCAGCCGAACCAGGATGTTCTCAACGTCTTCACCGACGTATCCCGCTTCGGTGAGTGTGGTGGCGTCGGCGATCGTGAACGGGACATGGAGGATCCGAGCCAACGTCTG
>Ga0209987_10001402_pt1 | contig 13219 bp, 8 predicted proteins | sample N074metaG_FD_182134 | JGI IMG/M metagenome (GOLD analysis project Ga0209987, IMG submission 182134) | Deep subsurface microbial communities from Kermadec Trench to uncover new lineages of life (NeLLi) - N074 metaG (SPAdes) (version 2) | ecosystem: Environmental > Aquatic > Marine > Ocean trench... | reverse complement strand
TTCTCTGATGAGTCGGGTGTTATCCGCTACGACACCGGCGGAACCGCTAATAACTCCTCGAACCCCCTGGGCATGTAATCCAGGCGATTTCGGTTCGCACATCGGTGAGGGCAGCCCTAAAGGGGTTGCCCTTTTTTCTTTTCGGCGGAAAACAACAGACAACAGACTGGGATTTCACACCAGTACCTACGTCGCTTTACTACAGTGCTTGCGATAGTTGATATGAGAAGCGAAGAAGTAGTCGAGGGACTCTCGAAGGCTGACCTTCTAGTCCGGAGAAGTAGAAGAATCAGTTACTGTCCGCGGGTTGCGATTGCTGTCTGTTGTCAGCTGTCTGCTGCCTAGGCTTCAGCTCTTCACAGCCGCCCGTTCGGCGACCTTCACCGCCGCCGTCTCTTCCAGCTTCAAGAGGTCGTCCAGCCGCAGAGGATCGTCCTGGTCATCAACTTCACCGGCGACGGGATCCTTCACCTCGATGTTGCGGTAGTATTCCATTCCGGTGCCTGCTGGAATCAGGCGACCCATAATGACGTTTTCCTTCAATCCCAGCAGATAGTCCACCTTTCCGCTGATGGCCGCTTCGGTCAAAACTCGGGTGGTCTCCTGGAATGAGGCGGCTGAGATAAAGGAGTCGGTGCTCAAAGAGGCCTTGGTGATCCCCAGCAGCAGCGGACGCCCCGTTGCAGGTTGTCCACCTTCTTCCTGGACCCGCTCGTTTTCCTCCTGGAACAGGAACTTGTCGACCTGTTGGTCCAACAGAAATCCCGAATCGCCAACATCTTCGACCTTAATCCAACGCATCATCTGACGGACGATCACCTCGATGTGCTTGTCATTGATGTTGACACCCTGGAGACGATAGACCTCCTGGATCTCGTTGACCAGGTAGCGCTGAAGCTCCTTTTCTCCCAACACGAGCAGGATGTCGTGGGGATTGCGGGGCCCATCCATCAAGGCCTCACCGGCCTTCAGGTACTCCCCTTCCTGGACGTTCACGTGCACGCCGCGAGGCAAAAGGTACTCCGCCTTGGTCCCGGTCTCTTCATTTTCCACAACGATCTTTCGCTGGCCCCTGCTGATCCCTCCATAGTGAACCGTGCCATCGATCTCGGTGATGACGGCTGTCTCTTTGGGCTTGCGCGCTTCAAAAAGTTCAACGACACGTGGCAGACCACCCGTGATGTCCTTCGTCTTGGTGGTCTCTCTGGGAATCTTGGCAAGAGTGTCTCCGGGAAACAGTTCATCCCCGGAATCAATCATGATGTGGGCTTTGGAAGGAATCAGGTAGGACTTAATGACTTTACCCTTCGGGTCTTTGATCTGGATCTGGGGCTGGCGCTTCTCGTCAGCAGATTCGACAATCACCTTCCGAGCCAAACCCGTCACTTCGTCCAGCTCCTCTTTCATGGTGAGGCCTTCGATGATGTCCTTGGTGACCGCGATTCCCCCAACTTCGGTGAGGATGGCGAAGGTATACGGATCCCATTCCACGAGTTTCTGTCCCGGTTTGATCTTCTTGCCCTCCTTGACCATCAGCTTGGCCCCATAGATCACCGAGTATCGTTCCTTCTCCCGGCCTTTCTCATCCTGGATAATGAGACTCCCTGTTCTGTTCATGACCACCTGGTGGCCTTCCTTATCGGTGACCGTCTGAACATTCAAGTAATGAACGATACCCTCATTCCTCGATTCAACCGTGGATTCTTCCTCGATCCGGCTGGCAGTACCCCCAATGTGAAAGGTTCTCATGGTGAGCTGAGTGCCGGGCTCTCCGATGGACTGTGCGGCTAGAACTCCTACCGCCTCACCCATCTCCACCATCTTGCCGGAGGCCAGGTTGCGGCCATAGCACATTCGACACAGACCCCGCTTGGTCTTACAGGTTAAAACGGAGCGAATCTGGACCCCCTCAATACCAGCGGCCTGAATCGCTGCAGAAGTATCTTCGTCGATCTCCTGATCGACATCCACCAGTGTGTCTCCTGTGAAAGGATCGATCACTTTTTCCAGAGCCACACGACCGACGATACGATCCCGCAGGCTCTCGATGATTTCACCACCTTCTACCAAGGCTGTGACCTCAACACCGTCGATGGTTTCACAGTTCTCCACGGTCATAATCACGTCTTGAGCCACATCGACAAGACGACGGGTGAGATAACCTGAATCAGCCGTTTTGAGAGCTGTGTCGGCCAGACCTTTTCGGGCTCCGTGGGTGGAAATGAAGTATTGCAAAACAGCCAGGCCCTCTCGGAAATTAGCCGTAATGGGCGTCTCAATAATCTCACCGGAGGGTTTGGCCATAAGTCCCCGCATACCTGCCAGCTGACGGATCTGTTGCTTGCTGCCTCGGGCACCTGAGTCGGCCATGACGTAGACGGAGTTGAACTCCTCTCCGGGTCCCTTGTTCAGGGCCATGGCCTCGAACATCTCGTCGGCAATCTTCTCGGTGACCTCGGACCAAATGGCGACCACTTTGTTGTAACGCTCACCATTGGTGATCGCACCATCCAGATACTGTTGTTCCACTTCAATCACGTCCTGTCGAGCTGCCTCAACCAGTTCACCCTTATTCTCGGGGATGATGAGGTCGTCGATGCTAATGGTGAAACCGGCTTTCGTTGCATAGAGAAAGCCCAGGTCCTTCAGCTCGTCCAACATTTCAACGGTGGTCTCGAGTCCGAAGTGGAGATAGCAATAATTGACGATCTGCTGAAGCCCCTGCTTCTTGAGCAAACCGTTGATGTAGGGCATTTCCTCAGGAAGATGGTCGTTGAAAATCGCTCTGCCTACGGAGGTCTCAATCAACTGATTTTGAACTTCCTGCAAATCAGAGTGCAGCACAGCCTGGTTATCGTACTGTTTGGAAAGATCAATCAGGGATCCCGAGTAGCGCAAGAAGATGGGTGTGAGGATCTGCACCTCTTTCGCCTCTATGGCGTGGTAGATTTCCTCCACGCTTGAAAAGCTACGTCCCTCGCCTTTGGCCCCCGGGCGGGCCATGGTCAAGTAGTAACAACCCAGGACGATGTCTTGGGTGGGAACGGCCACCGGCTGCCCATTGGCGGGTGAGAGAACATTTTGAGAAGACAGCATCAAAACCGATGCTTCGATCTGTGATTCCTGAGACAGGGGAACGTGAACCGCCATCTGATCCCCGTCGAAGTCGGCATTAAAGGCGGTACACACCAGGGGATGAATCCTGATCGCTTTTCCTTCCACCAGAACGGGTTCGAAGGCCTGGATCCCCAATCGATGCAGCGTGGGAGCACGGTTGAGAAGGATGGGATGCTCCTTGACCACCTCTTCCAGGATATCCCACACCATGGGCTCGTGGTTCTCTACCATCTCCTTGGCACCCTTGATGGTCGTTACATGTCCTTCCTTTTCCAGGCGATTGTAGATAAAGGGCTTGAACAGCTCGAGTGCCATGATCTTGGGCAGACCGCACTGATGGAGTTTCAGTTCCGGCCCCACTACGATGACGGAACGACCCGAGTAATCAACGCGCTTGCCCAACAGATTTTGGCGAAACCGACCCTGCTTTCCTTTCAGAGTATCGGAGAGTGACTTCAGAGGTCGATTTTTCACACCTCGCAAAACCCGTCCTCGCCGTCCGTTATCAAACAGTGCGTCTACCGCTTCCTGGAGCATCCGCTTCTCATTGCGGATGATCACTTCAGGTGCCCGCAGGTCCATGAGCTTCTTCAAGCGATTGTTCCGGTTGATCACTCTCCGGTACAGGTCGTTGAGGTCGGAAGTGGCGAAGCGCCCCCCATCCAGGGGCACCAGCGGCCGCAGTTCGGGGGGAATCACGGGAATGACGTCCAGGATCATCCACTCGGCCTTGTTTCCGGATTTCCGAAAAGCATCCATCACCTTCAGCCGTTTCGCATACTTGAGACGCTTGAGCTGGGAGGTCTCATTCTTCATGCGAAAACGCAGGTCGACGGATAGGGCCTCCACGTCGACGTTCCGCACCAGTTCCTTGATCGTTTCGGCCCCCATTCCCGCCTCGAACTGTCCCGGGAACTCTGCCTGCAGAGCGCGATATTTCTCCTCTGTCAACAACTCCTTCTCTTTGACCGGTGCCTCCCCGGGATCGACAACCACATAGGCTTCAAAATAGAGTATTCGCTCCAGATTGCGCAGGGACAAATCCAGTAAATGCCCAATGCGGCTGGGAAGTCCTTTAAAAAACCACACATGGGAGCAGGGGGTGGCCAGTTCCACATGACCCAAACGCTCCCGACGAACTTTGGAAAGGGTGACCTCCACTCCGCACTTGTCGCAAATCACCCCCCGGTGTTTCATGCGTTTGTACTTTCCGCAAAGACATTCCCAATCCGTCACCGGACCGAAGATGCGAGCACAGAAAAGCCCACCTCGCTCGGGTTTGAAGGTGCGATAATTGATGGTCTCCGGCTTGGTCACTTCTCCGCTTGACCAGGAGCGAATCTTCTCTGGAGAAGCCAAACCAATCCGGATCGCTTCAAAATTCTTCAAGAGCTGAGTTCTGTCAAGATCACGAAACATTCTCAAAATTCACCCTCCGTCATTCACTCGGATTTTCGGCTGTTACACCGCTGAGCACATTCTCTGCTTCCAGGAACACTTCGGTGCGGCGGCGAGGTTTCTTGGGTCTTTCGATCAATTCCACGTCCAAAGCCAGGGCCTGGAGTTCCCGGATCAAAACGTTGAAGGACTCCGGGATTCCGGGATTGTAGGTCGATTCTCCCTTGACGATGGACTCATATATCTTGGCTCGGCCCTGCACGTCATCCGATTTTGCGGTCAACAATTCCTGAAGGATATTGGCAGCACCGTAAGCTTCCAGAGCCCAAACTTCCATTTCTCCGAAACGCTGCCCGCCGAACTGGGCCTTACCTCCCAGCGGCTGCTGGGTAATCAGGCTATAGGGTCCGATGGAGCGAGCGTGGATCTTATCGTCCACCAGATGGCTCAGTTTGAGCATGTAGATATAGCCCACCGTGACTTTCTGATCGAAAGCTTCTCCCGTCATCCCGTCATGAAGGGTCGTCTTGCCATTGCTGGGCAGGTTCGCCTTCCGTAATTCATCCTTGATGTCCGTTTCTCGAGCACCGTCAAAGACGGGCGTTGCATACTGTACCCCGAGAACCTTCGCGGCCCATCCCAGATGGGTTTCCAGGATCTGTCCCACGTTCATACGAGAGGGAACTCCCAGAGGATTCAGCACGATCTCCACAGGGGTTCCATCGGGAAGGTAGGGCATGTCCTCTTCCGGCACTATCCGGGCGATGACTCCCTTATTGCCATGGCGTCCTGCCATCTTATCGCCCACGGACAGCTTCCGTTTCATGGCCACATAAACTTTAACCATCTTGATGACGCCCGGCAGGAGTTCATCCCCTTTTTCCATTCGGCTCAATCGGTCCTTGTGCAGGGAGCGAAGAATCTCGATTTGACGGTCTGTCCTGGCTTCGACTTCAGAGAGCTCCTTTTCCGCCTGCTTCCCCTTGACGCTAATCTTTCTGAGCTCCTGGTGGCTGAGCGTGATCAAAGCCTTACGGTTCAGCTTCGTGCCTTTTGCGGCAATCACATTCCCGGCCTCATCCGTCACCTTTTTAACGGTGGTCTTCCCGGCCAAGACATCGACAATACGCTTGCTGTTCTCTTCCTGAAGAATCCGAATCTCGTCTTCCAGGTCCTTCCCCAGACGCTCGATTTCCTGCTCCTCGATCTCCAGGGTCCGTGCATCTTTGTCTACACCCTTACGAGCGAAGATCTTGACGTCGACCACCGTGCCCTCAATGCCGGGGGGGGTATAGAGCGATGCATCCTTCACCTCTCCCGCTTTCTCGCCGAAGATGGCCCGCAGCAACTTTTCTTCAGGTGTCAGCTGGGTTTCACCCTTGGGCATGACCTTTCCAACCAGAAGACTGCTCGGACCGATCTTGGCACCGATGCGAATGACGCCACTTTCATCCAGATCGGTTAGGATCGACTCACTGACATTGGGAATATCGCGTGTGATCTCTTCAGGGCCAAGCTTGGTATCCCGAGCCTCGATGTCCAGTTCTTCAATATGGATCGAAGTGTACAGGTCATCCTTGACCAGACGTTCACTGACCAGAATTGCGTCCTCGAAGTTGTAACCTCGCCAGGACATAAAGGCGACCAGGACATTCCTTCCCAGTGCCAACTCTCCCTTTTCGGTACAAGGGCCATCGGCAAGCACCTGGCCTTTTTGAACCGGGTCACCTTTGTGAACCAGGGGCTTCTGATTGATACAGGTGTTTTGATTGGAGCGTTTGAACTTGGTCAGCTTGTAAATATCCACACCTGCGTCCTGGTTCTTCTTTCCCTCTTCAGCCAGGACACGAACGATGATCCGTTCGGCGTCGACGCTATCCACGACTCCTGATCGCCGGCACAGCAGGACTGCTCCTGAGTTGCGGGCAGCAACGTATTCCATACCGGTGCCCACAAAAGGCGCTTCTGCCTGAACCAAGGGCACGGCCTGCCGCTGCATGTTGGACCCCATCAAGGCTCGGTTGGCGTCGTCATTTTCCAGAAAGGGGATCAAACTGGCCGCTACACTCACCAGCTGTTTGGGACTCACGTCAACGTACTCAACTTCGTCTCTGGGAACGAAAACAAAGTTCCCCTGATGGCGAGCGTTGACCCGCTCTCGTACGATCCGCTGTTTCTTGTCCACTTCGACATTGGCCTGAGCAATGACGTGTTTATCCTCCTCCCAGGCGGTCAGGTAAAAGACATGGGTCTCGTATTCGGCAGGCTTCTTCCTTCCCGTCATCTTTTTGTTCACGGAAATCACTTGGGCCTGCTTGTAGACTTCCCCGATCTTGAAGCGGGTGCTTCCCCCATCGATGATCTTCACGTAGTCCACAATAATGCCGTCGATAATTCTGCGGTAGGGCGACTGGATAAATCCAAACTCGTCGATCTTCGCATAGCAGCTCAAGGAGGAGATCAGGCCGATATTGGGCCCTTCCGGGGTCTCAATGGGGCAGATGCGTCCATAGTGGGTGGGATGAACATCCCGCACTTCAAATCCGGCTCTCTCTCGGCTCAATCCCCCAGGGCCCAGTGCTGAGAGGCGCCGTTTGTGGGTGATTTCCGAAAGCGGATTGGTCTGATCCATAAACTGGGAAAGTTGACTGCTGCCGAAGAACTCGCGGATGGCCGCCATAACCGGCTTGGCGTTGATCAAGTCGTGAGGCATGGCGGTTTCCATCTCCTGATGAACCGACATTTTTTCCTTGATCGCCCGTTCCATCCTCACCAGACCGATTCGGAACTGATTTTCCAACAACTCCCCAACGGCACGAACGCGACGGTTTCCCAGATGGTCAATATCGTCCACGCTCCCGATACTCTTCTTGAGCTTCAGCAGATAACCAATGACTTGGTAGAAATCCTGGGGAGAAAGTGTCCGTTCATCCAGAGAGGTGTCCATCTCCAATTTGATGTTGAACTTCAGCCGGCCCACTCGTGAAAAGTCGTATTTCCGGGGATCAAAAAACATTCCATGAAAAAGGGCCGTCGCCGTCTCGATGGTGGGAGGGTCACCTGGACGCTGCTTTCGATAGATCTCAATGAGCGCATCGTTGGTATTTTTCACCGGGTCGCGCTTCAAGGTTGCCGAAAGCACATCGCCGACATCATCGCGCTCGGCGAAAAACACCGGTAACTCTTTAATACCGGCTTCGATCAATGAGTTGACCACGGCTCCCGTCACTTCGGTATTGGCTTCCAGGAGGATCTCTCCTGATTTGGAATCCACCACTTCAGTCCCGGAAAGGGCTCCTTCCAAATCCTCGATACCAATCTCCACCTGTTTAATTTTTGCCTTCTTGAGTTGAGCGAAAGCCGCCTGAGTGACTTTTCGGCCCGCAGCAACCAGAACGGATCGCGGTTTGCCGGGAGCAGGAATCTTCTTGCTCAACTTGGTTCCAACCAGATTCTCATCGAGCTTCCAGAACAGCTTTTCACCTTTGATGGTGATGGTGGAGAAGTTGTAGAAAGTCCTCAGGAGTTCTTCGTCTGAGCCCAAACCCAGTGCACGCAAGAAAGCAGTGGCCAGAAACTTCCGCTTCCGATCGATGCGAACATAAAGCAGATTCTTGCTGTCGTATTCAAACTCCACCCAGGAACCCCGGTAGGGGATGATCTTGGCCAGGAAGTAACTCTTTAAGGCTCCTGACTCAAAGAAAACGCCCGGTGAACGGTGCAACTGACTGACGATCACGCGTTCCGTGCCATTAATGATGAAAATCCCGTTGTCGGTCATCAAGGGGAGATCCCCGAAGTAGACCTCCTGCTCTTTGATGTCGCGAATGGTCTTGACGTCCGTTTCGCGGTCCTTGTCCCAAACCACCAGACGAATCGTCACCTTCAAGGGAGCGGAATAAGTCATGCCCCGCTCCTTGCATTCGCTGATGTTGTATTTGAGGGTCAGCTGAACGGGATCGCCGCAATCGTCACAGCGCTCGACCTCGTTGGGGTTTCTGGACCCGCAGTGCCGGCAAGTCACATCTTCAATGGGATAGGGACTCAAGCCCAACGTCCCACCGCAATTTCCGCATGTCCCCCGAAGGTGCTCAAGCCCCTCCAACTTGCCACACTTGCACTTCCAAGCGCCAATGGAATAATCCACAAACTCCAGGGAGGAGGTGCCCCGAAAATCGCTTATAGGGAAAACGGAACTCAACACCGATTGCAACCCGAAGTCATCCCGCTCAGAGGGCAACAGATCCATCTGCAGAAATCGTCGGTAGGAGGTTTTCTGAACCTCGAGCAAGTTGGGTATGGGGAAAATGGACGCTCTCCTGGCAAAGTCCTTTCTTTCCCGATAGACATTTTTCAGATCATCTAACATGCTGGCAAGCTCCCCTTGATGTGGTCGTTTTGCTCAATTACGTTTGGATGCCACGCAGAAAGAGACACAGAGCGCCTCGGACACGTGCAGGTATAGAGGAATACACGGATAAAAAGAGAGCAGAGAAAACTCCCAACCGCTGTGTTTATTTAAGCTTTACCGTCCCAGACCAGATAAAGGACGAAAACCTGAAAAGGGGACACCAATCCCCTTTAATCCATCCTAATTAATTTCACTCTTCTCAACGCCAAACAGTCTATCATACTCCATGGGGGCTGACAAGAGATGAATTGAAGCCGATTCTACTTGATCTCGACCGTCGCTCCGGCTTCCTCAAACTTCTTTTTGATCGCTTCAGCTTCTTCCTTGCTGACGCCCTCCTTGATGGCTTTAGGAGCAGCTTCAACAAGGTCTTTCGCTTCCTTGAGGCCCAGGCTGGTGACCTCGCGCACAGCCTTGATGACGTTGATCTTCTTGTCTCCGACCGCGGTCAAAACAGCTTCAAATTCCGTCTTTTCTTCAGCTGCTTCCTCTCCCGCACCTCCGGCCGCTGCTCCCGCCACAGCGACGGGCGCTGCCATGGCAGTAATTCCGAACTTCTCTTCCAGTTCCTCCACCAAATCATTAATGTCTACAATCGATGCCTTTTCAATCCAACCGAACACATCTTCACGAGTGGTCGCCATAGCGAATCCTCCTTCTAACTAAATTTAGATTTCTTTCTTATTAGAAAAGCTGAACACCTGCCCCCTGACCACCTGACCCAAGGGGGTGAAGGTCAGCTATCCTTGGTCTCTTCGTCCTTATTCTCTTGGTCCGTTGTTTCTTCGTCCGCTTTCTCTTCTGAGGCTGCCTCCGGGGTTGCTGCCTCTTGAGCCGCTTTCTCTTCGGCTACTGGCTCTTCGGCCGTAGGCTCCTCCGCTGCTGCCTCTTCTGCTACGGGCTCTTCTATCGTAGGCTCCTCGGCTGCTGCCTCCGGAGCTGTTTCCTCTTGAGCTTCTGGCTCCTGGGCAGCGGTCTCCTGTTCCTTGGCCTCCGGTTTCTCTGGCTCTGGAGTTGCTTCCTGCTCCTTTGCCTCTTGCTCGGCTACCTCTGGAGCTGGTGTCTCCTCCTCCGCCTGTTGTTCCTCTGGCTCCGGAGCTGCGGCCTCCTGCTTCACCGGCTCTTGTTTCTCTGGTTCTGGAGCCGCTTCTTGCTCCTTTGCCTCTGGTTCTGCTTGCCCGCTGTCTGCTGTCTGTTGTCCGTTGTCTGTCGAACCCTCTCCGCTGGCCTGCTTTTGTTCTGCCAGTTGCTTCAGGACCGAAGCCAGCCCCCTCAGCGGTGACTGCAAAGCAGAGGCCAGTCGAACCAGTGGAGCATTCAAGAGATACACGAGCTTGGACAACAGCTCAGGCCGGGAGGGCATCTTGGCCAGACGTTCCACATCACTGGCCGAGAAAGTCTTACCTTCAACAACCCCGGCCTTGAAGGCCATACCAGGATGATCGCTGATGAAATTATTGAGTACTTTGGCCAGGGCCACCGGATCACCACCGGTGTAGGCAATGGCGGTTGGCCCGTGAAAATGCTCCCGCAGAACCTCCAGCGAAGTATTCTCGACGGCCCGCAAAGCGAGCCTGTTCTTGATCACCTGGTAGCCACTATCCACTTTGGAGATCTCGCGCCGAAGCTCACTCTGAGCCAACACATTGACCCCCTCGAAATTGATCAACAGGACGCTCGTGCTGGCCTTGAACATCTTGTTCAGGTCCTCAACGAAGGTCTGCTTCTCGCTTCTGTTCATGTTCTCTTATCTGTTGTCCGTTATTCTTCCGCTCTTGGGTCTGCGGTCTGAGCTCTAAGGTCTGTGGTCAGCTGTCTGTGGTCAGCTGTCTGTTCTTTGTCAGTTCCCTTCGACTTGGGCCACATTGACCTTGATGCTCGGTCCCATGGTCGATGAGACAAAGAGACTCCGCAGGTATCGGCCTTTTGAAGCTGCCGGTTTGGCCCGAATCACAGCCTCAAGCAGACTGCGAGCATTTTGGATCAGCTGGTCCCCTGAGAAGGACACCTTTCCAAAGGGAGCATGGATAATACCATTTTTGTCCACTCGGAACTCAACTTTTCCAGCCTTGATGTCGGCCACTGCTTTTCCCACGTCAAAGGTGACCGTTCCCGCCTTGGGATTCGGCATCAATCCTCTGGGCCCCAGGATGCGACCTAACTTTCCAACCGATTTCATCATGTCGGGTGTCGCCACCATGGCGTCAAACTCCATCCAGCCGCCTTGAATCTTGGCCACCAGGTCTTCACCCCCCACAATCTCGGCACCCGCTTCCTCGGCCTCTTTCACCTTCTCTCCGGAAGCAACCACGCAGACGGTAACCTCTTTCCCCAGTCCATTGGGCAGTACCACCGATCCGCGCACCATCTGATCCGCATGTCTGGGATCCACGCCCAGTCTAAAGGCCAGCTCGGCGGTTTCGTCAAACCGAGCATATTTGACCTCCTGCATCAGGCTGACAGCTTCCTCCAGCGTACCCTCTTGTTTCGACTCTACCTTAGCCTTAGCCTCTTGGTATTTCTTCCCTGACATAGGTTTCCTCTACTCTTGCTCTTTGACTTCCACACCCATGCTGCGGGCAGTGCCCATAATAATCTTTGAAGCCGCCGCCAGGTCATTGGCACTCAAGTCCGGCATTTTAGTCTTGGCGATCTCTTCCACCTGTTTCATGCTCACCTGGGCCACTTTCTCCTTGTTGGGCTCCGGGGAACCTTTGGCGATTCCCGCTGCCCGCTTCAAGAGCACCGCCGCGGGTGGCGTCTTGGTCACGAAAGAATAGCTGCGATCCTGGTAAACCGTGATCACCACCGGAATGATCAATCCCTCTTGGTTCTGGGTCTTGGCGTTGAAGGCCTTACAGAAATCCATGATATTGACACCGTGCTGACCCAGGGCGGGACCGACCGGAGGAGCGGGTGTCGCCTTTCCAGCCGGAATCTGCAACTTAATCATACCGAGTTCTTTCTTGGCCATAGACGCTTACAATTTCTCCACTTGAATGAATTCGAGCTCAACCGGAGTGGCTCGACCAAAAATCGTTACCATTACCTTGACCGTGTTGCGTTCCAGATTCACATCCTCAACCAGACCGGTAAAATTAGAGAATGGCCCGTCGATGATTTTCACCGTTTCTCCGGCGTCGAACATGAACTTCGGCTTGGGCTTCTCGTCAGCCGAAGAGACACGGTGCACGACCTGATTGACCTCTTCTTCCGTGAGCGGGGTAGGCTTGTTCCCCTGGCTCACGAACCCAGTGACCTTGGGTGTATTCCTCACCACGTGCCAAGTCTCTTCCGACATGGCCATTTCCACCAGGATATAGCCCGGGAAAAAAAGCTTCGAGGTCACCACCTTCTTCCCGCCCTTCATCTCCACCACGTCCTCGGTGGGAATCAGGATCTGCCCGATCTTATCTTGCAGTTCATGCACCTGGACCCGGCTCATCAGGCTTTCTGCCACCTTCCGTTCAAAGCCGGAATAGGTATGGATGATGTACCACAGTTTTCCCTCGACCTGGGGTGTAGTCGTCTCCTCACCGGATGTAGTAATCTTCTTCACCTCCACGCTGTGAGTCAGGTCTTTAAAAGAAGTCGAAGACTCGCCTCACAAAATTCCTCAATACGATATCGACCAAAAACAAGTATACCCCGAAAAAGAAAACGGTAATGATGACGACCAATGTCGTCCCGCGAACTTCTTTTTTACTGGGCCAGGTCACCTTCTTGAGCTCCGTTTTCACGTCGCCGTAGAAAGTAATCAAATTCCTTGGAGCGTCCCGAACTTTTTCCAACATAAGAATAAATGGCAGGCCAGGCGGGACTCGAACCCACAACATCCGGTTTTGGAGACCGGCGCTCTGCCAATTGGAGCTACTGGCCTGAGAACAACAGCTGACAGCTGACAATTCCCACTTACTTAAGCTCTCGATGCAGGGTGTGGTGCCGACACCACTTACAGTATTTCTTGAGCTCCAGACGATCCGTCACGTTCCTCTTGTTCTTCGTGGAAGTGTAATTCCTGCGGTCGCACTCTGTACATTGGAACGCGATGTTTTCCTGCATGAGTTCGTGCCGTCGTGCTTTCGTGCTTTCGTTTTCCTAGGAAAGCACGAACTCAACGACGACTCCTCCTGTCTCCTGTCTCCTGTCTGTTGTCTGTCTCCTGTCTGTCTCCTAGTCCACAATCTCTGAAATAGTTCCGGCTCCCACGGTGTGACCGCCTTCACGAATGGCAAAGCGCAGTCCCTTCTCCATGGCGATCGGGGTAATGAGTTCCACATCAACCGAGACGTT
>Ga0209987_10001400_pt1 | contig 13228 bp, 10 predicted proteins | sample N074metaG_FD_182134 | JGI IMG/M metagenome (GOLD analysis project Ga0209987, IMG submission 182134) | Deep subsurface microbial communities from Kermadec Trench to uncover new lineages of life (NeLLi) - N074 metaG (SPAdes) (version 2) | ecosystem: Environmental > Aquatic > Marine > Ocean trench... | reverse complement strand
ACAATTGTTGACGGCGGCGATTGTCGAGCCGGGCAATGAAAATGCCGCCAGGCCAAAAACCACCGCGGTAAAAACTGAACAGGGTTGGTTGCTCAATGGTGTCAAGCACGGTGTGCCCTTTGCCGCCAATGCCCAGCGCATATTGCTGACGGCGCAATCTGACCGGGGCCTGGTGGTGCTCTTACTCGACCCGGAGGCGGACGGGGTGACGTTAAATCGCCAGCATGTGACGGCCGGTGAGCCGCAATATGAAGTCGTAATGGATGATGTAGCGGCGACCGAGCTGGTGGCGGAGGGTGCCCCGGCCCAGGCGCTGGCGCAATGGTTATTTGAATCTACCGCCGCGGCTTACTCGTCAATGGCGACTGGTTTGTGTGACAAAATGATGCGTATGACGGCCTCCTATACCTCTGAACGTAAGCAGTTTGGGGTGGCGATCGCTACTTTTCAGGGCGTGGGCCACAGGGCGGCGGACTGCTTTATTGATACGGAATGCCTGCGTCTGGTTTCCCAGCAGGCGGTGTCATTACTTGATCAGGGCCTGGACGCCAGCGCGGCGGTGTTAGTGGCAAAAATATGGACCGGTGATGTGACCCACCGGGTCAGCCAGGCTTCGCAACACTTACATGGTGGTATTGGCGTCGATCGTGATTACCCCCTGTTTCGCTATTGTCTGTGGGCCAGGCAGATCGAGTTGACGGCGGGGTCCAGTGCGCAATTGTTAGCTACACTGGGTGAAGATATCGCCGCAGAATTTGTCAGCGCAGCAGCATAACCAATTTGAATACTGGAGATAACAATGCGTTTATTTAGACGTTCATTTATTGCTATGGCCCTTTCGGGGCTCTCGGCCTTCTTGGCGGCTGTTCTTTTAACGGCCTGTGGCGATACCGATACCGATGCGCCCCCGCTGAACGCTTCTGAGCAACGCTCAGCAATGCGGCAAACAGTACACCCTGCCTTGACCGCGGTGTTGCCCGAAATGGTAGAGAAGGTCTACCAGGTGACGGCCGGGGTTTATCAGGCGGTAGGCTTCGGTGGTGCAAACTCTATTTTGATCGAAGGCGATGATGGCATTGTTATCGTTGATGCCATGGGGTCGGTAGAGGCCGGTGAACGTGTGATGACAGCCTTTCGAAAAATCACTGATAAGCCACTGAAAGCCATTATTTATACCCATAACCACGGCGATCATACCTTTGGGGGGCCCGGCTTTATCAAGGGCGAGGCCAATCCGGGAGCCGTGCAGATATGGGCGCACGATACCACCAATGAATATATCAACCGAGTGGTTAATCTGTTATCTCCGGTGATTGGTGCGCGCTCAAATCGCATGATCGGCTCCATTCTGCCCCGGGGAGAGGAGGGTTTTATTCACTACGGGCTCGCGACCCAGATGGAAACAACCCTGCCGGGTAATCACCCCGATTTGTTGCGACCCACGCATACCTTTGCCGATGAGGTGGAGTTGAACATTGCGGGCATCAAGCTCAAATTGATTCATGTTGCCGGTGAAACCAATGATCAAATTATTGTCTGGCTGCCGGAGAAAAAAGTCTTGATGCCCGGTGATAATGTGTATAAATCATTTCCCAATCTCTATACCCTGCGCGGCACCTCTTATCGCGATATCAAAGCCTGGTATGAATCTATTGATACCATGTTGAGTTATGAGCCGGAATTCCTTGCCCCCAGTCACACCCTGCCAATTCAAGGAAGGGCACAGGTGGCAGATGTGCTTACCGCCTATCGCGATGGCATTCAGTTTGTTCACGATCAAACCATTCGCCTGATGAACAAGGGGCTCACCCCGGATGAGTTAGTGGAAGCGGTAAAACTACCCGAGCATCTGGCTAATCATCCCTATTTGTTTGAGTACTACGGCAAGGTTGAGTGGGCGGTTCGCAATATCTACAACGGTTATTTAGGCTGGTATGACGCCAATGTGTCTAACTTGCTGCCACCATCACCCGATGAAGAAGCTGCGTTGATGGCTGAGCTGGCCGGTGGGAAAAAACAGCTTATGGCGAAAGCGCAGTCGGCTTTTGATCAGGGCAATTATCCCTGGACCTTGAAGTTGACCGATCATCTGTTGCGCCTCGAGCCTGACAGTACCGCGGTTAAGGCGCTGCGAGCTGAAGCGGCGACCCTACAGGGTTACGCCATGCACAATGCCAACGCGCGTGATATCTATCTTACCGAAGCGGCAGAACTACGCGGCGCAGAGCATCCTTTGGAGGCCATGAAAAAAGCCAGTCAGCGCTTGATTAAAGCCATGCCGGTAAAGGGCTTTGTCGAGGCGATGGCGATCAATCTCAACCCGGAAAAGAGCCTGGATACGGATGAAAAATTATCTTTGAGCTTTGAGGATATCGGCGAGAGCTATACTATCCACGTGCGCCGCGGCGTGGCCATTGTCAAGCCGGGTGCGGCTCCAGATGCGCGTTATAAGATGACGACAACCCGCGAAGTTTGGCTCGATATTATGTCGGGGGAGCGTAGTTTGCCCGGCGCTTTGGCGACCGCCGATATCAAATTGCAGGGGGGGCGTTTGCAAATCCCAGCCATCCTTGGTTTTTTAGCGATGTTTAGCGGCTAGCCCAGGATCGGGGCTGGGCCACAGAAGGATTAAGTTTCCAATGGCTTGTTGTGTATCTTTATGTATTAGGAGTAAGTGATGAAAGTGAGTGGTATGCTCGGTTCCGATCTCGAAATGGCCCCGCTGGCTATCAGCAGAATAGAGGCGTTTGGCTACGACGAGGCCTTTAGTGCCGAGATCAATAATGATCCCTTCTTTCCGCTTGTGCTCGCGGCGGAGCACAGCAAGCAGATAGGCCTGACTACCTCGATCAGTGTGGCATTCGCCCGCAACCCCATGACCATGGCCAACCAGGCCTGGGACCTCAATCAGTATGCCAGGGGCCGCTTTTGCCTGGGTGTCGGCTCGCAAATTCAGCCCCATATCACCAGGCGTTTTTCCATGCCCTGGTCAAAACCCGCTGCGCGGATGCGGGAATACATTATGGCGATGCGGGCTATCTGGGAGTGCTGGGAGAGTGGTGGCAACAAGCGTCTGGACTTTCGAGGTGAGTTTTACCAGCACACTCTGATGACGCCGATGTTTGTGCCTGCCAAGCGCGAGTTCGCAGCACCATCAGTGCGTCTCGCCGGCGTTGGCCCGCTAATGACCGAGGTTGCCGGTGAAGTGGCGGACGGCCTGATTGCCCACGGTTTTAGTACCCCGCAATATATGCGTGAAGTGACCTTACCCGCCGTAGAGCGGGGGCTGGCTAAAAACAATAAAAAACGCGGTGATTTTAATATCAGCTCGCCGATCATGGTGGTGTCAGGTGCCGACGAGGAAAGTTTCGAGGCCAATAAGCAGGCGGTAAAAACACAGCTGGCTTTTTACGGCTCGACCCCCGCCTATCGCCCGGTGCTGGAACTGCATGGCTGGGGCGATTTACAGGCAATCTTCAATCGTCTATCCAAGGAGGGCAAATGGCTTGAGATGGGTGAGCTGATTAACGACGAGATATTAAACACGTTTGCCGTGGTCTGCGAAAACCCCCAGGACATTGCGCCGCTGATCAACAGTCGCTACCAGGGGCTGGTCGATACCTGGCAGTGCACATTTATAACCCCCGATGAGCAATTACAACAAGCAATCATCAGCGCGGTTCAGGTGGGTTAATCGTTTAAAAAAACAAAATCAATATCTATTTCACGGGAATGGCTCAGGCTCTGGCCCCAATTTTATCCCTGCTTTTTTGGATTACAGCGCAAAAGCGGGTACATTAAACGAATCAGCTTTCATCAGGGTCAGGATATATGGATCACAGTAAAAAGCGGGCACGCGACCTGTTGCCCACGATTGTTATCACCGTTCTTAGCATGATCCAGGCGCTGGCCCTGGAGCTGTATTGGAGCCGTTTCCGGGAAAGCGATTACCTGTGGCAGGGGGGGTGGGATGCCGCGATAGGTTGGCTGCAATTGCTGGTCATGCTGCTTGGCATCATCCAGATCTGGCTGTTTTATGTCAGCCTGGTGTTGCGTTTCAGCTGGCTACCCACCATGGAAGATACAGTAACTCCCTTCATTATCGGTCTACTGGAGTTTGCCATGGTGGATCTGATGGGCCCTGAGACCCTGGGCCCCTGGTTTTTGGTATTGGCAGTGGTATTTACCGTGTCTATAGGTGCCAGTCACCTGATAATGCGCAGAGCCCGGCGCGACTCCGCCAATGATTATTTCTTTGCTCATGTGGCCCGAGCGAGTTGGCGTGACTATGCGGGTTCTATAGTGGTTGTGCTATTGCTTGCTTTGGTTGGTGTGGGCCTTTGGGTCAGTGGCCGGGGTGGCGCACTCGCGGCGTCGGCGTTGCTGTTTGCGCTGGTAGCACTGATTGTGCAGTTAAAGGCTATCCACCGCCGCTGGATGGTAGTGCCAGTAATGGCCACGCCACCAAATACTAGCGAGTGACCCTGGATTAACAATAAACGGCGCCCCGCCCCGGGCTTTCGGTCTGTTTCTTCGCTGCTAACAGCCGCGGCGGCTGTGCCTTCAAGGGTGCTCAGGCGCTACCAGTTAATTCCTACAGTCGGTCTGTCCAGGCCCGGGACCCCATATACATGCCCGAGCTCATGGGCTGCTATCGCGTAACAGGTGGGGCCGCTGGGCAGATATATGTGAGTGACATTACAGCCGCCGATAAAGAGAGTGATTACTATTTGTACCCTTTTCATTTACCTAACTCCTGTGCCCGTGGCCTTATAATTCAGGGCCTTTCACACCATACTTATTGGCTTTACGGAGTGCTGATCTGACCACTTCAGGTTAAGGCTGTCGTTCAACCAAAGCGCTTCAAGCGCGTGATAAATAGCGTCCAGTTCGGAGGGCGGGGCGAGTTCTCCATCTTCAACTACGCCCACGAAGTGAAATGCCGTGCGAGTGTAGGAATTGTCCTGGCGGACGGCGACCGCGGGTAGGGCTATCGCTTTATCGTCATAGCGTAAGTTGATAACAACCTGTGATCCGTGTTTGAAAGTAAACTCCGCAGATTCAACATAGATCCCGGTGATACTGAGATCGATTGGCGTGACTGCCAGTTTCTTTCCGTCAGTTTCCACAACTACGCAAAACCGGTCGGCAATATCATGATTGAGCTGTTTCAGATCAATGCGAAAGCCAATCCGGCGGTTCGATTGAGACGCCAGATAGGAATTTAGAAACTCCAGGACTACAGGTAACTCCCTGGAATCTATGACCGCGCTGGCCGCAGCCTTTCCCGTAAACTCAAATGCAATCTTTTCGCCCATCGTTCTTATGGTTAGATTGCCGGAGTGTAGTTCAGACATAACTCGCCCCCCGATTGGCTGGCTGGTGCCAGCTAATAAGTCTGAAAACTTTTAATTAACTATAAAGCAAACAGGGCGGGAAAAAATTCGGGTGATTACGTAGTCAGGTATACGTATAACTACGTATGGGAAGGTTGATCAGTTCTCAACTTGCATGAGCATTGTGGCGAGTTCGATCATTGTGTGCGCACACATCTTATCGATTACTTTTTTCCGGTGCACTTCTACTGTCCGGCCACTTATGCCGAGAATACGGGCGATAGATTTGTTGGATTTGCCCCTAACCAGCCAGCTCATAACTTCGTGCTCGCGAGGTGTTAAGAGCATCATTTTCTGTTCGATCTGGGACTTCTGCAAGCGATCATATCGGCTCTGCAAGTCAACTCCCATCGCCTTCTTAACACAGTCCAATACCATGGTAGGTTGAACCGGCTTTTCTATAAAGTCTGCTGCCCCCGCCTTCAGAGCATCAATGGCCATACTGACTTCAGCCGCACCTGTGAGGAAGATGATAGGCGTATTGTTACCATACACTGCCAGGACTTTTTGTAACTCAAGGCCACTCATGCCGGGCATGATAATATCCAGTAGTAGAACCCCGGGGTTGTCGGGTGTGTAGACCTCCAGAAATTCCTCCGCAGAGGAATAGGTTTCTATTGGAATATTCGCACCCTCGAACAGCGCTTCCAGCAAGATACGAACAATAGGGTCATCATCAACAGCGTAGACTGTTGGCTCAGGTAGTACGCGCGCCATCGCGGTATGGGCCATCTAATTAATTTCCTACACAGCATTTACAAATTCAAATATTTTCTATTCTCGCGGACAAATGCTGCACCCCTGTCACTGTCTTACGATCCGCTAGTGAAGGCGGCATTCCGGCCATCGTCAGCTTTTAGCTCGAACATGCGCTTATTGCTGTGGCTCTTATTATTTGAATAATTCCCCTTCACTCGATGGCCTCCTCTCTTTTTCATTAAAGGGAAACCACCCTTCGGATAAGTCTACACCACATATTGTGCTGGAGTCTATCTGAGTGTCAAGATATTGATAAAGGTTTGTTAGTAACACCTAAACTGTACGTTCTTGTAGCCCAAAAACAATGACGTAGCCTGTGTGCTCAGTTATACCTCACGAAGTTCGGTATATACCGGGCCCTCACCCTAAAACTGAATTCCCGTCAGATCGATTTCATAGGCTCCGGGGTCTAGCCCCCTTACGATGCTCAAGGCCGGTATGTCATCGTCTTCTGCCGCTTCGCGCAGGTCTACTATGACGGAATTTTCCAGCTTATTTTTGTCCGCATCCAACAGCACCATCACTTTGGGCCGCAGCCGTTTGGCGCGATACTCCGCGACCACCACGGCCACCTCGCCGGATGACAATTCCACCAGTGTTCCCGCCGGGTAAATTCCCACCGCCTGGATGAAGGCTTCCACCAACTCGGCCTGGAAATCCAGATCTCTGGAGTTATACAGTAGTTTGATCGCTTCCGGCGGCGAAATTGCCTCGGCGTAACCGCGTTTACTGGTGACCGCGTTGTAGGTATCTACAATGGCGGCTATTCTTGCGAAAGTGGGTATCTTGTCTTCTTTCAAGCCGTCGGGGTAACCGGAGCCGTCGAAGCGCTCGTGGTGGTGCGCTACCATGTCGATCACATCCGGGTTGGTAATCCCACTTTGCTGCAGGATATCCAGGCCGTAGCCCACATGGCTTGCAATCTGGGCTATCTCCTCCAGATTCAGTTCTCGGGTTGTCTGCAGCAATTCGGGGTCCACCTGTAATTTACCCACATCCATGAGTAGACAACCCATGGCGAGTGAGCGTAAATCCCGCTTGGGTAGCCCCAGCTGTCGACCCAGTGAAACCGACCAAATGGCAGCGCCCAGGGAGTGTTGGTAGGTATATTCGTCATGTTGTTTGAGGCGCGATACCCACAAGCAGGCATCGGGATTGCGAGTTATGCTGGCGACGATGGGGTCGACGGATTTTTTTAGTTTTATGACGTCAATATTGCCGCCTTCTACCACCTGGGAATAGATGTCATTGATGTCCTTCAACAGGGTGTCCACCGCCTGCTGTGCCATAGGATGTTCTTCCTCCCAAACTGTGTCGTCGCGGTAGGGCTCAATGGGTCGGTTGTGAAATATCTGCTCTGGTGCAAGACGCGGACGGTCGTCCAGTTTACTCCCCTCAAGGGGTATTGGCCGACGGCGATAAGTATTGATGTTGAGGTCGGAGGCCAGATAACGGCTTTTGCGCGCATCGACCAGCACATACTCACAATATTGCCGCACCTGCTCGATATCTTCCCTGCTATTGATATAAAAGCCCTGGGTAAGAAAAGGAGTTCCCAGCCACTCGCGGTCAAGACCACTGACAAACATGCCAATGTAAAGGTCCTTGCTTTGTACTCTGAGGATATTGAGCATGACGGCCTGGCACTCTCTCAATTTCGGTGTGCTGCGGGGCCCTGTATCCCCTCTTCGGGGACAGGGTATAGGTAATTAGAAGAGGTTAGCGGAGTAGCCGGCTGAGTAGAAACCTTTATCACACTTTTGTGCAGTTTCTCAGCATTGTTAAAGTGACGAAAATTGTCACATTTACGCTGGATAAACCAGTGGTGGCAAGGTCCGGCAGGCTGTTGAAAATTACGTAGCCTGCTAGACTCAGGTTTGGAATGGTCCATTAGATTGGCTTCACCTGCCATAGGAGAGGGGTTTTATGACAGCAAGTACGGACACCGATATTTTTGTCACTACAGAGACGCCGCAACAGGAATTCATCGAACCCATCACCCGTCACGTGCCCGTGTTTGCCGATTGGCTGCCGGAGTCTGTACGCCCCTTGTGGCAGATGGTTGAACAAACCCCCTTGTTAGGGGGTGTGATTATAGCCGGCCTGTTTTTTGTATTCGCCCTGTTTACCCGGGGCGTGGTGGTGCGATTTCTGGAGAAGTTGGCACGTGGTACCGGCAACCAGTTCGATGACCACATGGTGCAGGCCCTGCAAAAGCCGCTGTTTACCACGGTCTTGTTTTTCGGCCTATGTCTGGCGGTAAAGGCGGCCCAGTTAGCTTTTGGCGCAGATGCTCTGATTAATGTTTTTGTATCGGTGATCATTGCAAGTTGGATGCGCGCATCCTTTGCCATGAGCACCGCAATACTCGACGCACTGGCAAGAAATCACCACCGCTTTCCCATTGTCGAAGAGCACACGGTGCCGTTGCTCGACTTGACGATCAAGTTGTTGGTTTTACTGGTGGGCAGCTACGCCCTGCTGATAGTGTGGGGGATAAACCCCCTGGGCTGGCTGGCGTCGGCGGGTATCGTCGGTATTGCGGTGGGCTTTGGCGCAAAAGATACACTGGCAAATTTGTTTTCCGGGTTCTTTATCCTGGTGGATGCGCCCTACAAAATTGGCGATTACGTCAATCTTGACAGCGGCGAGCGGGGCCGGGTAACCCACATCGGCCTGCGCAGTACCCGCTTGCTGAGCCGGGATGACATCGAAATAACACTGCCCAATGCCCTGATTGGCAATGCAAAAATTGTCAATGAGAGTGGCGGGCGGGATTCCAGAATACGAATCAGGCTTCCCGTGGGGGTTGCCTACGGCTCCGATGTAGACCAAGTGTGTGAATTGCTGCAAAACCTCGCCGAGGCGCACCCGGAAATATGCGCTGACCCGCAGCCCCGGGTGCGCCTGCGTGCATTCGGTGCGTCCAGCCTGGATTTTGAGGTGCTGGGATGGATAGTAAAACCGGAAGATCGCGGACGAATCATTCACCAAATGCTGATGGAGATTTACAAGGCGCTTGCCCGGGAGGGCATAGAGATACCTTTTGCCAAAACCGACATCTATGTAAAGGAATTTCCCCGGCTGCCCTCTAAGGAATAAAGGATAGTTTTCAGCCTAATTGAGCGTGCTATGCTTTAACCAAAGAGGCAAATCAGGGTGGCCATGTGAATCGTGACCTCTTGCAGGGGTTTTATCTGGCGGGCTTCCACGTTGATCCTACCGGGGGGCAAATAGTCGGTCCGGCTGGGTCGGTTCACCTGCCGCCCAAAGCGATGGAGGTTCTGTTGTGCCTGGCCTCCGACCCCGGCCTGTTGGTAACGCGTAAATCACTGCTGGATGCCGTGTGGGGTGAGGGGGCAGGTAGCCCGGAAGCCTTGACCCATGCCATCGGCGACATTCGGCACGCCCTGGACGACCACCACGACCATCCCGCGTATGTGCAAACCCTGCCCCGGCGTGGCTACCGTTTGCTGGTCGGCGTTGAGCTGCAGCCGACCACGGCTTCCACGGGTAGCTCGGCGCAGTCCGGCACTGGGCTCGGGTCGCAATTAAGCCTGTTCGAAAACCTCCGACAGCGCGGTGTGGTCGAGACCAGTATTGCCTATCTGGTCCTGGGTTGGCTGCTAATACAGATCGTGGACATTATTTTCTCCCAGTTTCACCTGCCGGCCTGGACCGGCACCTTTGTCACCGCGCTGGTCATCGCCGGCTTCCCCATCGCGGTGTTGCTTTCCTGGTTTTTGGAGTTTCGCGAGGGGCGCGCGGTGTTACATGAGCTGTCACCCGCCGACGCCCAACAGCGCCGCTTCAGTCGAACCTACATTTCCGTGATTGGTGCGTTCTCGATAGCAGCGGTGATGGTGTACTTTTATGACAGGGACGTGGGCCTGCCCCAGGAGTTGGCGACACCGGTGGCGGCTTTTGAAACTGCGGCCACGCTTCCGCCCATCACCGACAACACCATTGCAATACTGCCCTTTATGAACATGGATGGTAGTGACGATACACAGATATTTGCCAATGGTCTGGTTGAGGACGTGCTGACCCGGCTATCCAAAGTTCCTGGCTTGCTGGTGGCATCCCGTGGTGATTCATTCTCGCTGGGACCCAATACTCCCTCCAGGAAGGTTCGCGAACGCCTGCGTGTCGCCAATTACGTTGAGGGCAGTGTTCATATCGATGGCGATAATATGCGGGTGGTGGTTCAACTCATAGACTCCTCAACGGGGTTTCACACGCTGTCGCGAAGCTTCGACAGACCGGTGGCAGATTTTTTTAAGATGCGGGATGAAATTACCGCGCTTACGGTGGCCAGCGTGCGTGTGGCACTGCCACCTGAGACACGAATTATCCGCGATGTGCCCAGCGTGGATACCGATATCGATGTCTATCGATTGTATAGGCGAGGCATCGATGCGTCGCACCTGCAGGCCACGGCAGAATCACTGGGTAGTGCACTGGGCTGGTTCGATGCGGCCCTGGAAATTGACCCAGATTATGCGGCAGCCCACGCTGGCAAGTGCGCCGTGTCGGTGGCGGCCTACCCCATCACAAACGACCCGGTCTACATTGAGACCGCTGAACTGTCCTGCGCAATGGCGCTTAACTTGAATCCCAACCTCGATGTTGTCTATACCGCGTTGGGCGATCTCTACACCGCTACCGGGCATCACGACAAGGCCGAGGAAGCGTATCTTGGGGCCTTGAGCATCGACCCCACCAGTGCGGTATCTCTTATAGGCCTGGGTGAGGTATACCGATTGCAACAACGGCCCGAGGAAGCTGAGGCGAGTCTTAGGAAGGCCTCAGGCTTGCGACCGGGCGACTGGACTGCGTACAACGCGCTGGGTATATTTTTATTTCGCTCTGGCCGGTATCTGGAAGCTGCCCAACAATCGCGAAACGTGGTTGCACTGGATACGACCAATTTCAAAGCCTATGACAACCTGGGTTCTGCGCTTTTGTTAGCGGGGGAGTTTCCACTGGCAGAAGCTGCCTTCCAGCGCGCGTTGGAAATTCGTCCTCGCGCGACAACCTACAGCAATCTTGGCTTGTTACTCTATTATCAAGGCCGTTTTGACGATGCAGTTGATGCCCTTCGTCACGCTGTCGAACACGCCCAGAAGGACTATCTTACCCATTCAAACCTGGGTGATGCCCTGTGGAGCGGCGGCGACACTTTGGCGGCCTTCAACGAGTTTGCCGTCGCCGAGACCTTGGCGCTTGATGCGCTTGCGGTGAATTCAAATGATGCATTCGTGCTGATGGACCTGGCCTGGATAAACACCATGCTTGGCAGGCATGAGGAGGCCAGAGCGTTAATCGAAAAATCATTAATGCTGGTGCCAGAGGACCCCTATGTTCATTATATTGAGGGCTTGATGTTCAACAAGAATGGCGATGACCAGGCGGCAATGGGGGCGCTGAAGCAGGCCATAAAACTCGGCTACTCGCCGCAATTGTTGGCGGCTGACCCCAACCTTGCCAATTTGCGCAACCACTCGAAATTTGCCTCGCTGCTAGAGGCTGGCGTATGAACAAAACTAGACTATATTGAGGGTAAGTTGATGTATTTGGTGAGATAATCCCCAGCATCAGCGAGGGCTGATAAGTGCTGAAAACTCAAATCGGAGATTCAAAAATGAATAAGAAAATACTCTGTGTTATCCCGTTCAGCTTGCTGGCTGTGGCCTGTAGTCACCAGGAGATGGCAACGATAGCGGGCTGCGTGAACCGTCCTGCCACTGAACATTGTGTAGATAACAGCGGCGCGGGCACAACGCCCTTTGTAAACGTCACTCCCAATGGATGGGTGGTTGCGCCCACCAATGTCTGTGTAACCGCAGGCGATACACTCGAAATCCGGTTTCTGGGCCCCGCCCCGACACTGGACACCCTGGCGACAATGCCTCATGGGAACTCTGAATTCTGGCTGATCGGGCGTAATTCGTCTGATAAGAGAAAGATCACTCTCACAGTTCCTGCAGGGCCTAACAAGGGTGATTCTTTTGACTATGCCATTTTGAGCAAAAGTGATGGCTGTGTAGACCCGCGGGCGACCTACAACTAAACCCGTCACATAGAATACGCTCTATCGGACACCTCAAATGGTTGACAGCTGGCTGAGGTGGCCTGGAGTGTGAGGGCAGGCTATGTGGTTCAATAATTACGACTAAGCCCCGATTGTGATGGAGCAGAATTTGACGCCCACACAGGTGTCAGTATGATTCATAATATACGCTATATATCGTTGGAGTAATTCTATGTCGAACATTCTGCCACCCACAAAAGCTCTGCCTGCAGCCGTTCTAATGGCATCCTGTCTCTTGTCAGGCACGACTTACGCTCAACTTGAGGAGGTGCTTGTCACCGCGCAGAAGCGGGCAGAGTCCCTGCAGGATACGCCACTGTCTGTAGTGGCATTCAGTGAATCGATGCTGGAAACCCAGGGCATTTCCAGCCTCAGTGACTTGTCATTACAGGCGCCCAGCCTGCAGTTTTACGACTTTCCCACTTCTACCAGCAACATATCGTTGTTTTTACGGGGCTTTGGCAATACAGATTCCCAGACGCTGACTATCGACAATCCGGTGGGTGTGTATATCGATGGTGTTTACATTGCCAGAACCTCCGGTGCCATCATCAACGTTCTCGACCTGGAGCGGGTTGAAATTTTGCGCGGACCCCAGGGCACACTCTTTGGACGCAACTCCTCCGCCGGTGCCATCAGTTTTATCACCAAAAAACCGGCCGCGGAATTCCAGGGCAAGATAAAGGCGGGTGTGGGCGACTTTGGTGCCTGGAATGCAGGTATTACCATCGATGCGCCCATTGCACCCAGCCTGCGTACCAAGTTCAGTTACCATAGGTCGGCCATAGACGGGTGGGTAGAGAACAAGGGGCCCAATGATGTGCCCGGGCAACCCACGAAAGATTTCTACCAGAAGGACCAGCAGGGGTATCGCCTGGCGGCCAGTTGGGACGCCTCTGAAAACCTGTTGGTCGACTACAGCTACGACTGGTCTGATATTGACAGCACCGCGCCCTATTACCAGTTTAACCCCAGGCGG
>Ga0209987_10001396_pt1 | contig 13237 bp, 12 predicted proteins | sample N074metaG_FD_182134 | JGI IMG/M metagenome (GOLD analysis project Ga0209987, IMG submission 182134) | Deep subsurface microbial communities from Kermadec Trench to uncover new lineages of life (NeLLi) - N074 metaG (SPAdes) (version 2) | ecosystem: Environmental > Aquatic > Marine > Ocean trench... | reverse complement strand
TGCAGCCTCTCGTTGACAATCTGTCGGGCGATGTAAATATTGGTATCCCAACCAAATTCAACCCAGATGATGGAAAGTCCAGGCGCCGATTGCGAGCGCACTCGCTCCACATTGGTGGCCCCATTGAGTAGGGTTTCCAAGGGGAAAGTGACGAGACGCTCCACCTCTTCAGGTGCCAGACCATGGGACTCGGTCATGATCGTCACCATGGGACGGTTAATGTCCGGCAGCACATCAACCGGCAGATTGACCATGACGTAGCCACCGTATACCACCAGGAAAGCGGATGCGGCAATAATCAGGAGCCTGTTTTGAAGCGAAAAACGGATGATGGCGTTTAACATGTCACCCCTGGGTGGACAGCACTCAATGAGTGGATTCTAAGTGTAGTGGTTTTACCCCGAGCTGAAAATGTTATCGGCCCATAAAAGCCAGGAACAGGTACATCCCACGGCGGACCGCCCGGATCACCGCCCGGGCGCTGGCCGGATTTCCCACCAGCCGAAAACCACTCTCCAGGTCCCAGCTATCGGAGGGACCTTTCCCTTCCAGTTGCCCCAAGAAGGTCTCGGACTCCAGTTCCTTGTCGTCCATATTTTCCAGGACTAAAACCTTCCTGATGGAGCCATCCAGATTGCAACCCACGGCCAGATCGAGAAAGCCTTTGGCACCCAAGGCGTCCACCACCACCACGCCACCGATCGACTGCATTTTGCCGGTCTGGGGGTCTTTGGCAATGGCCACATAGACGGTCAGATCTCTGTCCACTTCCTGAACCTCATCTCCTGAAGCCTTCTCGACCTGAAGGAGTTGCTGAGAGGTCAAGGATTTTTGGCGGCTGACGAAGTTTTCGGCTTCGGGAAAGAATTTCTTCAAGGTCTCTCGGGAAAGCGCGTCCCCATGACCCAACGCGGGAACGATCATGAACAGAGTCATGGGAAGTAAAAGCAGTTTTTTCATGGCATTCACCTTCTTACTATCAGAGATGTTTTTAGGACATTTTAGTTGGCCCGATCAAAGTATTTTACAGCCGTTTTCTCGCAAACGAAAGGCCCGTGGGCTAAAGCCCACGGCTCTGACTGCTCTCGTTGGCTCCAACAGAGCCGCCGGCTTCAGCCTGCGGGCCCACTCCCTCCCCGTATAAAATCGGTGACCACTCGCGCGAAGTCCTGAGGGTACTCCCGGTAGGAGTAGTGGCCGGCGTTATTGAAGATGTGCATCTGGGCACGCGAGAGGCTGGGAGCCAACAGACCAAACAACTCCATTCCACCCGAGATCAAGGCTGAAGGGTCATTGTAACCCCAGACCAGCAGGGTGGGAGTAGTGAGCCTGCCCTCCTGGATCCACTGCAGGGTCTCTTCTTTCTGCCGGGCCAGCTGGGGAAGAAAGGTCGTGGAAAACAGCGTGGACATCTTTTCTATGGCTTGGATCGATTGGGGAAGGTTGGCCACTTGATGTCGAATGGCGATCCACTCTCGGGTGACGTGCTCTTTCGAGGAAGAAAAAGCCTCGCTCACCCATTGCAAGCTTTCCCGGCTCAACAAGGGTCTGGGGGCATCGGAGAGAAGTTTGGCCCGGCCCATCTTGGAACGCTCCTTGGAGTTGCTCGGATTCTCGCCTGGAGCGAGGGTCCCGCTGTCCACGATCACCAGGGTTTGGACCAGCTCCGGGTGCTCAAGGACCAATCGGGTGACCAGAAAACCACCCCGAGAGTGACCCACCAGGTGGACCTTTTTCAGGCCCATCTCCTGGATGAAGTCATGGGCATGCCGGACCACAGCCGCCATGGTGTAGTCCTCATCCCTTTGGGGAAGATCGGTAAATCCCTGACCCAGCTTGTCGGGAGCGTAAACATGAAACGATTTGAGGAACCAGGACCAGTTCCGATCCCAATTATCGGCAAGATCCACGTTGTCGGTATTCCCAAAGCTTCCGCCGTGGAAAAGGATCAGCGGCTCTCCCGCTCCCTCATCAAAGTATCTCGTTTTGATCCCCTTGACGGTGACGTACTTCGGATTCTCCATGTTCAGCCTTTCTTTTCAAATCCAGGCCCGGGAAGAAAGCGGCCCGTACCCGGCTTGGCCACGACCTTGCCCTCACTTGCCACCAGCTGTCCCCTCACATAGGTGGCAACCGGAAATCCTTGAACTTTCACCCCATCATAGGGGGTCCACGCGGAACGGCTGAGCATGGTATCGTTGCTCAGGGTTTGCTTGCCCTTCATGTCGACGAGGACAATATCGGCGTCTGCTCCAGGCTGCAGGTTTCCTTTCCTGGGCCAGAGGCGGTAAAGCTGAGCCGGTGTCTCAGCGACCAGCTGTACGACGCGTTCCAGGCTACAGCGACCTGTATTCACAGCATTCAGGAGCATGCTGAGAGTGGTCTGCACACCGGGCAATCCGAAGTGTCCCTCCCACATATCCTCCTCACCCTCGGCTTTTTGGGCCAGGGTCGAGGGGGCGTGATCACTGGAAATGTGGGTAATCTCGCTGCCTGCCAGCCGCTGCCAAAGCTCCTCTGCCTGTGCCTTGCTGCGCACGGGCGGTGTACATTTTCGGTAGGGTCCGTGCTTGAGAATGTCCTCCTCGGAAAGATAGAAATAGTGAGGACAGGATTCCGCCCACAGCCTGGCTCCCTCCTGACGTCCCCGGGCCACGATGTCGAGAACCTCCGGGTGGCTGATGTGAGCAATGATGGTTGGGGCACCCGTGAGTCTGGCCAGCAGAACCACGGTATTTGCGGCCACCTGCTCGGCCTCCTGACTTCGCCACTGGGATAGAATCCCATAGTCCTTCCGGCCCAGCTTTCTGAGCGACGCCTCATTGTCGGCGGTGATGAATTCATCCTCACAATGGACCAGACAAAGACCGTCAAACCTGGCCAGGGATTGGAAAAGCTGCAGCATCCTTCCCGCTAGAATGGCCGGCACCCCATGGGTGTTGCAGGTAAAGATTTTGAAGAACTGAAGGCCGGCACGCCACAATTCTTCCACCTGTGGAATGTCTTCGGGCCACACATGAGCACCCAGTCCATAATCCACCAGGGAGCGATTCTCGAGATGAGCAATCTTTTCCTGCAAGAAACGGGTATTGCGGACGGGATGGCTGTGGGTGTGCTCAATCACCGTCGTGACCCCACCTACAGCTGCGGCGCTGGAACCCGAGACAAAATCTTCACGACTGCTGTCGCCCGGATCTTGAAAATGGACATGGCCATCGATCATCCCCGGGAGGACCCACAGACCCGACGCATCGCAGTGCTGACGTGCCTCCAGGCGATCTGTAGTGACGTTAGCGACCACACCCTCTTGAATGTAGAGGTTTTGCTTCTCCAGGCCGGTCCCGCTGACCAGCGTTCCACCTTCAATGGCCAGATCGTATCTCATGCCTCTTCGAAGAACCTGTTCAGCTGGGTTGAATCGATTCCGTTTCCCAAAACCAGCATTAACTTGATTCTGGCCTTGGATCCGGAGAGATTATGAGCGAAAGTGCATCCCAGTTTTTTCAGATCGCGATGAGCACCCGTGTAGCCATACTGGTCGATCACCGGTCCAATGCCACATCGGGTGGCCATCACAATGGGAACTCCGGACTCGATCAGATCTGCCAGAACAGGCATGATTTTGGGGGGCACTCGTCCCCCTCCCAGGGCTTCGATAACCACTCCCTTAGGCTTCATCTCCTGAACGGCTTCCAGGAGGGCGACTTCAAAATCCGCGGTGAGAGCTACCAGGGGAACGGGAGTCACATAGTTTGGCTCAAGACTCTGAGCGGGCCGGGTAATCCTTCGCTTGATGTTGAGCTTGTCAAAGGTGATCTCACCGATAGGACCATAAGGAGGAGATTGAAACGCATCCACCCTCTGGGTGTGAAATTTTCTCACCTCGCCTGCAGAATGAACCTGTTCGTTCATCACCATCAGCACTCCGAGTTCCCTGGCCTCTGGGGAAGAGGCAACCCGAAGAGCGGAAATCAGATTCCTCAGCCCATCGTACCCCGTTTCATTGGCGGAACGCATGGCGCCGGTATAAACGACGGGTTGGGAACCGCTGTAGCACAAATGCGCAAAGTAGGCGCTTTCCTCCATGGTATCGGTTCCGTGAGTGACCACCATTCCAGCCACATCCGGGTTGGATGAGTGCCCCTGGGCCTTTTGGCAAATCTTCTGGAGGGTCTCGAGGGAAATATGGGCACTGGGTATATTGACAATGTCCTCTGCCAAGATCTCCATATCGGTTGGGAAGTGGGAGGCCAATTGTTGCTCGAAATCCCGGCCTGTCAAAGAGGGCACGGGGTGAGAGGAACTCGCTGTCTGATCCATGGCGATGGTCCCGCCGGTGGAAAGAATCACGACCTTCCCCATGTTTTACCCCTCCCTAAAGATTCCTGAGTACAGTCTCACAGCCGGGATGATTCAAAAATTCTCTACTACAGCAGGAAAACCTCCAACCTGAATGCATTTCCCGTTTCGTGACCAGAACCTATGAATGGTCCCGACCAGTGCCACTGAACCCTGTACGATGAGGCACTATATTACAGATAATCGTTGACGTAGCATTTTTTTCTCTGATAGTTTAAGCGCCGTGAAGAAGAAAGAATTCGGATTTCTGCCCCTCTTATTGGCCCTGATCGTCATCATTTCCGCGATCCTGCTGGGATACGCCTATCTCCAGTCTTCGGTGGGTGGTCGTGAGCAAAGAGCCCAACAATTGGAACACGACCAGATGGCAGAAGAAGCCATGACGGAGTACAAGAATCTGGTTGAGTTCCTCAAAAGTTCTTCTGTGCTGAGAAGTCGGTTCGAAGGGGAGTATTCCGGAGCTATGATTGCTCAGCTGAGACTTCTGTACCAGATGGAAAAATATGAAGAGGCCATTGAATTAGCCGACATCTGCATTCAGGAGGACATCGAAGACGTGGCCGCAGCATACTTTTGGAGCGGCAATGCATACTTCCAAAAGGGCGTTCAGGAAGAAATGATGGAGGATGCATTCGCCTGGTTTCATCGATCGCAGGATCTCTATCGAAAGTCCCTGGAACAGGATAATGAGCAGCGTTGGAACATTCGATTCAACTACGAGTTGGTGAGGACAGCTCTGGAGCAAGCGGAGCAAGACCAGGATGAAAAGCCGATAAAAGTCCTTCGACCCAGAGATCAAATCGAACAGGCAGATACCAAGATAGCAGGGTAAAATCCGTGTCCTTTGGTGCTCCCCAATACCTGAATTTGCTCTTCCTCCTGCCCCTCGCCGTTCTTCTTTTCTGGCTTATTCTTCGCCACATCACCAAGATAAGAACCCAGTTCCAGATGGAACAGGTGGAACGTTTCAGCCATCTCTCGACACGATTCCGTTATGTTCGGTTAACCTTCTTGTTCGTTCTGGCATCCGGAAGTTTGATTCTGGCCGTGGCTGAACCACAGTTCGAGCTCAAGAGAGAGGAAGACATCTATAAGAAAATCAATGTGGTCTTTCTTCTGGATACCTCCCTGTCCATGAGGGCCAGGGATATCGCTCCCTCACGAATCGACCGAGCTCGTCAGGAAATTCAGAACTTTATCCTGCATCGAAATGAAAACATCGGTCAGATAGGGCTGATCAACTTTGCCGGATCCAGCGTCATACTCTCCTATCTCACTGAGGATGCCCAGAATATTGTTTTCTATCTGGACTATCTGGAGGCTGACTTGCGACCTACTTTCGGCACCGATATTGGTGGCGGGTTCAAGAACGCCCTCCTGCTTTTGGAAAAAGAGCAGGAGATAGACGAAGGACTGCGACCCGAAGACTTCACCTTCATACTCATCTCCGACGGAGAGGACCATGGAGAAAGTCTGCAGGAAGCGGTGCAAAAAGCCATTCAGTTGCACGTGCGTACCTATACGGTCGGTCTAGGCACGGAAACGGGGGCCTACATTCCTATCGGGGAGAGGGACGGGCACACCGTTTTTCTAGTCGATGAGGAAGGTGATCGGTTGCTGGCCACGTTCGATGAAAACACCTTGCGCTCGGTGGCCATTAGAACTGGAGGCCGCTACTATCGATCCCATACCGGGACGGAATTGTATAAAAATCTGAATGAGATTCTCTGGAACGAAAGAAAGGTGATCGGTACCCGAACGGTAACCGAGAAGACCCCCCTTTACTATTGGTTCATCGTCACCAGCTTTGCTGCGCTGGCGATTTTTCTTATTGATTGACCCGGCCCTGGTAGCGCCCTAAAATGACTGCTTTCGCCTGGGAAGAAAAATGACCAAAGAAGAAGCCATCAAGCTCCTCAGAGAGATGGAACAGGAGATCAACCGGGTCATCATCGGACAAGGGGAGATGGTCCGATACCTCCTGGTGGGTCTCTTTACCGAAATCCCCTATTCCTTTAAAAAAGAGGCTTCCGAGAACGGTCATCACGGAGGCTGTGCGCATATTCTGTTGGAGGGGGTTCCCGGAGTCGCCAAAACACTGGCCGTGGTGGCGATCTCCAGTGTGGTGCAGGCCAAATTTCAGCGTATTCAGCTCACCCCCGATCTCTTGCCGGCAGACATTGTGGGAACCCGTATTTTTGACCCGGTCAAGGGAACCTTCGGTGTGGAACACGGGCCCATATTCACCAATATCTTACTGGCGGATGAAATCAATCGAGCGACCCCAAAAACCCAAAGCGCCCTGTTGGAAGCCATGCAGGAGCGTCAGGTCACCTTGGGAGAAAACACCTTCAAACTGGATGATCCATTCTGGGTCCTGGCAACTCAAAATCCCGTCGAACAAGAGGGGGTTTATATTTTGCCCGAGGCTCAAAAAGACCGATTTTCCATGATGCTGCGAGTCGGTTACCCCGAGCATGAAGACGAGTTCACGATGCTCAAAACCGATATGGGCCAGATCGAACTGAAGCCCCTGATTCAACCCGACACCGTCATTGAGATTCGAGGATTGATCCGAGAAACCTACGTCGACGACCGTTTGAGAGAATATGTGGTCCGGCTGGGAAGGGCGACTCGAGATCCGGAGGCCTTCGGAATCGACGGCCTCCAGAATGCGGTTACCGTAGGGGTCTCACCGCGCGCCTACCACCACCTGCTTTCTCTTTCCAGGACGGTGGCTTTTTTCCACGAACGAGACTACGTTTTGCCTGCCGACGTGAAGGAGATTGCCATTCCGGCTCTCCGCCATCGGATTATTCGAAGCGTTCAGGCGGAAGCCGCCAAGATGTCTACCGACCAGATCCTCGAGAAGATCCTGGAAGCGGTTCCCATTCCTTGATTTCCTGAGATCATCCCGTGAAAATAGGCGATATGGGGAAATCCATACCGCTCTCTTTTCTTTTCCTGTTCGCTGCTGCTTGTTTTTCATCCGTCGGCGGACAAACACCCAACGCAGTCCTTGTCATTGAAGGCGGGACTCTGATTGACGGAACCGGACAACCACCGGCGACGAGAACCACGATTCTCATCGAAGGAAATCGCATCCGCGAGATTGGCAAACAGGGGGAGATCACAACTCCTGCCAACGCCCACATCATTGATGCCAGCGGCAAATTCATTATCCCTGGCCTGATCGACGCTCACGTTCATTACCGTTACCCCTGGATCCATCGACTCTATCTGGCCAATGGGGTGACCACGGTCCGAGACATGGGCAGCCAGGTTGAAAGAATTCTGACGCTCCGACAGGAACTGGCAGTGGGCAACATCCTGGGACCCAGAATGTTCGTTTCAGGGATTGCCATCAATCCCAGATCGGTGAAGGCGATGGGTGTGAGCACCCCTCGGGAACTGGCCCAGAAGTTGGTCGAAGCGGGAGTGGACGGGATTAAGGTCACCGGCTACACACCAGCTGAGCTGGAGGAGGTGGTTGAGGTCGCCCATGCCCACGGATTGCTGGTCTACGGGCACACGGGTCCCAAGGTTGATGGCCGGGCCCCCGGTGCGCTTTTGGCCATCGAGGCGGGACTGGACGGTATCGAACATGGATATGGAGTTCTGGAGGATTCGATGGGAGAAGCGGTCCAGGTTCCTTCTGACTTTGACCCCGCGATTCGGGACCACTTGTTTCGCTACTGGTATGGTCGCATGCATCGAAACTTCGATAGCGACAAAGCTGAGGCTTTGATCCAGTCCATGGTCCAGAGAAATGTTTACTTTGCTCCCACGCTGGTGAACATCGCTCGACATGAGCGCACCCCTGAAGATCTCGCCGCCAATCCTGCTCTTCGATACATTCCCGAAGGTGAACCCAACACCCTGGCCAGCTTTGGAGAAGAAGAACGCCGGGAGTGGATGAACACCCTGGTTCGAATGAAGGAGTTTACCCGCCGATTTGATCGGTCAGGAGGACTGCTCATTGCAGGAACCGACTCTCCCAACGGTGCCACCCTGCCGGGCTGGAGCCTGCACCAGGAGTTGGAGCTTTTTGTTCAAGCCGGCATCTCACCGATGAAAGCGATCCAGACCGCAACCTTGAACAATGCCAAAATCATGCACCAGGACAAGGACCTGGGGACAGTGGAAATCGGAAAATATGCAGACCTGGTCATCCTTAACGCCAATCCCCTTGAAGACATCCGCCATACACGAAACATTCACCGGGTCATCAAGAATGGCAGGGTTCTCGATCCTGAAGTGTTGCTGGAGCAAAACATCCGGCAATTCGGAGAACGGGGAGAGCAGCAATTTGACCGCACGAGAAGGGAGTAACCTCTAACCGTTTTTTAAAAGTGAGACTCCTGCGCGGGAAAGGTCTTGCCAAACCGTTCCATGGGATAGGGGATGACCCCCTGCTCAACGATTTTTTCAGAGCTCAACCAGGAGAACACCTCCCGCACGTCCGGGTAAGTCAGAGCCCTGCCCGCGCTTTCTCCGTATCCGATGGGCTCCTCTCCAGGACCACCGGGTGAGCCAACCACAATACGACCTACGGCCCCCAGCCGTTCCTGCCGGCGGCTATAGTAATCATAGGTCCCTTCCTCTTCAAAGACCCACTCGAAGCGTGCTCTGGGATTATCCCCTTCAATCAAAATCCCTGAATCAAAAGGGCGGGCACCCTCGGGAATACGCAGCTCGTGGTTGTCATGGGAAGGATGAAAGGCGGTAACGGAACCTCCCCATTTTCGGCCGCTCCATCGGACCCTCTGACCGGGCTGGATATGAACTCCTATGGGATCGAAGTACCACCGCCCGATGGGATAGAAGGCACCGAGACTGATCTCGACGACTTCCTCCTCACTCGTTGCCTGAGCCCTCATATTGCGAGTCCAACCCATGCCGTTGGCCAGAGTGGCCGCCACCCCGGTTGTCGCCTTCAAAAAACTCCGTCGATTCATCTCTGACCCCTCTCTCTTGCTCTCTCCCTATTGTCCATCGGGGCTGAAGGCGTAAACTCCATACTTCTTGTCCCCACCGGGCCGCCAACCCAGGGTGTCGCCCGTGCTGGTGTAGAGCGTCCCATTGGATATCGCCATTCCACCCCGGATCAGTCCCGGAAGCTTGTGCGTGAACAGTCGCTCCCCGCTGTTCACATCAATTGCCTCAAGCGTGCCGTCATCAAACCCCTGGTAGAACACTCCGTTGGCCACAGCCACAGGCCCGCGCACGTGGGCCGGGTTGGCGATCCACCACATGATGTCTCCCGTATAGGCATGGAGTGCCGCGGTCACAGACATTGCAGACCTTCCCCGCACCGGTGCGGCATTCGATACCACGAAAATACGGTTGTAGGCCACGGCTGTACTGTTGAGTATCGGACCACTGGAGGGACCGGAGGAAGTCAACATGGCCTTCCAGTAGCGCTGTCCCGTGTAGCGGTTAAAACAGTAAAAACCCGCCTTGCTGCCTGCTCCGACGCATTTGCGCACTTCGTTTTCCTGGGCCGGATGCACGGCGTCGAAGATCATGGGATGACAGCTGAAATCGAGGTCGAAAGTATCGGCAGCTCTGACCTGGTCATGCCAGAGCATTTCGCCCGTGTCGGCGTCAAAGGCCAGCATGCTTTCACTGAACAACATGGGGTCCGGCGGCATGTAACTCTTCAAACTCCCGGTGACGAAATAAACAATGTTTGCGGTCTCATCAATGGCGGGTGAGGTCCAGATGGAACCCCCACCCTCTCGACTTTTCTCCACTACATAAAACCGCCATCGGATCCGACCCGTCCCTGCATCCAGGCAAACCGCCTGGGCCTGGGAGGAGGAAGTTCCGACATAGAGTCGGCCCCTGTGAACTGCCACAGAACAAAAGATCTGTGCCCGATTCCGCATCGGATCATCATCCAGCTGGACCTGCCAGATTTCCTCGCCAGTAGCGGCCTCCAGACAATGAACCTTGGCAAGACCCGTCCCAAAGTAAAGTTTCCCATCCTCATACTGGGCCGAGGAACGAACTCCCTGGTTTCCCGCTCCCGGCTCCGGATTGTATCCTGCGAAGAATCTCCATTTCTCCTTGCCGGTGGCGGCTTCCAAGGCATACTGATCACCGGCCATGGTCCCGAAAAAGAGGGTGTTCCCCACAACCGTTGGAGTGGTCTGAATAGGGGCCTCCGTTTCGAAGTGCCATTTTTGCCAGAGTCGGCCCACGTTACTCTTTCCCAGCTGGCCCTCTACGGAGTTAAAACGGGTATTGTGCAAGTCGTGTCCAAATCGGACCCAATCTCCCCCCCGGTTGGCCTGAAGCAAGCCTCCCGGACTCATCCCAGGAAGGGGCGAAGGGCGTACCGGTACCACGGCCGCCATGGCGCCGGCCAGCGTCATGTCCTTCAGGAACTCCCGTCGTCCCACCTTGTCTTTTTTGGTCATTGTTAGCCCTTTTGGCTAGCCATGGTACTTCAACGTTCGATGAGAGTCTAAAAGAAGCTGACAACTGACAACAGAGGGTGTCGCAAGAGTCCACCTGATTTTGAACAGAGCCTGTAGGGGCGCACAGCTGTGCGCCCGCAAACCTTGCTTTATAAAAGGGTTATAGGGCGCACGGCTGTGCGCCCCTACACAAGAAACCTGGAATTTGAAACCTGACGAATTGGGCGGCTGACACTTGTCAGCCTAGTACTGCTTCCACTTCAGTTTCTTGGACATTTCTCGGCGCTCTTCTTCCTCTTCCCAGGTCATGGGGCCTCGCCAACCGGCGATGTCCCATCCCGTCACCAAACCCGGCTGATTGGGGTTGGTGATCTGATGCTCATCATCGGGAGGAAGAATGGGAACCCCCTCCGCATCACGCATGATGGTGTGCTGGGGATAGTTTTGATAAAAGACGATGAAAACCCGAAGACGGACGAGACTGTAAACACTCTTAAGCCTTCCCAACACCCGAGAGTCACTGATGTTGACCTCATCCACAATCATGTTCAGATACTCGGCCCTTTGGGCCTCGGAGAGTTCAACAAAAGTCTTGCCTCCGAAATGGTCGGCACTCTCACTGTTAAATAGAGCCATATCCTGGTCGGAAATGGATGCCACTCCCTTCATGATCTCGGCGGTAATATTGTAAGGTTCGAGGGTCTTGTAACCTGGATCGCCGGGACTGGAGGGAATCAGAGTGTCTCCCAACTTGGCAAAGATCAGGGCACGATCATAGTTGGAAGGCAAAGTTCCCGTGGTCTGGCCTAGCGAGGGAGTCACCTGGGAAATCGCCACGGCTACCGTGCTGACGCTGCCGTGCTTGATGAATTTCCTTCGGGAAACCTTTTCTTTTTTGGGCATTTTTTAGCCTCTGGTGTAGTGGTCGGCCAGGATTCTGCGTCCCGCAAATGCCGAGATGGTAGAAACGGGGATGCACTTGTGGGACAGGCAGGCTCTCGGAATCACACTTCCATCACAAATGAGTAAGTTCTCCACATCGTGTGATTCAAAATGCGGATTCACCACCGATTCCTTAGGGTCAGATCCGGCCCGGCAGGTTCCTGTCGGATGGCCTCCCCCGTAAGAGGGCGGGTCGTGTTGCTCAATCTTCTTGGCACCCATCTTCCGGTGGATCTCTCTCATGATCTCCGCCGACCAGTGCAGCCTCTTGACATTCCTAGGATCCGAATAGGGGTAGCTTGTCGCTCCAGTGATAATGTTGATGCTGCCTTTGACCAGCGGCGTCAAAATGCTGGAGCGAATACCACCTACGCGCCGAACAGCCGTGCGCATGTAATCCTTGTGAGCCTGGCCAAAACGGGGGGCCAGACCTCTCACGGCGGCCACCTGAGGGTAAGTGGGGAAACTCATGATGGTGTCTCGAATGCCCACCACGTTGTTGCCATCGGCGGGAAATTCGGGCCAAAAGTAGTGACCGTAATTGCCCGCTCCCCGCTCCCTTTTCACGTCAAAATCATACTCGGCCCAAACGTCGTTGCCGGGTTGAATCTCCAGGTTGTTTCCCACATTGGGGTTATGAACCAGAGTCTTGTCGCCCAGTTGTTCCCTGGGCCCATAACCGGAACGACCCAGCAAGATGGGAGTGCCGTAGGCTCCACAGGAAACCAAGACTTTGTCCGCCCTCAATTCACGCACCGTTCCGTCCTGCTGCCTTAACACCACCCCTCGGGCAATCCCCTTCTCTCCCCTTCTGTCAATGATGACCTTCTCGACTTCCACCTCCGGAATCAGCTCAACCCCGGCCTGCTCGGCTCTCCAGACATATCCCAAAACATTGGGTTTCGAGTCGTAGCGACAGAAGTTACCCCGGCCACATAAGCCGCAATAGATGCAATTCTTGCGACCGGTCGGAACGTAACGAGGATTGTGTCCCATCGACTCGACAGTCTTCTTGAAAAGACGATTGCCGGGGCTCCACATCTCCTCGGGCACATCGCCGATATCATATTCGTCAACGATTTCCTGGACAGAGTCTTTGAATTTATCCTGGCTCCAATCCACCCCGCTTTCATCCATCCAGTGGATGTAGTCCATCTCGTAGGGAAGGTAGCCATTGTTGCCCCAATGCATGGTGCACCCACCCACCATTTTCGCAGCCTCGGGCCACGGCCACACCCAACGACCGCTCTCATTGTGGGACACATTGGTGAACCGGGAACGGCGGCTGGGAACCCCGTATCCCGGGTTGAGTTTCCCTTTCAGATAGGGCCCGGCTTCCAGCATGACAATCTTGAGCGGTTCTCCATCCCGGGCCCGCACACCGTGTTCAGCCAGGCGGGCGGCTATGATGGAGCCCGCTGTCCCCGCTCCCACGATGATCAGATCATAGGGTCCACTTTGACTCTGGTTCTGCATGACTCAAATTCTCCAGAATTTACTAGGGTCCGTAC
>Ga0209987_10001394_pt1 | contig 13238 bp, 8 predicted proteins | sample N074metaG_FD_182134 | JGI IMG/M metagenome (GOLD analysis project Ga0209987, IMG submission 182134) | Deep subsurface microbial communities from Kermadec Trench to uncover new lineages of life (NeLLi) - N074 metaG (SPAdes) (version 2) | ecosystem: Environmental > Aquatic > Marine > Ocean trench... | reverse complement strand
GCGAAGTGAAGGAAATATTTCTCCAGGTCATATACTTTTGGCCAAAGCCCGATTTGCTGAAGCCTTGAAAGCCACAAGTCTTCCACAAGTCCCTATTAGAATGAATGCGGAATGGAATTGTTATTGCCCTGAAGAGACAAAAGGCATGACTGAGTTTGTGAATGGCCAGGGACCAGAAGTGACACGTCAGCCTCATGCCGAAGGTGGACTCATTCATGATCATGCAACCGCACCACTGGATGTTTCTTCAAACAGCCAAATGGGCATACACAATCAATATGAACTTTTTGGCGTTCTTGAAAAAAGCCCTTTTGTTGAGAAGGTCCAGACTCTATACATCATTGGGGCTCATTTATTTCAGGAACGTGAGATGTTGCTCTCGATGCTGCCCAATCTTCAGCATATCTACCTTTTTGAGCCAATCCCTGATTGTTATAGATATCTGAAGAAATTTGAGACTCAAGATCCACGAATTAAGGTGTTTCCTTATGCTATTTCCCAAACAGACGGAACAGCGGAGTTTTTCCTTACCGATAACCAGGGTGAGTCGAGTTCATTATTGCCAATGGGGAGGCATCGTGAGATCTTCCCGGACGTTCATCATGTACACACAATGAGGGTAGAAACTCGAAGGTTAGAATCTGTGATTCAAAAATACCATCTGGTGAAACCCGATATGCTCTTTCTTGATGTGCAAGGCGCTGAATATCAAATCCTTTCTTCCTTATCTGAAGATCTTCTCTCACAGATTCATCTCATCTATGCGGGGGCGAGTTTAGAAGAACTTTACCAAGGATCTAAAACGTTGCAAGATTTGCGAACGGTTCTTGATCCGTATTTTGATTTTTCAGGGTATGCCCCTATGTCAGATCAGACTCCCACTCATGGGAATGCGTTGTTTGCCAATAGAGGGGAAGTCCAAGCGAGCAAAGGAGCCACACCCATGATTTCCGATAAAAGAGAACCGCTGGTTTCAGTGATTGTGTCCACCTATAACTCTTTAGAATTTATTCGTGAATGTTTAGACGATCTTGAATGTCAGACTCTTATTGGACACATGGAAATTATTGTGGTGGATGCCGCTTCGCAACAACATGAACGGACCGTCGTCGAAGAATTTCAAGAACGGTTTGGCAATATTGTGTATATTCGCACCTCCACAAAAATTACGGTATATGCTGCCTGGAATCTAGCGATTCGAGCCTCTCGGGGGAAATATATTACTCCTTTTAGTACCAACGACCGGTTGCGAAAAGACGCATATGAGATCCTTGTGCGTGCCTTAGAGGACCATACAGATATTCCTCTGGTGTATGGCGATACCTATATTACGCAAGTGCCGCATGAAACCTTTGAGAACCATACTCGTTACAGTCAATGGAAATGGCCGGAATATAGCTTTGAAGATCTTCTTCACAATTGTCGAGTCGGTCCCCATCCAATGTGGCGGCGGAACATTCATGAAACGATTGGTTATTTCGGTGAGCAGTATCAGGCCCTTGGAGATCAAGAATTCTGGCTGCGCATGGGTGAACACCATGAATTATTGCACGTTCCGGAATTCACGGGACTGTATTGGGTTACACCAGAGGGTTTGTCTAATCGAGGAGAAATTGCGGATCCGGAACACATCCAGATTCGAAAAAAATATCTTCTACGTCATCAAGGTGTAGGGAGGGAATCATCGAACAACACATTTGATTGTTCAATCATTATTCCGGTTTTCAATCAGGTTCAATTGACTCAGCAATGTCTCATTCAATTAGCCAAGGTGACTGAGGGGAATTCATATGAAGTTATTCTTATAGACAATGCGTCAACCGATGGGATCTCGGAATTGTTGTCTTCTTTAAGTGGAGATATTCAAATCATCACGAATAATGAAAATCTAGGCTTTGCAAAAGCCTGTAATCAAGGTGCTCGTGCTGCCAGGGGAAAAAATCTTGTATTTTTGAATAATGACACGATTCCGAAGGCAGGCTGGTTAGATCCCTTACTCAACGAGGTTGACTCTTATGATGATGTGGCGGTTGTCGGGAGTAAATTGCTGTATCCTGATGATACGATTCAACATGCAGGAGTGGTGATGTCACGATTTCATCGAATTCCGTATCATCTCTTTCTGGGAGTCTCCGAGAGTTTGCCTGCGGTGAATGTCCGAAGAGAATTACAGGCCGTGACGGCGGCATGCATGTTAGTCAGAAAAGAAATCTTTGAAGAAATTGGTGGATTTGATGAAGGGTTTGTGAATGGGTTTGAGGACGCCGATTTGTGTTTGAAAGTTCGTGAGATGGGCAAGAAGGTTATCTATCAACCTAGAAGTTGTGTGTATCATCTTGAAAGTCAAACAGTAGGCCGAAAAACACATGATGATGCCAATATCAAACGATTCTTAGCTCTCTGGGAACATCAATGGGTACCTGATGAGGATCTGGTAGCATATCAAAGCGGCTATATTATTCAACAATTTGTTGTTGAAGGAGATTTACAGTCTCAGTTGATCCCAATAAATGAAGTGGAGAATCCTGCCGTATGGAAGCGAGTCGTAGATTTACAAAAACTGCTCTTAGGGCGGGAATGCCAACCTTTGGCGCAAATGCCCGATAGTCAAAAGATTCAAGATTTGCTGGTTGACGTTGAAGCATGGCCAAATGATTTTGGAATTCTTGAGTGGCTGGGCAGAGTTTGTACGACGTTGGAATGTAAACAGGAAGCCGCAAAATTTGGAGAGAAATTACTCCTGATCGGAGATCATCCGAACGCAAGATTAGGATTGGCACGGTCCTCGCTTCAGGAGGGACATCTTGATGAAGCGCAACAACATCTTGACATGCTTACCCAAAAGTTTCCTCAACAGGTTGAAGGATGGGTGTTGCAGGGAGTTCTTTGTATACAGCACCAAGACTTCTTGAAGGCCAAACATGCTTTTGATACCGCGTTGTCTCTTGATGGGCTGCATAAAAAAGCCCGACTCGGAAAAGGGATGGCCTGTATGGGGCTAGGGGAATTTGCAGAGGCTTGGACCGTATTCGGGGAAATACTCAAGAGTCATCCTGATGATGTGGAAGTCATGAATCATGTCATTCAAGCAGGGACGGCCCTGGAATGTTGGGATGAATTAGCGAAGACGTTGGTTCGGTTTCTTGAACGAAATCCTGCAAATGTTGATATGCGTTTTGCCTTGGCTGGAGTGGCTTTTCGTGCGGGACAGCTTGAGCAGGCGCAACAGCAAGTAGCCCTGTTGCGTCTTGTGAAGCCGGATTTTGAAGGACTGGAAGATTTAACGGCTTTGCTAGAACATGCTCCGACTCAATCCATGATGGTTGCGACCGGATAGGAGAAAATCATAATTTCCGTGTGATCCGTTTTATGAATGTTCCCTTCAGTCTCAATGCCTCAAGAGTAACTTCTTGTGAATTCGTTTGACCTGTATCTGTCGTATACATTTTAAAGTGTCAACTATGGAGGATGTATATGTGGGCTATAGCGAAAGATCTCTGGTTTTGTTCTAAAGAACTCCTGAGTCGTGCTCATTGACACTGCTGTTCTTATTTGGTTTATGCGGGGCAATCCGAAAGCCAGACTCGCTATTGATCGACAGCAATCGTTCTCGCTTTCTGTGGTGACCTATATCGAGTTGGTACAAGGCATGCGCAACCAGGAAGAATTGGTGGCCTTGAGAAAGGCGTTGCGTCAATGGGAGGCCAAAATCCTGTATCTCACGGAGGAAATGTCCACCAAAGCGATGATGTATGTCGAAAAATATTCGCTCAGTCATTCGTTGTATTTGGCAGATGCCTTGATTGGAGCGACGGCTGTCGTCTGTTCTCTTCCTCTCTACTTTCAGCCAATGCCAAGCATTATCGAATGATCAAAGATCTTGATCTGCAAGTGTTTCGCCCTTAGGGCTCGCGTATGCATATCTTTCCAATTTCTTATCCCCTCTGCATGATATTTTTGGACCATCTTTACTCACACATGCTCAACGTCGGGCTTGTGCGATGCCTGTGGGCGTGCTTCCTCCGATCACCCCAATCTGACACAAATCTGGACACAAATTCTGGAATGGTATTGTTTCGCAACCCCATAGCATGAAGCTCTCATTTTTTTGATTCATGAAGATGCTCATCATACTAGCTTAACTGACTGTTCGAATATTGGGATTTACGCTAGTTGAGGGGCCTGTGCAGATTTTTGTGAGTCAACTGCCGTTTTTATGATTATCTCTCTCTTAATTTATCACTCATCCGTCATCATTTTTTTCTTCTCGCTGTCCAACTCCAATTAACATCTTTTTCCAAGATTGTGCTTGATCTCAAAGAACCACAAATCCTATTGCGGTCCAAACTTTGCATTTTTGCATTCTCTTATGAAGGAAAGTCGTGATCTCGTTTGTCAAAACTTTGTGTTTCTTTATCGTTTGGAATTCGATTTCTTGAGAGATCTGGTTGGACCTTGTGGATACGTACATTCTTATTTAACCACTCAGAAGGCCTTTAGGCACCAATCATGCGGTATTATCTCATTTTATAAGGGGAGCCTTCAGTCTTCAGCCTCAATACTGAGTTGCCTTGTTCATTCCTGTTCAGGATGGTTCGTGAGATTTGCTTGTTGTTCTTTCAGCGAGATGTAAAAAAAATGCCTAGTTCAGGTTCAAATTTTCCGCGAGCGTTGATTGTTCAACTAGCGAGACTTGGCGATCTTCTTCAATCGCTTCCAGTTCTTTCTTCTCTGCGTGAGAGATTCCCGGAGACATCTTTTGATCTTCTTTGTCCTTTGCCTCTTGTGTGTTTGGGGGAGATGTTTTCTGGTATTCAACACACGATTCCATGGAATGGTGAAGATTGGCATGTTGTGGCTAAGGGGGCGAACGGCGATCTGAATCACACCTTCCCTCAAATTGTTGAGTATTTCTCCCGTTTTCCGTTCACGTCCTATTCAGTGGCCTATAACCTAAACAATCATCCTCGAAGTGTGTTGGCGGCGCATTTGTTCAGTGAGCGGGTGATTGGAACCGGGGATCAGGGGCCGTTACACATGTCTCTCCCCTCATGGGTGGACTATTTGCGCCAAGTCGCTCATGAGCGTGGGAGCAATCGTATTCATTTGGCGGATGCTCTTTGCGGGTTATGTGGAGTGAAGCCACCAGCAACGGCACCAACAATGCATGCCTCTCATATTGAATTGCCGTCTGATTTTGCCTCCATCATGCACGACTCCTCTTTGGTGAGAATTGGAATTGTGATTGGTGCTGGAAATGTTGATCGCCGTGTCCCACTGGCGACGTGGTGTCGTGTCATTGAAGCCTGCGCTGAATACATCCCCAATTGTTTGTGTGTGCTTATTGGAGGTGCGGGCGAACGGGAAGCAGCATTGGCATTGGAGGATCAGCTTGCTTCTCAATATCTCTCCCGACTACTCAATTGCGTAGGGAGAACGACATTGCCACAACTTGCTCATGTGTTTCATCGTTGCGAATGGGTGATTGGGTCGGATACCGGTCCGTTGCATCTTGCTGTGACTTGTGGTGTGAGGACAATTGGCTGGTATTTTTCCCGTGCCCGTGTGCATGAAACCGGGCCGTATGGTGTGGGGCATTATGTGTGGCAACATGGGGGACATGAGAATCCGGGTTCATGGCCAGTGATGGAAACGATTCAACTCATGCGTCGTCATGAACCGGTTGATTCCTGTTCATCTGAATGGGATCTGTGGACGAGTCATCGTGATGAATGGGGCATGTTCTATAGGCAACAAGGAAAACCGGATTGCGCAAACTTTCAACGTGAGGAGACGTGGGAGCGTTTGTCCGGGATGTCGTTGGAGCATGCTGTATAGGAAGAAGTGAGAAGTGAGAAGCAAGAGATGAGTAAAAATAAAAGAGCATATTTTTGCTCATTTTATTCTTCGCTTTTTATTTTTCCCTTCTCACTTTCCAGACCTTTATTATGAATACATTTCAACAAAACATAGAAATACTTCGCCGTCAAGATCCGGCGTTGGCGGCGAAGGTGCTGGAATCCTCCGGTGGAATCTTGTCCATTCAGAGCGCCAAATCCGGGGTGCCGACGGCGTCTGTGAATGATCGCTCGATTCATAGCGCCTATGATCCTGTCCGGGAAGCAGAGCGATGGGCTGAACATCAAATCAAAGATTGTCAGGAAGGGGAAACCCTTGTCGTGTTGGGTGTGGGCTTGTTGTATCACGTACAGGCCTTGCGAGCGAGGTTGCCGCAAGACGCTGTTATCATGGTGATGGTTCCGGACATAGCGGAACTGGTTGACGGCCTGTCAGTTCGATCCTTGCAAGGGTGGGGTGAACGGGTGCAGTGGGTGGGGGGTGATCCGGAACAGATGGCTCTGCAAGTGGTACAGCAGTCTCAACGCATTCGACTTCTCACCTATGAACCGGCCGTCAGTATCCATCCCAATTCGTATGATGCATTTCGTTCGCAGCTTCGAGATCAATTAGCCAAGCGAGTCAGTGGGACGCTGCATATCATGGTCGTGGGCCCGATTTATGGGGGCTCTCTTCCTATTGCCGGATATATGGTCAGAGCGTTGGAGTCATTAGGCCATCGAGTGAGTTGGGTAGATCATAGTCTGCATGCTCCCGGCTATCAGCATTTGGACACGATCCGTGATGATCGGCTTCGCATGACTGTTCAGCAACGGTTTAGTGACACCTTAGGGGTGATTAGTCTGGCTCATGTCGCGGAAGATCCTCCAGATATTGTTCTGGCAATGTCACAGGCCCCGTTGTCCATGGTTGTCCTGGAACAAATGCGTCGCAAAAAAGTTTTGACGGCCATGTGGTTTGTCGAGAATTTCCGTCATTTAACGTATTGGCAACAGATGATTGATGGCTATGATTTTTGGTTTGTCATGCAGCAAGCTGCTTGCTTGGAGGCTTTTAAGAATGCCGGAGCCTCCCAGGTTTCCTATTTGCCGTTAGCGGCTGATCCTACGATTCATCAGTCTGTTGATCTCACGCCACAGGAGCAACAGGAGTTAGGAGCGGATGTCTCGTTTCTCGGGGCGGGCTATCGCAATCGCCGGGAGCTGTTACCAGTCTTGTTGGGGCATGAGTGGTCGTTTAAATTGTGGGGGAATGAATGGGATCGTGCTGGAACACTCGAAGCGGTACTTCAGCGAAACGGTGCACGAATCGATACGTCCACCAGCGTGGAAATTTTCAATGCCACATCGATTAATGTCAATCTTCATTCCTATACGGGGATGGGCTTTGACCCCGATGGCGATAGTGTGAATCCACGGACGTTTGAACTCGCAAGCTGTGGTGCTTTTCAGGTGATTGATCAGCGCACATTATTGTCGGAGTTATTTGACGAATCGATGATGGGGGTGATCAAGACACCCGAGGAATTGGTGCCAGCCGTGAGAACGTACCTGCATGAACCTGAGCGGCGGAGGGAGATGGCTGAGCAGTCTAAAAAACGTGTTGTGATGTCTCATACCTATGCTCATCGCATGCAGACGTTATTAAGCACGGTCGGTCTGGCTTCACCGGATCGTATCGGGTCAATTCTGCAAGGTGAGCGTCAAGCCGAATCGTTGATGGCACGTAGCCGCGATTGTCCTGAGTTGCTTCCATTACTGAAATCATTTCCCGCAACCGATCGAGTGGAGCTGGTGGATGTGGCCAGGATGATTCGCCGGAAGGGACCAGAGGCCACATTGAGCCGGGAAGAATTACTCGTTCTGATGATGGATGAATATCGGCAGGAGAAACGAGACTTTTTATGAACGTGAGATGGAAGACGTAAATCGTTAGGCGTGAGGCGTGAAGCGAATGAGTAGGCTGGTTCATCCATATTTTTGACTCTCCATGGATTGTTATGAAGAAACAAGTTCTCATCATCAATATTACGCGAATGGGGGATCTGATTCAGATGATTCCCTTATTGGCACGCTTGGAAGAAGAATGTCCGGGTGTGGGCATTGATCTGATTGTCGATCAACAATTTTCCCATGTTGCCAACCTGCTTCCAGGTATTCGACATGTGTTTGCCTTTGATTTTCAAAATTTGATGGACGAAAGCCGTGTGCGGGCTCGTGATGTTGTCTCGCTGTATCAGGACCTTTCCAATTGGGCCAACCCCCTGCTCAACGTTGGATATGATCGTGTGGTGAATTTGACCTTTAATCGGCGCAGTGCCTTTCTCGTGAAGTTTTTTGATTGTCCTGACGAGCGGGGAATGACTACCGCACATGATGGAAGTGTTCTCGTCAAAAATTCCTGGATGAAATATTTTCTGGACTATCATGCCTATCGCCAGGTGAATCGCTTCAATATTGTCGATCTCTATGCACTTGGAGGAAGTGGACCAGGGAGGTTTCATCCAATTCAATTAACGGTGACCAGTGAGTTGCGTCATTGGGCCCGGGCATTTCTTCGGCATTCTGGGACTCCGGATACGTGGGTGGCCGTACAAGTCGGAGCGAGTGATCCGATGAAAGCCTGGCGCCCAGAATATTTCGGTCAATTGATGGCGCATCTGAGTCACGAGCAAAAATTGGGTTTTCTCCTGATTGGAACGAAGAAAGAAGAGCCTGCGGTGAAGGAAGCGATGCAAGTGTATCAACAAGCTGGCGGGCAGGGGGTGCTTTGCGATGCAGTTGGACGCACATCGGTGCCGGAGCTTATTGCTCTTTTGCAACAATGCCAATTAATGGTGACCAATGACACCGGGCCTATGCATATGGCTGTAGGGGTGGAGACACCTGTTCTTAATGTGTCGGTCGGGCATGTGGATTTTCGGGAAACAGGCCCGTTCGGGCCAGGGCATTGGGTGGTACAGCCTGATATTGTTTGTGGGCCATGCGGATTTGAAAAAGTCTGTCCTCATCATGCCTGTAAAGACCTCATCATTCCGCAAGAAATTGCCAAATTGGCGCTCCATATTTTAGGTCGCAACGAATTCCCGATGTTTGAATCAAAGATACGAGTGTATGAAGGAGGAATGAACGAGGACCAGTTGGGTACGTTTGTTTTGCGTTCTGGCTATGAACCAACCCTCACATCCTGGTATGGCGCCTATTGGCAACGCTATTGGTATGAATGGTTTTCCGGCCGGAAGAGCCAAGTCCCGATTTCTATGACCCCTCCTCCGGATCACGATGAGGCTCTTCAGTTGTGGGAGCAGGTCGCACCTCAGCTTGATACGTTGTGTCAGGAAGCCGAGAGGGTACTTCACCTCTGCCGGCAACAGCCTGTGCCGGTTCAGCAATTAAAAGAGACGCAACATCTCTTAAAATATGAAACTCTGGCCATGAAAGAACTTGTCAGCCATTCCTTGGCCTTTGGGCCTTTGGGGGCAGCGTCGTTCCGGGAAATGTTTAACTTAGAAGGACAGACGCTTCTCAACATGGCCGAGGAAAATGCTGCCATTTTTCATGTCTTGCGAACGAGAGCGAGACTTATTTCTGAACAACTTACTCAGTACTCACCTGAACCTTCAAGGAGGAAACTCTATGCTGGTGCAATTGGATGAAGACACATGGGAAGTCAGTGATACCGATCGGTTAGAAGAGGTGTTAGCGAATTTGAGTGACCGTGCGCATGCTCAAGGGAGGTTGGTGACGGAACTGACCGTCGGGAATCGACCGATGACTGATCGTGAACTCGTGCCTCCAACCCTGGCTAAGGTGGCGAGTTCTTTCGGGTCTATTGCGGCAAAAAGTGAACACATAAACAGTATCGTTCAACAATCAGGCGAAACTGCAAAAAAATTCGGACAACAATTGCGGTTACAAGCTCAGGACGCGGTAGAAAATTTTCGGCAGAGTAGAGGTGTCATGCGGCAGTTAGATCAATGGTTCGGCCAAATAGCCGATTACCTGGAATGGGCGCAGATTCAACAGTCAGTGAGTGGATCACAACCGAAGGAGTCACAAGACTTGTCCTATTGGGTCAATGAATTAGTGAATGCCAGAAAAAGTTTTGATCAGGTGCGCATAGCCGACCTGTTGGAATATGAGTTAATTCCCCGGTTGCCGCAATGAAGTAGGAGCGAATAATTATTCGCCCGTATTGGATTGTGAAGGAAGAAGTGAATAGTGGGAGTGTAAGGAGTGAGGAGTAAGAGTGAAGAAGAGAGTTTGGATTTTTCCCCATTCTTGCTCCTTACTATTCACTCCTTACTCCTTACTTCCTCAGGGGAAGTTTTTTTGAACGGTTCCTCAAGTTTTTCTTTTGATGGACGATAAGGTAGGCCAGAAGACGAAATTGGTTATTTCCCAATCTCTAAGGAGGTTAGCTGGCTGATCTCATTTACTCGCTCCTCAAGGGATGGATCCTTTGAGGCACTGCCATCAAGGAGGAATTTATGGCACTTATCATTAACACCAACATCGCGTCGATCACCGCTCAACGAAACTTGGGCATTTCTACCAGTGCATTACAAGGGTCGATTGCCCGCCTTTCTTCAGGTCTCAGAATTACCAAAGCCTCGGATGATGCAGCCGGTCTTGGAATTTCAGAAACCTTACGAGCTCAAATTCGTAGTATTAATCAAGCTGTCCGGAATGGCAACGACGGGATCAGTTTGCTGCAAATTGCCGATGGTGGCGCCGCTAATATCGGTGGCCTTCTCGCACGACTTCGGGAATTGGCCGAACAATCTGCGAGTGGCGTGTTAGGCTCCAATGAACGGTCCTTCCTGGATACAGAATTTCTCGCCCTCCGGTCGGAAATTGATCGTATTGCTGCCGTCACGGAGTTTAACGGTGTCAAGCTCTTAAGCGGGACGGATAATGACTCCTTGAGCATTCAAATCGGGTTTAGGAGTTCAGCCAATGACACACTCGCGTTGAAAATTAAGGACCTAACTGTAACAGATTTGACTCTGAATACGGCAAGTGTCTCCACTTCTGCCGCGGCCTTAAATGCGCTATCCAATATTGATAGCGCCATTAGTGCTGTGGCGTCCGCCCGAGCCAATATTGGTTCATTGCAGAACAGAATTGATGCGGCGGTCCAAAATCTGGAAGTCGCTAATGAAAATATTTCGGCTGCTGAATCACGGATTCGGGATGCTGATATTGCGTTTGAAACAGCGCTATTCACCCGAAACCAAATACTGGTGGCAGCTGGTGTGTCAGTCTTGGCACAGGCCAATACCTTACCTCAGCAGGCACTGCAATTGCTGCAGTAAAACGGTGAGAGTTGAGGCCAGACCTTAGGTGGTTTGGCCTCAATCCTTGAGGGGGGCGTTATCTATGATTTCTACCATTTCACAAAATACCACAGTCATTTCTGTCTCAGTCGGACAGGACGTTCGTGTGAGAGACAGTCAGCAGCCTGGAAACGTTGCTTCCACCCGTGCAACAGCAGAAAAGGATGCCGGACAAAAAGCCATTACGAAGTTAGAGAACCCCCAACATTCAAAGCCTGGTTCTGAAGAGATTGAAAAAATTCTTATCCAGCTGCAAAAGAAATTTCAACATGTTGCACCTCGTATCGAATTGTCTGTCGATAAAGAACTTGGCCAGATTATCTTTCGTCTTTTTGATAAAGAATCAGGTGAATTGATTCGACAGGTACCTTCCGAGGAAGCGCTGAAGCTTGACCGGTTTTTTGCCGATCAGTCCGGGTTATTCGTGGAAGAAGAAATTTAAGGAAAATTTCTTCTCTTGTGTGTTCCACACAAGCGACTCTTTCCAAAACGAATCTCTTTCAAGGAGTGAGCCATGATCAGTATTGGTGGGCTTGGAAATGGTATCGACTTCGGGCCGATCGTCGACCTTCTTGTTCAAGCGAAAGCGATTCCCATTGATCGATTGAATCAACAAAAGCTTGATGCTCAAGCCAAACAAACGGATTTTGCGTTACTAGGGGGTAAATTACTCGCCCTGCAAAGCGCCGCCATCAATCTCAAAACCCGTCTGAGTTTTGATAAAAATCAAGTCAATGTGACGTCCGAGGCTAAGGTAACGTTACTGACCGCGAGTGCGTCGTCGACTGTGGCTGCCGGTACGCATACGGTTACTGTCGAAGAATTAGCTTCAGCTCATCAAATAGTGTCCAAAGCATCCACCGCGGTGGCTTTAGAGAGTACGGACATTGTCAGCGGAGCATCCGCCACTTTTTCTTTTCAAGTCGGGAGTGGTCCAATCCAAACGGTGAATTTGGGTGCCAGTGGGACATTAGAAGACTTGCGGAATGCCATTAACGATCTTGGCGCCGGAGTTGGTGCGTCGATTCTCAATGCGGGCACAGAGGCCACACCGGCCTATCGGTTGGTGTTGTCTTCAAATGAGACAGGCGCCAGTAATGGGATCACTATTTCTGCTGATACGACGACGTTAGATACCGTCGCAACTGGCGTCGATACCTTTGAAGCCGCTCAAGACTCTCAGATAGTTTTGGGGACAGGTGGCGGAGCCGTCACGCTTAATCGATCCACCAATACCCTCACGGATGTCATTTCGGGCTTGACCTTGAATCTTCAGGGTACCGACAACAAAAAAGCTGCAACTATTTCGATAACGAAAGACGTGGATGCTGTCAAGGAAGGTATTGCGAGTTTTGTGTCTGCCTACAATGAGGTGCTGGCTTTTATCAAGGAACGATCGCTATTTGATACGGACACCGGGGAACGAGGACTTTTTGTTGGAGAATCACTGACTCGTTCAGTGCTTGATCAAATTCGGCGAGCGACGTTTTCTCAAATTAGTGGGTTGACGACGTTTACAGGCGCCTCCCAAATCGGGTTTGAGACTCAACCGGCTGATGGTTCGATTAAACTGAATGACACCGCGCTCGATGCGGCACTGACTAGTAATTATTCAGCCGTTCGAGATCTATTTATTAAGAATCCCACGACAGGGACCGAAGGAATAGCAGGGCTGGTTGCCAATGCGATTGATGGAATAGATGATATAGAATTCGGCTCGCTGACCCTCAGACAGAATTCGCTGACGAAACAAATTGCCGATTTTGCGGAAAAGATTTCGGTAAAGGAAACCGCGTTAGTTCGATTTGAAGAACTCCAACGGATAAAATTTGCGAATTTGGACGGGTTGTTGGCGATTTTACAAGGTCAACTGGATTCCTTAGCGGCCTTGAATAGAAATACGTTTTAATGAAGGGATGGTGGTATGATGCTCGGTGCTCAAGCGTACGCAACAACGCAGATTTCGACAGCATCTTCGGTGCAGGTGGTGGTCTTATTGTATGATGGTGCGATTTCCTCCATGAAGTTAGCTCAAGAAGGT
>Ga0209987_10001391_pt1 | contig 13260 bp, 10 predicted proteins | sample N074metaG_FD_182134 | JGI IMG/M metagenome (GOLD analysis project Ga0209987, IMG submission 182134) | Deep subsurface microbial communities from Kermadec Trench to uncover new lineages of life (NeLLi) - N074 metaG (SPAdes) (version 2) | ecosystem: Environmental > Aquatic > Marine > Ocean trench... | reverse complement strand
GAAAAGAATAAACAGCAACAGCCCAACGGCGAGTATGAGATTGAGATCGCTCAGGCGTTTGATGCCTTTCTTCAAACCAAGCCACACACTAAAAATAAACAGGCTCACGCACAAGGCCATGACGCCCACCTGGAGCGCATACGACGTTTCAAATTCAAACAACCACGCGATGCACGCGGCGATCATCGGCGCCGAGTATCCAAGGCCGGTCGCGGCGCCCGAGATCATGGCAACCATGAATAGAAAATCGATGGTGCGGGCAAGTGGTCCGTACTCACGTCCCTTGAGAAACCAGTGGCAGCTCACACTGAAGCGAAGAATGTCGAGTTTTCGGTTGTAGTAGGGATAGGCGATTGCGAGCGCCGGCAGACAATAGAACGCCCAGGCCGTAAAACCCCAATGAAACAGGCCGTAGGTCGATGCCCATTCGGCTGCAGCGGTACTGCGCGGCTCGACACCGAACGGCGGTGCGGAGTAGTAATAGGTCCACTCGATAACGCACCAGTACATCAGCCCGGCGCCGATGCCGGCGCAGAACAACATTGCGATCCAGCTTAGCTGGCTAAACTCGACCTCTTCGTCGCCAAGCCGAATAGCGCCGAAGCGACTGAACGCGAGCCAGGCCAGGAAGCCCATTGCACCGACACTTGCCAAAAGATACAAAATGCCGAATTGGTTCGCGATATAGTTGTACAGCACTTCCAGTTGCTTGCCGGCAACCTCGGGCGCGAAAGCGAGGGGAATACAAACAACCACGATGAACGCGACCGATGCACCAAAACTCGGCCAGTCGATTCTGCTGCGATCCATAGGTGCCCTTCCCTGGTCTATTAGTTGATGTCGAGGATGACGGCGCCTCGAATAGTACCCTGTTCTATCAGCTCGTTCGCCTTCGCAATGTCGGCCAACGGCACCCTGGCTGCGATGCGATGGTCGAGGCGGTCATCCGCCAGCGCGGTCGTAATGTCAGCGATTGCGTGTTGTTTCGCTGCTTCGGGCATCGCGTACACAATGACGAATTGAATGTGCAGGTCCAGGTACATCATTTGGAAAAACGGCAACTTAGGTTCGGGGACAGCGGTCGAACCGTAAGTAACGATCGTGCCCGATGTCTTGAGAACGTCGAGTGAGGTTGCCAGGTTCGCGCCGAATTCGAGGTCGATAATGCGATCAACACGATCGCCACCTGTGGTTGCGAGGATGTCCGCGGCAAATTGATCGCTGCGGTGATTGACGACATGTTCTGCGCCGGCAGTTTTGCAGGCAACGATGTCTTCGTCGTTGCTCGCGGTTGCGATTACGGTTGCACCGGCCTGGCTGGCCCACTGCGTTGCATAGTAGCCAACGCGCCCCGCGGCCCCGGTTACGACAATCGTTTGTCCTGCTACGTCGCCGTCAGAGAACACGCAGCGATGCGCGGTCATTGCCGGTATGCCGAGACACGCACCCACCTCGAATCCAGCATTTTCTGGAAGCGTGGCTGCGCGTATGCTGTCGATCGCTACGAACTCGGCAGCGGTGCCGAAGCGCCGCGCGAATTGCGCCTGGTAAACCCAGACGCGATCGCCGATTCGACTGTCATCAACGTCATCGCCGACGGCCTCGATGATTCCGGCGCCGTCGCTGTTCGGAACGACGAAACCGCCATCGAGCAAATTGGGAACAGAACCGGCGCGCTTCTTTACATCAGACGGATTAACGCCGCTGGCCTGTAACCGAACGAGCACCTCGCCCGGGCCGGCCGAGGGAGTGTCGATCTCCCCAACCTGCAAAACGTCTGCCGCCGGCCCGAAGGCCTCATACCACGCAGCGTGCATGCTCATATCTCCGGTTGATGTGATGACTCAGTCGAGCCAGTTTGCCAAAGTTTCGGTGTGGCCATCAATCGCGAGCGCCTGCCCCGAAATGTGTGATGCCTTGTTCGACGCCAGGAACAGGATGGTGTCCGCGATTTCTTCGGGCGACACAAAACTGCGCATGGAGCTTTGGCGTAGATAGACGTCGCGAATTTCTTCGGGCGACACGTTACGCTTCTTCGCGTCCCTATCGATGACTCCCTCGATGCGTGGACCACTGACGCAGCCCGGGCACACGGCGTTCACGCGAATTTTGTCGGGGCCGAGTTCCATGGCCCAGGTCTTGGTCAGGCCGATCAAACCCCATTTGCTGGCGGCGTAAGGCGAACGCATCGGTACACCCATCAGGCCGGCGGTCGAGGCCACATTGATAATCGAGCCGCCACCTGCAGACTTAAGCAAAGGCACTGCGCGGCGCGTCATGTAAAACGCACTGCTCAGGTCCACGGCGATGCATTGATCCCAGTCAGTGGGGTCGATGTTATCAACGGTAGCCGTTGGCCCGGCAATGCCGGCGTTATTAATAAGTGTGTTGAGTGCGCCGTAGTGTTGCTTGAGGTCGGCGAATACACGATCGACGTCGGCGACGTTGGATACGTCAGCCCGTGTTGTCGTTGCAGTCGGATTGGCGGCAACAAATTCGGCAATCATGTCGGCTGACGAATCGCAGATATGAACATTGGCACCCTGCGTGAGAAATGCTTCGGCGACTTTGCGGCCGATACCGGAGGCCGCACCCGTGATCAAGACAGTGACATTCGTCAATTTTCGTACTCACGCAATTGCGATCGCGAAATGATGTGCCGCTGAATTTCGGAGGTGCCGTCCCAGATGCGCTCGAGACGGGAGTCGCGCCAGAGTCGCTCAATCGGCAGATCTTCCATCAGGCCCATGCCGCCGTAAATTTGCACGGCGTTGTCGGCCGCTCGGCCAAGCGCTTCGGAGCAAAACAGTTTCGCTATTGCCGCATCGTTGGAAGTCATCTTACCTTTGTCGGCTTGCTGGCACGCGTGTCGCACCAAAAGGTCCGACGCCTGCAAGTCTGTCACCATGTCGGCAATCTTGAACGACGTGCCCTGGAATTTTCCGATTGCCTTACCAAATTGTTTGCGTGACGCTGCCCACTCACTGCTGAGTTCCAGCAATCGTTCCATCTTCCCGCAACACTGCGCGCCAATCCAGACACGGCCCATGGTCAACCATTTGTTGGCGAGGTCGAGACCTTTACCCTCTTCGCCAAGTACCTGCGATTTATGTACGCGGCAGTCATTGAAACCGAGCTCGTAGGTCCGATACGCGCGTTGCGCGGCACAAAGCGGGCCCAATTGAATATCAAATCCCGGATGATCGCGGTCGACCAGGAAAGCCGTAACGCGTTTGCGAGGACCCCTGGGTGTTTCGTCAACACCCGTTGCCGCAAACAGAATTGCGAAATCGGGTAACACGGGCGTGCTGATGAAATGTTTGCTGCCGTTTATGACGTAATCGTCACCGTCAGCAACGGCCTTCGTTGCCATTGACATGATGTCGGATCCGGCGCCAGCCTCGGTCAGGGCGAAGCACTCGTGTTTCTCGCCAGTCACGCACGGTGCGAGATACTTGTCGATTTGCTCGCCTTTGCACGCCAGCAGCAACTCGGTCGGCCGGCCTATGTGTGCGCCCAGACCGTAGCTGACTTTGCCGAGTTCGCGCTCCATCAGCCCGAGCGTCGTGTAGTCGAGTCCGCCGCCACCTACCTCCACAGGCAGGTTGGCCGCGAAAAAGCCCATTTCGATCGCTCGCTGTTTTATCCGTTCGCCGCGGTCAGTCGGCACTGCGCCAAGACGATCGGCCTCGGCCTCATACGGATAGATCTCTTCGTCGAGGAAACTGCGCAGGGAGTCGAGCAACATGGTCTGCTCGTCAGTCAGGTCGAAATTCATGATTGTGATGCTCAATCACCGCCTCAGGTTGATCGATGATCGAAGATTCGATTCAGGACGGGGTCTCTGATTTCGACAGAAATAGCAGAAATTCGACAATCTCGCGACTGTTGTCAGCGTCCGGCAGGCCCAAAACGCCGTCGATGATGCGTTGCGTGGCGGTCGCATCACAGCCGGCGAAGTCCAGCAGTTGCTCTGCTTTGGCGATCATTTCGGCATCACTCAACGCCAGCTCCGGGTCGCCCCTGGCGGTTGGTCGCTCAGCGGCTACCATCGACCCATCGGTCAGCGTTAGCGAAAGCCGCGCACCCCAGGCATCCGGATAGGCGGATGCGAACGGTTCCCCGGCGCTGATCGTGACCCGGCCTCGCAGCGTTGCAAGTGACGCGCGCGCTTTGTCATCGAAAGAGTCAAAACGGATCTGCCCGTCGGTCAGCGCAGCCGCAACGGTGTGCTGCAGGGAAAACTTCGCCGCATACTCGTTGTCAGGCTGCGGCCGGTCGCACACATCGAGTGCCGCCTGGTAGGTTTCGATCGCTATCGATTCAATCGCGTTGCCGCCGAGTTTGTCATGCAATTCGAGCGCGGCATCGACAACCGGGTGTGTGTGCCGGCAACAGGGCCACGGCTTGATCGATGTCTGCAGGAGCTGCCAGGACTGCTCCGGATCGGAAACGACGTTGCTCGCATTTGCATCCGGACAAGCGGCGGCGAAGAAACCTTTGTCGCCCTCGAGTATCGCCGGCGGGCCCGTGAAGCCGGTGGCTGCAAGTTGTGCAGCAATGATTCCTGATTCGGCCGCACGGCCTGCGTGCAGATGTTTGCTCATCGCACCAGTCTCGAGAAACTCCCAGACACCCGACGATTGCGTCCCGGCGTTACCCAATGCGTGCATCGTCTGGTCATCGGACAAATCTAGTAATGTTGCCGCGGCCATTGCGGAACCATAGGGTCCGCAAGTCGCCGTGTTGTGCCAGACGCGGTAATGCGTCGGCCCTACCGCGTTGCCCACGCGGCACATGGCTTCAAAGCCGTATAACACAGCGCTCAGAATAGTCTTTCCCGAGCTGTCGCCCGCGAGCGCGAGTGCGGCCGGAACAACAACACATCCCGGATGTGTCACAGAGCCGCGGTGCAAATCGTCAGTTTCGAGAATATGCGTCAGCCCGCCGAACAGAAATGAGTCGCGACCGGCATCGTTGCCTTGAGTCTTGCGCCACTGCTGCAGTTTGCGACCGGCCTCGGTGTTGCGACCGGCGATGGCATTGCAAACCGCATCGAGTGCGAAGAGTGCGGCGCGCTGCAAGTCCGCGTCGTCGACCTGCTTGTCGCGAATCAATGCAATTAATTTCTGGGTCAACGTCATCGGAGCTTATTCTGCAGCAAACTCGGCACGCAGGGCGTCGCCATGTTCATCGAGCGCAGGTATCGCACCCGATGAGAACGCTTCACCTTTTGTTCGCGCAGCCGGTGCAACCAAACGTGCGCTGCCGGAGGGTGTGGCGACAACGTGGCGACGCAAGTGCGGATGTTCGGAAAGGGCCAGAAGGTCGTTGAGCGATGCGAATGCGATGCTGGCCACAAATAATTTATCGCGCAGGTCGGCTTCGCTACAGGACGAGGTCACCGCGGTAATTTCTTCGTTCATCGCCTCGCGATTTTCGCACCGCGATACATTGTTCGCATACGATGCATGCTCACCGAGCTCCGGCTTGCCGAGCACCTTGTCGCAAAACCGGCGCCATTCGCGATCGTTTTGTATGGCTATGACGACCTCGCCATCGTCTGCCGTTGGATAGGCACCGTACGGCTGGATTGAAGGGTGGGCAACGCCAACTCTTGCGGGCGCTTGCCCCGTCCCCTCCTGATGCAACAACGGTACGGTCATCCATTCGGCCAGGGCATCGAACATCGAAACGTGCAGTCCTTTTCCCTTGCCGGTTTGCGCACGCTCAATCAGGGCCTCGAGTACGGCGGCATGAGCCGTGAGTCCGCAGGCGATGTCGCACACCGAAATCCCGACGCGGCCCGGGCCCTCCGGCGACCCCGTGATGGACGTAAGACCCGATTCGCATTGAACGAGCATGTCGTAGGCCTTCATTTCCCGGTAAGGGCCGTCCTCGCCGTAGCCGCTGATGTCGACCGTGATCAGTTTGTCGTTCTGCTGGCGCAGTTCGGCAGACCCCAGACCTGCGCGCCCGGTAGCGCCAGGCGCGAGATTTTGTATGAACACATCGGCCTGTCGCAGCATCGTTCTCAGTAATTCAAGATCACGACTGTCCTTGATGTCCAGGCAGATCGACTCCTTGCCCCGATTGAGCCAAACGAAATAGGCGCTTTCGCCATCGACGACGCTGTCATAGGCGCGCGCAAAATCGCCCTCTGCCCGTTCGATCTTGATAACACGGGCGCCCGCATCGGCCAGGCGGGAACTGCAGATCGGCGCCGCGACCGCCTGTTCGAGTGCAACCACGAGTATTCCCTCGAGCGGTCGCGCCATCAGAACGACCTTGGCATGCCGAGTTCGTGGGTGGCGATATAAGAAAGAATCAGGTTCGTCGAGATCGGTGCGACGCGATACAAGCGAGTCTCTCTGAACTTGCGTTCGATGTCGTACTCCTCGGCAAAACCGTAACCGCCGAAAGTCTGAATGCAGGTGTCTGCCGCGGCCCATGCGGCCTCCGAGGCGAGCATCTTGGCCATATTGGCCTCGGCCCCCGGTCGCTTGCCGGCGTCGAACAGATCCGCAGCCCGACGTGTCATCAGCGCCGCCGCCTCGGTATTGATGTAGTCGCGCGCAATCGGAAATTGCACGCCCTGATTAGTGCCAATCGCGCTGCCAAACACTTTGCGCTCGCTCGCATAGGCGGATGCCTTTTTGATGAACCAGCGCGCATCGCCGATGCACTCCGACGCGATCAGAATGCGTTCGGCGTTCATGCCGTCGAGTATGTACTTGAATCCCTTGCCTTCCTCGCCAATGAGGTTTTCCACGGGCACCTTGAGGTTGTCGAAGAACAACTCGGTCGAGGCGTGATTCATCATGGTTTTTATCGGCTTGATCGTAAGGCCGTTGCCAACCGCATCGCGCATGTCGACGAGCAGCACCGACAGCCCCTCCGCACGGCGTTTGTCATCGAGCCGCGGTGACGTGCGAACGAGCAATACCATGAGGTCCGAATGCTCGGTCCTGGAGATAAAAACCTTCTGCCCGTTTACGACGTAATAATCGCCTTTGCGTTCGGCCGTCGTGCGAATGCGGGTCGTGTCCGTGCCACTGCCCGGCTCGGTGACACCGAATGCCTGCAAGCGCAGGTCGCCGGCAGCAATCTGCGGCAGGTATTTCTTTTTTTGCTCCTCGCTGCCATGCCGCAACAGCGTGCCCATGGTGTACATCTGTGCATGACAAGCGCCCGCGTTGCCGCCGCTCATCTGTATTTCCTCGAGTACGGCGCAGGCAGCACTGAGCGGCAGGCCACTGCCACCGTGCTCCTCGGGGATAAGGATGGAGAGATAGCCGGCGTCGTTAAGTGCCTTGACGAAATCCGTCGGGTAGGCACGTTCGCGGTCGAGCTCACGCCAGTAATTGTCGGGAAACGTCGCACACAGTTTCTGGACCGCGTCGCGAATCTCGAGGTGGTCGTCGTCCTCTATCACTGGTCTGGCTCCTGGGCCGCGGGCGGCATTGGTAAAGGTGAACAATCGCCAACATAGGTCAAGTTTTCCATCATGCTATTCTGTTGTGCGATGCATAAACCGAAGCATAACGACAAATCAGCGCCCGCGCCGTTCCGCGTCGCCTTTGTCTTGTTGCCAAAATTCAGTTCGCTGACGCTGGCCTCGCTCGTCGAGCCATTACGCATTGCGAACTACTGCAGTGGTCGCGACCTGTATCACTGGTTGTACCTTTCGTCCGACGGATCTGCTGTTCCTGGCTGTAGCGGCTATAGCGTCGAAACCGAGACGCTGAGCGACGATTTCCAGGCGATTGACGCGATTATCGTCTGCGGTGGGTGGAACGCCGAACGCTATGAAAGCGAGGAGCTCGATCGCTGGTTGCGTCGGGCCGCTCGCCAGCAACGCATTGTCGGTGCCGCCGAAATGGGCTCCTATGTACTCGCACGCGCTGGCCTGCTCAAAGGCTATGCCGCGACGATTCACTGGCACTGTCGCAACGCATTTCGCGAGCGTTATCCGACCATCGACATTCGTGAGCAGCTGTACGTCATCGATCGTAACCGGATGACCTGCGCCGGCGGAACCGCGTGTCTCGACATGATGTTGCATGACATTCAGGACCGATACGGCAGCGCACTGGCGACCGAGGTTGCGGAACAAGTTGTTTGCCAGGTGCCGCGGGAGGCGTGGGAACCACAGCGCGAGGCGCCCAACGGCGATCAGGGCGCTGTGCCCAAGCTGCTCAAGCAGGCCATTGAGATGATGGAGGCAAATGTTGAGCGCACGATTCGAATTCCGAAGATTGCGGTGTTGCTGGGACTGTCGCAGCGCAAACTCGAGCGGCTTTTTAACAAGCACTTCGATTGTTCGGCTGTGGCGTTCTACCGGCGCGTTCGCCTGCAGCGCGCGCGTGTACTGTTGACGCAGACCGACATGTCGGTACTCGATATCTGCATCGCGAGCGGTTTCGCCAGTTCTTCGTATTTCAGTAAATCTTACGCCGAGGAATTCGGCCTGCGACCTCGCGATCATCGGCTTGCCTGGCCGGACACGGAGCGAAGCCCATATTGGCCCGGCCTGCATTCGTCAGGGACTCGTCCGCAACACAATTAAGGCGTCGGCCGCCACGGCGCCTTGTCCCGCCGGCAGAACCATCAAGGGATTGACGTCGAGCTCAAGCAGCGTCGACCAGTGTTCCTCGGCGTAGGCGGCCACGCTCATGACGGCGTCGACGAGCGCATCAATATCACCCCGGACACCGCCACGGTAAGCGTTGATCAATTTTGACACGGCCAACGAGTCAATCGCTTTTCTGACAGCGTCGCGCGTCACTGGCAGCAACAGGCTGCGACTGTCTGCAACGAGCTCGACGAGAATACCGCCGCTGCCGACGACGAGTGCGGGTCCGAATTGTTCGTCGCGTTTCATGCCGACGATCAACTCGGCGACCGGCGACTCAACCATTCGCTCAACGAGAAAGCGCTCAGCCACGACGTCGAGTGAGGCGCAACTCGCCGAAATTGCCGCGACCGCCTGGTTGACGGCTTCACTGTCGGCCAGGTTTACGGCAACCGCACCGAGATCGGATTTGTGCAGGAAATTTCTGCCCACGGCTTTGACGACTACCGGGTAGCCGATACGGTCTGCGATAGTCGTTGCGTCTGCTGCAGAACCAACCTCGCCATTGGGTATCGAGAGTCCGTGTGCGGCCAGTTGCCGTTTGCTCTCAAATTCATCGAGCGCGGTGTCACTGCCCGATGCCAGTTCCGCGACAGGTCGCGGCAAGCTCATCGAACCCATTGGCTCGGAGCGACGGTCGTAGTAGCGAGCCGCAGCGGCGTACGCGTACAGTCCGTCCTCAAGTCCTTGTAATGGGACGACGCCACGCTCCAACATGCGATCGCGAACGGCCTCGGGTAACAGCTCGCTAATGGTGCAGATAATGAAGCACGGCTTGCCCGTCGCCTCGTGAGCCGCTGCAAATGCGTCCGCAGCAACGAACCACTCATCGGCCTCTGACGAGTCAACGCTCGGATGATCGCTCACAAGAAATGCCGCATCATGGTCGCCCTGCATTGAAGCCGTGAAGCAACGTTGCAGTGCTTTGCGATCGCCCCAGATTGACGTGTTGTAATCGAACGGGTTCGACACCGTCACCCAATCGGGAAACTGTGCCTTGAGATCGGCAACCTGCGTCTCGGATAAGGGCTGCGTTTCGAGGCCAACCGTGGGTAGAAAATCCGCGATGATCGCAGCCTCGCCGCCCGAGCACGACAAGGAGACGATATTAGTGCCCGTCAACGGCCCGGCGAGATCGAAAATCTTCAGCGTCTCGAGCAAACGGTTCAACGAATCGACACGAACGACGCCGAGTCGGTCGAAGAACGCGTCGTACAGTTTATCCGAGCCGGTCAATGAGCTCGTGTGACTGCTCGATTGCTTCGCACTTGCCTCGGTCTTGCCGACTTTCAAAACGACGATGGGCACACCCTTTTCAAGTGCGCGTTGCGCCGCCTTGGCGAAAGCGTTTACGTCATTGAATCCTTCGATGTACATGCCGATTGCGGCGACTCGATCGTCGTCAAGCAACGCGTCGACGTAATGAGCGGGTCCAAGCACCGCCTGGTTGCCTGCCCCAATGACATGCGTGAATCGAACGGAGCGTCGATTCATCGTCAGGTTCATTCCAATGTTGCCGCTTTGAGAGACCAGCGCGACACCGCGCTCGGGTGGGCTGCCACCGAAAATGTACGGCCAAAGCGCACAGCGCGCCGCAAAGTTAATGAAGCCGAAACAATTCGGTCCAACGAGTGGCATGCCAGCTGCGGCCTCGACGAGTTGTTGTTGCAGTTCGATGCCATCTCCGCCGATTTCGGCGAAGCCCGCGGCGTAGCAGACGCAGCCACCCGTACCCATGGACGATAAGGTCCGCACTATATCGATAGTCAGTTCGCGGCGGACGCCAATGAAAGCGGCATCGGGCGCGGCAGGTAAATCGTCGACTGACTTGAAGCAAGGAAACCCTTCGAGTTCGTCAAGCTTGGGATTAACGGGCCAGATGTCGCCCTCAAAGCCGAGCTCGACTGAGCGGCGAATCGCCATGGCGGCAAAGCTTCCACCAATGAAGGCGATGCTTTGCGGTGCCAGCATGCGCGACAGGTTCTCTCGTTGTTGGTCTGCCATCGGAGCGTCCTATGGAAATTGCGCGTTCATGATCCGCGATCGGCGATACGGCTTATTGCTAATTTTCGACAAGGCAGGCCCAATATAGGGGCGAAAAATCGCTAATACTGTCGCAAAAGCGCAATTGTGCCCGCTATGATCGCGCATCATAGGCGGGGCCGGTGCGCAGGCGACGGGGCTCGGCGGCATCCGAAGGAGGCGAGATGGACGAAGAAGTCAGAGTATCGCGCGAGGGCAAAGTGCTTGTCATCGTGCTGGATCGGCCGAAGGCCAACGCAATCGATATCCCGACCAGCCAGAAACTGGGCGAGGCGTTCGTGATGTTGCGCGATGATCCGGAGCTGGCGGTCGGCGTAATTACAGGCGGCGGACAGAAAATCTTCTCGGCTGGCTGGGACCTCAAGGCACTCAACCAGGGTGACATGCAAACCAACAACTGGTGGGAAGATGACTACGGCCCCGGTGGCTTTGCCGGGCTTACCGAGCTTTGGGATCTGAACAAACCGGTCATTGCAGCACTGAACGGGCTGGTGATTGGCGGCGGCTTCGAGCTTGCTCTCGCCTGCGACTTGTTGATTGCGGCCGACCATGTTGAATTCGCATTGCCCGAATTGCCGCTGGGCCTGATTCCCGATGCCGGTGCCGTGCAGCGATTGCCGAAGCGACTGCCGTACAACAAGGCCATGGAAATGCTATTGATCGGTGAGCGACTCTCAGCCCAGGAGGCGGCGAGTTACGGCCTGATCAATAAAGTTGTTCCGGCGGATCAACTAATGGATGCCGCAATGGAGTGGGCGAATAAGTTGGCCGAAACAGCACCGCTCGCGTTGCAGTCTGTGAAGGAAGTGCTGCGCGCAATAGACGGCAACTCGATTCGCGATTCCTTCGAGACGATTCGTACGGCCGACCTAAAAAATTACAGGAAGCTGCTTGCATCCGAAGATGCCGAAGAGGGTGTAAGCGCCTTTGTCGAGAAACGCGATGCCAACTTTAAAGGTCGATGAGGTACGCAATGTAACGTGCCTCGGTGCCGGACCGATCGGCGCGGGCTGGGCCGCATATTTCCTGGCACAGGGCTTTGAGGTTACCAGTTACATTCATGCCGCCGACGAAGAAACGTCGTTGCGCGCATTGATCGACGATGCGTGGATCAGTTTGTCTGAGCTTGGTCTTGCTGACGGTGCATCGCTCAGCAGATTCTCCTGCACGACGGACCTGGATGCGGCCGTGCAAAACGCACAATTCGTACAGGAAAGCGTGCCCGAATCGCTGCCGTTGAAACAGGCGCTGTACGAACAGCTCGGCGAACTTGTCGCAAAGGACGTCGTTATCTGTTCAAGCACCTCCGGATTGCGCATGACCGATATACAGGCAAAGTGTGCGAGCGCCGAACGCACCGTGGTTGGGCATCCCTTTAATCCACCGTACTTGCTTCCACTCGTCGAAGTTGTGGGCGGCGAAAAGACATCACCGGCCGCCGTGCAATGGGCGGCAGATTTCTATCGTACGGCGGGCAAGGCGCCGCTGGTATTGAAACGAGAGATCCCGGGTTTTGTTGCGACAAGATTGCAGGAAGCGATCTGGCGAGAAGCCTTGCACATGATTGCCAATGATGAGGCGTCTGTTGAAGATATCGATTTTGCGGTTGTCAACGGGCCAGGGCCACGCTGGGCAATGATGGGCCCTTGCCTGATTTATCATGTCGGGGGTGGCGAAGGCGGAATGGAATATTGTCTTGAGCAGTTCGGTCCGGCCTTCAAGCTGCCATGGTCGCGAATGGAGGCGCCGGAGTTGACGCCCGAGCTTGCAAAACGCCTTATCGAAGGCAGTGTCAGGCTGGCCGGCGGCCGTGACTACTCAACGCTGAATCGGCAGCGGGACACCGGTTTGGTAGCCATTCGCAAACTGCAAAACGACATGCGGGACGACCAGTGACCGCCACTTGAGATCAGAAATTCATTGAAAACAAGGACTTTTGGCGTAACAATTTCGTCATGGAAAGCCTAGGATCCAGATTGCCGCCGCTCAAGAGTCTCGTTGCATTCGAGGCTGTCGCCCGGCACCTGAGCGTGACGCGGGCCGGGGGTGAGTTGCGCATTACTCGCGAGGCCGTGAGCCGACACATCCGCGTGCTCGAGGAGCATCTTGGCGTCAAGTTATTCGATCGCCTGCACCGCGCGGTTGCCCTGACTCCGCCCGGCAAAAAACTACAGGCGGTTGTGCAGCAAAGCCTTGAAGACATCGCGTTTGTGTCACGGGCGATTGGCAGCCCCGCAGAGAGCCACAAGATTACGGTCGCAGCGACCATCGCGATTTCCTCCTTCTTGCTGACGCCGCGCCTGTCACGTTACCGGGCAAAACACCCCAACGATGAGATTCACGTCGTTATTTCCGATCAGTCGAACGACCTGTTTGCCGGTGACGTTGATATCGCACTGCGCTACGGCGATGGTAACTGGCCAGGATTCGAAACAATTCATCTGTTCGATGTTCAGTCGTTTCCGGTCTGCACGCCTGAGTACCTGGAGACGGCGCCGACATTGCAGAAACCGGCGGACCTCGTGAACCATACGTTAGTCAATCTCGACGGCGCACCCCATGCGAGTGAGGACTGGTGGTGG
>Ga0209987_10001390_pt1 | contig 13265 bp, 11 predicted proteins | sample N074metaG_FD_182134 | JGI IMG/M metagenome (GOLD analysis project Ga0209987, IMG submission 182134) | Deep subsurface microbial communities from Kermadec Trench to uncover new lineages of life (NeLLi) - N074 metaG (SPAdes) (version 2) | ecosystem: Environmental > Aquatic > Marine > Ocean trench... | reverse complement strand
TTCAATGGACTCAGGCTTTTCTGATAATCAGCAACCGAATTGAAATCATCGAAAAACGAACCGATAGTTGGGTTTTGCATTATCGCAAGAACAGCAAACGGACTACTGATCAAAATTGCGAGCAAGATACCTTTTCGCTGCCCCAGGTGAGTGACCTGGATCAGGTAAATGCTGACTGCCGCCGGGACTAAAAAAAAGTACCAGACCAGGTCAAATATCGAAGTGGGGAGGTCGGAGGAGAACAGGTACATCAGTTCTACCGCAAGCAGCGAAAACAGTTGGTAAATCAGATAAACCAGCGCAACCGAGATAATCACCGGTTTGATCTCCCAGCGGTTGACTAACAGGCGTTCGAGTATTGACAGGGTGAATACGAATGCAGCAATGCTGAGCACAGACTCCCTGAACACATATTTGAGTAGGTCAACCCATTTGAGGGTATGGTAAGAGTTAAAGTAAAACTCTAAGCCACCGGCTAGAAAGCACAGGCCTAGCAGCAGGACAGCCCAACCCCAGTGCCCGTATAAATGCCACATTCGGCCACCGCTGGCGAGTGATTTTGTCTCTGCTACACGGTGACTACGCGATAGGATTCGAGCCGAGATTCGACCCAGGCTGAATTCGATCGGAAGCACTGCTGAGATGAATTTATCTTCCTCGCGGTTATTAAATCTTGCCGGATTTACGCTTGCCAGGTTTTGTAATTCGACCTTGCCTGCGTCGTCGCGCAGGATTTTCAGGTGATAGGGTTCGACGGTAGGGTCGGATAGAATAATATCGTTGTCGAGTGCGCGGCCGATGCTGAGCTCGGATTTATCGAGTGCATGGTAGCGGTGCAGCCCGCGGGTTTTTATTTCGAGAATCAGGGGTTCCAAACTATGTTCTCCAAAAATTTCTTCACCAGCGACAAGGTCGCGTTAAAATCGGTACCGGTCATAATGAAAGTGATGAAAAACCCCTGGTTATCATGCCCGGTTAATGCCGCGGTAAACAGAAGGTCACTTAGACCGGCATACTCGACATATTCGCGCCGGCACAAATTGACCTTGAATTCCTCTGTGGAAATCTTGACGAACCAGGTGTTGCAATTAAAATTACTGACTTCTTCCTGACTGAGATTATTTTCGATCTGGTCCTTGTTAAGTTTCTGGTAAAGATTGTGAAATCGTACGGTATCCAGCTGATCTGATTCGAGCCAGTAGTACTCGTAGATAAGCTCACCGACAAATTTATTGGCGTCGTCGAGATAAACATGGTTCTTGTTCGCACAACGAATCTGATAACGCTTGAACAATGCATTGGCGCTTAACTTTGCACTATTGTCCCAGCAACGCACGGTTGGTGAAATCGTTCCTGGCAGGGTCAATTGGCGCAGTTGGATGGTTGGCCAGGTTTCATTTAGCAGGTCTTCGATATAATTTTTCTCGTAGGCTAGCAATTGCTCGGCTACCTCTATTTTCAAGCTCGCAGATGACCCCCTGTCGATATTTTTCGAGCTTGTAATCAGCTGTTTTAAAAATTTGGATGGCACGATAAAACTGATATCGTTGCGCGCGGTTGCGACATTGATACCGATCGCCTTGCCATCTTCGTTGAATGTCGGTCCTCCACTCATGCCGGGGTTAAGACTGCCGGAGAACAATATACGGCTATCGTCGGTCTGGTTGAGGATTCCTCCATTGGTGCCAACCGCGAGGCTTAGACCGAGATCAAGCGGGTTACCCATCGCGAATACCGGTGCACCCTTGGGTGGCAGGTCTCCGGCGGTAATTGCCTGGCCCAGGTATTCGTCGGAATCCAGGAGTGCCAGGTCATGCACGACATCCAGCGCCAACAGTTTGAGCTCACCTTCACGACCATTTTTGGTCAGGTAGGTGACATAGAATAGATCCGGTTCCAAAATAATTTTGTTGATGACATGGAAGTTGGTCGCAATTTGGCGGCCATTACCGACGATGAAACCTGAACCTATACTGGTTTTTTTGCCAGTTTCTCGATTCAGAACACGAATCTGAAAAACACTGTTCTCGTGCAGTTGGTAAATTTGTTTCGATTCAAGTGAGGCTGCCGGTTGAAATAACGACCATATTAGACCGGCGAGCAGGAATAGCTTTAAAACTGGTTTCATCGGTGTATGGCTGCCTGGCCTCGTCTAACTAACTCGCATACCCGGTTTTGCACCACTGTCAGGATGCAGCACATAGAGTTCCTTGTCATCGGACCCGGCAGCCGCCAACACCATGCCCTCGGATACTCCGAATCGCATTTTTCTTGGCGCCAGGTTGGCAACCATCACCGTGAGCTTGCCTTCGAGCGCTTCGGGTTCGTAAGCGCCGCTAATGCCGGCAAATACATTTCGTGTCTCGCTTCCGATATCTAGCGTCAGCTGTAGCAGCTTGTCCGACTTTTCGACGCGTTTTGCCGCGACTATACGGGCCACACGCAAATCTAGTTTTGCAAAGTCGTCGATGGTGATCTCACTGGCAATCGGCTCAATCGAGGAATCGAGCAAACCGGCATTGATCTTATTTTCCTCGATCAGAGCCTCCTTGCTAGCTTCGATCATGCGTTCGATAAAAACTGGTTCGACGCGGGTCATTAGTGGCTTGAAACGATTGATTTGATGGTCGAGTAAATCGGTTTCGAGATCTGCCCAATTGAGTGCATCGACATTGAGAAAGGTCTCGGCCTGTGATGCCAGTCTAGGCAGTACCGGTTTTAGTAAAATCACCAGTTGGCGAAAGCAATTGAGTCCGATCGTGCAAACCACCTGGACTTCGTCATGCCGGGCCTCGTCTTTGATCGCAACCCAGGGCTGCATTTCATCAATATACTGATTCGCCCTGTCGGCAAGGGACATGATGCCCCGCATCGCACGGGAAAACTCGCGACTTTCATAGGCGTTGGCAATGTCCCTGGACGCCGCGATATATTGCTGACTCAAACCATTGTCGCCGGTGCTGCCTGCGAGCATGCCATCGAAGCTTTTATTAATAAACCCGGCGCAACGGCTGGCGATATTGACTAGCTTGCCAACCAGGTCGGAATTGACGCGGGTCCTGAAATCCTCAAGATTCAAATCGATATCATCGATGCCGGAGCCGAGTTTCGCGGCAAAATAATAACGCAGATATTCCGGATTCAAGTGTTCTAGATAAGTCCGCGCCTTGATGAAGGTACCCCGTGATTTCGACATCTTTTGACCATCGACGGTTAAGAATCCGTGACAAAAAACCGCAGTCGGTTTTCTGAACCCGGCGCCGTGCAACATTGCCGGCCAGAACAGGGTGTGAAACCTGGCGATATCCTTGCCGATAAAATGGTAGAGCTCCGTATCACTGTCCACTTCCCAGTATTTATCGAAGTCGTGCTGATTTTGATCACACCAGTTTTTGAAGCTCGCCATGTAACCGATCGGGGCGTCTAGCCAGACGTAAAAATACTTGCCCGGCGCATCGGGTATCTCGAAACCCCAGTAGGGTGCGTTGCGGGAGATATCCCAGTCCTTCAAACCCTCGTCGAGCCACTCAGCCATCTTGTTGGCGATTTCCTTTTGCAGGTGGCCGGCGCGTGTCCAGGTTTTAAGCATCTCTTCGTAGTCGCCAAGTTTGAAAAAATACTGCTCCGAATCTTTTTTGACAGGTGTTTCGCCAGTGACGACTGAAACCGGGTTTTTTAAATCTGTGGGCGAATAGGTGGCCCCACAATTTTCGCAGTTGTCGCCGTATTGATCACCGGTACCACACACCGGACATTCACCCTTGATGAAGCGATCGGGTAGAAACATCTCGGCTTTAGGATCGTAAGCCTGTGAAATGACTTGCGTACGGATATGGCCCGCAGCTTTAAGCCGTGAGTAAATCAGTTCGGCAAAATAACGATTCTCTTCTGAATGGGTCGTGTAGTAATTATCAAATTCGATCACGAAATCAGAAAAATCCTGCTGGTGTTCGATTTTCATGCGATCGATCAATACTTCGGGTGTAACCCCTTCAGCCTGAGCGCGCAGCATGATCGGTGTACCGTGGGCATCGTCGGCGCAGATATAGATACACTCGTGTCCACGCATTTTCTGAAAGCGCACCCAGATATCGGTCTGGATATACTCTAACATATGACCAATGTGTATCGGGCCATTGGCATAGGGTAAGGCGCTGGTAACGATGATTTGGCGAGATTTGGGACTCATGTTGCGAGGATCGTTCGACTAAAGCTGCGTAGTTTATGTGTTGAGCGGGGAACTGTATAGGGCAGCCATTGAACAAACGTATAAAAATTAGGTGATATTTGGGTAGAGCCTCGGGTAGAATGCCGTCCTCGAAGTAAAAACCCATAGATATAGAGTTTTATATGCCTATCACTAAACAGCAAATTGAAAGCGCGCTGGGCCAGGTCATCGACCAGTATATGGATACAGATTTGATTGCGGCAAAAACCGTAAAGGACATCGCCATCGACGGCAGCAAAGTGAGTGTCACTATAGAACTCGGATACCCGGCGGCGGGTTACTTCGATAGCCTGAAACAAACAGTACAGGATCAACTCTCGAGTATTGAAGGCATTGGCGATATAGATATCAAGGTGTCGAGCAAGATCAAGTCCCACACCGTGCAGCAAAATTTAAAGCCGCTGGATGGGATAAAAAATATTATCGCCGTGGCCTCTGGTAAGGGTGGTGTCGGTAAATCCACCACGGCGGTAAACCTGGCCCTGGCACTGCAGGCTGAAGGCGCGACCGTGGGAATACTCGATGCCGATATTTATGGACCTAGTATTCCCCGTATGCTGGGCTGTCATGGTCAACCCGATTCGACCGATGGAAAAAGTCTGGAGCCGATGATTGGTCATGGCATCCAATCAATGTCGATCGGGTATCTGGTCGAAGAAGATACGCCGATGATCTGGCGGGGTCCGATGGTCACCCAGGCGTTGGAACAATTGCTAAATGACACACGCTGGAAAGATATTGACTACATGATAGTCGACCTGCCACCGGGAACCGGTGATATTCAGTTGACGCTGTCGCAGAAGATACCGGTCAGCGGCGCAGTCATTGTCACCACACCACAGGATATAGCATTGCTCGATGCGCTTAAGGGATTGAAAATGTTTGAAAAGGTCGAGGTGCCGGTGCTAGGAATAGTCGAGAATATGAGTACCCATATCTGCAGCCAATGTGGTCATAGTGAGGCCATTTTCGGCGAAGGTGGCGGATTGCGCATGGCCGAGCAGCAGGGTGTCGATTTTCTCGGCACGCTACCGTTGGATATACGCATTCGCGAACAGGCCGACAGCGGTAACCCGACTGTGGCGGCGATGGCAGATAGCGAGATCAGTGCTATTTATCGCGAAATTGCGCGAAAAACAGCCGCCAAACTAGCAATCAGGGCTAGAGATCATTCGGCCGCCTTCCCGAGCATTGTGATCGAGAATAATTGACAGCGTAGCTGTCATCCCGGAATTCGCCTGGCGAATATCCGGGATCTTGTAGTAACTGCTGTTTTTTGATTCCCGCTAAGTGGGCGGCACCCCGCCGGGAATGACGAAAAGTGGGATCAAGATTTCGGGAAGGCTGACCGCCGCTTTCACGGGAATGTCGGGCTTAGCGCCACCCGGATCAAAACTTCCCGCTCTGGTAATCCATATACGCCTGTTGTAACTCTTCCTGGCTATTCATTACAAAAGGCCCGCTGCGGGCGATGGGCTCGCCAATCGGTTTACCCGCAATCAACAGAAATCTGGCCGGCTGTTCCTGAGATGCGAGTTCGATAGCTGTGCCCTGGCTCAGGATTGCCAGTTGGTCGCGTGTCACCCTGGTTTTTTCACCCTGCTCGTTTTCAAGCCTGACCGAGCCCTGGATGACATAGACAAATGCATTATGTTGCCCGGGTATAGACTCTACGAAAGCAGTGTTTGCTTCGAGACTGACATCCAGATACAACGGCTCGGTCAATGGTTGGGAAACAGGCCCCACGGTGCCTTGCGATGTTTCGCCGGTGATTACCCTGATACTGGTACCGGGTCGTATTTCCAGTGGAATTTTGTCGACCGTGTACTCCTGGTATGCCGGTTGGGTCATCTTGTGTGATGCTGGCAAGTTAATCCAGAGCTGGAATCCCTCGAGTCTGCCGTCTTCCTGTTCAGGCATTTCCGAGTGGATGATACCCTTACCCGCGGTCATCCACTGGATACCACCGGGTTCGATAACACCCTCATTGCCGGCATTATCCTTGTGTCGCATCCGCCCCTCTAACAGGTAGGTGACCGTTTCAAAACCGCGATGCGGATGTGACGGGAAACCGGCTATATAGTCATCGGGATTATCCGAACGAAATGCGTCTAACAATAGAAATGGATCGAGTTCCTGAAGAGCCGGTTGACCGATGACACGTACCAACTTCACTCCGGCACCATCGGTCGTTGGTATACCGGTGATTAGTTTACGAAGCTTTCGAGTCACGGAAGTGCTGATGTCGCTCATTATAATCTCCCTTATGCCGCAGTTTTGACTGCGTAGTGTTGCTTAATTTGATCGAGCGCCTTTTGATAACTGCTATCTGCATCGACGCTCATCGCTTCTGCACTGATGATATTGATATCCTCGATACCAATAAAGCGAAACACCTGTTTTAAATAGTCGGTGACAAAATCTACCGGACTTTGCAGGGGTACGCCGCCGGTAGTGATGACTATATCCACCTGCTTGCCTTTAATCAGACCAACTGGACCATCTGCAGTGTAGCGAAATGTAACACCGGCACGACTTATCAAGTCGATCCAGGCTTTTAATGTTGCCGGGATTCCGAAATTATACATCGGCGTGGTCAATACGATGAAGTCGGCCTGCTTGATTTCATCGATTAATTTGTCGGAGAAGGCAAGGCGTAGATGCTGCGCCTCACTGCGTTGGTCAACCGGAGTAAAATTAGCCGTAACCCAGTTTTCGTCGATAAAGCCGATATCCTGATTCAGATCACGTTGTCGCACGATGGCGTCGGGATGCAAGGCTAATAGCCTGTCGATCAGTTCATCCCCGAGTTTTTTGCTATTCGAAGTGTTGATGCTTGCGCTCGCATCGAGACGCAGTATCTGTTTTTTAGTGGTCATATTTATATGCTCGCGATTAATTATTGGAGTTGATTGCCCATTGGCCAGGGCCGTGGATGAAAAGCAGCAGAAATGCCCCGCTGATTGCAAGATTTTTCATAAATAAAATCATTTGCATTTGCTGACCGAAATCACTATGAAAAATGACGGCTGAGAGGAAAGTGAATCCACCGAGTAATATAGCCGCGATTTTAGTCTGGTAACCGACTAATACTGCGATACCGGCGAGCAGTTCGACTGCTATTACCGCCGGCAGTAGAAAGCCGGGTACACCGACCGATTCCATGTATCCCTGAGTGCCTTCGTAGCCGCCAATTTTACTGTAACCGGCCATGATAAATACTATCGCGATCAGTGCGCGACCCACTAGTGCAGATGCGTTATTAATCATTTCTTTGTTCATAATGGTTGTCTCCTGGTTAAGAATAAGGGTATTATAATTGTTCCTTAAATTAGATATATACACGTATTTGTAAAATACTGTTTACATATATGGAACAATATGAATAAGTTTGAAGAACTCGAAGCATTTGTCGCAGTGGTCGATCGACATGGCTTTAGCCCCGCGGCAGACAAGCTCGGTGTGGCCAAATCAATCCTTAGTCGACGCGTTAGCAACCTCGAAAAACGGCTCGGTGTGCAGTTGATGCAGCGCACCACGCGCAAACAATCGCTAACCGATGCGGGAAGGCATTTTTACGAGCGAGCAGTCAATCTTCTGTGCGATCTAGACGAGGCTGAGCAAATGGTTTCCGAAGCGCAAATTAGCCTGTCGGGACGGATAAAACTGGCCGCGCCTTTAGGTATCGGCATAGGTCGGCTTTCTAAACCGATTGCCGAATTCATGGAACTCCATCCCGGGGTCGAAATTGTGGTGGATTTGAATGACCGACAGGTCGATCTTGTTGCCGAGGGTTTCGATTTAGCGATCCGTGTTGGACACCTGCAGGACTCAAACCTGATAGCTCGTAAACTGGCAAACGTGGGGTTCGCGGTCTGTGCGAGCCAGGACTACCTGGACAGGCATGGTGAACCACGGCATCCATCTGAATTATCGGATCACCAGGTGACGGTTTACACCAATGCTCAGATTGGACAGCAATGGTATTTTTACGACGATAACAAACGTATATCACCAAGGATCAAATATCGTTTGAGTGCGAACAATGGCGAGCTATTGGCAAAAGTGGCCAGCCATGGGCTGGCAATTATTGCGGGCCCGTTATTTTACCTCCAGGAATATATCGACCGTGGCGAGCTGGTGCCGATTTTAACTGCATATTCGAAGCCTGAAGCCGGTATGTATGCTGTGTATCCACCGGGAAGGCTGGTATCGAGGCGTGTCAAGATGTTGAGTGATTATTTCTTCGAGCATTTTCGTGAGGCAAAAATCTAACCGATAATGTCGAAGCTGCCCGGTTAATAATAGACCCTGGCCCCAGGATGTCGATATACTGCGGCCAATTTCCCCGGGGTTATATCTTGAGCATAAAGTCTGATTTGTGGATTCGGCGCATGGCCGCAGCCGAAGGAATGATCGAGCCATTTGAACCCGGTCAAATACGTGAATCAAATAATGGCAGGATTATTTCTTACGGCACGTCGAGCTACGGCTATGATGTGCGCTGTGCCAATGAATTTAAAATTTTCACCAACATCAATTCAGCGATTGTCGATCCGAAGAACTTTGACGATGATAGTTTTGTCGATCTGCAGGCCGATGTCTGCATTATCCCACCGAACTCTTTTGCACTCGCACGTACGGTTGAGTTTTTCCGCATCCCGCGCAACGTACTGACTATCTGTCTCGGCAAGTCCACCTATGCTCGTTGCGGTATTATCGTCAATGTGACGCCTTTGGAACCCGAGTGGGAAGGTCACGTCACGCTCGAATTTTCCAATACGACACCGCTGCCCGCGAAAATTTACGCCAATGAAGGCGTGGCACAGATGTTGTTCTTCGAGTCGGATGAGGTTTGTGAGACCTCGTACAAGGATCGGGGCGGTAAGTACCAGGGTCAACGGGGAGTGACATTGCCGAAAGCCTAGAGGCATTTCAACGTTTGATTGTCATATGTTTTTCGCACATAACGACTTTCACTACTTTGTAGTTATTTATGAGTAAGTGTGCGAAAAATGTTAAAAAAATTAAAATAAGAAACCTAGCTTCGCAAATCCAGGATTTGCCATCCCCTCTCCCTGGCGATACCCGATAACTCATCATCGGGATTAACCGCTACCGGAATAGAAACCTGTTCCAGCAAGGGCAGATCATTGATTGAGTCGCTATAAAAATAACTATCATCCAGGCTTTGATCACTATCCTCAAGCCAGCTGTTAAGCGCAACCACCTTACCTTCCCGATAGGTAGGGACACCCAAATAGCGCCCCGTGTATCGACGATCGACAATTTCCGGTTCGGTCGACAGAATATGCGGGATACCCAGTAATTCAGCGATGGGTTCGGTGATGAACAGATTGGTTGCACTGACAATGATCAAGGTATCATTCTGACTGCGATGTTGTTCGAGCAATGCGTGGGTTCCAACGGCAATGATGGGTTTAATCCAGTTTTCCAGGTAGTCCTCGCGCCAGTGATACAGGCTATCGATGGAATGCAGCGTCAGCGGTTTCAGGGCGAATTGTAAATACTGCTCGTTGTCCAGTTGTCCGCGCCTGTAGTCCCGTAGAAATGCCCGGTTTTCACGTTGATAATCCGCCTTGTCGACGATTTGGTTGGCGACCATATATTCACCCCAGAGGTAGTCGCTGTCGCCGTCGAGCAGGGTATGGTCGAGATCAAAGATTGCGAGTGCCATCGATACCGTCGGTTGGTGTAACTTTATTATCTGTGTCAGAATAAAGGCGCGAATAGTAAACGATTTAATGAGAAAAAGTGAAGTGATTGATGAAGATGGGTACCGGGCTAATGTTGGCATTATCCTGAGCAATCAGAAAGGCAATGTCATGTGGGCACGGCGGGTGGGTCAGGATGCCTGGCAGTTTCCACAGGGAGGTATTAGCGCCAATGAAAAGCCCGAGGACGCTATGTACAGGGAGTTATGGGAAGAAACCGGGCTAAAAAAGAAAGACGTTGAGATTTTAGCCTCGACTAACAGTTGGTTGCGCTACAAGCTGCCCAAACGATTGATTCGTAAAAATTCAGAACCACGCTGTATCGGCCAAAAGCAAATTTGGTTTTTATTACGCTTGCTTAGTAGTGAGCAGGAGCTTGATCTGTCTGCCTCACCCAAGCCAGAGTTTGATGGATGGAAATGGGTGGATTACTGGTACCCTGTCGAAGACGTGGTGTTTTTTAAGCGCAGGGTTTACCAATGTGCGCTTAAACAGCTGGAATCCTGTTTGCCAGTATCGGCTCGTTCAAATATCAGTGAACACACGCCGACTAACTGATTAACGCGCAGTACTTGAGGTGAAAGGGGAGAGCGTTCAGTGTCATCGTTGATATCTCGATTGCAGCGAATTGTTCAGGAAGTCAATCGTGCGCCTGACATTCAACACGCGCTTGACCTGATATCCGAACGATTGATAGAAAATCTAATGGCCGATGCCTGTACTATATTTCTGGCCTCGGATGAGGACCCCACCCAACTGATATTAAAATCCAGCTATGGTCTGAATCCCGATATCGTAGGTAATGTCAGCCGCAGAATCGGAGAGGGTTTGATCGGTATGGTCGCCGCCAAAGCGGAGTCGATCAACCTGCTCAATGCACTAGAGCATAAGAAATTTATCCTGGTACCCGACTCGGGTGAAGACGACTTTCCGGTTTATCTCGGGGTGCCGATAATCACCCACCGAAAGGTACTGGGCGTAATAGCCATACAAAGAGCAGAGAAGGCGTTTAATACGGACGACGAAGCCTTCCTGGCAACGCTAGCATCCCAACTTGCCAACTCGCTTGAACATGCCGAAAGTCAGGGTCGCTTCAAACTGATTGGTGAACACAAGGTCGAGCCTGCGACTAATATTATCCGTGGTGTGGCGGGTGCGCCTGGAATGGCGATTGGTGAGGCGATGGTATTCAACCGCGGATCTGATCTTGATTCCGTACCGGATAAGAAAATTGAACACCATGAACCTGAGATAAACGGATTCAAGGTCGCGATCGTTAAAGTCCGGGAAGAATTAACCCAGCTGGCTGAACGCATGCGCGATTATTTACCAGAAGAGGAATGCGCATTATTTATTGCCTATTCGCAGATGCTCAGTAGCGGTTCGTTGATCGACGATACGATCCAGGGTATTGAGCAGGGTAATTGGGCACCAGCGAGCTGGCGCGATACCGTGGAAGCACATGCCCGGGTATTCGAACAGATGGATGACGAATATCTGGCTGAAAGGGCTGACGATATACGTGATCTGGGGCGCCGGGTACTGGGCAAGTTGATTGCCGAACAGGGCCCTGAAATCGATTTTCCGGAGAATACAATTCTGATCGGCGATGAAATTTCGGCTACCGACCTGGCCGACGTGCCATCCGATCGCCTCTGCGCGATTATTTCAGCGCACGGTAGTGGTTCTTCCCATGTGGCAATCCTGGCGCATGCGTTGGGTGTGCCGGCGGTAATGGGCGTGTCTAATCTGCCGGTCAAACAGATGAATGGTTTAAAGGTGATTGTCGATGGCTACAGTGGCACTGCTTATATAGATCCGAATGAAAGCCTTCTGTCGGAGTACACGACCTATCTGGAGGAAGAGGCGGCGATCGAGCAGGATTTACTCGGTCTCAAGAATGAAGAGGCTAACACGCTCGATAACCACCCTATTTCCCTTTATGTGAACTCTGGTCTGATGGCTGATCACACACCTTCTTTGCGCAGTGGTGCCATGGGGGTTGGCCTGTATCGGACCGAAATTCCATTCCAGATTCGGGATCGATTTCCGACTGAAGAAGAGCAGTTCGAAATTTATAAAAATGTACTGGAGGCCTTTAAGGGTAAACCGGTAGTACTGCGAACACTGGATGTTGGTGGTGACAAACCGCTGAATTACTTCCCGATCAAGGAAGCAAATCCGTTTCTCGGCTGGCGAGGAATTCGCATCACCCTCGATCATCCCGAAATTTTTATAACCCAGGTCAGGGCGATGGTGCGCGCCAATATTGGAAATGACAACTTGCAAATACTATTGCCGATGATTAGTGGCCGGGCTGAGCTCGATGATTCATTGATTCTTATTCACCGGGTCAAGGACGAACTTGAAGAGGAAATAGGGCAGCGCCTCGAATTTCCAACCGTCGGTGCAATGATTGAAGTTCCCTCCGCAGTCTACCAAATTGATGATATTTGCGATCTGGCAGATTTTATATCGATTGGCACGAACGACTTGACGCAGTATTTACTTGCTGTAGATCGCAACAACGAAAATGTCGCCAGTTTATTTTCATCGCTACATCCCGCGGTATTAAAAGCCATGCGGCAGGTAGTGGAGGGGGCACGTCGTTCCGGTATCCCGGTTAGCGTTTGCGGTGAGATGGCTGGTGATCCATTGGGATTAATGGCCATCCTGGGGATGGGGATAGACAGTTTATCGATGAGTGTTGGTAGTCTGTTACGAGCTAAAAAAGTCATAAAGACCGTCACTATGTCGGAAATGGCGACATTGTTTAATGAGGTAATTAAGATGGCGGACGCAGAGGATATTCGTGAGTTTTATACCGACTATTTGAATGAGAAGGGGTTGGGGGGATTGATTCGCGCCGGAAAATAGGTGCCCTGGGTAAATTCTTGGGCACCCTGGATCTTAAAATGGTTTAACCACGGCCAGAATAACCACAGCAAACAGAATTAATACCGGGAATTCATTGAACCAGCGAAACCAGAGCTGACTACGATGGCCGGTATTAGAGGCCAGGTCTTTTATTATCTTCCCGCAATAAAAATGGTAGCCCACGAGGCTAAGTACAAGGACTAATTTGATTTTCAGCCAGAGCAGATGGGCATATGCCTGCCATCCGTAATCGACCATTAACCAGGCTCCAAATACCAGGGTCAATACCATCCAGGGCGTAATAAAACGATACAGTTTACTCTCCATCACACTCAGTCGATCCCTTAGCACCTCTTCCTCTGCCATCGCATGATTGACAAATAAGCGAGGAAGATAAAACATTCCCGCGAACCAGGCGATCATAA
>Ga0209987_10001389_pt1 | contig 13266 bp, 15 predicted proteins | sample N074metaG_FD_182134 | JGI IMG/M metagenome (GOLD analysis project Ga0209987, IMG submission 182134) | Deep subsurface microbial communities from Kermadec Trench to uncover new lineages of life (NeLLi) - N074 metaG (SPAdes) (version 2) | ecosystem: Environmental > Aquatic > Marine > Ocean trench... | reverse complement strand
TGTCATTGCCATTCGACCGTCGCCCGAAGTTTTCAAGGTTTACGGCCTGTTGCTAAGTCAGCTTGGCGATGCCGAGGCGGCAGCAGACGCATTTCGAGAAGGTCTGAACCTGATTTCGGACTCGAGCGAACCTTCTTTGCCACTGCTAGGAGCTGATCGGGCGAGCGCCGCTGCGGTGCAACCCAGGCTCGAAGACGGCAGCAGCTGATCCGGGCGCGCTGACATGCGATCCATTGTTGCAGGCACTGGATATACCGGCGCGAGGATACTGACGGCACTTGCCGGAAGTGTCGGGATCAACCGCCAGCCGCCTGCCGATATCGAGACGCAGGACTTTTTCGTCCGGGATCTGGACCAGGACCCTGTCGCAGCAATCGTCCTCAACGAACCGGGCGCGATGATCTACAGCATCCCCCCCGCCGTAGAACCGGCAGGCAAAACACGCCTCGAACGACTGCTGGATTCAATTCAGCCCGAATTGCAGCGCGCAGTGTACCTGAGCACCACGGGCGTCTACGGCGACCAACAAGGCAGGCTAACTGACGAAACCACTGAGTTGTCACCGGCCAACGCAAGAGCGAAACGCAGATTGGCCGACGAACAACGACTGCTCGAATACGGCGACAAACACGATTGCGACATCGTCATTCTAAGAGTGCCCGGCATATACGGCCCCGGACGCTTAGGATTAGATCGCATCCAGTCGGGCACCGTGTTCATCGATGAGTCAGACGCACACCCCGGCAATCGTATTCACGTCGAGGATCTTGTGCGCTGTTGTTTGGCTGCGATAAAGACGACCACACCCGCAGGAATTTACAACGTAGGCGACGGCGATCACAGAAGCAGCACCGCGTTCGCAACAGCAGTAGCCAAACTTGCCGGACTGCAACCCCCGAAGACCGTTTCACGCACTACAGCAAACGAAACCTTCTCCGAACTCCGCCTGTCCTTCCTGCGCGAATCCCGAACACTCGACACGACGAAAATGCGTAAATTCCTGTGCGAAGCGCACTACGCAAACCCGGAAGACGGCATCCGGGCAAGCTTGATAGAAGACGGGATGCTGTCGGACTAATCGCGCCTGCAGAGGCGCTCCAACAAGCCCTGTTGGAGCGGGTCTACACCCGCGATAAGACTGAGCCAACCCTAAGGCTGAGACCTTTTACTCTTCAGCCACTTGGTCAAAGGCTCCCATTGCTCCCAGTCCGGCCACGCCAGATACTCCGGCAACTCAAAAATACCCAGCCCCCGCGTATAAGCCCGCACATAATTTTGCGCCTCACGCAAAGCCGCCACATAGGGAACACGGGCTGCGGTCAGGTATTCGTCGAGTTCCTCGAAGATCAGGGTGTACTCGCGCACCCTATTGGCGACTACGCCGATCTTGGCGTCCTTGCGCTGGATCTTGGCAACGCTTTTCAACTCTTTGATGAAGCGGTCGGCTGCCTGGATGTCGATAGTGGAGGGCAATACCGGCACGAGGATTGTCTCGGCGTGCTTGACCAGGTCGGTGAGCTCCGCGCTGTGAGTTCGTGCGGGAGCGTCGATGACCAGGATATCGGCGTTGCGCGGCGCGTGTCGCAATCCGTCTTCGAAGCCCGCAACTGCAGCGATTGAAGGCCGGTTATCGGGCCGCCGGTCCAGCCAGTCGAGGCTGGATCGTTGCGGGTCGTAGTCGGCCAGGGCAACAGTGGCACCTTCATTGACAAAATAGGAGGCAATATTTGTGGCAAGCGTACTTTTGCCACATCCGCCCTTGGCGTTCATGACCATTATGTGTCGCATTGTATTTTCCCGGAGAACGAGTGTTCGAATAGTTATTAGTTTATGTAAACTACCGTCGCAGGAGGGAAAAGTCCAACCAGCGGGAACGCCCGATTCAGGGCCTCGCCGCAGGCTTATGATCGACGCTTTACATGCTAAGCTCAGACCGGTCTGGGCTAAGCGTCTGGTTTAAAAATTCAACGATGCAGCAGAGGGAAAACTCATCAATGAGCACACAACGCAAGGCGTCATATGATGACGGGTTGTCTGAAGAGATGGTTCACGATTACCTGGAACAACACGAGGATTTTTTTGAGCGCAATGGAGACTTGCTCAGTTTACTGCGTCTGCCACACGTTGCGGGCGGCACGGTATCGCTGGTCGAACGCCAGGTATCCGTTCTGCGACAAAAAGACCTGAAGCTCGAACAGAAGCTTAAGGAATTGCTAAACGTCGCACGTGCCAACGACTCACTGGCGGATAAATTACATACATTGACGCTGGCTCTTTTCTCTGCAACCGATCTGGCGGGGGTTTTGGAGAGGGTAGAGTCTGCTCTGCGCAGGGGCTTCGATGCGGACCAGTCGATATTGGTGCTGTTCGGCGATCCGGGACTCTTTGAAGACATCAAGATTGGCCGGTTTTTTCGCCCGATTGACAGGGACGATGACGCACTGAAGGCCTTTGATACATTCCTGCAGAGCAACAACCCCCGTTGCGGGCAAGTGCGCGATTCGCAGCGCGACTTTCTGTTTGGCGAGGGCACCGATGAGATAGGCTCCGTGGCCCTGGTGCCACTGGGCAACAAGCCGCAAGTTGGTTTTCTTGCTATTGGCAGCGCCGACTCCGAGCGATTTCATCCGGGCATGAGCATCGATTTTCTTTCGCGTCTCGGAGACCTTATCGCAGGGGCGCTGAAACGCTTTTGAGCGATAGCGGCCATGCATCAAGAAGAAAAAGACTGGATCAATACTTTCATCCGGCATTTGCAATACGAACGTCGCCTGTCCGAGCTAACCTGCAAACACTATCGTCGCGATCTCGAGTCGCTGAGCCAGTTTGCAGATTCACAGGACATCGATCGCTGGCAGGATCTCGATAACCAGTATTGCAGGGACTACACGGCGAGTTTTTTCCGCAAAGGGATATCGCCACGTAGCCTGCAACGGCGATTGTCAGCCTTCAGAACATTTTATCGCTACCTGATGCGAGAAAAGCACGTCAAGACCAATCCTGCTCTTGATATCAAGGCACCAAAGTACGGGAAACGCTTGCCGCCAAATATTGACGCCGACCGTATGGCGAAGCTACTCGACATTCAGGGCGACGGCCCGCTGGTAGCCCGGGACAAGGCGATTCTTGAATTGCTTTATTCCTCCGGCCTGCGGCTTGCGGAGCTGACCAACCTGGATCTGCTCGATATAGATCTCGCAGACGCCACCGTGCACGTGACCGGCAAAGGCAACAAGGACCGGATTCTGCCCGTCGGCCGGCAAGCGCGTGATGCGATCACCGGGTGGCTAAAGGCGCGCATTGAGTTTGTAGCAGACCCCGGGGAAAAGGCGCTGTTTGTCTCGAGGAATGGCAACCGGTTGTCCAAGCGCTCAGTACAGGCCCGGGTCAAGTACTGGGCCCGTCGCCAAGGCCTGGACACACAGTTGCACCCGCATATGTTCAGGCACTCATTCGCATCGCATATGCTCGAATCCAGCCACGATCTCCGCGGCGTGCAGGAATTGCTCGGGCATGCCAATATCAGCACCACCCAGATTTATACGCACCTTGATTTCCAGCACCTCGCCCAGATATACGACAAAACGCATCCGCGGGCGCGGCTACAAGACAAAGACTAGACATCCATTGAGGTGCCACCCGGCGCCGACCTACACCGAAGGACGATCAGATGGAACAGTTTCGAGGCACGACCATTGTCTCTGTCCGGCGCAATGGCAAAGTGGCCATCGCTGGCGATGGTCAGGTCAGCATCGGCGATACCGTAATGAAGGGCAATGCCCGCAAAGTGCGTACGCTTGCGGACGGCAAGGTGATTGCAGGCTTCGCCGGCGGCACGGCCGATGCCTTCACCCTGTTTGAATTATTCGAGAGCAAGCTTGAGCAATACGGCAAGCTGACGCGTGCCGCTATCGAGCTCGCGAAAGACTGGCGCACAGATCGCCGCTTGCGTCGGCTCGAGGCATTGTTGTGCGTCGCGGATCACGAGACTTCTTTCGTCGTCTCCGGCAATGGCGACGTAATTGAACCAGAGAACGATCTGATGGCCATCGGGTCGGGCGGGCCCTATGCGCAGGCCGCCGCGCTTGCTTTGCTGCGAAATACAGACCTAGAGGCCCGCGAAATCGTCGAAAAAGCGCTGAACATCGCCGGCGATATCTGTATCTACACCAATCACAACATCATCATTGAAGAACTGCCCTCCACGGCAGGTTAACGGAATCACCATGTCACAAATGACTCCACGAGAAATCGTCGCAGAACTGGACAAGCACATCATCGGCCAGGATGACGCGAAGCGTGCAGTCGCTATCGCGCTCAGGAATCGCTGGCGGCGAGTACAGGTTGATGAGCCGCTGAGAAGCGAGATCACGCCGAAGAACATTCTGATGATCGGCCCAACCGGTGTTGGCAAGACAGAGATATCGCGTCGTCTGGCCAAGCTCGCCAAAGCGCCATTCATCAAGATCGAGGCAACCAAGTTCACCGAAGTTGGCTATGTCGGCCGCGAGGTGGACAGTATTATTCGCGACCTGATGGACATCGCCGTAAAAATGACGCGCGAAGAAGAAATGTCCAAGGTGAAATATCGAGCAGAAGACGCCGCAGAAGAGCGCGTACTCGATGCTTTACTGCCACCACCGCCAAGGGCTCAAGGCTTTACTGAGAACAAAGATAATTCGGCCGATCAATCGGACACGCGGCAGAAATTCCGCAAAATGCTGCGCGAAGGAAAGCTCGACGACAAGGAAATTGAGGTCGAAGTCCAGACCATGCCAATTGGCGTAGAAATAATGGCGCCGCCAGGAATGGAGGAGATGACCAACCAACTGCAGGGCATGTTCCAGAATTTGTCTAACGCGCGCCAGAGAACTCGCAAGCTCAAGGTCAAAGAAGCGCTGAAGCTCCTGCTCGACGAAGAAGCAGCAAAGCTGGTTGATGAAGAAGAGCTCAAATCGCGGGCGCTGGAGGCGGTCGAACAACACGGTATCGTCTTTCTCGATGAACTGGACAAGGTCACGCGCCAGTCCGGAGCCGTCGGAGCGGACGTGTCGCGCGAGGGCGTTCAACGCGACCTGTTGCCGCTGGTTGAAGGATCAACGGTCAACACCAAGTACGGCATGGTTAAAACCGATCACATTCTGTTTATCGCATCAGGCGCGTTTCATGCGTCCAAGCCATCAGACCTGATTCCGGAATTACAGGGGCGGTTTCCAATCCGGGTGGAACTCAAGTCACTTAAGACAGAAGATTTCGTGCGAATCCTGACCGAGCCGGATGCGTCGCTTACCGCTCAATATAAGGCACTCATCGGTACAGAAGAGGTCGACATCGAATTTACGAAAGACGGGGTACAGCGCCTGGCCGAGGTTGCCTTTCACGTCAACGAGGCAACCGAGAATATAGGCGCCCGCAGACTGCATACTGTGATGGAAAGGCTGCTTGAAACCATCTCCTTCGAGGCCTCCGACAAGAGTGGCACGCAGTTGAAGATCGACGCAGCTTATGTCGACGATCATCTTGCAGAGCTGTCGCAGGATGAGGATTTGAGCCGCTATATCCTGTAGCGGGCATTGCAATGGCAGGGTATGCTCGCCCGGAGTCAATCGCAGCCTTGCAGTCAATGAGCAAAGAAACGACACATTTCGGTTACCAGAGCGTTCCCACCCAGGAAAAGGCCCGCCACGTGCGCGGCGTATTCGACTCTGTCGCGAGCAAATACGACATCATGAACGACCTGATGTCGGCCGGTCTGCACCGGCTCTGGAAACGCTACACCGTAGAACAGGCAGCGGTCAGGCCGGGGCAGGCAGTGCTGGACCTGGCAGGCGGAACCGGCGATCTTGCACGACGCATTGCCCCTATAGTTGGCTCAACTGGGCGAGTGGTGCTCGCCGACATCAATCACAATATGCTGGTCGAGGGTCGCAGCCGGCTGATCGACGCCGGCGTATCCTCAAACCTCGCGATCGCGCAAGTCGATGCCGAGCAACTACCGTTCGCCACAGCAACGTTTGATTGCATAACAATTGCATTCGGCCTGCGAAATGTCACCGACAAGCCGGCGGCGCTTCGATCTATGCTGCGAACCTTGAAACCGGGCGGCAAAACGCTGGTACTGGAATTTTCCAAGCCACCCGATATATTGAAGCCGGCCTATGATCTCTATTCATTCAAAGTATTGCCGGCCATTGGTAAACTGGTCGCGAATGACGAGTCCAGTTATCGATATCTCGCGGAGTCGATCCGCATGCACCCGGACCAGGAAACCCTGCTCGAGATGATGCAAGACGCTGGCTTTGAACGATGTCGCTATCACAACCTCGCTGGCGGGATTGTCGCTCTGCATATTGGCTACAAGATCTAGGTCGCCGACATGGACCCTTTGGCCACGCTTCTCCGCCCACTCGTCGCTCTGATAAACAGGCAAATTCGCGCGACCACGCCTGCACGGGAAATTTGTCACGAGATTGCCGGCAATGTCGTCGCCGTACGTGTGAACGACTCAAGCCTCGCCACCTATTTTCATATTGAAGATGACGGCATCACGATGACCGGCCGCTATACATCCGAGCCGCAGGTCGTGATATCGGGAAGCTTGCTGTCGCTGGCAAAACTCGCGACGGCCGGTGCTACGGAAGCCATCCGTGATGGTTCGGTAGAGCTGCATGGCGATGCCCGTGTGGCGCAATCGTTCCAGCAGCTGCTGCGCTACGCGCGCCCCGACATCGAGGAAGAACTTTCCAACCTCATTGGCGATGCCGCCGCGAACAGCATCGGAAATTTTGCTCGCCGTGCACGCGACTGGGGCGAAAGCGCTCGCCAGACCATGCAGCAGAATATCAGCGAGTACTTGCTCGAAGAAAGCCGGGTTGTTCCGAGCCGAGACGAGGTCGATGCTTTTCGCGATGCCGTCAACACGCTGCGTGACGATGTGGCGCGCTTCGAGGCACGGCTGAACAAGTTGGTCGTCAGCCAGTCCGCGATTAAGGGCAACTGACATGTGGCGTCGAAAAAATCTGCTAAGAATGCTCAGCATACAGCGGGTGCTCGTCCGCCACGGTCTTGACGAGTTGATTACAGCGACTCATTTTCTACGCCCGCTGCGGTTTTTCTTTTACCTGTTGCCACGAAAGAGCGACAAATCGGCGCCACTTGGGGAGCGCTTGCGGCTCGCGCTGATTGAACTGGGACCCATCTTCGTAAAATTTGGTCAGGCCATCTCCACGCGACGCGATTTGCTGCCAACGGACATCGCCGACGAGCTTGCCCAGTTGCAGGATCGCGTACCGCCTTTTCCATCGGATGAAGCAGTTGCAATACTGGAGGACGCCTATGGCCAGTCCGTTGACGAGGTTTTTGCACGCTTCGACCGTGAGCCGCTTGCCGCCGCGTCAATTGCGCAGGTGCACTCGGCGCAACTCCCCGACGGCACCGAAGTCATCGTCAAGATTTTACGCCCCGGTGTTCGGGGCCGGATAGAGCAGGATCTCAGCATTCTCTACGCGATCGCCGGCCTGGCCGATAAATATTGGGAGAACGGCAAGCGTCTTCGTCCACTGGAGCTGGTCGCCGAATACGAAAAAACCATACTCGATGAACTGAACCTGATGCGCGAAGGCGCAAATTGTTCTCAGTTGAAGCGCAACTTTGACGGTTCCGACCTGCTTTACGTGCCGGACGTCTATTGGGACTTCTGCCGGCCGGAGGTATTGGTTCAGGAAAGAATTTACGGCGTGCCCATTAGCGACATGGACGCGCTGCGTGCCGCGAATACCAATATTCAGCTGCTGGCAGAAAACGGCGTTGAAATATTCTTCACCCAGGTATTCCGGCACAACTTTTTTCATGCGGACATGCATCCGGGCAATATTTTCGTACAGCTGGATAACCCGGAGCGGCCCCGTTACGCTGCTGTGGATTTCGGCATCGTCGGGACCTTGAGTCCGACAGATCAGTATTTCCTGGCGAGTAATTTCCTGGCGTTTTTCGATCGCGACTACCACCGAATCGCGAAACTGCACCTCGACTCCGGTTGGGTTCCGGCCGGCACACGTATCGATGAGCTGGAGTCGGCAATTCGCTCGGTTTGTGAGCCTATATTCAACAAACCGCTTTCGGAAATTTCATTCGCACAGGTGTTGATGGGCCTTTTCGAAACCGCACGCCGCTTCGATATCGAGATTCAGCCACAGCTCATTTTACTGCACAAAACATTGTTCAACATTGAGGGCCTGGGGCGCGAGTTGTATCCGGAACTGGACCTGTGGAAAACGGCGCACCCGGTTTTGCGGCAATGGATGCAAGAACAGGTCGGGCCAAAAGCAATAGTCGACAATCTCCGGGAGAATCTGCCGCAACTGAGGGAAGCAATACGCGAGTTGCCTGGCGTCATTCACGCTTTGTCGGAGCAGGCCAGGCAGGGCAATCTGAAAGTCCGCATGGACGCGCCCGAGCTGCAGGCCATTCGCGAACAACTGCAGCGCCAGCAACGACAACGATTCTGGCTGGCTGCAGGCAGCACAGCGGTTATCAGCGGCACCCTCATTCTTATCGTTAATTCCAGTCCGTGGCCGGGCTGGACATTGCTTGTGGCCGGGCTTGCAGCCATATTCACAGGCAGGCCGGCTGGTACTCCGTCAAGGTAGTATGCTGGCAGACCTTAACAACAAGAAAATCGGGGAACGAAAATGCGCGTGCTGCAAGGCTCAGGAACACGAGTGCACGTCGAATTTGACCGGATGATCGCGTCTTTTTCGGCGAGCACGGATGCTGAAGAGCAGGAACGAATGCGGCTCGGCATCTGGGATCGTTTCGGCACCCTCGGCGCCACGTTCATCTCGGACATGGCAAATTTTTCGAGCACGTCGCGCGAGTACGGAGTGTGCCATTTCCTGAAAATGATTCATCGCACGAGACGCACGGTCGCACCCATCATCGCAGACAACAGCGGGCAGTTACTGAAATGCGACGCCGACAACTGCTACGCTTTTTTCGAGAAGCCAGGCAATGCTTTACAGGCGAGCCTGGATATCAATGCCGAACTGTTTCGCCTGAATAAGTCGAGTGATCTTGCGGAGCATATTTATTTGTCGGTTGGCATCGATTTCGGTCGTCTCCTGCTGGTTGGTACGGAAGACTATTACGGCGACCCGGTCAATACCGCGTCAAAACTCGGCGAAGATCTTGCTGGCAGGAGCGAAACGCTGGTAACGGATCGCGCTCTGGCGGAAACGGATTACGTCCCTCCCGAGAACGCAGAGCGAATGGTTGCCCGCATTTCAGATATTGAGATCAGCTACACCAAGCTTTCGATGACCAAGACTGAAAGCCAATGATTTTCGCCTGGTTGCAGGACTAACCGCCGTGCCAGGGGACGGGTTGCATCTGAATGAACATGCGCTACAACAAATTCTCGATGTCACACGCAAGCTCGCCGCGCCCTACGATCTTGACACGATGCTGCGCGAGGTCGTCGATGCAGCCAGAAGTATTTTGCACGCCGATCGCGGCACTGTTTTTCTGCACGATGCCAAGACCAGCGAATTGGTCGTTCGTGTGGGGACTGGCCTCGATACCATTCGGATGCCGGACTACAAAGGCATCGTCGGCGAGTCTGCGCAAACAAGAACCCTGATCAATGTCCCCGACTGTTACGCAGACAGCCGGTTTAATCGTGATATCGATAAACAGACCGGCTACCGGTCGCGCTGCATGCTGACGATTCCGCTTATTGGCTATGAAGATTCCCTCGTCGGCGTATTGCAAATTTTGAACAAACACGAGGGCGTGTTCGATGAGCAGGATGAATTCATAGCATCCGCGTTGGCGGCGCAAGCTGCAGTGGTGTTGCACCGGGTAAAGATCACCGAAACCCTGCGCGCAACAGAAAAGCTGGATCGCGAGATAACCGTTGCCCGGGATGTGCAGCTGGGAACGCTGCCAAAGGAGATGCCGACGGTGCCGGGTTACGACATTGGCGGCACGTTTTCTCCAACCGATCAAACCGGCGGAGACCTGTACGATTTCGTGCCATTGTCCGAGCACCGCTTGTTCCTGCTTATGGGTGATGCCACCGGGCATGGTATCGGTCCTGCATTGAGCGCAACCCAGGTGCGTGCGATGTTGCGAGTCGCGTTGCGGCTTGGAGCCGATCTCGACGACATATTCGTGCATATCAACGATCAACTGGTCGAGGATCTACCGGACGATCGATTCGTTACCGGCTTCTTTGGCTTGCTGGACGCCGAAAAACACAGCGTGCGATATCACTCCGGGGGCCAGGGACCCATCATGCATTTTCATGCGGCCAGCGGGGAGTATGACTGGCATCCTGCATCGACCTTCCCGCTCGGATACATGAACCAGACGCAACTTGAGGATGCCACCGAAATTACGATGCAACCAGGCGACATTCTCGGCCTGATCTCTGACGGTATCTATGAGTATGAAAATGCGAGCGGCGACCAATTCGGCGAAGAACGCCTGGCAAAAGTTGTCAGCGCTCACCTTGTTGGCGACATGCAAAGCCTGGTGAAGGAAATCCTGGAGGCAACCCGAACACATGGCGGACCGGTGCCGCAGGCGGACGACATTACCATCGTACTGGTGCATCGAACAGCCTGATTCAGGGACTATCGTAAAATCGCCGAACCGGCGAGATCTCAACACCCGGTCTTTTTATCCCATTTACGGTAGTAATCGCCTGTCTAATTGACCGATTGGTGCATAACCCTGCCAATGACTATAGTGGTCCGGGCATATGGGGATGCGATGGCCTGTCGGCGTCAGCCGCTTGAAGACTGGTCCGGCGCGGGGCATTTTTTGGGCGAAGCTGCTGCATGCAAAAAAAACTCAACAGAAGCTACGATTCTCTCGAAGAAATGTATGAAGTCACCGAGCGATTTTTTCTGAATGAGGACGTAGAGCCTTCAATCCGGTTTCCAGTCCATTTCGTTATGGAGGAACTGTTCACGAATATGGTCAAGTACCACCCGGACAATTCGAACGATATATTGCTGGCAATAAATACGACGGATGGGGCCGTTACGGTCAGTATGACGGACTACGATGTTGATGCGTTTGACGTTACCGTTGACCGCAACATCAATACCGACGCGCCGCTGGAAGAAAGAACACCGGGCGGCCTCGGTATCCACCTGATTCACAAAATGGTGGATTCTCTCGAATACGACTATGCGGACAGGTGCAGCACGATAACTTTTACAAAAGGACTTAACGCGTAATGTTTCAGATCGACTTTGGCGATAATGGCGAGATCATATGCTGCGGGCGGCTCGACGCGGCGCAGTGTGAAAAGGCGCAGGCCTTCATGGATGAGATTGCCGACCTTCAGACTCTCGACTTCGCCGAGCTGGAATACATCTCCAGCGCGGGACTCGGCGTTTTGCTAAAAACCCAAAAGAGACTCGTCGGGTCGGGTGGCGGGCTTAAAATAATAAATGTAAACAACCACATACACGATGTATTCCACTATTCCGGGTTTCATACGATCTTCGATATAGAGAAGCCCGGAGGCTAAAGAAAGAGCAAGACTGTGCCACTGGGGGTGGCACTGAACTGAACAACAACAATAATAAATTGGGGATATCAAAAAGCGACCGCCTGGTCAGGGCCAGTACATTCCTGCGCCTCGCTTATTCGTTTTTCACCAACTTTTCCGGGAGTCCGTTGTAAGTATGAATAACGAGAACGACAGGGAGTTGATTGAAAACTGCATGAGCGGTGACAGGCAGGCGATTGAGGCTTTGCTGTTTCGATATGAGAAGCCGGTTTACAACGCAGCCTACAGAATGCTTAACAGCTCGGAAGATGCCAGGGATGTTACGCAGACCGTATTTCTCAAGGTTATTGAGAAACTGGATAGTTACGACCCGCGCTACAGGTTTTTTAGCTGGATCTACCGGATTGCACTGAACGAATCGATCAACTGCCTGAAGAGACAAAACCGACTCGATGCTCTGGACCACGAACCGGTATCCGAGGCGAGCGGTCCAGAGGAACTAACCGGAACGCAGCAAATGAGCCAGGGCATGCAATCTGCATTGATGACGATACAGGCTGAGTACCGAACGGTAATCGTTCTGAAGCATTTCGTCGATTGCAGCTATACGGAGATTGGCCAGATCCTGGATTTGCCAGAAAAGAAAGTTAAGTCCCGGCTGTACACCGGCCGGCAACTATTAAGAGAAGCATTGACGAAAAGTGGAATGCACTGACTATGGCGATTGAAGCGAAATACGTCGAGCTAATGAATGCGGACCTGGACGGCGAAATCAGCGATGCGGAACGTGTCGACCTGGCCGAGTACCTGGAGTTAAACCCGGAGGCTGCTGCGATGCAGGCTGAGCTTGCCGAGCTGTGCGGGGCTTTGGACGAGATGGGACAGATGGACCCGCCTCCGCACCTCAAATACACCATTCTGGACTCGCTGCAAAATCCCGGCAAGACGGCACAAACCAGGTCGAGAGGATTCAGCTTGCAGCAATTGTTTGCAATGCCCGCACTCAGGCATGCTGTCACTTTTGGCGCTGGCGCTTTTCTGACCTTCGCACTTATCAGCTCCGACCGGATTTCTGACCAGGCTTTTGACGATGTCACCGGTCTGGTCGGCACCATTTCGGACTCGGCGCCGGAGGCGTCCGGACAGAACACCATCCGGCTGACCAGCAACGAGATTGCAGGCGTGGTCAGTACCCACCCCGCTGGCAGCCTGAACGTGGTTGATTTTGATCTTGCAGCAGAAGGCCCGATCGAGATCGTGGCAGAGTTTTCGAACAACGAGCTGTGGTTCAAGGGCTTTGCTCAGCTGGAAAACGATGACACGCGCATTGTTGCTGACGAGGGCCTGGTGAGGATGCATATTCAGGGCAGAAACCGGTATGCGTTGTATCTGCAGCATACCAGCGATTTCGACTCTATCGTGAGCTTCAAATTTTATTCAGCAGGCAACCTGATTCACGAGGCTGACCTGATTATCGGCAATGAAAAGCAGGAAACCCAGTAATGCGACCAACTTATTCATCGGTACGCGGTATTACCGACATGGCAAACGATCTTTACGCTCGAAATCGAGCTAATTTAGGGGTATAGATGATGGCTACAAGCAACAAGACAATTCCAATGGTAGTGGCAGGCCTGGCACTGGTAGCAGGCGTCGCTTATTTTGGAGGCGGATTTCAACCGGGAGACGAACTCGCTGGAACGGTCGCACCGGCTGAACGTTATCGTGCGGAGCAGCCCGGG
>Ga0209987_10001387_pt1 | contig 13279 bp, 12 predicted proteins | sample N074metaG_FD_182134 | JGI IMG/M metagenome (GOLD analysis project Ga0209987, IMG submission 182134) | Deep subsurface microbial communities from Kermadec Trench to uncover new lineages of life (NeLLi) - N074 metaG (SPAdes) (version 2) | ecosystem: Environmental > Aquatic > Marine > Ocean trench... | reverse complement strand
TTTTTCCTCGATGAAGGCATCAATCAACTCTGCCATATCTGGACCGTGATCAAGTTCCTGGGTCGCTGTATTTGCCGGTTGAATCATGACTTGAGCTAGTGCGGAATTAGGTTGATTCTGCCCATTAGGCCCCTGGATAAGCCTTGAGTTGAGAATTACCTGTTGCCTCAATCCTGCGAATTCACTCTCCAGCTTCACCTGGAGCGTTATGGCTAAGGCTTTTGCGGTTCTTCCATCAGTGGTTCCAAGAGACCTGTGGATTTCCCTGGTATTGATGACTGATAAAAGATCCTGGGGAACACGCATACGAAAGTGATAACGGCCATTACGACGGGTTAGATATGTGGCAACCATCCTGCATTCTCCTGTGTAGCAACCTGTGTAGCGCGCCGCTATGCAGAAGCCGTATGAGTTGCGGGAGGGATCTTAGGTGACGTTGAATACGTCTTTAGTGTCAGTGTCTTAGAGGATATTTGATGGCTCTAAGATGGTTGGAATGTCCTTGTGTTGGACCGCCGCAATCCCATCTAATCAGGGATGACAATCGAGGAAGGGTCCATGAGCCAGTCGAACTCCCGTAGCGAGACCGAAGTCCGGGCGCCGCTGACCTTCATCGTGCCGCAGGATAGCAAGCCGTATTTCCAAAGCTCCGCCTTGACCGGCGGATTGCCCAAGGTGTTCTTCGAGACCGAGGACCGCGAGGTAACGATCCGCGACATGCGCCAGCTGGCGGACGAGCTGTCGCTCGACCGTCATGGTTTCGAGCTGCGCCGCCACGAGACCGCGGTCGAAGACCTCTACGACGATGCGGCGGTCGAAGAGGTTTATGAACCCGAGGTCGAGGCCCTGCTGAAAGCGGCGACCGGCGCGGACCGCGTCGTCATATTCGATCACACCCGCCGCTCGGACAGCGCCCAAGGCGCCGACAACCCGGACGGGCCGCGCGGGCCGGCGAGCCGCGTGCACGTCGACTACACGGTCGGCTCCGGCCCGGTCCGCGCCGCCGATACCCTGGGCGCCGGGGAAGTCGAGCGCATCCTCGCCGCGGGCGGGCGAATCGTTCAGGTCAACGTCTGGCGTCCGATCACCGGGCCGGTGCAGCGCACGCCCTTGGCGCTGGCCGACGCGGCAAGCGTCAAGACCGCGGAACTGGTCGCCACCGATCAAATGTTCCCGGACCGGGTCGGCGAGATCTACCAGCTAGCTTACGGCTCGGGCCAGCGGTGGTACTGGGCGCCGCGCATGGAGCGGGACGAAGTGTTGCTGATCAAGGGCTGGGACAGCCTGGACGACGGCCGCGCCATGTTCACGCCACACGGTGCTTTCCCGCTGCCCGGCCAGAACGCCGACGCGCCGGCACGCGAAAGCATCGAGACCCGCACTTATCTGATTTTCGACGGCTAAGCGCGGTACAGGCTCCGGTGCGGGTCGCCCGATACCGGGCTGGTGATCGGCCGGCCGGTGGACTCGAGCACGCCGGGGATGTTCACCCGGGCGGTGCGGCCCTCGAGGTCGACCTCGAATTCGATGCCCACGACGTATCAGTCGACGTTCGCCATGTTTTTCTCCCCGATTCGGCCCGATTCGCCCCGATTCGCCCCGATTCCCAGGGATGACATAGGATTCAGTGAGTCATTTTGACGGAACTACGGCCGGATCGCATTGCGCCGCCGCCCGCCGTGCCAGCACCACGAGGCGGCGGACGCCGGCCATGGAGAGGATCACCGCCGCGGTGAAGACGTAGAGTCCGGCGTGGGTGGTCACGTCGCTGACGATCGAGATCTGGATTGCGACGATGGTCAGCGCGGCCACAAAGACGTCGATCATGGACCAGCGGCCGAACGCCTCGAGCCAGTCGAGCAGCCCGGCCAGGTCGGTCCCGCGCGTATCCGCGCCGTACCACAGGGTCAGCGCGACCAGCATCTTGAGCGCCGGGAAGGCGACCGAAAACGCCAGTACCACCACGCAGAGGAAATAATTGCCGTTGTTCCAAAGCTGTCCCGCGCCCGCCAAGATCGAGACCTCCTCGGCGAAGAACACCAGCTTGTGGACGGTCATGATCGGCAAGGTCCAGCCGGCCACCAGAAGCCCACTTACGGCCACGAAGTAGAGGCCGAGCCAGCGGTCGGCCCCGCGCACCGTGGCAGCGAGCGACCGCGGATGGCGCACCGACGCGGGACGGGGGGATTCTTCGGGCATGCGGTCGCTTTTCCAATCTGGCGAATCGGTGAATCCGGGGAGTGTAGCGGCTGCGCCCCGGGATTTCCATTTGATGCCGGGGACCAAAATGCGCTAGTAACCACCGCCGCATTCCGCTTTGCGTCCGCCCGGAGGCTCGCGCGGCGCAACCCGTGCCAGCGGCCTGTATCGACCGGAATCCGAAGGTGCTCATGACCGAGATTGGTGACCAGGCCTTGCTGCCCGCCGGTTTCCAGGATGTCCTGCCGCCCCAGGCCGCCCAGGAGGCCGCGGTGATCGAGCGGCTGATCGCCTGCTTCGCCGGCCGCGGCTACGAACGGGTCAAGCCGCCACTGCTCGAATTCGAGGAGACCATCCTGGCCGGCGCCGGCGCCGCCGTGGCGCAGCAGACCTTCCGGCTCATGGATCCGGTCAGCCAACGCATGATGGGGCTGCGCGCCGATATGACACCCCAGGTGGCACGCATCGCGGCGACCCGGCTGCGCAAGGCACCGCGGCCGCTGCGGTTGTGCTACGGCGGCCAGGTGCTTCGAATCAAGGGCGGCCAGCTTCGGCCCGAGCGCCAGTTCGCCCAGGTCGGCGCGGAGCTGATCGGCGCGGCCTCGGCGCGCGCCGACGCCGAGGCGGTCGTGCTCGCCGCGGAGGCGCTGGCCGCGATCGGCATCGGGGGGCTCTCCGTCGATCTCAACCTGCCGCCGCTGGTGGACGCCCTGGCCGCGGATCTGGACATCGGCGGTGCGCGGCTGGCGGCGTTGCGGCAGGCGCTCGACCGCAAGGACGCGGCCGCGGTTTCCGAGATCGCCGGTGTGTCGGCGGCGCAGTTTCAAGCCTTGCTGCGCGCTGCTGGCCCGGCCGAGGCGGCGTTGGCGGCGCTCGGCGCCATGGCCTTGGTGGGTGCCGCGGCCGAGGAAGTCGCCCGGCTGATCCGGGTGGTCGAATCGATCCAGGTGGGGGCGCCGGACTTGACTCTGACCATCGACCCGGCCGAACACCGCGGCTTCGAGTACCAGACCGGGATTTCGTTCATTCTCTTTGCGCGTGGGGTGCGCGGCGAGCTCGGCCGCGGTGGGCGCTATGCGACCGAGCCGCCGGCCCGGGCCGCCACCGGGGCCGCCACCGGGGCCGCCACCGGGGCCGCCACCGGGGCCGCCACCGGGGCCGCCACTGGAGAGGTCAGTCCCGAGCCGGAGTCGGCGACCGGTTTCACCCTGTTCATGGACAGCGTCCAACGCGCCTTGTCGGAACCGCCGCCGCCGCGCCGGCTCTATCTGCCGCCGGACTGTCCGGCCGCGCGCGGAAATGAACTGCGGGCGGAGGGCTGGATCACGCTGGCGGGGCTGGAAGCGGTGGCCGATTTCGCCACCGAGGCGCGCCGGATGGGCTGCAGCCACGCGCTGATCGACGGCGCGATTACCGCTCTGGAGGATTGAGAAAAATATGGCGAACGTCGTGGTGGTCGGCTCCCAATGGGGCGACGAGGGCAAGGGCAAGATCGTCGACTGGCTGTCCGAGCGCGCCGATGTGGTGGTGCGCTTCCAGGGTGGCCATAACGCCGGGCACACCCTGGTGATCGACGGCACGACCTACAAACTGTCCTTGCTTCCTTCTGGCTCGGTGCGGCCGGGCAAAATGTCGATCATCGGCAATGGCGTGGTGATCGATCCATGGGCGCTCATCGCGGAGATCGACGCCATTGCCGAGCTCGGAGTCACGGTGACGCCCGAGACGTTGCGGATCGCCGACAACGCCAGCCTGATCCTGCCGTCCCACGGCGCCGTCGACCGGGCGCGCGAAGCCGCCGCCGGCGGCAAGACCCGCATCGGCACCACCGGACGCGGCATCGGACCGGCCTATGAGGACAAATACGGCCGCCGGGCGGTTCGGGTCTGCGACCTGGCCGACGAGGCCTATTTGGCCGAGCGGGTGGACGCCTTGCTGGCGCACCACAACGTGCTGCTGCGCGGGCTGGGCGCCGAAGAAGTATCCCCTGACGAGGTCCTGGGGCGGCTGCGCGAGGTCGCGCCGCGCATCCTGCCGTTCGCCGATCGGGTTTGGCACCGCCTCGACGAGGCGCGCCGCCAGGGTAAGCGGATTCTGTTCGAAGGCGCCCAGGGCGCCATGCTGGACGTCGATCACGGCACCTACCCCTTCGTCACTTCGTCCAACACCTTGGCCGGGCAGGCCGCCGCCGGGGCCGGCATCAGGATCAAGGCCGTGGACTACGTGCTCGGCATTACCAAGGCCTATACCACCCGGGTCGGCCAGGGGCCGTTCCCGGCCGAGCTCCATGACGATATCGGGCGCCTCCTGGGCGAGCGCGGCCACGAGTTCGGCACCGTGACCGGTCGCCGGCGCCGCTGCGGCTGGTTCGACGCCGTGATGGTGCGCCAAGCGGCCAAGATCGGCGGCATCGACGGCATCGCGCTAACCAAGCTGGACGTCCTCGACGGCCTGCCCGAGTTGAAGGTCTGCACCGGCTACCGGATCGACGGCGAGATCTACGACCACCTGCCGGCGCGGGCGCCGCTCCAGGCCAAGGCGGAGCCCATATATCAGACCCTGGAGGGCTGGAGCCAGAGCACCAAGGGCGCGCGTTCCTGGGCCGACCTGCCGGCCACCGCGGTCAAGTATATCCGGCGCGTCGAGGAGTTGATCGAGGTGCCGGTCGCGTTGCTCTCCACCAGCCCCGAGCGCGAGGACACGATTCTGGTCCACGATCCCTTCGCGGGCTGATCCTTGGCATTGGTCACGTTCAGGAGAAGTACGCCAGCCCCGCGCGCGGCGTTGGGTGGCTTCAGCGCCGGCCGCCGAGGGTCGCGGAGTACTCGCTGTGGATTTTAAACCGGATGTCCGTCGAGAACAGGTCGGTCTCGGTCAGCAACCTTGACCGCAGGGCCGAAAGCCGTACCTGGTGCGCGAGATTGCAGTTTAAGGCCGCGCGGCGGACAGGGAGATCGCCCGCGCCGCGCTGGCCGTCGGTCAGCTTGCGCAGTTCCCGGGGTTCCACCCGGTGGCCATGGGGGATGCTTTGGATGTCCTCAAGTCCGAGTTCGTCCAGGCGCATGCGGCGCGGCGTGAAACGGAGGCGGGGGAGGTGGAGGAGCGGGCGTAGTCGCCGGGTCGACCGACACTAAAACCCGACGTAAATGCACGGTAAACGCCTCTTACCGACCCTCGGTGGCGTGAAGGGCGGACCGGCGCCCTGTTGCAAATCTATTCCTACCTGTGGGAGAATAGAGACATGAAAACCGGCATCGCGGGCGGTTCGTGCCCGCGTTTTTTTTGTCGTCATGAGGGCGGCACCCGGCATGGCCGATCCAATGGCACAGCCGGGCATGATCTGGGGAGGTCAAAAACTACCGACATCTGACGATGCTACTTTCGGTAAGGATGGTCATTTGGCCCCCGTGCCCTCGGCGCTTTCGGCATGAGGCCAGAGCTCAGGCAAACAAAAACAAGAGGGAGATAGAAAAAATGAAACAGCTACCAGCAATATTTATGGCCGTTGCGCTCATGATGTTCGGGCTGACAAACGTCGCGAGTGCAGATCATGGTGGTGTATGTGGGAACCAACTCGGAGTAGCACTCGTAGATATGGACGGGACGCCCGTCGGCGTGGTTGACTTCGTATGCACTACCAACAGCATTAATGTTGAAGTCGTCGCGGACGAAGGATTCGTGCTTCTTGAAACTATAGCGGATCTGGTGTCGGTGGGGGCGGCAGGTAGATGTGATCGCGCGGGATACGTCAACCCAGCTGGCAACCCAAGGATGGGCACGGGCGATGCCAGCGAATCGGCGGAATATAGGAGGGGTAGTCGCGTGATAGGCAACGTGATGCCTATATCCATTCAAGGTACAGGCGAAACCGCATATAATACCAGCGAGCATTAATCAGAACTCATGTGCCCATTTCCGTCGTCCGATGGACATGATCTTCCAGGGCTGATCGATGAGTTTGTTCCAGGCTTCGCAACACAGTGCGACGATTTCGTCGTAGGATTTGAATATCCTGTTGGATAGCCAGTTGTCGCGCATGAACTGCCATATGTTTTCCACCGGGTTTAGCTCTGGTGCCCTCGGAGGCAACAGCAGTAGGGTGATGTTGGACGGCACCTTGAGCTTGCCCGTGGTGTGCCAACCGGCCCGATCGACGATGAGCACGGCATGGGCGCCTGGCGCCACCTGGGACGAGATTTCATCGAGATGCCATTGCATGGCTTGGGTATTGCAGCGGGGCAGGATGAGGCCCGCACCGACACCGCGCCCGGGGCAGATGGCGCCGAAGATATAGGCCGATTTCGTGCGTTGGTCCTTGGGCGCCCTGGGCCGGCTGCCGCGTGGTGCCCAACGCCGCGTGAGCTTGGTCTTCTGGCCGACCCGGGCCTCGTCTTGCCACCAAATTTCTATGGCGGTGTTGTCCGGGAGCCTGGCTCGGATCGCCCCCAACTCGGCGGGGAAGTTTTTTTAAAATCCTCGACCGCGAACTCGTTCTGCCCCTTGTGGCGCGGCCGTGCCGATATCTTGCGGAACCCCAGCGCCCGCAGCTCACGGCCGACGCTCGACTCCTCGAGCGAGATGCCAAACTCTTCAAATATCCAATGTGCCAGGTCCCTCCTGCGCCAGCGCACCACCCCATGGATTGCCGGGATCGGCCCACTCTCAACGATCCGTGCCAGCGCCTGGCGTTGCGCATCGTTGAGCTTCGACGGCTTGCCCGTCGCCGTGCCGTCAATCAGACCATCCGACCCGTTGGTATTGAAACGCAACACCCAGTCTCTGATCACCTGAAGCCCGACATCGCCGATCCGTGCCGCATCCCTGCGCCGACCACCATCGTAAATCTCGGCCAGCGCCAGAAGGCGGCGGCTCTGTCCCACATCTTTCGAACCCTTGGCCAATCGCCGCAACGCCGCACCATCGAAATCTTCCCGCAAACCAATCGCTCTGCCCATGGCGAACCTCCGAATCAGTTCGCATCATAGATTCAGACATTCGGCCCTTTGGGAATCCCCTAAATGAGTCTCATTCAATGCTCTCTGGTATTAGGCGTATTGGTGTTTATCGGGTGGTTCATAAACAGGCGGTCCGAATGTGGGTTAGCAGGCGCCGGTAATTCACCAAAATAGCTTGGATGCCGGGCGCATCGTCTTTGTGGTGAAACCACATTACGGGAGGATCACCAATCTAAGCATCGTTATTCGTTAGTGACTTACGAGAAACGTGCAAATGTAACGCGTTGCCATGTGGATGGCCGGTGGTGCGCTTGATGTTGGCCACGGCCAGGACTGGCAAGACGACAGGATAAAACAACCCCGGTCTACCCCGGGGAAGAAGGAGAGCAAGTAGCGCGGACGCGGGTGTTTCAGGAAAAAACTGAAACTACAGGGGAGCTTGTTATGAGCGATCATAAGCACGACCCGCCGTAGGGTCCCATACCATACATCTTCAAAGACTAGAGACCGTGCCCGCACTTTACCGGGGTACCGGCCACCGTCTGACGGCGGCGGAGGAAGTGCGGGTTCTACCTGAACCTCCTAAATGGGAGTATAAAAATGTTTGGAAAACTATCGACAACCACCGCGGTGGCAGCGGTTATCGCGACCCTTGGCTTGATTTCAAACGCGCAGGCCACTGAACTCTGGAATATCACGGACCCAGATGACGATAGTACCTTCAAATGCCTGACCGCAGGAGACACCGTATTTTGGATGGATTCAGAGAGCGGCCCGCAAAACGGCACTGATTCGAGGCTTAGGATCTGGGCTGATACGCCTAACGAGGATTTCCTCCAAAGGCGTATGCGCGTGGATTCTGACTATGACCAAACCTCAGGATCAGCGACTGAAGACCGCGCAATAAATTCGTGTGGCAAGGTACGTATCGATTGGTTGGCTAATCTACATACTGATTTTCTGGGTTTTGCCGCCTGCGTCTACACGATACGCCGTAGCGGGGAGGAAGACTACAGGGTCAGAGTCGGTAATCAGGCCAACCCCAACAGCCTCATCGGCGTCGGGCATGGTCATCCTGCCGACCCCGCGATCGACACATTCGAGGTCCCCTTCTTCTCGCTGGCTATTCACGATTCCCAAAGGATAACCATCGAAGCCTTTCGCAGACATGGTGGTGACGGTTTCTTCGACTTTGCCACTTCGACTGGTCCGGCGATCAAACTCGATTGTGAAGGCGAATTGGTCATGACGATGGCTGGTGGCGGCGGCGGCGATGGTTTCGGTGAGTCGTCCAAGGGCAAGTCTTGGAAGTACCACACCACCGGATCCCTCGGCTCCGACCGAGGCGCCAACGCCTGGGGCTATTGGCGCATCGACTATCGTGACACGGTCGTTGACTATTCGAATGGCCCGCAAGACTTCTCGTGCCACTGGACTCCGGATCATTTGCTCTGGCTCTATGATGATCCCGATGCATTGGAACTCGTCGGTTCCTACTACTGCGACGACATAGAATCCAATTCGGGAGACGGCTCCTTGGTCATCAAGTCGATGGTACCAGGTAAAGGCAAAAACAAGATCCGCGGCTCGGTCCATGTCACCGAAGCTGAAAATGAGCATCTTCTGCTATGGATGACACTCGAAACCGGAAACATAAAAGTGATGCACGCCGAATAAAACTCCGACGACCAACGCACGACCCGCCCGTGGTCGTAATCGTCGGTCCAGGCGACGGCGGTGGTTTATCCCCACCGCAGATATCCCAAGAAAACTCACAAGGCGGGGCCATTTGGCCCCGCCGACCTTCTTGCTTCAACGGCTCGGCGTGGCGTTGAACTAACAACTCCACTGCCATCGCCCAAAAATTCCTGTTTCATTATGGCCCGTGGTGCCAGACTGCCGGGCAAGACAACAACGAATTACAGGCGACGAATGCCTAGCAAAAAGCCGCGCCGACCTGCAGCGAATAGATCACCGAAACGCAGCGCTCAAGGGCGAGGGGGAACCAACGCGCGATCCAAAAGCGAGCTCCATAGACAGGGGATATGGCCGCGGTTCTCCAGTCAGCTGGAAGCCCAATCACTCGCTTTGCAGGTCCAGCTACAAGATACCGAGCGGTGGCCCGCCGCCAAGCTATTAGAGCATCAATTGATTCAAATTCAGAACGTGATCAATCATGCGCATGCGACCGTACCATTCTACCAAGAACGGCTGGCAGAGTTTGCCGACTGGCCACCCGGCCTCCTCACTTTGCAGCGCTTTCGCGACATTCCCACGCTGAGCCGCACGGAGGTGCAAGAGGCTGGCACGCGCCTGCATTCCCGCCGGTTGCCGCCCGGGCATAAGCCGACCTATTCCGTCAAGACATCAGGATCAAGCGGCAAGCCGGTAGAAGTATTGGGTACGCCTGTAACAACCGTCATGATGGCCGCGTTGACCATGCGCGGTCACCTATGGCACGGGCGGGATCTGTCTACCAAGAACCTGTCTTTTCGTGCAACCAATGTCTCCGGCACTGACAAACTAGTCGCTCGCTGGGCACCTCTACCTTATACGGGACCAGGGGTCGTCATCGATTTTACGCAGCACATGTCGGTGTTGTTCGAGCATCTCCTGCGCGAGAATCCCTGCTATCTGCAGACCCACCCCTTTGTAGTTCTGGGACTCGTCCAGCTGTCGGCGGAAACCGGGCGCAAACCGGAAAGCTTGCGCGAGGTCCGCACCTACGGCGAAACCCTAGACCCTTGGGTGCGAGAGCTTTGCCGGGAGGTCTGGGGCGTACCTATCGCTGACAATTACAGTGCGGAAGAGTTCGGCACCATCGCCCACCAATGTCCGCAATCGGAAGCCCTGCATGTGCAATGCGAAAACGTCCTGGTGGAGGTGTTGGATGACCAAGGCGAGCCCTGCGCGGCTGGGCAGTCCGGCCGTGTGGTCGTGACGTCGCTGCTGAACTACGCAACACCACTCATCCGCTACGAGCTAGAGGACATAGTGGAAGTTGGAGCGCCCTGCGACTGTGGCCGCGGACTGCCGGTTTTGAAACGGATCAGAGGCCGGGTCAAAAATATGGTCCACTTGCCCAATGGTGAGACTTGCTTTCCCGAAGTCTGGAAGGAACTTTTTACGATTACCAAGATCAGGCAGTTTCAGATGATTCAGACAAGCCTTCACGACATCCTCTTGAAATGCGTCGTCAGCGAGCCTCTCGACGATGCGGAGCGCCAGAGTGCCATTGCGTCAATCCGCAAGAAGCTACTGTACGATTTCGACGTCCAGATTTCCTACGTAGATGACATTCCCCGCGATCCCAGCGGCAAGTACCAAGATTTTAAGTCCGATCTGGGCGATCTGGCAGGTCTATAACTTGAAACTCACACCTGGAAACAGAGCCCGCCTTTATCTGTGCCGATCCGATCCCGGTGGCTCGGCCGGCGGCGCTATTCCCTTACCGCGAAGATCATGTAGTTGACGTCGAGGTCGCGGGCGGCGAGGTGCCAGGCGCCGGTCAGCGGGTTGTAGGTCACGCCGGTCAGCTCCTTGGTTTCGAGGCCGGCCGCGCGCAATTGCGCCACCAGTTCGGAGGGGCGCAGGAACTTGCGCCAGTCGTGGGTGCCGCGCGGCAGCCAGCGTAGCAGGTACTCGGCGCCGACGATCGCGAATGCGAAGGATTTCGGCGTGCGGTTGAGCGTGGCCAGCACCATGGCGCCACCCGGCGCGACCAGCGCCGCCGAAGCCTGGAGAAAAGCCTTCACGTCGGCGACGTGCTCGACCACCTCCATATTGAGCACCAGGTCGAAGTGCGTGCCGCCGGTGGCCGCCTCGGCAGCCAGGGCTTCGGCGGTCAGGGTTTCGGCAGTGGTGTGCCGGTAATCGATGTCGAGTCCGGCCTCGGCGGCGTGCCGCGCCGCCGCCGCGACGTTGGGCTCGGCGGCGTCGATGCCGGTGACCTCGGCCCCCAGGCGCGTCAGCGGTTCGCACAGCAGGCCGCCGCCGCAACCGATGTCGAGCACCCGGAGTCCCGTCAGCGGCCGCTCGGCCAGCGGATCGCGGCCCTGGTGGGCGGCGATGCGGTCGCGGATGAAGGTCAGGCGCGCCGGATTGAGCTTGTGCAGCGGCGCGAACGTGCCCGCCGGGTCCCACCAGTCGTCGGCGAGGGCGGCGAATTTGGCGACTTCTTCCGGATCGACGCTAGCGCTGTGGCTCGGCGATTCCGCTGCGCTGTCCGCCATGTTCGGACCCCTTTGTTTGGCGCTTCGCTGTCGACTCGCGCCGGCCCCGCTGTGCTTGCACTCGGCCCCCCTGTGCTTGCACCCGGCCCCGATATGAGAGTATGCATAGCCGCCCGTAACGGCCCCGGCAAGGCGCGCCGGATGCGCCAATCCCGGTCCCGACGAAACCCACCCAGGACGACGAGAAACCATGGCCCGGATCGTGATGAAGTTCGGCGGCACCTCGGTGGCCGACCTCGAGCGAATCCGCAGCGTCGCGGGCCGGGTCAAGGCGGAGGTCGAAGCCGGCAATCAGGTGGTGGTTGCCGTCTCGGCCATGGCCGGGACAACCAACCAACTCGCCGATTACGCCAATCAGGCGGCCGAGATCTACGATTTGCGCGAGTACGACGTGGTGGTCTCCTCCGGCGAGCAGGTGAGCGCGGGCCTCCTGGCCATCGTGCTTCAGGACATGGGCGTTGCGGCGCGCTCTTGGCTCGGCTGGCAGATTCCGGTCCGGACCGACGATGCCCATGGCAGCGCCCGCATCGAGAACATCGAAGCGGAGGAGATCCTGCGCCGCCTGGACGAGGGTCAGGTCGCGGTGGTGGCCGGGTTTCAGGGCGTCGACGCCCAAGGCCGCATCACCACCCTGGGCCGCGGCGGCACCGATACCTCGGCCGTGGCGCTGGCCGCCGCGCTCGGTGCGGAGCGCTGCGATATCTATACCGACGTCGACGGGGTTTACACGACCGACCCCCGGATCGTCGCCCGGGCCCGCAAGCTCGACCGGGTCACCTACGAGGAAATGCTGGAAATGGCGTCCCAGGGCGCCAAGGTCCTGCAAACCCGCTCGGTCGAAATGGCCATGAAACACCATGTGCGCGTGCAGGTGCTGTCCAGCTTCGAGGACGGCCCCGGCACCCTAATCGTGGACGAGGACGAAATCGTGGAACAGGCAATTGTCAGTGGCATCACCTACAGCCGGGACGAGGCCAAACTCACCTTGACCCGGGTTCCGGACCGCCCGGGCGCGGCGGCGGGCATCTTCGGACCGCTGGCCGATGCGGCGATCAACGTCGACATGATCGTCCAGAACGCCTCGGTGGAGGGCGACGAGACCGGCCTCACCTTCACCGTGCCCCAGGCCGATCTGACGCGCGCGGTCGCGGTGATCGAGGGCCTGCGGGAGGGCCTGGAATACGGCGAGCTGCTGGCCGACCCGGACGTGGTCAAGGTCTCGGTGATCGGCGTCGGCATGCGCTCCCACGCCGGTGTCGCCCAGAAGATGTTCTCCACGCTGGCCGAGAAGGGCATCAACATCCAGGTCATCTCGACCTCGGAGATCAAGGTCAGTGTGCTGGTTGCCGAGGAGTATACCGAGCTCGCGGTGCGCAGCCTGCACACCGCCTATGGCCTGGACGCGGCTTGAGTCGATTTTTCGACCCCGGGCGCTGGGCCGATTTTTGGCGCTGGGCCTCAAAAATGTCGAATTCGGGCAATAAATTGCCATAACCGAATCGGTTTTGTTAAAAGACTGTTAACTCCAGGCTTGGTAAACATGCCGATTACGGCACGATATCTTGAGATTGCCGGGGGCAGGATCGGGCTCGGCCGCGCTGGGGAGCGCGCCACGAGGACATCGGTAGTCATCCGGGCCAGAGATGCGGCCGCCGGGAGAGGGGGGGATGCGATTTGTTTCGCCTCCACCGGCCACGAAATACCTGGCGCGAAACAAGCGAGTAGCAGCACTTGGCCTTGATCCACGACAAAAATCAGCCCGGATTCGGCGAGCGCCCGTCCGGCCCGCCAGACCTCAAGATCCACGAGAGCATTGCCGATACCCTGCGCTTGGCGCGTCAGGAGCTTGGTCAGGACTTGCGCACCGTGGCCCAGGTCTTGTGCATCCGCTAC
>Ga0209987_10001384_pt1 | contig 13283 bp, 10 predicted proteins | sample N074metaG_FD_182134 | JGI IMG/M metagenome (GOLD analysis project Ga0209987, IMG submission 182134) | Deep subsurface microbial communities from Kermadec Trench to uncover new lineages of life (NeLLi) - N074 metaG (SPAdes) (version 2) | ecosystem: Environmental > Aquatic > Marine > Ocean trench... | reverse complement strand
AATCCAGTCTCCGGTCGGGCGCCTGTTCAACGTCTACGCCCGGGCTGACGCCAACTACGAGGTTGCATCTTCTCTTCGGCGGAGAACTTGCGTCGAGTCTTGCGACGAATGTCTCGGACAGCCTTCTCGGCAGAGTTTTTCTGGGGCATGGGTCCTTCCTCCTTCCGGAGCCAGAACCCTCTCTTGGTTTATCCCTCGATTTGGTCCAAACTCAGCTGACGGGAAACAGCGACTGAAACACCCCGACCCATAACTCATCTTTAGTAGATAACTTCGCTTACAGCCGATTCTGTGGCGTCGTTTTTTTCACCATACTGTCGGACCAACGCAATCAGATGGTGCACATCCTCTTCGCAATTTTCGTAGTGCAGAAAGCAAGCCCGCAAGGATACGGCACCATTGATCTTGGTTGTGGGGATGTGTGCCTCGCCACTGTCCGCGATATTGTCGGATATTCGCTGGTTCAAGGCATGCAATGCCTCATTCGACAATGATGTGCCCGTAGGCACATAACGGAAATTAACCGTAGAGGTCGATACGGGCGCCAACAGTTCCAGATCACCCGACTTCTCAACAAGCTTACCCAGCAGGCGGGCCATGTTGTTGCAATTGATCACCATATCGCGCACACCATCACGTCCCAACCGGGCGACGGCGGCCCATGTTTTCAGGGCACGGTCTCCAAACGTGAGTTCAAACATATGCTCACATGGCCAGGGTACATTGACCTTTTCCTCGTTGGCGGCGCTCAGGTAGTCCGGCACCAGGTTATAGTTTTCATGGTTCAGCCGCCGATCGCGTACAAGCAAGGCCCCACAGTCATAGGGGACCTGCAGCCACTTGTGAGGATCAAGGGTAAGCGAGTTGGCGCGGTTCAGGGCACGGGTCATTTCCGTATAGGCCGGATCAAGGCCGACGATACCGCCATAAGCACCATCCACATGCAACCACAGATCGAATTCCTCGCACACATCGGCGATATCACTTAGCGGGTCGATAGCCCCCACATTGGTACTACCAGATGCCGCCACCACACAGACCGGCCGCAGGCCTGCCGCCAGGTCGTTCTCGATGCTCTCTCGCAAGGCTTCCGGGCGCATACGAAATTCGTCGTCGGTATCTATCCTTCGCAAATTGGAAACACCAATTCCCAACTGCTCCACACACCGCTGCACAGAACTATGAGCCTCGGCAGAGGTGTAATAGATCATGGCAGGGCGCTTGCCTTGCAGGCCCTCCTCACGGATGTTCCAGCCATCGCGTTTGGCAGCCCAGTAACGCGCGACCGTAAGCCCGTTCAAATTAGCCGCCGAGCCACCGCCCATCAAAATAGCCATGCCATTGGGCGTGCCGTCTGCGTCCAGAAACCCACTTAGCTCCATCAACCAACGGCCCAGACTGTGCATGATCAAGACGCTGGGATGATCGCCGCCGTCCAGGCCGTTGTTGAGCGTCGTAGCAAGAGCATCACTTAAAATCGAGATGGGTGCTGGGGATGTGTTGACCCAGCCGTATGAGCGCGCATGATTGGTGGCCATGGACCAGGGCATGACCTTGTCTTCAAGGAACGACAGAATATCATCAGCAGCCATACCTTCTGCGGGCAATGGCAAATTGGAGAGCTCACGTTGAAGTGCTTCGGGCGGACTAGGGCCTTCTACGGGCATCGATGGGCGTTCGATCAGATGTTTGACCATGACGTCGCTTGTGCGGCTAAGCAGACGTGAGAAATTTCGCCGATCTTCTACATGCGGTGAGTTGAAACCATTTGCCATTTCTCTAATTCCCCGGGTCAATACCAAAAGGAATATTTCTCAATAGCTCGCGTGAGGGCCTGGTGAAATTCGATTCCAGGCGGGTCAAACTCCGATCCCCATAATTATATCCTGTACTTACGCCGACTCACGCAAGCACCGACAAGGAGTCAGACCCCATTATTCGGTTAGTCTTCCAGGGCGGCCAACAGCCAGTCGCGGTAGTTTTTCACATCGTATTCTTCTGGCATCAGCACGCCCTGCTTCATCGGTGCGGAGCGCATTCCGGCCTGGTTCAACTCACTGATCTCGCCGTCCTCGTTTAGCACCTGTTTGAGGAACTCGGTGATGTTCGTGATGTCGTAATCCGGGTCCGCCAGCGCCTCGGGCTGGAACATCCATTCCACCTGCAGTTCGATCGACTCGGGACCCGTGGGCAAAACGCGGACCACGCGCGCATGGTCGGGGTGACACGCAATATAGACACCCGGTAGCGCCAGCGCAAAACTGGCGCCGCGCTCGAGTTCCTCCTTCGTGTATCGGGATCGATCAACATAGCCCTGGGCGCTGCCATCCATGGAAAACGTCTCCGCGCCCTCGCGCAGGCCGCCACGATACTTTGGGTGAGGGTCGTCCACGTGTTTTCGCCAGTCGGGGTGGTCTTTCTCGTCCATCAGGCCACGTTTAAAGATCGGCACCAGATCCACCAAGCCAGGATGAATTGTGGGGCAGTGCAGACACTCGGCGAAGTTGTCCCAGAAAGTCTTCCAGTTACAGCCGAACGACCTTGTCCAGCGGTGACCGAGTTTCCAGTCCTGAACGGGGTAGTTCTCCTGGTCCGACCACCCGCTATCGAATACCTCCTCCGCTTTCCACTCCGCCTCCGCGTTCAGGTTGACGAAGATAAATCCCCGGGCGCTGTGGACGGCGATTGGAAACAGGCCGTAGTCGGATTTGGAGAATCCTCGAGGCTCTGCGAAGGAACTGGTTGCCAGCAGGCTGCCGTCGGCGATCGAGTAGCACCATCTGTGATAGGGGCAGTTGATCCGGCCCGAACGCAGCTTGCCTTCTGGCTGTGCAAGCAGCTGGGAGCCGCGATGGCGGCAGGTGTTGTAATAACCGACCAGTTCGTTCTCGTCGGTCCGCGCCACCCAGATTTTCTGGCTACCGATTTTCAGCGTCCGGTAAGTGCGCGGCTCCGCCAGTGACTCTTCGCGGCACAGGTAGAGCCACTTCCTGCACCAAATCCGTTCCAACTCGAGTTCGTAGTGATCGCGGTCGTAGTACCAGGCCATCGGCAGAGTCGGCTCTGCCTCGTCGAGGGCGTAGTGATCGCTTTTGTTACTGTCGACAAGGGTTTCTGACATCATCACTCTCTTTGCGCGGGCCACAAGCGGTACTGAATCGACACCGTGCTCGATCTGAATTATTCGGGGTAGGGCTCATTCCCCAACTACTCTGCCTCACCAGGGCTTTTCCAGCTTGGCCAGGCCCATGACCGGATACTAGAATATGGCGCGAATTGGATCCAATTCAATCCGAAATCCACGGACGCCAACGGATTTAAAGGTTCAACACCGGGGAGCTGGTCAATTTGACGGCGTACATCCGGCACGACCCGAGGGGGTTTTGTGATTTCCAGATTTCAAGCATCAGGGGTTATTGATCGAGTACCGGTGACACACAACACCACCTGAAGCGAATGTCAGGCGTCGGTTTCAGATTGGCGATATCCGGGCCGGTGTACCGGGGCCTTGTGGGTTCGAGATCGAACTGACAGTCGGGCTCGGCCTTCACTTACGAGAACTTTCGTCGGAGAAGTTCTGACAGCCTATAGGGGGATCATGTGAATCGACTATGGACAGTCGCGACAGCAGGCCTGCTCGCCGTCTCCATCGCCGCCCCGGTCACCGCCGAGGAAACGGTGATGAGCCTGGACGCGCTACTCGAGTCGTTTGGCTGGGACCTCGCGACGGGAGAGATCACCAGCCAGAAGCTGGGGGAGGGGCTCTATGTCCTCTACGGGATGGGGGGCAACATCGCGGTCTCCATTGGCGAGAGCGGTACGCTGATCGTAGACGATCAGTTTCCCGAATTGATGCCGAGGATCGAAGCCGAGATTGCGAAGATCGGCGGAGGCCACGTCGATTTCGCGATCAACACGCACTGGCATTTCGACCACGCGGAGGGGAACCTCGCCCTAGGCCCCGCAGGTACCTGGATCGTGAGCCAGGCCAACTCGCGCGACCGGATGGCGACGTCGAACATCATCAATCTGACCGTGTCGAAGTACCGCCAGGACGCCTATCCCGAAAAGGCGCTCCCGATCATCAGTTACGACGACCGAATGTCCTTTCACTTCAACGGCGAGCGAATCGATCTGATCCACCCCGGTCCGGCGCACACCACCGGTGATACCGCCGTGATCTTTCGAGGTCACAATGCCGCGCACATGGGTGACGTCTTCAACAACACCGGCTACCCCTTCATCGACGCGGACAGTGGCGGCGAAATCGACGGCATGATCGACTTTTGTGAGGCCGTGTTGGCAGAGTTGCGGCCCGGCGCCATCGTGATCCCGGGTCACGGCAAGGTGACAGACTACGCGGCGATGCAGCGCTACGTCGAGATGCTGAAGACCGTGCGAGATCGCGTCTCTACAATGATCGACAAGGGAATGAGCCTCGAGCAAGTCATCGCCGCCAAGCCCACGGCCGACCTGGACTCCCGCTACGGCGACGTGGCCAAATCACTGGGCTTCGTGGACCGCGTGTACACCAGTCTGAAGAAAAAGCGATAAAAGCGACGGACAGATGAGGCGGCAAGAGGCATGAAGGCAGCTTGCCGCGCCCACAGTCGCGAACGCAAAGGAGACCCCCGCTGGGCGGGTTCGAGATCTACTGCAACCCGTACTTCTTATTGTATGCGTCGCGCGTCTTCTTCTCGGCTTTGGTCGTGTCGAAGCGCCCCTTCAAAATGAAATCGGTGTATTGGCTCGGGAAGTCGGGGTCCGGCCCACTCGGCCTTCCCGGACCGGGAACATCCCAGGCATCGTCCGGGCTGACGGCCATGCGCTCAATGATCTCATCCCTTCGAACGTTCCAGACCATCATGTCTGTCGCCATCGAGAGCGGACCATCGTAGGTTTGACGGACGCCGTCGTATTGGTTGTAGCGAGTTCCCTCCTCGTTGAACCAATGGAACATCACGGCGAGCCGAGGCTTTATGATGCTCATGACCTTGCCGAAAGCCGGAGGGCAGGTGTGAAAACCACAGGAGGCGCGAATTCCCCGCTCCGGCGGCTGGTTGTAGAACTTCACCAGGTCGCCGGGCATGGGCATGGACTCGTGGATGACTACGTCAGCGTCCTTCGCGTACTTGAGCGTCCACTTCGTCGGTGTCGTGTCGCCGCTGTAGACGATCTTGTATCCGTTCCATTCGAGCGCGAGACTGACGGGACCGTCTCCGGCGTGAATGGCGGGCCAGGAACGCACCGTCACACCATTCTCTTCGTAGATGACTTGGTTTTCTCCCTTGTAGTCGAATTCATGGACCGTAATCCTTCCGGGTACCGGGCTGATCATGGACTGCCGGGTCATGGAATCCCAGTTGTACGCCTGCAGGAAGTGTTCGATCGCGTGCTTGGTTCCCATATCCGGGCGGGCACCGCTCGGCCCCCAAACTTCAAGCGGTACCGTGCGGCCCGCCGTCCAGCCCCCGGCCCAGAGTCCGGCGAGATCACCCCAGTGGTCTGTGTGCAGGTGACTGATGAAGATCTTCGTCAGGAAATCCATCGGGATCATCATTGAAGAGATGTTGGCCATCGAGCCCGTACCGATGTCGAACAGGAACTTGTCGCCATTGCCAAGCTCGATCAGGAAGCAGCTCGCCGCCTGTCCACGACGAGCGGCGGGCAGGCCCGTGCCACACGCCGTGATTCGGATCTCATCGGGTCTTAGTTCCTCGGTACCGGGGTAATAGACGTAGCGATCCGGTGCCGTCCCCGTCGGGGAGGTGACCTTACCTCCAGCGCCGAGGAGTATGAATATTGCCACAGCCGAAGCCGCCCCCCCGATGTAAGCCACGATCGTTTTGCGATTCAAATTCTTCTCCTTCTCGCCTTCATCTCGGATCAACCCGGGGGATCATGGGGCATCCGGCGCAACTAGGGAAGAGGGCGGTCGAGCGAGGCGGATTTATCTCGGACTCGACAGATTCAGAGGCAAGACTCTGTTGTCACCTGGGTGCTTCGAGGAATCGCGTCCGGATCACCACGGTTTCTTTGCATCGTCACGCGATCGCCAAAATCACCGTCATCGATCTGGTAGGATGATCCAAGTGCCGCAAAGCGATGACTGAAGCGACTACGCAAAGCCCTGGCGACGCTGGCGCAGGAGCGCCTCGCGGCGAGACCATCAAACTCTCGCTGGCAACCGGCATGTGTTGGGCGCTAGCGATGTTGGGTCTGTACGCCCAACCCCAGCTCCTCGAATCCATCATGGCGGATCATGGCGCCCTCGAAAGCGCCGTGGGGCAGATGTTCTCTTTCGAGAACGGTGCGTTTTTCATCACTCTATTACTGGCTTCCGGACCCATCGCGAAGATGTCACGCGCTCGCACAGCGCTTGCCGGAATGTTGGCGCTCATCATCGGAAACATCGCCTCCGCGTACGCGGACAGCTTAACTACGCTGCTGATCGCGCGCACAATTACGGGGATCGGGGGCGGCCTCATTTCGGCGGCGGGAACCGCAGCAGCTGCTTCGTCGAGCCATCCGGAACGCGTTTTCGCAATCATCACGGTGTTACATAACATTATTTTATCTGCCCAATACAAAGTCATTCCATACGTAATGACAGAGACGGACCCCGCTGGTTGCTACCTCATGATGGCGGCAGTGGCCTTGGTTTCGCTGCCCCTGTGTCGCTGGTTGCTGCCACCACGCAGGAGCGATGTCGATGAAGGGGGCTTGGTGACGCTCTTGCTCTCGGCGCCCAATCGAATGCTTGCAGTGGCCGTCATGCTCGGAATGTTCGCCTTCGAGGCAGGCCAGAGCGGCATTTTTACATTCCTCGACCAGATCGGAATCCGCGCAGGGCTGGATGCGGACGGGAGGGGAACCGTTTTGAGTGTTACGAGTTTCCTTGGATTGGCCGGTGGCGTGGTGGCGGCGGCGGTGGGCACACGCTGGGGACGAGTCTGGCCGATCAGCATTGGCTTGGGGTTGAACGTTGTTGCAGCAGCCGGACTCGCCGTGTTCGAATCCAACTTTGCTTACAGCGCGCTCAACTTGCTCTGGGCCTTCGCGTACAATTTCCTGCTTCCGTACTTGATGGGCGCGCTGGCGGCACTGGATGACCGGGGTCGTTGGGCGGTTGCAGGCGACGCGTTCTGGAATGGCGGAGCCGTGCCCGGTCCCTGGATTGCGGCCGTGCTGGTCGAACAAGGCGGCATGCTCCCGCTAGCGGGCTGGGTGTTGGCCACGGGGGGAATCTGCCTGGTATTGATCGTCAGCGCGCTTCGCCGCTTCGAATCGCTGCACACCGGCGCGACCTCTCCGCAAGATCACAGCCCAGGCTCTCCGAATCTGCCACCGCCCTAACGTCCACGCCCACCCGCACTGCAGATGGGTTCTTCTCCACGCCAGACTTTTCCATCACCTCGGGGTATGAAGTACCATCTATACTTGTAGGCAGGGCCAGAACCGCAGCCATCACAGATTCATGGAGGTGTTCGATGATTCTCAATTTCATTCGCCAAGTGCTTGGTCGGGCCATTCTTTGGATCAGCTATCTCACGCGGCCCAAGCCCATGGTACGCAGTGAAGAGGATCGAGCTAGAGTGGAAAAAGAAGCCGAATCCCTGGTGCTGTATCAATTTCCGCTCTGTCCGTTCTGCATCAAGGTGCGCAGCGCGATCCATGGATTGAATGTCTCGATCGCTACGCGCGACGCCCGCACGGATCCGTATCGCAGTGAACTCGAAGTGGGAGGGGGCCGGGTGATGACGCCATGTTTACGCATCGAAGGGGAGGGCGGTGAGGTGCAATGGATGTACGAATCGAAAGATATCATTGAGTACCTAAGCGGCCGCTTCGCGTGACGGATGTGAGTCGAAACTAGCTCAATCCTTGAGCGTCTCCGAATAGATCCCGACATCGGCGAGCTGCCGCCCGAGCTGTGCGTTAGGCGTGTTTGCCGGCCGCGAATCCTGAAGACCAGGCCCATTGGAAATTATATCCGCCGAGCCAGCCGGTGACGTCGACTACCTCTCCGATGAAATACAACCCCGGGACGCTTTGGCACTCGAAGGTCTTTTGCGATAGCTCCGCGGTGTCGACTCCACCAACGGTGACTTCTGCCGTTCGGTAGCCCTCGGTGCCACTGGGAAGAACCTTCCATTGGTGGATTTGCTCGGCACACTCGCGTAGCAGTGCGTCGGGAAGTTCGGCGAGTTTGCTGTCGCGGCCCAAATCCTGAATTCGCCATTTTGCCAGTCGATTGGGCAACACTCCGGCGAGCGCGGTCGAGAGCTGTTGGCGAGGGTTCGAACGCTTACGTTGTTGGAGGTACTCGAAGACGCTTTCCTCGGGTGCGAGATCGATCACCACGGGTTGGCCCGCCTCCCAGTAGGATGAAATCTGCAAGATCGAAGGCCCGCTGAGTCCACGATGCGAAAAGAGCAGGGCCTCTGGAAATTGGATGTCTTTGTAGGAGACAACGGCATCTAGCGATATTCCCGAAAGGTGCTCGAGTTCTACTCGGCGTTGATCGTCGAAGGTGAGGGGAACCAGGCCGGGATGGGGATCGATGATCTTCAGGCCGAATTGACGAGCGATGTCATAGCCGAAACCGGTTGCGCCCATCTTGGGGATTGACTTGCCACCCGTGGCGATCACCAGGGAGTCGCAGCGAGCTGCAAGGCGGTCTCCCGTGGCCACGAAATCGGTCGAACCTCTGGCGATGCGATTCACCGAACTCCCCAATCGGAGCGCAACGCCTTCATCGCGCGCTTCCGAGACCAACATTTCAATGATCTGCTGCGCGGATCCATCGCAGAAGAGTTGGCCGAGGTTTCTCTCGTGATAAGCAATGCCATGGCGCTCGACCCACGCGATGAAATCGTGCTGGGTGTAGCTGCTGAGAGCCGAGATGCAGAAGTGCGGATTATTCGACAAGAAGTTGGCTGGCGTGCAGCCCCGATTGGTGAAGTTGCAGCGGCCGCCTCCTGAGATTCGAATCTTCGGAGCCGGCTTGTTCGAATGATCGAGGAGCAGCACCGAACGACCTCTTTGCCCGGCCGTAATCGCGCACATGAAGCCGGCAGCACCCGCTCCGATGATGATGACGTCGTAGGATTCCACTTTCGAACGTTCGCACAGAATCCGCCGTGGTCCGAGGAGCGGATCTGAGATAAATTGACCTACTGGAGATCCAGAAAGCGCAGACTCTTTCCCGAAACCCCGATTCGATCGCAAGCAGGAACGCGCGACCCAGGGCGCGACTGCGATCGGGAGCCCATTCCAATGAACACTGCACTCGCGCCCGTCTTCGCCGGCTGATTCGTTTTGAAGAATTTGCTCTTTAGAGCGCCGGGAACCGGCGGCTCGCTCGACACGATGGTCGAGAGGGCTTGGCCGCGCTCGAGTCGCGAACAACGTCGAAACGCAATTCTCGATGGTGAATTTCGGGTCTCCGGAGAGGTCGTGCGTGACCTCCGTTTCCGCGTCCTGCCGGGATTGAAGGTCGAGGGTCAGGTGCGCGAGGGAGTCAATCCTCCGATTCGATTCGGCGTGGAGATTTTGCAGAAGGGCGATGACTTCAGTGTGGTCACCAAACCCGTTGGCTGGCCGAGTCACGCGGCGGTAACCGATGGACCCGATGCGCGAACCCTGGTCGCCGAAAAGCTCGGGGTCGCATTCGATGAGATCTGGCCGGTTCATCGCCTCGATGCGGATGTCGGCGGGGTGTGGTTGATCGCGCACTCGCGTGCGGCTGCAGCTCGACTCTACGAGTCCTTCGATGTGGGCGAGGTGTACAAAGAGTATCGCGCGATCGTCCCCGCACTTCCCTGGAGCGAGGGGGAGTTTCGAGCTGGGATCGACGGTAAATCCGCGCGCACTGGGTTTCGGGTGATTCGCAGCTTCGAAGACGTTTGTGAGGTCCTGCTGGAACCCGTCACCGGCCGCACCCATCAGCTGCGGGCGCACCTCGCCGGAGCGCGTGCTTCGATACTCGGAGACCCTTTGTTCGGTGGGATCATGGTTTCGGGCGGGCTTCGACTGTACAGCCGACGCATTGCGATCGAGTCTGAGGGAATCGATGCGATAGCAGACGAGCCGAAGGGCTTTGTTCCGAGCGAAGCTGTGTTTCCGAAGCGAGGGCGGACCGAGTCGATTCGAGTCTCGGACTCGACCCTTGACGCGCTCGGACGCGGCCATCCGTGGATCTTGACGGACACCGAGACGTCCGATGTCGGAGGGTTTCGCCCGGGGACACTGGCGCGAATTCGCGGATCGGACGGAAGTGACGCGGGAATCTGCCGAATCGAAGGGCCGGGGCGGATCGCGGCGCGGCGCTTTTCGGGCCACGGCGCGCAGGAAGTCGCCAGCGCCGCGCTCGCGGCTCTTCGTCGGCGTTCCAAATTGTTGGCGGGGATGACGGGCCCAAGGGCGACCACGGCGATTCGACTCGTTCACGGCGAAGCCGATGGCCTACCGGGCCTCACAGTCGATCTGCTGGGGGATGAGCTGCGCGTCGTGTGGATGTGGTCCGGGTGCGCGCTGTTCGAAAGCGCGGTCATCGACGCGCTCTGCAAGGCCTTGCCCTTTGATCCAGCCGTGGTGCGAGTCCGAAATTTCGCCGATGCACCCAAAGGGGAGTATGTCTGTGTTGATGTCGCGCGCGGAACGCCGAGGAGCCAGCCCTTCGAGGTTCTCGAACGCGGCCTGCGCTTCGAAGTCGATAACGGATTGTCGGACCCTCGCCGCTCGCGAGCCGGATTCGGCCTGTTCATCGATCAGCGTGCGAACCGAGAGCGTATCGCTGGCGTGATCGAGCGCCGCGGAGGCGGTCGCTGGCTGAATTTATTCTGCCACACCGGCGCGTACACAGTGGCCGCACTTGCAGCTGGAGCGGACGAAGTCATCAGCGTAGACCTGTCGAATAGCTATCTACAAACACTCCAACGCAATCTTGCGAGCAATTCACTGGGTGCGGGGCATCGCGCCGTCAAGATGGACGCGCTGCGTTTTGTTGAGAAGCTGTCGAACCGGGACCGATTTGATGGGATTATTTTCGATCCTCCCACGGCGGCGTCCGTCGGGCGTCGTTTCTGGTCTGCGCGCAAAGAGCAGGCGGCCCTGGTGGCGGCCTGTCTGGAGCACCTCACACCGGGTGGTTGCCTGCTGGTCTGTCGCAACGATCACTCGGCCAAAGGCCGCCTCACCGATGTCGTGACCCGGGCTGCTGAAGGCGCCTCGGTCCTCCTTCACGAATTGCGCCAGGCGCCGCCGTCCGAAGACTTCCCAAGACTCGAGGGCTTTGCGGAGGGGGATGCCTTCGAAGCCGTGATCGCGATACGGGATCGAGAAACCCGCCCCGCAGCCAAGAAATCGAGGGTAGGTGATCGAAGCGGCCAACACGCGAGCCTGCGTCGGCCCAAAAAGACCGAAGAGGAGCGTGAGATCAAGAAGGCGCGAAAGAAATTTCGCGCAAAAGAGAAGGCTCGGCGGGAAAAGCCTGTCGAAGCGTCGCCTGAAAAGCAAAAACATGGCCGCAACAAGCCGCGACCGCGGCGGCGCGGTCGTTGATGAACGCCGAGCGTGTCAGAATCCAGACCTTGCACTGGATCGAAACCATCGTGATTGGTCTCGATCTGTGTCCGTTCGCACGTCGATCGATCGATGCCGCGCGTTTACGCGTCGAAGTCAGTGATGCCAGTACGGAAGACGAACTCGCCAAGCTCTTCGTGGCGGAGATTCGCCATCTCGAGTCGAGCGCAGGCGCCAACCTCGACTCCACGCTGATCGTTCACCCATTGGTGTTCCAAGACTTCATCGAGTTCAACGACTTTCTCGGAGTCGCCGAAGCCCTCCTCGAGGCGGAAGGATTTCAGGAGAAATTCCAGATCGCCAGTTTTCACCCGGACTATCGCTTTGAAGGGGCCGATCCCGATGCGATCGGAAACTTCACAAATCGATCCCCCCATCCGATGCTTCACCTGCTTCGCGAGTCCAGCGTTTCCCGCGCCGTTGACGCCCATCTCGATCCCGAGTCCATTCCCACCGTCAACATCACCCGCCTCGAAGCCTTGGGCATGCCCGCGCTTCGCCGCCTACTCGATTCTTGAGCACGAAGATCGTCTAGCGAAGAACCATCGAGGGGAATCGATCGCTGGCGCTAGCACAGGGAAAGCCTATGTTGATTGGTGTGTTCTTCGGGCGTTCAACGTAGTGCATGTCCATGAATGGCTTCATCGTCCTCTTTGAAGAGAAGGAAGGCACCAGCCCACTGGTGCGTCTGCTCGACAATTTCGAGCGGATCTCGGTCGTTCACCACGATAACGGTGGGGGCTGGGAACCCTTCGATCAGCACAACTGCGGTCCGATGACCGAGGCCGACTTGAGCACCTGCTTCGACGTCCTGTATTCCGGTGGCCCGATCGACATGGAGCGCCTGAACCAGGTTTATACCCGCACCGCGCCCCGCGGGCTCGCGAGCATCGGACCCGATACCGCGGTCGGATTCAAGATGCGGCTTCGCTCACCGAAGCGGAGTTGGCGCGAGGCCAGAGCCCGTGGACTCTTGAGCAGGCTGAGCCGCAATGTCTTCGGCCCGGGCAAGGATCGAGCCTTCGAGGCGCAGCTGATCGAGGATCTAAAACGAAACAACGTGGTCGTCTTCATCGCGGTGCGCCAGGATGTGTTTCGATGGGGGTTGTCGAAGTACCACGGTGACGGCACGGGTAAGCAGGGACATATCCAGTTCAAGCTCGCCCAGGGTGAGATCACTCGAAATGAGATCCCCACGATCAACATCAATTGCGACCGCCTGGGCCGGACGGTAGACCTGTGCGAGCAGTTGCACGCCAAGAAGCGTCAACTCATGGAAGATTTGAAACGCGCCGGCGTCCGGACCCACGCATTGCTCTACGAGGACTTCCTGCACGACAAGCCAGCTTACTTCTGCCGGATGTTCGATCTGCTGGAACTGGATGTCTCCGACACGGAGATCCAACAGGCGCTCGAGCAGGGCACCTTCTTCGAGAAAGTGCATTCCGACAAGATCTCGGACTTCGTGGAAAACCACGAGGAAGTTCTCGAGAAGTTCGGTAAGCGCTTCGTGTCGTGGGCCTAGGGTCTCGGGGCCGGGCGTAGCTCGCAACACCCCTGGATGGGCCGGGTCACCCGTGGCGCTTTGATTGCTGGCTGTGAGCCCAAATCGCTTCTGCGAGGATCGGGGCGGACGATTTCGCCCCGTTATCGCTCCCCATATGAGATGATGTCGAGGTCGGGCTTCAAGAAAATGC
>Ga0209987_10001383_pt1 | contig 13285 bp, 10 predicted proteins | sample N074metaG_FD_182134 | JGI IMG/M metagenome (GOLD analysis project Ga0209987, IMG submission 182134) | Deep subsurface microbial communities from Kermadec Trench to uncover new lineages of life (NeLLi) - N074 metaG (SPAdes) (version 2) | ecosystem: Environmental > Aquatic > Marine > Ocean trench... | reverse complement strand
CGCCGATGATGGACAAAGCGCGCGCCTCGATATCGACGATGGTGAGTCGCTCGAATTGACGATCAACGAGTACTCGGACTGGGTCGAGCTCACCTTCAAGGCTGGGCTCGGTGTCAAGGTCAGCGGAATCGCGAAGTTCTATCTGATTTCAACCGACCCCCACGTCAACCTCTACATGACGCCGATCCACATCGATCCCGAAAATCCCGCGATGCCGATCTCCCATCCCGAGGTCTACGCGATCTACCTCGCGAAGAAGCAGGGCAAGTACGCGACGCTCGGCCTCGCGGAAGACACCTGGTCGCTCAACAACCGCGTGATCGACGAAAAGATCTTCTTCGAGCAGGCAATCTCGATCTGCGAAGAACGCGAGACGATGTTCCTCGACGCCGTCAAGCAGCTGAAGAGCGGTTTCATCACGACGGTCTTCGACACCACCGATCGCGTGCAGCACATGTTCTACCGCTATCTCGACCCAACCCACCCCGCCAACGCCGGCAAAGACACCGAAGAGTGGAAAGACGCCATCGCGCAGGTCTACGAGCGAGCCGACGCGCTGCTCGGCAAGGTCTGGCACCTCGTCGAGGACCCCAAGACCGTCTTCATGGCAATCAGCGACCACGGCTTCACCAACTTCCGCCGCGGCGTAAACATCAACAGTTGGCTGCGCGACAACGGTTATCTCTTTTTGGAAGACGAAAACGCAACCACCAGCGGCGAGTGGTTCGAAGGCATCGACTGGACGCGCACGAAGGCTTTCGCGCTGGGCCTGACGGGGATCTTCATCAACCGCGCGGGGCGCGAGAAGAGCGGCATCGTCGCCGAAGGAGCCGAGTACCGCGAACTCGTGAAGGAGCTCGCGGCGAAACTCGAGAAGATGGTCGATCCCGCGACCGGTAAGGGCTGCGTGCGCAAGGTCGTGATGTCCCAGCAGCACTTCGATGGACCCTACCGCTTCGACGCTCCCGATCTCCTGGTGGGATGGGAAGGCGGCTACCGCAACAGCTGGGAGTGCGCGGTCGGGCAGGTAACCGAGGAGACCATCACCGATAACACCCGCAGCTGGTCGGGCGACCACTGCGTCGATCCCGACATCGTGCCGGGAATCTTCTTCTGCGATCGCGCGATCAACACCGAGACACCGCGCCTCATCGATATCCCCGCGACGGTCATGAAACTCTTTGGCCAGAAGATTCCGAACTACATGCAGGGGAAGATGATCCTCCCCGAGAAACCTGAAGACGGCAGTGCGAAGGGAATGCTCGACCCGACCACCTTGAAGCAGAGCGGTGCGGCCCCGGGAGCCCTGATCTTTCCACCCGAAGAGCGCGAGGCGAGCGGACAATCGTGACGACGGATCTCGCCGCGCCTTTCCGAAAGACCTCTGCGGCATTGTGGAAGACGGCTGCCGTGGTGTGTGCAGCGCTGCTCAGTGGCGCCCTCGCACACGCGCAACCGATGGCAAAGCCCGGCATCTTCATCATGGGTGTCGACGGAATGGACCCCGTGATCCTCTCGCGCCTGATCGACGAGGGCAAGATGCCCAACTTTGCGAAACTCGCGCGCGAGGGCAGCTACCAAGAACTCGGAACCTCGAACCCACCGCAGAGCCCGGTGGCCTGGTCGAACTTCGTAACCGGCATGAATCCGGGCGGCCACGGCATCTTCGATTTCCTCCACCGAGACCCCTCGAACTACCACCCAGTTTCGTCTGCGACGCCACCGCCCGATGAAGAAACCTCCGCGCTCCACCTGTTCGGATACGTGCTCCCAATTGGCGGATCCGACGTGGGCAACAACCGCGGCGGCACACCCTGGTGGGATGTGTTGATCGAAAACGAGATCGATACCGAGGTCTTCCGGATTCCGGGGAATTTCCCGACACCCGCATCCGAGGCGAAGGTGCTCGACGGCATGGGCACCGTCGACCTGCGCGGCGGCTTTGGAACCTACACGCTCTTCACAAATCAGCTGGTCAAGAAGAAGAAACCCAAGGGTGACATCCAGTACGTATCCGTCCAGGACCTCGATCTCGACGGAATTCCCGATACCGCTTCGTCGGTCCTCAAAGGGCCACCCAATCAGTTCCACCTCGAACCCGGCCAGGTTCCCTCGAGCAGCGACTACCTGACCGCGCGCGTCACGATTCACATCGACCCCGAAAACGACACCGCGGTCGTCGAGGTCGGCAGCGGTCGAACGCTGGTCGAGCAAGGGAAGTGGTCCGACTGGGTTGAGGTCAGCTTCGATCTGTTGCCGATGGGAATGATGCCCGTTACGGGATCGGTCCGTTTCTACGCCCAGGAACTCCGCCCGAACCTCACCCTCTATGCGTCGCCGGTCAACATTTCGCCGGCCTCTCCGTTCATGCCAATCACGAGCCCAGACTCGTTCGTCGAGGAGATCTTCGACGGCGTCGGATTCTTCTACACCCAGGGCATGCCCGAAGAACAAGAAGCACTCAAGGACGGCGTCTTCAGCGATGACGAGTACATCGAGCAGGTTGCGCTGATCCAGGAAGACACGGATCGGATGATCGAATTCGCGCTCGACCGCTTCGAACCGGGAGATACGACTTTCGTCTACCTCTCGGACATCGATCTCCAATGCCACATGCTATGGCGGCACAAAGATCCCAAACACTTCGACGCGCCGAACCACCCGGCATTCGATCCCGCGACCGCTCCCGCACATGCACACGACATCGAGAATTTCTACCAGGACGTCGACAAGGCGCTCGGAAAGATCCGCAAGCGCCTACCCGCCGACACCCTGCTCATCGTGATGAGCGACCATGGTTTTCAACCCTATACGCGAAAGCTTCACCTGAATGCCTGGCTCAGAGATGCCGGCTACCTGGTACTGAAAGACGGGAAGAAGGCCGGACACATTCTCACGGGCGACGTCGACTGGTCGAAGACGCGCGCCTATGGGGTGGGGTTCAACGGTCTATATCTGAACGTCGCGGGTCGCGAAGCAGAGGGCATCGTGCCCACCGCCGACATCGACGCGCTACTCACAGAAATCTCCGACAAGCTCGAAGCGCTGAAAGACCCCAAGGGTGGCAAGACGGTCGTGCTCGAGATGTTCCGGAGCACGGAGATCTACTCGGGGCCACGTACCAGCGAGGCTCCCGATCTCGTGGTCGGATACAACGAGGGCTATGGCTGTTCGGACGAGTCGACACTGGGCGGAATTACCGAGGCCGTCATCGAAGACAACACCTCGCGCTGGTCGGGCAACCACTTGATGTCACCCGACGTGGTCCCGGGAGTCCTACTCGTCAACCGAAAACTACGCGGTGAAGGTCACGACCTCACGGACGTGACGGCCACCGTGCTCTCTCACTATGGCATCAAACCGCTCCCCGGCATGACGGGTGAACCGGTTTTGTAGGAAGGCGATACTTTTTTCTGGAACCGAGGAGGCCAGCGATGCTGGGAAGCAAAACCGTCAAGGTAAAGATCGATCGGGATCTATTCGATCGACTGCGCAAAGTCGCCGACGTCGCAGGCTATGCGACGGCAGAGGAGTTCGTCGAGCACGTCCTCGAGAAAGAGATGCTCCACTTCGAAGATGCGGGCTCCGACGACGACATTCGAGACAAGCTGAAAGGCCTCGGTTACATCTCGTAAGCGAGTGAACGGATGCGCATGCGTGACGAATCAGAAAGCGGGCGTTTCGAACGGATGACGAGCAAAAAAGCGACCTGATGCAGACGTACAACAACATCGCGAACGCGATCTTCGATTTCTTGCTGGCCCCGTTCGGGCACGAGATCGCGCTCTTCGATCTCATCCTCTGGCCCGTGCTCATGGGTATCGGAGCGCTGCAGGTCTACAAGTACACCTCGAATCAGAAAGCGATCGCTAGCGTGAAGCGGCAGATCAGCATGCATCTGTTGGAGATCCGGCTCTTTCGAGACGACATCGCACAGGTCCTGGTATCGACGATCAAGATCGTCGCAAAGAACGTGATCTACATCGCACACAACCTCACGCCAATGGCCGTGATGATGATCCCGATGGTTGCGTTGATGGTCCAATTGGTCGCCCACTACGCGTACGTGCCCACTCAACCCGGCTCCGTCGAACTTCTCCATCTGAAGCTGGACCCCAACGCAGGGGTTTCGTCGCGCGATGTATTCCTCGAAGTACCGCAAGGCACGAGCCTCGACGCACCGGTCGTGCGCACCGCGGATGGTCAGGTCTTTTGGCGCGTCAAGGCCGATCTGCCGGGCGATCACGTGTTCAAGATTCACGTCGGTGATGAGATCTACGAGAAGGGCTGGGCGGTCGGTGGCGACGCGCGCAAGATCCCCATCAAGCGCCTGCGCGGCTGGGAGGCTCTGCTCTATCCGGGCGAAGACGCGATTCCAAGCGGTTCCCCGGTGCTCTCGCTGGAACTCGACATGAACACGCGCCCGCTCGATTTCGTGTGGGATGGAGAGACCGGGATCTTGATGTGGGCGATGGTGCTGTCGCTCATCGCGGGCGTCGCACTCAAGGATTTCTTCGGCGTAACCCTATAGAGAAGCGGTAGGTCAGCGATGTTCGAATCACTCAAACGCGCATTCCGAAAGAAGCAGGGCGATCCCATCGTCGTCGTCAGCGGACTGCCCCGCTCGGGAACGTCGATGTTGATGAATATGCTCGACGCGGGCGGCATGGAAATCATGACCGATAGCGAGCGCGTCGCCGATATCGACAACCCCAAGGGCTACTTCGAATACGAGCGCGTCAAGGATCTCGAAAAGGAAACGGACAAAAGCTACGTCCGTGAGGGGCGTGGCAAGGTCCTCAAGGTGATCTGCTTCTTGATCAAAGACCTTCCTGACGACAACGACTACCGGGTCATCTTCATGCGGCGCGACCTCGAAGAGGTGCTCGCCAGCCAAAACAAAATGATCCAGCGTCTCGGCACAGAAGACTCGACGGCCGCGGAAGAGGCGATGAAAGAGGCGTACCGAAACGACATCGTGCGCACGCGCTTGCTGTGCAAGAACCGCCCGAACTTCGAGTTGATCGAAGTTCACTACAAAAACACGGTCGAAGAACCCAACGCGACCGCACACCGTGTCAACGCCTTCGTGGGCGGACACCTCGATGAGGCCGCCATGCGTGCTGCCGTCGATGGCAGTCTTTACCGAAATCGCAGCAAGGGTTGAAGGATCCGGCGATTTCCGGCCGTGGTTGACGCGACGTTCACCCCCCTCTACGCTTTTTGGATCGGGTTCGAAAAATACCGGGCGATTTCCGGCGCTTGCAAGCCTCTTGGACCTCCTTAGGGATCCGCACCCGACCTGCTAAGCGCCACTGCACGAGAATCCAATATGAGCGATGAATCCCGCCGTGACGACAACGCGTCCGGTGAACGAAGGCGGCGTGCTGGCGGTTCCACGCGAGCCGTGCACAGTGGTGAGCGCGACCACCAGAGCACCAACGCGGTAACCACCCCAATCTATCAAACCTCGACCTTCTGGTTCGAGAATTCTGCGGAACTGCGCGCACTGCAGGAGGGTCGAGGGAATCGCGACGAATACGGCCGCTACAGCAACCCCACCTGGCGCGCGGTCGAGCGAAAGCTCTGCGAGCTAGAGGGCGCCGAAGAGGCCGTGCTCTTCGCGAGCGGAATGTGCGCCGCCACGACACTCTTCTTCGCGCTCCTGCCGAAGGGTAGTCACCTGGTAATCACGAGCGACTGTTATCGGCGCACGCGTCAGTTCATCGACCAATATCTCGTCAAACTCGACGTTGAGACGACCGAGATCGAACCCGCTGAAAACAACCAACTCGAAAACGCGCTGCGCGACAACACCTCACTCTTCTTCACGGAATCGCCGACGAACCCCTTCCTCCGCGTGACCGACGTCGAAGAAGCGACCAAAATCGCCCATGCGCGTGGCGTCAAAGTCGTAATCGATTCGACATTTTCGACCCCGCTCTGTCACCGACCGCTGGAGCGCGGGGCCGACTACGTGATTCACAGCGCGACCAAGTATCTCGGCGGCCACAACGATCTCTTGGCCGGCGTAGTGCTCGGATCGGCCGACGCCATCAAGCCGATTCGCGAAGCGGTGGGCATGTTGGGCGGCATCATCGACCCGCATTCCGCCTATCTGCTACTGCGAGGACTCAAGACCCTCGCGCTGCGGATGGAGAAGCACAACCAAAATGGCCTGCAGGTGGCGCGCTGGTTGGAGAACCACGCCGCAGTAAAGAGCGTCTGCTACCCGGGCCTCGAGAGTCATCCCGATTTCGCGATCGCGAGCCGCGTGATGCAAGGCTGCGGCGGCGTGGTGACCTTCGATGTCGAAGCGGACTTCGATGGAACCTGCCGCTTCGTCGATGCGTGCCGGATCCCCTACATCGCAGCGAGCCTGGGCGGCGTTGAAAGCCTGATCGAAATGCCCGCGCTGATTTCGTATTGGGACCTGAAGCCCGAGCAACGCGCCGAGTTGGGTATCCCGGATTCACTGGTGCGGCTGTCCTGCGGAATCGAGGACGCCGATGATTTGATCGCGGATCTCGAGCAGGCACTGGAATCGATCTGATCCGAGTGCAGCTAGAGCATCCGATCGCACGATGGCCGCGAGCGTTCCATCGCGAGCAGTCGGGCCTTGAGTTCCTGGCCACCGCCATAACCGCCAAGACTTCCGTCGGCTGCAATGACCCGATGACACGGCACGACGAGGGATACGGGGTTGGCGTTGTTCGCAGATCCCACAGCGCGCTGGGCTGTCGGCCGACCAATTGCGCGCGCCACGTCTGCGTAGGAACGGCTCTCGCCGTAGGGGATCTTGAGCAATACGTCCCACACGGCGCGCTGGAACGGTGTTCCGCGCAAATCGAGCGGAATGTCGAAGTGAGTTCGCTCACTCGCGAGATACTCGAAGACCTGCTCGATCGCGGCCTTGTTCGGCCCGACGTCGTCCACACACTTGCGCTCGGGTATCTGAGTCTCCAGGAAATCTCGCATGCCGCGACCGCTCGAATGCGGCAACTCAAGGTAGGCGAGTCCGATTTCGGTCGTCGCTACGCGGAATCGTCCGATCGGTGAGTTCGATCGAGCAATGTGCACAGTCTCCATCGCTCCGTCACAATAACACCTCGGCTGCTGATCGGTGCTGCGATTGGCTCGAATGCGCGGCAAAATTCGAAGATTCCAGAAACGAACTCACCGAGAGGACCGGATCATGTCACATCTACTCGTCACCGGCGGCGCCGGCTACATCGGCTCCCACGCTTTGCGAAATCTGCAGCGTGCAGGGCACACAGCCGTGGTCATCGACGATCTGCGCGCCGGACACGAAGCCTTGGTTGGCGATACACCGTTGGTTCGCTGTGATGTAGCCGACCGCGATGCCGTATCCCGGGCATTCGAAGAATACGGCCCCTTTGACGGCATTCTCCATTTTGCCGCGTCACTCTTCGTGGCCGAATCCGTCTCCAAGCCCCTCGACTATTACGCGAACAACGTCGGCGGCTCACTCGCGCTGATCGACGTGGCGCTCTCCCATGGCACCAAGGCCTTCGTGCTGTCCTCGACCTGCGCGACCTACGGGATACCGGAGCGCGTTCCGATCTCGGAAGACACCCCACAGGCACCCATCAACCCCTACGGGGCCTCGAAGGCGATGGTCGAGCGAATTCTCGCGGATGCGGAGATAGCCCACGGCCTGCGCTGGGCGGCGCTGCGTTACTTCAACGCGGGCGGCGCAGACCCCGACGGCGGCATCGGCGAATGTCACGAACCGGAAATCCACTTGATCCCCGCGGCGTTGGAAGCCGCCTGCGGGGTTCGCGAGAAACTCGAACTCTTCGGTACCGATTACCCCACGCCGGACGGCACCTGCATCCGCGATTACATTCACGTCACAGACCTCGCAGAGGCGCACGTCTTGGCGATCGAAGCACTGCTCGAAGGTCGATCCATCGGCACCCGGAATCTCGGCACAGGCAAGGGACACTCCAACCGCGAAGTCATGGCGGCAGCCGCTCGCGCAGTCGGTCAGCCCGTCCCCGTTCAGGAAACAGATCGGCGCCCAGGCGACCCGCCGGAACTCGTCGCAGACGCTTCAGCGTTCCGCCGCGAATTCGGCTGGGAGCCCCGCTACTCAGACCTCGACACGATCGTTTCCACCGCCTGGAGCTGGCTACAGAGCTGGAAACTCAACAAAGCGAAATAACCCCACGGTCCGTCTCACCACAAGCCACCCAGTCAGCCCGCCCGGCAGGCGAGCCCGCAGCTCTCGCCCGTGCCTCCTTCTCAGCTTTTCAGGTCCAGCCGCTTCATCATTTTCTGGAGCGACTGACGTGGGATTCCGAGCTTTTCAGAGGCGCCGGTCTTGCTGCCGGTCTCGGCGATCGCTTCGAGGATCATCCGCTTCTTGAGCGCGTCGACGGCTTCACTCAGGCTCAGGCCGTCGGCCGAAAAATCACCCCCGAAGGTCGCGGCGACGGGGGCGCTTCGAATGTGTTCCGAGAGCATCTCGACCGCAATCTGATCCGCACCATCCGACCTCGCGACAGCGCGCTCGATCTCGTTTTCGAGTTCCCGAATATTGTCTGGCCAGGGGTAACGCACCAGAAAATCCATCGCGGCGTTCGCGAAACCCTTGACCTCGTAACGGCCTTCTCGGCACGCGGTTTCGAGAAAATGGCAGGCGAGGGCCGGCACGTCCGCGCTCCGCTCTCGAAGGGGTGGAAGTCGGATTTCGACCACGCGGAGTCGGTAGTAGAGATCCTCGCGGAAGCGGCCCTCGCCAACTTCCGCGAGCAGATCGCGAGTCGTCGATGCAATGACCCGGACGTCGACCGCACGGGTGTCCGAGGATCCGAGCGGCCGGATTTCAGCGTCCTGTAGCACCCGAAGCAGCCTGACCTGCATGCCCGGGTGCGTTTCCCCGACCTCTTCCAGGAACGCCGTCCCACCAGCGGCGACCTCGAACAACCCCTCCTTGTCGGCCTTGGCGCCGGTGAACGCGCCGCTCTTGTGCCCGAAGAGTTCGCTTTCGAGCAGCGTGTCTGGGAGCGCAGCGCAATTCTGCGCCATGAAGCGCTTGCCGCTGCGCGTGCCCGCGTAGTGGATCACCCTCGCTACGACGCCCTTACCGGTTCCTGGCTCGCCGCTGATCAGTACGCTCGAGTCCGTCTTCGCGACCTTTTCGATCAGGTCGAAGACGCGCTCCATCGCGGGGCCCGTACCGATGATTCGATCGATCCGGTATTCGTGCTCGATTTCCCGGCGAAGATCCTCGTTCTCGGCGCGAAGCCGCTGGTTCGTTTCGCCAAGTTCGACCGCGAGTTCAATGTTCTGGGAGGCCAGTTCGTAAGACTCGAGCGCCCGCTTCACCGCCAACTGCAGCGCGTTGGGAATCCATGGCTTCGCGAACCAGCAATAAATCAACGCTTCATTGACGGACGAGTTCAGCGATTCGAGTTCGGCACCGCCGCTCAGAAGCATCCGGACCGCGAGCGGACGGATCTCTCGAGCGCGCTCTAGAAATTCGACTCCCACCATGGAGGGCAAGAATTCGTGGACGAGGATCAGTGCGATCTTCGCGCTCTCGAGAATTTCGAGTCCATCGGAAGCGCTCGCCGTGGTGAGAATTCGATAGTCCGGTCCAAGCGCAAGCTCGAGTGACTCCAAGCTCGCAGCATCATCGACGACGATGAGAATCTCGTAGGGTTCGCCGCCGGAATGTCGACGAGTGTCTTCGATCGATTCGTCCGCTCTCTTCGGATTCGAATTCACGGGCGACCTTCCGATTCGCCGTCTCGTTCCCGAAACAGCAGAAGATCCGCGATCGGAGATCGACTGCGACGCATGTCATCGCCAGCGCGCAAGAGATTCACGATCAAAACGTAACCACTGAGGGGGCGGGGCGGCAAAGGGACCGCCGGGCCGACGAGAAAGCCGTCGGCCCGGCGATTGCCTTCTAGCGTCGCGCGCGGCGACGAGTGGTCTTCTTGCTTGCTGTTTTCCGGCTAGCCGGAGCCTTGCGGGCGGTCTTCTTGCGAGCCGTCTTCTTGGCTGCTTTCCGCCGTGCAGGCTTCTTGCGCGTGGTTTTCTTACGAGCCGTCTTCTTCCGCGTCGCTTTCTTGCGAGTTGCTTTCTTACGCGTCGTCTTCTTACGAGCTGTCTTCTTACGAGCCGTCTTCTTGCGCCCGGAAGATCTCTTCATCTTCACCTTCGCGACATTTCCGTTCTTGTCGATGAAGTAAAGGAACCCTTCCTCTCGCTCGATCCCACACTTGGCGACTTTCTCGCGACCCTTCGGCCCTTTGCCGCCGCCGCGTGCCATTCGCGCGCGACTCACGTCACCACGTTTGTCAAGAAAGTAAAGCCAGCCTTTCTCTCGACGGATTCCCGTCTTTTCTACGACTGTGGCCATCGGCCATCTCCTTCATTGAGAATTGCTTTTCGTCCCACGCTGGAGGGCAAGACGCGTGAGCGTCGACGTTACTCGGAGGAAGTGCAATTCACGCGAGCCCGGGGGGAGGCAGGCTTGCACCGACAGAATCATGGGGCGCGCAATTGGCGGTGTCAATAGTTTTGGGCAGCTTTCTGACGGTGGGAAGTGGGGCCTCCGACGGGCGAAGTGCTTCGAATTCGCGAGGCCTTTCAGCGGGCGCGAATTCGGGCCTCGGCAGCGTCGAGAATCTCTATCTCCAGGCTCCGATTCTCGAGAGAATTGATCTCCTGAACTCCCGTCGGGCTCGTAACATTGACCTCTGTCAGAAAACCGCCAATCACGTCGATCCCGACGAAGAACAGGCCGTCTCGCCGAAGCGAGGGTGCAATGGCCTCGACGATCTTGCGATCGCTCTCGTCCAACTCCGCTCGATGGGGGCGACCACCGACGTGCAGATTCGAGCGAACCTCCGTCTCGCCAGGCACTCGGAGCACGGCGCCGATCGGCTCTCCGTCGAGGAGTAGAATCCGTTTGTCACCCTCTCGAACGGCCGGCAAATACCGCTGCGCCATGATCCGACGGGACTCGAAGCGAGTCGATTGCTCGAGGATCGAGCTGAGATTCCGGTCCTCCCGCCGCAGGTGGAAAATCCCCTCGCCGCCCTTTCCGTCGAGCGGTTTGACGATCATTTCTCCGCCGAGTTCGTCCATAAAACCCAACAACTCCGGGATTTTCCGGCTCACGAGCGTTTCCGCCATGAGCTCCGGGAACCGCAGTGTGTAGAGCTTTTCGTTGGCGGCCAGAATGCCCTCTGGCCGATTTAAGACGACAGCGCGCCGGCACAAAGAGAGGATCTGGGTGGCGGTCACATACTCGGCGTCTACGGGTGGATCGACGCGTTGGAACACCAGGTCGACTTCTTCGTCCACCAACAACCTGCGGGCCTCGCCCAGCTCGAAGTAGCGCGTACGCTCCGGGTGCAGCTCCACCGGCCGTGCAACCACCGAGACGCCGCGATTGGAGGCGCCCAGGTCGGAGGGGGCGACGTACAGGACTTCGTGGTTGCGCCGCTGCGATTCCAGCATCAGCGCGAAGGTGGTATCCGCGCGGACGTCGATCGCGTCGAGTGGATCCATCACAAAGGCGAGGGTGCGGCGAGCGGAAGACATTTCAGCGATCTCTCCTGCGAGCCGAAGCGGTAGCGCGGGGCGCGCGCACTCGGCTACGGTCGGGTAACCCCTGGAGTTTCTATGGCTTTTTTGCGGTCTCGAGCGTTCATATGGCTCCTGGCCACGGCGGGAATGCTCGTCGTGGCGTGCATCGGGGGCGCAATCGCATTCTATCTCGCATTTGTTCGAGACCTTCCAGACCTGCACACGATAGAAGATTACCGACCGCCGATCACCAGCCGCGTCCTCGATCGCAATGGCAAGGAGATCGGCACCTTCTTCAAGGAGCGACGCTCGCTAGCGGCGATAGACGACCTGCCCCAACACCTCGTGCAGGCGTTCGTGGCGGGCGAGGACAGTTCGTTCTTCGAGCACGCGGGGATCGACTACAGCTCGATCATGAGGGCTGCGTGGGTGAACCTTCGCGCCGGAGGTGAGATCAAACAGGGCGCGAGCACCATCACTCAACAGATGGTCAAAGGCCTGCTGCTCAGCCCAGAGCGAAAGTACAAACGCAAAATCCGAGAGATGATCCTCGCGCACCGGATCGAAAAGCGCTTTTCAAAGCAGGAGATCCTCTACCTCTACCTGAATCAGATCTACTTCGGGCACGGCGCCTACGGGATTCGCGAAGCTGCACGCGCCTACTTCGACAAGGACACCCTCGAACTGAGCGTGTCGGAAAGCGCGCTCCTCGCGGGTCTCCCCAAGGCGCCCTCGCGCTATTCGCCCTTTGGGAATCCAGAGGCCGCAGAGGAGCGTCGACGCTACGTGCTGTCTCGGATGCACGCCGAGCGTTACCTCACCGCCGCGGAATACGCGGCTGCAATGGCAGCATTGCCCGTGCTCGCCGAGCGCACAGCGAACCAGGACGACCCTGCAGCGGCCTACTTCACCGAAGAAGTGCGCCGCGCACTCTTTAATCGATTCGGGGGGAAGCTGGTTCTGGAGGGTGGGCTGACGATCGAAACGACGCTCGATGAGAATCTGCAGCGCGCCGCTACGCGCGCAATGCAAACCGGGCTGGGCGACCTCGATCACCGGCAGGGGTATCGAGGCCCGATGCGCCGGGTCGCGCATTCCGAAATCCCTGAAGAAACCCATCGGCTGGCGGAAGCCAACAAGCTCGTACTCGAGAACGTGGACGATCCGCGGGAGATTTCGAATGCCTCGGCTGCGCCGGATTCGCCCGAGTCCGTGGAACCGACCGATCGAACAGCCTCGGAGCTTCCCGGCGAGGCACTTCGCGCGCAGGCCCAGAAAATCCTCGCCGAAGAAGGCGGAACCCTGCTGGGCGTGATCACGGCCGTCGACGCGAAGGCAAAGCTTGCTCGGGTCGCCTTCGCTCCCGATCTCGAAGGCATCGTGCGACTCGAAGACGTCAGCTGGGCGCGCGTGCCCAACCCGAATCGCTCACCCTACAAAGTGCGCTCGATTGGAACGGTCTTCACAGAGGGCGATGTCACTCGATTTTCAGCCGTGCGCTCGCTCGAAGACGACGGCGAATCGGCCACTGACGGACCCGCTGAGATTCGTGTCACTCTCGATCAGACTCCCGAAGTTCAGGGAGCGCTGCTTTCGATTGATCTCGAAACCAACGAAGTGCTCGCGCTGGTGGGGGGTCGCGATTTCAACCAGAGCCAGTTCAACCGCGTCACCCAGGCGCGCCGTCAACCGGGCTCCGCGTTCAAGCCACTGA
>Ga0209987_10001382_pt1 | contig 13286 bp, 8 predicted proteins | sample N074metaG_FD_182134 | JGI IMG/M metagenome (GOLD analysis project Ga0209987, IMG submission 182134) | Deep subsurface microbial communities from Kermadec Trench to uncover new lineages of life (NeLLi) - N074 metaG (SPAdes) (version 2) | ecosystem: Environmental > Aquatic > Marine > Ocean trench... | reverse complement strand
TCCCGACAACGTGGTGTTTGGACGCGACGAGGAGACCGTCACGCTCGAACTGATCTACAAGGCCCAACCCGCGCCGGAGGCACCGCCCGCGAAACGGCGCCAGTGAGGCCCGTTACGCGCCGGCCAGACCTTCGACGCCCGGGTCGCGCTCCCGGAGCAGGGCATCCACGTCACCAATGCCCGGACACGCGCCCGGAATACTCCCACTGCACCAGATAGATTCCGAAAAGACACAATCCAGGGGCTCTGCACAGCCAAACACAAACCACAAGTTTGAAGTCGATGGACAATACAAGATGAAAATGCGAGCCTGTGCGGCAACAAGAACATGAGCATCACGCCGGGTTCACCGGCGGGCGCGGGAACGAGGCAGGTGACGAGAGGGTGTTTCAGCAGTTAGCGAGATCCACGGCGCGAAACATGCGCGCGGGTGCGATGTTGGCGGTGATCGCGGCCAGCCTCGCCGGATGCGAAACCATCGACCGCAAATATGCCCGGCGGCACGTCACCATACCAACCCCGATCTCCGGACCGCAGGCGACCCCTGCCGACACCGATGCCGCCCTGAAGCCGGCCGGGGCGCAGCCCATCGCCACCGACCGCGCGAGCGACGCGCTGGTGGTGCCGGAATATTACTACGGCTCCGGCCGGGTCGTGGCCGAGCCGCTCGGCCGGCCCGGTGTCACCACCGACGATGCCGCCGACACGGTGAGCCTCAACTTCGTCGAGACCGGCATTCTCGAGGTGGTCGACGTTGTCCTCAGCAAGACGCTGGGGCTGAACTATGTCATCGATGCGCGGGTGCAGGGCACCGTCACCGCCCGGACCAGCAAGCCGATCCCGCGATCGGCCGTGCTGCCGGTGCTGGAGAACATCCTCGCCCTGAATGGTGCGGCAATGGTCGAGGCTCAGGGCGTCTACAACATCGTCCCGGTCGGGGCCGTCGCCAGCCTGCCGAAAGTCGTCGTCACGCCGAGCCGGCATCCGCAGCGCCAGGGCGTCGGCATCCACGTGATCCCGCTCGAGTTCGCCTCCGTCGCCTCGGTCCGGGATATCGTGGCGTCACTGGTCAGTCCGGGGCATCAGCTGGCGGTCGATCATGCCCGCAACATCCTGATCTACACCGGCCCGGCGCAGGAAGCCCGGGCGATCGCGGAGATGGTGGCGGTGCTCGATGTCGATGTCCTCGCGGGCATGTCGTTCGCCTTGTTTCCGGTTCAATCGAGCGATGCTCGGGATGTGGCGGGCGAACTCGAGGCGCTGTTCTCGGAAGACGCTGTCGGGGCGCTTGGCGGCGTCATCCGCTTCCTGCCGATCGAGCGGCTGAACGCGATACTGGCGATCGCGTCGCGCCCCGCCCACCTCAAGCACGCCGGCGAATGGGTTGCGCGGCTGGACCGTGCCGACGCCGGGGCGGGCCAGCGGGTGTTCGTCTATTATGCCAAGAACAGCCGGGCGAGCGATCTCACGGAGATCCTCAATGAGGTCTTCCAAGGGGCGCCGAGCGGGCGCGACGAGATAGTTTCCCGCGCCGCGGTCGCGCCGGGGCTGGAGCCGGTCGAGTTGATCGCACCGCCCCGGGTGCTGCCGGATGCGGATCAGAGTGCCGAGGTTGAGATGCCGCCAGCGGCGCTGGCCTTCGCGCCTGCTGAAACGCCAGGCCCCGGCATTCTTCGGATCTCGGGGGATAGCGGCATTCGCTTCGTCGCCGACGACCGCAACAACGCCGTCGTCATCATCGCGACGGCCGAGCAGTTCGGCATGATCGAGGCGACGCTCAGGAAGCTCGACATCCTGCCGTTGCAGGTGCTGATCGAGGCCACCATCGCCGAGGTCGCCCTGAACGACGCGCTGCAATACGGCCTGCAATGGGCCTTCGAGACCGGCGATTTCAGCGCAGCTTTGTCCAACAATTTCCTCGGCATCGTGGCGCAGTCCTTCCCGGGGTTCAACCTGGTGCTGGACACGTCCGACGCGAGGGCGGTGCTGAGCGCGCTGTCCGAGGTGACCGACGTCGAGGTGGTTTCGTCGCCGCAGCTCATGGTGCTGGACAACCAAACGGCGCGACTCCAGGTCGGCGATCAGGTGCCAGTTTCGACCGGGACTTTGGCAGAGGTGGGATCTAATGAACTGACCACGACGATCGCAAGCTCGATCACTTACGTCGACACTGGCGTGATCCTCGAGGTTACCCCGCGGGTCAACGCCAGCGGCCTGGTCACGCTCGACATCGCCCTGGACGTAAGCGACGCGATCTTCACCGAGACCTCGGACATCGACTCGCCGACCATCCAACAGCGCAGCATCGTAACCACCATTGCGGTGCAGAGCGGGGAGACCGTGGCGCTCGGCGGCCTCATTCGCGAACGCTCCGAAGAGGCGGTCAGCGGCATTCCGATTCTGATGGACATCCCGCTGCTCGGCAATCTGTTCAAGACCACCGGGCAGGTAGCGCAGCGCACCGAGCTGCTGGTGCTGATCACCCCACGCGTGGTGCGCGGCGCCGCCCAGGCGCGCGCGGTCACCGACGAGCTCCGCAAGCGCCTGACCGTCCTGCAGGATGTGATTGCGGCGGCCGAGTGAGGCGGCCCGGGGCTGCATCCGGCGACAACATCTCCCCCATGATCCGGCTCCCGAACCGGGGCTGACTGCTGCAGATGGAGGGCCGGGGCAGGGGGGCGCGACCCGGACTCTCGGTCCGGCCATCGGCGGCAAGACCGGATTGCCGGCTCAACAACCGCGGCAGGGCGTGATGAACCGGATTTCGGCAGCATGATCAGACGCCGGAATACACCTTAACTTTGCCGCCAAGCTGTCCAACGAAGTGGGACCACCTCATTCTCCACCGGCTGCCGCTGTCGGGTCCGGTCAGTCCGGAGCCTTGTCGCCCCGCCTGCCCATACGCAGCAGGTCGAGGGGCAGCGGAAAGACGATGGTCGAGGTCCGGTCGCCGGCGATGTCGTTGAGGGCGGTGAAATAGCGCAGCTGCATCGCGTTCGGCTGTTTGGCGAGCAGCTCGCCGGCCTCGACCAGCTTCGCCGCCGCCTGCTGCTCGCCCTCGGCATTGATCACCCGCGCCCGGCGCAGGCGTTCGGCCTCGGCCTGCTTGGCGATGGCGCGCACCATGGTGCTGTCGATGTCGACATGCTTGATCTCGACATTGGCGACCTTGACGCCCCAGGCCTCGGTCTGGCGGTCGAGGATCTCCTGGATGTCGACATTCAGCCGGTCGCGCTCGGCCAGCATCTCGTCGAGCTCGTGCTTGCCGAGGACCGAGCGCAGGGTCGTCTGCGCCAACTGGCTGACCGCGGTGACATAGTCCTGGACGTTGATGATCGCGCGTTCGGGATCGATGATGCGGAAATAGATCACCGCGTTCACCTTCACCGACACATTGTCGCGCGAGATCACGTCCTGGGTCGGCACGTCCTCGACGAAGGTGCGCAGATCGGTGCGCACGACCTGCTGAATGACCGGAATCATGATGACGAACCCTGGGCCGCATACCCGCGTGAAGCGGCCGAGGGTGAACATGACGCCGCGTTCGTATTCGCGGAAGATGAAGATCGCCTGGGAGAGGAACAGGATCACCAGCAGCGCACCGGCCGCGTAGACGATCCAGTCGAAGAAAATGATGGGCATGGCTATGCGTCTCCTTCCCGTCGCTCTTGATATGTCCCGGCGCCATCGCCGAATTCTGGGCCGGATGCCGGCTCGACCACCAGGGTGAGGCCATCGACCCGGCGCACGCGGACCGGATCGCCGACCGCCAGATCACGCCCGGCGCTGGCCTGCCAGCGCTCGCCCGCGGCCCAGACATGGCCGCCGCCGCCGGACCAGTCGAGCACCCGCGCCTCGGCCCCGACGAGTTGCGCCACGCCGCTGACGACCGGGCGCCGGTAGGCCCGCAAGGTGAAACCGAGCAGCAGGGTCAGGACCGCGCCGCTCAGCGCCGCCATGGTGCCGATCACCCACCACGAGACCTGGTAGGCCGGCACGTCGGTGTCGACGAGCATCGCGGCGCCGATCACGAACGCGACCAGGCCGCCGAATCCGAGAATGCCGAAGGTGGGGGTGAAGGCCTCCGCCACCATGAAGGCGACCCCGAACCCCACCAGCGCGAGACCCGCATAGTCCAGCGGCAACTGGTTCAAGGCATAAAGGGCGAGGGTCAGGGAGATCGCCCCGACCACGCCGGGCACGACGCTGCCCGGGTTGACGAACTCGAAAATGATCCCGTAGATGCCGATCATCATCAGGATCAGGGCCACATTCGGGTTCGAGATGACCCCGAGCAGCCTGGTGATCGAATCCTGCTCCAGCCGCTCGACCGGCAGACCGCGGGTCGCCAGCACCCGCTCGGTGCCGCCGATCGAGACGGTGCGGCCGTCGATCGCGGCCAGCAACGCCTCGACATCGTCGGCCACCAGGTCGATGACCCCCTGCTCGAGCGCCTGGGCCGACGACAGGCTGGCCGCCTCGCGCACCGCCTTCTCGGCCCAGTCGGCATTGCGCCCGTGCAATTCGGCAAGGCTGCGGATGAACGCGACGGCGTCGTTGGTGGCCTTCGCGTTCATCGCCTCGGAAGGTGCCAGCGACCGGATTCTGTCGCCGATGTCAGGTTTCCCCGCGGTCTCGTCCTGGTCGGCTGCGTCCCCGGTCCCGTCGCCTGGATCGGGCTTGTCGTCTGCGGGCGACGGCGCGCCGGGAAGCCCGCCGAGCTGCACCGGGGTCGCCGCGCCGAGGTTGGTTCCGGGCGCCATTGCCGCGACATGGGTGGCGTAGAGGATATAGGTTCCAGCACTTGCCGCGTGCGCGCCGGACGGCGCCACGTAGCCGATCACCGGCGTGGCGGAGGCGAGGATTTTGGTGATGATCTCGCGCATGCTGTCGGCCAGCCCGCCCGGCGTGTAGATGCGCAGGATCAGGACCTCGGCGTTGCGCTCGGCCGCCGTCGCGATCACCTTCTCGACATGGCGCATGGTGGCGGGCCCGATCGGCCCCTCGATGGCGGCGAGAACAGCGATCCGGCGGGCGGTGGGTTGGTCTGTCGTCTGGCCGAGTCCAACAGTCGCCGCGAGCATCAGCGCCGCGGCGCCGAGAGCGAAACGGCCAAGCTTCTGGCCGATATGCATGTTCTCCTCCTCGCGGCGATTATACGCGACCCCGCCCGGCGCAACAATGGGGTCAAACGGCATCGTGTCCGGTTCGAGCGCCCCGACCACACTGGAGACAGGAGCCGGCGAGCCGGACGGAGACCGCCGGAGGCCGGGGTCGCCCCGCGGATCACCGCTCAGACCAAACCCATTGCGATGGCGGATCGCGGTGCAATCGAGAGGCCGGCGAATGTCGCGACCCCATCGCCAACCACGTTGTCCTGCTGCATCAGGGCGACCTGGGCCGGTGTCAGCGGAGGCCGCGGCAGCAGGCTCGCCATGGCCGCAAGGGCCCGCCAGAGCGCGAACGGCACCGGCAGCAACAGCCGCCGCCGGCCGGCGCGGGCGGCGAGGCGCGCCATGATCTCCCGATAGGTGAACACCTCGGGCCCGCCGAGTTCGAACACCGAGCCAGACGCGCTGTCATGGTCGAGAGCGCGGCAGGCCGCCTCGGCAACATCGCCGACATGCACGGGCTGGAGCCGCGTGCCACCATTGCCGAACAGGGGAACCACGGGCAGGTGCCGGACGATCGCGTCCAGCGCCCCGAAAAACGCCCCGTCCCGGCTGAACATGGCGCTCGGGCGCAGGATGGTCGCGGCCGGAAAGGCGCGTCGGACCTCGTCCTCTCCCTCGGCCCGGGCGCGGACATAGGCCGAAGGCGAACCCCGATCGGCGCCGATCCCGGAAATGTGGACCAGATGCCGGACCCCTTGGGCGTTCACGATCTCCGCCACCGCCCGCGCCCCTTCCACATGCACATCGCGGAAGGACTCGGTGCGGGTCTCCAGGTAAAGCCCGACGCAATTGATGACCGCACCTGCACCCTCGAGGGCGCGGGCCAAGGTATCACGGTCTCGAACGTCAACCTGAACCAGGCGGCCTCCACGATGGCTTCCACGATCCTGAGTTTCGGCCCGATTTCCGGCGGGTCGGGCGGCTTTTTCCGGCAACCGCGTCGCGACACCAACCGTGCGCCCATGCGCCAGCAGCTTGCCAACCACCCGCCGGCCGAGAAATCCGGTGCCGCCAAGCACGATCACGTCGCGGTCGCCCATCGGTGCAGGCAGTCCTCCTTGCGTCCACCCTCTCGACCCATCATGCGCCCGAACACCGCGCTTTGCGAGCGGTCTCGCTGCCGGGCCAGGCCTCATCTTTTGATGACAATAGGTCTCGACACCAGCCCACTTCCGGCAGAGACTTGATGCCAAGAACCTCCGAACAAACTTGGATAATGTGTTCCCGCTGGGTCGGAGGAAATCAGGGAGGAGAAGACTGATGTTCAGACCTAGAATCCTGGTAGCAGCGTTTGTTATTGCCGCGCTGCCGGCAACAATGGCGCATGCGCAAAGCGGTATATTCCGCACCGCTCACGATCTTGGGTTTGGCGGTTCGGAAAACGCCGATCCGATCGATCCAAACCGCTTCTGGCAAGTCACCGAGAAGACGATGAATCGCCTGGTTCGGCCGGGACCGTCGGGCGAGCCGAGCCCCGACCTGGCGGTGGGGTGGGAGGCAAACGACAGCGCGACCGAATGGACCTTCATGCTGCGCGAAGGGGTCAAATTCCACGATGGATCGGACTTCGACTCGGCCGATGTGGTTGATCTGTTGAATCGGATCAAGGACCCCGAGCTCGATTCGCCGGTCGCGTCAGTGCTCGCGATCGTAGAGTCGGTAGAGGCCATTGACCCGTTGACCGTCAAGATAACGCTCTCCGCGCCCCATGCGGACTTCCCGATGCTGATAATGGATTATCGCATCCGGATGACTCCGGAAGGCTCGGGCGACACGATCGGACAGACCGGCATCGGGACCGGGCCGTTTATTCTGGTAACGCTCGATCCTGAAGGCACGACGATCCTGAAGGCGAACCCCGACTACTGGGAGGGAGCGCCGGGTATCGAGACCGTCGAGATCATCTCGATCCCGGATTCGCAGGCGCGCGTGCAAGCGTTGCTGAGCGGCCAGATCGACATGCTTCGCCATATCTCGGTACAAGAGAAGGCGCTGTTCGCGAACAACCCGAAGTTCAAGCTGCAGCACGTGGCCACGGGCGATTGGCGGGGGATCGCCTTCCGAACCGACACCGAGCCTTTCACCGACGCCCGCGTTCGCAAGGCGCTGCGAATAGCAGCCGATCGTCAGGCCATGATCGACCTTGTCCTTGGCCCTGGTGGCGGTGTCGTTACCTGTGATCACCCGGTGTGGACGGGCGATCAGTATCGGGCGTCGTTCGATTGCCCGCAGCAGATCGACGAGGCCAAGCGGCTGCTGGCCGAAGCGGGTTATCCCGACGGCATCGAAATCGACGTTGTCACCAGCGATCTCAGATCGCTCTGGATCGATATGGTGCAGGTCTACCAGCAACAGGTCGCGCTGGCCGGCATCAAGGTCAACCTGGTGAAGGCGCCGGCGGATGGCTATTGGTCGGACGTGTGGATGAAGGAACCAGCCGTGACCACCAGCTGGGGCCAGCGCCCCGCCGATCAGATTCTCAACGAAGCCTTCCGCGGCGGCGCGGCCTGGAACGAGACCTACTGGAACCGTCCCGATTTCGATCAGAAGCTGGACCAGGCACGCCAGGAGCTCGACCTCGGGAAACGTACGGCTCTGTTCCATGAACTGCAGAGGATACTTTACGAGGAGGGCGGATCGTTCATCCCCTTCCACCTCCAGCAGGTCGTTGTCACCAGCGCCCGGGTTTCGGGCCTGGAGCCGGTGTTCGACGACGGCGTACGCTACCATCTGGTGAGCGTGGACGACTAGGAGCAATTTCGAGCCAAATGGCTTCATTTGGCGACTAGGAAATTGCGTAAAAACAAAGGGATAGAGCCTCCGGCCAGATTCCATCAGGCCGGAGGCTCTAAAGCGCTTTCCACATAGGTGGACACGGTTCCGGCCCGCTCGCCCGCCCGATCAGCCAAGCCATTCTCGAAATGGGGGGCGTCGGGAGGGGGGCGGGCCGGTTCCGTTTGAAGGAAAAATGCCCCGATGCCACCGGTCTTGAAGGATGGCCGATGGCCGTGCCCGCGCCGCGCGAGGGTTTCCTCGCGATATGCCCGGGGGCGTGGTTGTGCTTGCCAAGGGGCATCGAGGGACAGTCTTGTGGTCCTTTCCGAGGTCAATAGTGGTGCTTACAGATCACGGGTCTCCGAATATTTGCGAATTGCCAATCCAGCGTTGCATTTAACGGTTGAATTGGAACGCTTGGTGCACCCAGAATCTTGGTAACCGAAACAGCGTAGTGTTCGACAACGATCCGAGGCGTCTGTGTCTGCCCACCGGGAGCTCCATGGAGCGATTGGGCAATATCCCCGAAGGAAGACGAAATGAAGCTCGTGACCTACAACATTCGTTTTGGATTGGGCATCGATCAGCGCATCGATCTTGAGCGCATCGCCGAGACGGTGCGTGATGCCGACATCATTTGCTTGCAGGAAGTCGAGCGTTTCTGGAAGCGAAGCGGCATGAGCGATCAGCCGGAAATTCTTGGAAGGCATTTGAAGGATTTCCACTGGGTCTACTGTCCGGTTTTCGATGTGGACGCCAGCGAGCGCAAGTGCGACGGCACTGTCGTCAACAGGCGTCGTCAATTCGGGCCTATGCTGCTCGCGCGCTGGCCTATCCGTGCGTCTCGTATCATTTCGCTCCCGAAGCTGGGCACGGAGAATCAATTCAATATGGACACCGGAGGAATCGAGTGTGTCGTCGACACGCCTTCGCGTCCTCTGAGGGTTTTTTCCGTCCACCTCGCGGCGGTCTCGACCCAAGAGCGGCTCTTGCAAATCGACCGATTGCTCGAATGCCACCGACATGCTCAAACGAACGGCGGCGCCTGGACCGGCGATGGGCTGCTTGACGATCCGATCGAGGCTCAGCTTTTGGCCGATTTGGGCTGGAGCAATGGTGAAGCCTTGCCGCCCATGCCCAAGGAAACGATCGTGATGGGCGACTTCAACAGCGAACCGGAGAGCGCCGAATACGAGCAAATGGTTGGCGCAATCGATCCTTGCAACGGCCGGGTCGGATATTTGGACAGCTTTGTGGATAGCTGGACGGTGGCCAACGACCGATCCGGTGATTGCATCACCTGGTTGCCCGATCCACCCGATCGTTCACCCGGCCATGGTCTGAGACTGGACTACTGCTTCGTTGATCCGTATCTGGGGCGCAAGGTCAAGCGTGCATACGTCGACAGCTCCGCGGAAGGCTCGGATCATCGGCCTTACTGGGTTGAGTTGGACCTGTGATTCGTTGGAAGCCCGGCCCCGTCGCCTGAATGTCTCCGGGATCGTCAGCCAATCTGCCGGGCCACTTGATTATTGGCAAATGGAACTGGTAGATCGACGGGATGGGGCATGCTCGCCCGATGCCGGCGTTGGGTCAGAGCAAAAAATCGCACATGCGCGAGGATAGAGACCATTCGGCCCGAGTCCGATTGTATCGTTTCGAGCCGTGAACTGGGGTTGAGATGTTCAGACTAATCATCCGCAGGTTGGCGCTCGGGCTTCTCACGCTTGTGCTGGTCTCCGGCATCGTGTTCGTGGCCGTGGAGGCGCTGCCCGGCGATGCCTGCACCGCCTATCTGGGGCGGATGGCCCAAGGCAAGAGGCTGGAGAACTGCCGCCGGGATTTCGGGCTCGAGCGTCCCGCCCTGACCCGCTACGTCGAATGGACTGCCGCCGCGGTCCAAGGCGACCTCGGAATCTCCCTCAAGCGCAACAAGCCGATCTCCGGCATCATCGGCCCGCGGCTTCGCAATACGCTGGTTCTGGGCCTGGCGGCGACGATGATAGGCGTTCCGATCGCGGTGTTGCTCGGGATTATTGCCGGCCTGTGGCGAGATCGTCCGGTCGATTTGTGGGTATCGACCACGGCGATCCTCGCCATGACTATCCCGGAATTCGTGAGCGCCACGATGTTGATTCTGATATTCAGCATCTGGCTTGGATGGCTTCCCGGGATCGTAACGACGCCACCCAACGCGCCGCTTTTCGAATTCCTGTCGGACATCATACTGCCCATCGTCACCCTCGCGCTGGTGATGACGGCGCACATATTGCGCATGGTCCGCACCAGCGTGATCGATGTCATGGCAAGCGACTACATCCAGATGGCCCGGCTGAAGGGTGTCCCCTACTGGCGGATGGTGTTCAGGCACGTGCTGCCGAACGCTCTGCTGCCGACGATCAACCTTGTTGCGCTGACGATTGCATGGCTGCTGGGGGGCGTCGTCGTCATCGAGGTGGTCTTCAACTATCCCGGCTTAGGTCGCCTGACGATAAATGCCATAGCCGACCGTGACCTGGCGATGGTGCAGGCCATCGCACTGATCCTGGCGACCATTTACGTCGGCCTGAACCTGTTCGCGGATTTGTTGACTCTGGTGGTCAATCCAAGGCTTAGGACAATGCAAACCTGATGGCCCTGACAACGACGAGCAACACCGCCTCCGGCAAGCGGAAAACCGCGTTTGGCGGATTGCTGACGGTCCTGTTGGCGATGGCCTCCCGGCCTTCGGGCCTCGCCGGCCTCATTCTGGTGAGTTTGCACATCCTGATGGCGATCGTGTCGCCGGCGATCGTGCCGTACGATTTCAAAGAGCTGAACGCCCAGTTCATTCTTAGCGGGCCCTCCTTCGAGCACTGGCTCGGCACCGATAACCTTGGCCGCGACATCCTCACGCGGACCATGCTCGGGGGTCAGAAGGCGTTGTTCGTGACCAGCGTCGCGACCATCCTCGCCATCGGCTGGGGCGGATCGCTGGGGGTTCTGCTTGGCCTCGTCGGCGGACGGCTCGACGACATCTTGATGCGGGTCGTCGATGCCTTCCTCGCCATTCCCTGGATCCTGTTCCTGCTCTTGATCGTTTCCGTGGTCGGACTCGGCAACGCCGTGCTGATTCCCACCCTGGCTTTTTTCTACGGCATCCCGGTGGTGCGGATGGCGCGCGCGGCAACGCATGATGTGGTGGCGCTCGACTTCGTGACGGCGGCCCGGGCGCGAGGCGAGACCCGGTTCACCATCGTGCGACAGGAGCTGTTGCCCAATGTGCTCGATGTTCTGCTGGTCGAAGGGGCCATGCGTTGGTCTTGGATGTTGCTGGGGTTCAGCTCGCTGTCGTTTCTCGGGTTCGGCGTCACGCCGCCCACGCCGGATTGGGGCTTGATGATTTCCGACGCGCGAAGCTTCATGTCGCTGGCGCCGTGGGCAGCGCTGGCGCCTGTCGTCGCGCTCAGCTCGTTGATTGTCGGGATCAACCTGAGTGCCGACGCGCTGGCCAAGGCTTTGGGTATCGATCGCGCCCAAACGGCACCGGTCTAGGTCCGGCGATGAGCAATCCACTGGTTGATGTAAAAAACCTCAGCGTCGGCTTTACCAGCCGGGCGGGGCTCACGTTGCCGATCCTGCGCAACATCGATCTCGCGTTCGGCAAGGGCGAGACGATCGGGTTGGTCGGGGAGTCGGGCTGTGGCAAGAGCACCTTGGCCCTGGCCATCATGGGCTACCTGAAAACCGGCCTGCGGGTGATCGAAGGCGAATCCCTGTTTCGGGGACGCAACGTCTTCGAGATGGACGAGCGCGCTCTCGAGAATATTCGCGGCGGTAACCTCGCTCTGATTCCGCAGAACGCCGGTCAGTCGCTGACCCCGTCGTCCAGGATTGGCCAGCAGATCAACGAGGCCGTGCAACTGCACACCAAGCTCACCAAGGAGCAGTGGCGCGACCGCACCATCGAGCTGTTGACGCAGGTCCGCTTGCCGCAACCGGAACTCCTGCTGGAGCGCTATCCCCACGAGCTTTCGGGCGGTCAACAACAGCGCGTTGCCATTGCCATGGCGTTGGCGGGAGAGCCCGACGTGTTGTTGCTCGACGAGCCGACGACGGGTCTCGACGTCACCACTCAGGCCCATATTCTCGAGCTGTTGCGCAGTCTGGCGGCCGAGACCGGGACCGCAATGGTGTATGTCAGCCACGACCTGGGCGCCATTGCGCGGGTCAGTGACCGTGTGGTGGTGATGTACGCCGGGGAAATCGTGCTCAGCGGCTCGGCCCGCCAAGTGTTGAAAAAGCCGGCCCATCCCTATGCCCGCGGGCTGCTGTTGTCGATTCCCCGGTTGAAGGAAGCGGTCGTGCCGGCCTCGATGCCGGGGCGGCCTCCGGCGCCCGGCGGCGCGGGCCATGGATGCGCATTCGTGGATCGCTGTCCGATGGCGGAACAGCGCTGCCGGGATGAGAGGCCGGCACTGGAACCCACGGCCGTTCAGGAGATGGTGCGCTGCCATTTCCACGAACGGGTAGAACAACTGCCGCCACCGGTACCCCCGAAACGACCCGACCGGGCGAGCCTGGACGAAGCGGACTGCATGCTGCAACTCGACAATCTGGCTATCAGCTATGCCAAGGCCGGCATCGTTGACCAGATCCTGGGCCGGCAACCGAACGTGACGCCAACCGTCGACAAGATCGATCTGACCGTTCGCCGCGGGGAAATCCTTGGGCTGGTCGGCGAATCCGGAAGCGGCAAGTCGACCATCCTTCGGGCCATCGCCGGCCTTTGGCCGCCGCTGAACGGAACCATCGAGTTCGCGGGGACCAAAAGCCTGAACCATTCGGTCGACAAGCGAACGAAAGATCTGCTGAGAAGCATTCAGATCATCTTCCAGAATCCGGACGCGTCGCTTAACCCGCGGCACACGGTGGCCCAGATCCTGGCGCAGCCCCTGAAGCTCTATTTCAATCTTCGCGGCGATGAATTGCGGCAGCGCATCGAGGCGTTGCTCGAGCGGGTCCGGCTGAGTGCGGATTATCTCGAGCGCCTGCCGAGCCAGTTGTCCGGGGGGGAAAAACAGCGGGTTGCGATCGCGCGTGCGTTCGCCGCTGAACCGGATCTGGTTTTGTGTGATGAGGTGACCTCGGCCCTCGATGTCTCGGTTCAGGCAGCCGTGCTCGATTTGCTGCTCGAGTTGCAGGCCGATCGGGCCACGACTTACATTTTTGTTTCCCATGACCTGGCGGTCGTCCGGGCTGTGGCCGATCGGGTAGCTGTGCTCTACCAGGGCAGACTATGCGAGATAGGTCCTGCGGACAAAGTATATGGTTTGCCTTCGCATCCCTACACCGAGA
>Ga0209987_10001381_pt1 | contig 13293 bp, 11 predicted proteins | sample N074metaG_FD_182134 | JGI IMG/M metagenome (GOLD analysis project Ga0209987, IMG submission 182134) | Deep subsurface microbial communities from Kermadec Trench to uncover new lineages of life (NeLLi) - N074 metaG (SPAdes) (version 2) | ecosystem: Environmental > Aquatic > Marine > Ocean trench... | reverse complement strand
TTTGACCAGGACTTCCGAGCTTATATCGTTTAGTACATAGGCACTGTCGTCTATGATGCCGTCCTGGCCGTGGGTGGTGAAGGGGTCCAGGGCCACGTCGGAGATAATCCCCAACTCCGGCACTGCATCCTTGATAGCGCGAACCGCACGTTGCACCAGGCCATCGGCGTTCCAGGCTTCATCGGCGTTCAGGCTTTTATACCGGGCCTCTACCACGGGGAAGAGGGCAATGGCTGGAATGCCCAGAGTGAGTATTTCCTTCGCCAGTACCACCAACAAATCGATGCTCAGGCGCTCAATACCCGGCATGGAGGGAATGGCCTGGCGCTGATTCTTACCGTCCAAAATAAAAACGGGATAGATAAAGTCGGCGGGGGACAGCGTTGATTCGCGCACCATGCGTCGGGAAAATTCCCGGGCGCGCAGTCGCCGCATCCGGGTCTGGGGGAAGGGGCCGCGCTGTGAAGTGAATCCCATATTGCTGTCCTCGATGAATTGGGTGCTTACAGTCCAGCAAATGCCGCACTGGCGGCGGCGATGGTCTGCGCTATGTCATCGTCGCTATGGGCGCTGGACATAAAGCCCGCCTCGTAGGACGCGGGGGCCAGGTAGACGCCCGCATCCAGCATGCTGTGGAAGAAGCGGTTAAAACGCGCTGTGTCGCAAGCCATAACCTGGTCGTAATTGGCAACGCTGGGTTCGTCGGTGAAGAAGCCGCCAAACATAGTGCCCGCGTGATTGGTGGTGAAGGCCACACCCGCCTTTGTCGCCGCATCGTGCATGCCATTGCACAGTTGTTTGGTACGGGCGAACAGGGGCTCATAAAACCCCGGCTGGGAAATAATGTCCAGGGTGGCAAGCCCGGCGGCCATGGCGATGGGGTTGCCGGACAGGGTGCCGGCCTGGTACACCGGCCCCAGGGGGGCGATCTGTTCCATAATCTCGCGTTTGCCCCCGAAGGCCCCCACCGGCATGCCGCCGCCTATCACCTTACCCAGGGTGGTGAGGTCGGCCTCAATGCCGTAAAAGCCCTGAGCCCCGGACAAGCCAAAACGAAATCCGGTCATCACCTCATCCAGAATTAACACGGCACCGCTGCGCGTACACACCTCACGCAGCGTCTCCAGAAACCCCGGCGCCGGCGGAATACAGTTCATATTTCCCGCCACCGGCTCAACAATAATACAGGCGATACGGTCACCGTATTGGGCAAAGGCGGCGCGCACCCCTTCCGGGTCGTTATAGGTCAGGGTCATAGTGTGTTTGGCCAGCTCGGCGGGAACGCCCTTAGAGCTGGGTACGCCCATGGTCAGGGCGCCGGAACCGGCCTTGATCAGCAGCGAGTCTGAGTGGCCGTGGTAACAGCCTTCAAACTTTACAATGGTGTCGCGCCCGGTATACCCCCGGGCCAGTCGAATGGCGCTCATAGTGGCCTCGGTGCCCGAGTTGACCATGCGCACCAACTCCATGTTCGGCATGATGTCACACAGGCGTTCAGCCAATTGTGTTTCCAGCTCAGTGGGCGCGCCGAAGCTGAGGCCTTTTTCGCTCTGCTTGATGACCGCCTCGCGCACGGCGGGGTGATTGTGCCCCATAATCATCGGGCCCCAGGACAACACGTAATCGATATAGCGTTTGCCCTCGCTGTCGAAGATATAGGCGCCATCCGCGCGCTCCACAAACACGGGCGTACCCCCCACTGCCTTGAAAGCACGTACCGGGGAGTTGACGCCGCCGGGGATGGTTTTTTTGGCGCGCTCGAACAGGGCTTCAGAACTGGTCATTGATACGGGCTCATTTGAAATCGGGGGCTAGTATAGCAATTCTTTTAGTAGGGTCGTAGGGAGCCGCGGGAACGGGCTGGGAGGGGTTTTCAGGACACGCGAACAGACGCATCCATGCGGCGCTCGCATCCGAAATGTCGGACCAGACCGTCCCTGGCCTCAGACGGTCCTGAAAACCCCTCCCAGCCCGTTCCCGCTCGGTTCGCGGTACGAAACACTTCTAAAAAGGGTTGCAGAAGCACAGTCCGAGCAGAAAGAAACTGGTATCCCTTTGGCGGACCGTCTGAGGCCATGGATGGCCGATGCGAGCCCTCATGGATGAGCTTGTAAGCGTGTCCGCCAAAGGGATACCAGTTTCTTTTTGCGGATTCTTTCCAGCGAACCGTATCTAGAACGGCTTCACTACGGCGAGAATTACGATGAGAAACAGGAATATAACCGGCACTTCATTAAAAAACCGATAGAACACATGCCCGTGCGTATCGCTGTTCTGGTTGATGCGGTACACGTAGCGCCCGCACTGAATGTGGTAGACCACCAGAAATGCCACGCCCGCCAGTTTTAGCCACAGCCATTTCGCCTGTAGGTAGTACTCCAGGTTGGTGCTCATCATGGCCACGCCCAAGGCTATCGCGATAACCATAAACGGGGTGACAAAGCGGTACAGACGGCGTGCCATGACGGCCAGTTGTGCGCGGGTTTCGGGGTGCTCATTGGCGGCGTAATAGACAAAGAGTCGCGGCAGGTAGAACAGACCGGCAAACCAGCAGACGACAAAAATAATGTGTAGGGCTTTAAGCCAGAGCATGGGTTGTCCTCGTTGTTATCAGGAAAGGCCTGACAGTGAAAATTTCTCGATGGTTTCGCGGGTCACCACACCCTCTAATACGCGTTTTCCACTGCGGTTGCGCCCATAGATGCAGGCCGCTTCCGCCGTCTTTGAGCGCATGCTGTCCAGGGTTTGACGCAGTGTCGCCTGAATGGGTACTTCGGAGATACTCCAGCGCCGTATGCTGGCCTCGGTGAGGTCGGTCATGTCGCAGTCTCCGGAATTATCCGCCAACCACTGGGCCAACCATTCCGCCAGTTCTGGTCCCCTTATTAAATACAAGGGCTCCGAATCCCGTTCCACCAGGCACCAATCGGGCGTTGCCATCAACAGGGGTTGGGCGCTTGCATGCGGCAATAAAACGGGCACTTTTATCACACTCACTTCCATGCTGGAGCTGACATCTGTGCGGTGTAGCAGTTGGTTCAGCGGATCGTTGGGAACCAGCCTGCGCAATTGTTTTAGCACGGTCTGGTGGGCAGAGCGCTGGTGGAACAGCCCGGTGTTGGTCAGTGTGGCCGCAACAATGGCCAGCAGGGCGGGCATGGCCAGGGTCACCGATTGGGTGAGTTCAATAATCGCCAGAATCGCGGCCAACGGCGCATTGAGTATGGCGCCCATGGCTGCCGCCATACCGATAACAACATACAAGGTGATATCCGAGGCACTATCGGGCGCGGCCATCTGGCCCAACAACCCCAATACCCCGCCAACACAGGCCCCGATGAGCAGGCTGGGGCCAATAACCCCTATGGGCAAACCAATTCCGGTACTGAAGCTGGTGGCGAGTATCTTACAGGCGGCAATGCTGATGAGCAGACCGATGGCCAGTTCCTCGTGCAGCACCAGGTTCAGCGTGTCGTAGCCAATTCCCAAAATCTCCGGGGCCCACAGGGCCAGCCCACCGGTCAGTGTCCCCGCCAGGGTGAAGCGAATCGCAATGGGCCAGTGTAGCAACCGCGCAGACAGTTTACTGATGCTGATAAAGGCCGTCATGGCCATGCCGCAGCACACCCCCAGCAATATGATATAGGGTATTTCCCACAGGGAATTAAGCTCGACTTCGGGGATCAGAAATAAGCCCGCCCCCCCCGATAGTGTGCGGCTGACTGCCGAGGCAGAAACGGCCGCCAGGATAATCGGGATAAAGCCCACGACGGTATATTCCGCAATGATAACTTCCATGGCAAATATCACGCCGGCCAGTGGCGTATTAAAAGCCGCTGCTATGCCGCCCGCTGTGCCACAGGCGATGAGCACACGCAAACTGTTATTGGGCAGGCCCAGCTTTTGCCCCAACTGGCTGTTGATGGCGGCGCCAAGATGAACACCCGGCCCCTCGCGTCCACCCGATTGCCCGGTGGCCAGGGCAAAAGCGCCTCCAATAAACTGCACCAGGGCATTTTTGAGCGAGAGCACGCCGTAGTGCGTATCCATGCGACTGAGCACGTGTACAACACCGGTCTCCCGGTCTTCCGGTTTTATCAGGGACAGGCACAGGCCCAGAATCAGGGCGCCACCGGCGGGCAGGGCGAAGATGGCCCACAGTGGCAGGGCCTCAAAGTTCTCTCCCTGCGCGCCCACGCCCCACAGGCTGGCCAGGCCGCCAATGGCGCGCTCGAAGGCCAGTACCACCAACCCCGATGCCAGGCCGCCCGCCACGCCGAGAATGGCGTAGGACAAAATAGACTCGTGATTGGTCAGAGTCCGGCGATATTTGTTGAGCAGGCGCTGCACGGCGAGTCCACTGGGCCAGTGAAAAGGACAATATTACCAGTTATCTCGCAGCAGTTTGCTTTTATACTATGCGGCCGATTTAAAAGATTGCCACAGGGAGCGCGGGACGGTGTTGAGAGCTAGAGCGGGATGAGCATGATTAAGGTTGGGATTGTAGGCGGTACCGGTTACACGGGGGTGGAGTTGCTGCGCCTGTTGGCTTTGCATGAGCGGGCAGAGGTGGTGCTTATTACCTCGCGCGCCCAGTGTGGCCGCCGCGTGGATGAGCTGTTCCCCAATCTTCGCGGGCACTATGAGCTGACATTCTCCAATCCCGAGGTGAAGGCGCTGGCCGCCTGTGACATCGTTTTCTTCGCCACGCCACACAATGTAGCAATGCACCTGGTACCGGAGTTACTGGCCGCGGGAACACGGGTAATCGACCTGTCGGCCGATTATCGCATTCGCGATGCGGGTCTGTGGTCCCAGTGGTATGGCGAGCCCCACGCCAGCCCGCAGCTTTTGTCCACGGCGGTGTATGGTTTGCCCGAGGTGAACCGGGAGGCCATTGCCAGCGCGCAGCTAATCGCCTGCCCCGGCTGTTATCCCACCTCGGTGCAACTGGGCTTCATCCCCCTGTTGGCCGCGCGGCTGGTAGACCCTGCGCATCTTATTGCCAGCGCCGCATCGGGTGTCAGTGGTGCCGGCCGCCAGGCCAGCATTGATAATCTGCTGAGCGAAGTAGCCGATAGTTTCAAGGCCTATGCGGTGGATGGCCATCGCCACCTGCCCGAGATCGAACAGGGCCTGACAGAGATTGCGGGCCGGGACGTGCAGGTGACATTTGTACCGCATCTGCTGCCTATTATTCGCGGTATTCACGCAACCCTGTATGCACGTTTGACTGCGCCGGTAGAGGATTTACAGGCATTGTATGAGACTCACTATGCGGATGAACCCTTCGTGGATGTATTGCCGGCGGGTGTATTTCCGCAAACCCGCACGGTAAAAGGTAGCAACCGCTGCCAGATATCGGTGGCCAGGCCACAGCAACGGGATACCGTGGTCATCATGGTGGTAGAGGACAATTTGGTCAAGGGCGCCTCGGGTCAGGCCATCCAGAATATGAATATTATGCTGGGGCTGCCGGAAACCATGGGCCTGGCCAGCCTGGGTCTGGCCCCCTGAGGTGGCGTGATAATGAGCAGCGCACACTACCGCACCGTTATCAAGCAGCAGCATCGCTGGCATCGCGAAATTGCGCTGCTGCTGGGTTTGTTGGTGCTGCTTGCGGCATTTGCTTTGGGATATTTTCTGGGCACTCAAGCGGTGTATACCTATCTGGGGCTTGGCCCCGGCGAGGCGTATGCAAGCTCCGAACCCGCGTTGCAAAAAATACAACAGGAGTTTGAAGACCAGCAAGTACAGGGTGAACTGGATCGAGTTGCGCTGGGTATGGTGCGCCAGGAAATAGCCGCGCAAAAAGAGCAGATAGCAAACCTGGAGGAGGGCTTGCGCTTCTACAAGGGGCTGATGGCTCCCGAGGAGATCGCACAGGGCTTGAGCTTGCGCAAACTTGAGCTGTTGGCCACTGACACCAGCGGCCGCTATATTTTTCGCCTGGTTGTTCAGCAAGAGGCGCTCAAGCACCCGGTATTGAAAGGAACATTGCAGGTAGAAGTGTTTGGCTTGCTCGGCGCAGAGGCAAAATCCTATCCACTGGCCGACCTCAGTGACGCGCTGGATACCAATACCATCACCCTGCGCTTTCGTTATTTTCAGTCCATCGAGGGCGAATTAGTGCTGCCAGAGGGCTTTACTCCCCAGGGCTTCAGGGTGGTTGCCAGGGCGAGTTCGCCGCGTAAGGTAGAGCTCAGGGAGCAGTTTCCCTGGGACGTAAAGGAGAGGTTTGCCTATGTTGGGAAGTAACAAATTGGGGTTTGGCAACTCCGGCAGCACCACGCTTGTGTCGCGCGATACGGTGATTGTCGGCGAGGTGCGTTTCAGTGGCAATCTGGATGTTGAGGGCCTGGTGCAAGGTAATATTATCGCCATGCCCGACAAGGAGGCGTTCCTGAGAGTGGTTCACGGTGGCCGGGTTGAAGGCGATATTCACGTGCCCTCGGTGGTCATCAATGGCTGCGTTGAGGGCAATGTCTATTCCAGTAAACATCTGGAACTGGCCACCCGGGGCCAGGTGCACGGCGATGTTCACTACGCCCTGGTAGAGATGGCGGCGGGGTCGGAGGTAAACGGCGCCCTCAAGCACTGTGTTGAGCATGCATCCGGTGACGCTGGCGGTGGCCAGGCGGATGGCAATCGCGACGAGTTTGCTAAAGTTGACTAAAACAGTCGGATTTAAGATAATCAGCAGCCAAGTACCCGAGAATCCCCATGTCAGTAGCTGAATCATTCACTCCCACCAGTATCAACCTCTCCGCCCGGGCGGCGAAGAAGGTGCGTGATCTGGTAACCGAAGAAGAAAACGAAGACCTGAAACTGAGAGTTTTTGTTACCGGTGGCGGCTGCTCCGGGTTTCAGTACGGTTTTACCTTTGATGAGTTGGTTGCCGAAGATGACACTGCCATCGAAAGAGATGGTGTCACCGTGCTGGTCGACCCCATGAGCTTCCCCTATCTCGCCGGGTCCGAGGTGGATTATACCGAGGGTTTGGAGGGCTCACGCTTCGTGGTCAACAACCCCAATGCCACAGCGACTTGTGGCTGTGGTTCTTCTTTCTCTATCTAGAACTTCCCGTCTTATGGTCTCCTGCTTGAGGGGGGCTGTGGCTATTTGGGGTTTTGCCCTGGCGGCGATGGTGCTCGCACAGGACTTAACACCCGAGGTGTCGCCAGAGAACCCCTATTACGTTGCAGCCATCGAACTGCATACCACGGCCGAGTTGCACGCCGTACTGGAGCGAGCGGATCAATTGCTGGTGCAGGGTCTGGCCCCGCAGAGCGTCCCGGCCTCGGTAACCTTCATCCTTCACGGCCCCGAGGTAATAAGCTTGCTGCGGCAAAACTACCTGCAAAACAAGCCCACTGTCGACCTGGCTGCGCGCCTGTCCGCCCTGGGCGTGGTGGAGATAAAGGCCTGTAAAACCTGGATGGGTGGCACAGCCGTCGCTGTGGAAGACCTGCAGCCGTTTGTCGGAATCGTGGATTACGGCCCCGGAGAGATCCGTAGACTGATTGACGAAGAGGGTTATCTGTATTTCTAGGGGGTGTGCCTAGGCTGGGAATATCCCGCCCAGCACCCGTGGTCCCCGCGCCCCGGTCACCACCGCTGCATTTCCCGCCTGTCCGGCCAGGGTTTGTCTGGCCAGCCAGGCGAAAGCTGCCGCTTCTACCCAGTCGGGGTCCAGCCCCAGGGCTGCGGTGGTATCCAGTTTTATCGGTGTGAGAGCCAGGTGCAGCCGGCGCATCAGATCCTCGTTGTGCACACCGCCGCCACAGATATAGACCTCCGAAATGTCCAATTCGCAACGGTTGAGGCCCTGGACGATGGCCGCTGCTGTGAACTGGCAGAGCGTGGCTTGCACGCTCTGTGCATCCATGGAGTCGACGGCGGGGTGGCAGCTCGTCAGCCACTTGAGGTTGAAGGCTTCCTTGCCGGTGCTGCGCGGCCCGGATTTTTCCAAAAAAGGGTGCGCCATCAAGCGAGACAACAGCGCCGGGTTAACTTTCCCCTCGGCGGCCCACGCGCCCGCGCGGTCATATCGCTCGCCGCGGTGTTGGTTTACCCAGTTGTCCAGCAGCGTGTTGCCCGGGCCCGTATCGAAGCCGGCGACCAGTGTGGTACCGGCCAGAATCGAGGCGTTGGCTATGCCGCCTATGTTAACGATGGCGCGGTTGCTGCCCTCGCGGGCAAAGGCGGCGGCGTGAAATCCGGGCGCCAGAGGAGCGCCTTCGCCCCCGGCGGCGATGTCTCGCCGACGAAAATCGGCAACAGTGGTGATGCCGGTGATTTCCGCAATGGTGTTGGGGTCGCCAATTTGCAGGGTGAAACTCTGGTCTGGCAAGTGCCCCCCCGAGCGCGGCCGGTGCCGTAGGGTTTGTCCATGGCTGCCTATGGCGGCAATATCCTGCGCGGGAATCCCTGCCTCGTCCAGTAGGGCTACCACCGCCTGGGCGAATAAAATGCCCAATTCCCGGTCCAGTGTGCCCAGTTGTTCTATCTCATTGGGGCCAGAGTGGCTGAGCGTGGCTATACGGTTTCGGGTGGCAGCGGGAATGGGGTGTTCACGGCAGGCAAGCACAGAAATGTCGCCGCCTTCACAGCGCACAATGGCGCTGTCTATGGCATCAATACTGGTGCCCGACATGAGTCCGACATACAGTAAGTCGCTCATTCCGGGGTTTACGGGGCCGATTGTTCAGCGGTAGCAGCCGGCGGGGCCATCGCCAGTTGATATCCGCTTTGCAGCGAGGCCAATTGCGAGAATGCGCCGCTGGTCGCCTGCCTGAACTGGGGCATTTCTGCGTCGGCCAGTGATTTCGCCTTGGGCAGTTTTTTGTGGATAGTGCGCGGGTTGCGGTGCACGCCATCCATCAGGAACTCATAGTGCAGGTGAACACCGGTGGCGGCCCCGGTGGCGCCCACTGTGCCTATTACCTGGCTTTGCACCACCCGCTGCCCCGCTCTGACCTTGCGCTTGTGCAGGTGTAAATACTTGGTGACATACCGCTCACCGTGTTGAACGAAAACATAATTGCCATTGGTCTTGCTATAACCCGCTTTGATCACCCGTCCATCGCCGGTTGAGAACACCGGTGTGCCCCTGGATGCCACGTAGTCCGTGCCGCGGTGGGGGCGGCGGGTTTTGTAAATGGGGTGCAGGCGCCTGGGGTTGAAGTTGGAACTGATACGGGTGAAATCTACCGGGGCCAGCAAAAACGCCTTGCGCATGCTCACACCGTCTTCGTTGTAATAGCCGCTGTCACCCTGGGAGTCCCTGTAGCGGTAGGCGCTGAAAGTCTTGCCCTGGTTGGTAAAGGAGGCGGCGATAATCTCACCATCTTTGTATTTTTCGCCATCCAGGTAGAGGTCTTCATACAGCAGGTGGATAGTGTCGCCCACCCGGGGATCCAGTGCGAAATCAATGACACCGCCGAAGATGTTGGCCAACTCCATGATCATATTTTGCGAGAGGCCCGCTTCCTGGCCCGCCAGAAATAGTGATGAGGTGATGACGGCGGTGGCCTGTGCCTGCTTAACGTGGGGTGTACGAATATCGTGCTGGCTATTGAAGCCATCTGTTGTATTTTCGTAGGTGACCGTGTCCAGGGCGGAGAGAATATGCCGTACGGCGGCCAGGTCGCCCTGCTCGTCGGTGCGAAATGCAATGGTTTGGCCAGGGAAAATTCGCGTCAGGCTTTTGCCATCCGGGGTTTTGGTGGTGATTCTGTAGATGTCCCTGTCAGTGAAGCCGGCACGCTTGAATATCAGGGATAGATTGTCACCCGACCTCACCGTAATTTCATTCCAGGGGTTTGGTGGGGGGGTTGTGGGCGGCACGTTCACCGCGCCACTGGATTGCTGTGAGTTCAGCGGCACCCCGAGCTTATCTCGCGTCTGGCTTTGCGTCTCACTGCGCTCGGGCAGTGAGAGAGTCGTTAAGACGACAAAGGCAGCAACCACCGCTGCGGCCACAAGGTATTTGCGCGGCAGTGCCCGGTCGTCGCTGCGAATTGCGGTGGCCCCCCGCAGTTTACGCGCTGCTAACATGTCCCAGAGGTATTCCCTATTATTTGATGCCCGCAGTATATCCAAAAACTCGTGTAGCTACCAATATCACGGCTTATCCGGTATCGTTGGCGCCCTTTGAAAATCAATGTATCCACACAGAGAATCTCCACATGAGCCGTGCACTATTAGCCGATCTCCGCGCCCGCGGATTGATATTCCAGATTGCGGGGGAAGACGCGCTCCCCCAGTGGTTGGATGGTGGCTCGCGCACGCTCTATTGTGGTTTCGATCCCACGGCGGACAGTTTGCATATAGGCTCTTTGGTTCCCCTGTTGATGTTGCGCCGTTTTCAACTGGCGGGGCACAAGCCGCTGGCCCTGGTTGGCGGGGCCACGGGCTTGATTGGCGATCCCAGCTTCAAGGCACAGGAGCGCAAGCTTAATACCCCGGACGTTATTACAGATTGGGTAGAGAAGATAAAAATCCAGGTGGCCCAATACATCAGCTTCGACGCCGGTGAGGCCTCGGCCCAGGTGGTGAACAATCTCGACTGGACTGCCGGCCTGGATGTGTTGACCTTCTTGCGTGACGTGGGCAAGCATTTTTCCATCAACGCAATGATCCAGAAAGAATCAGTCAAGGCGCGCATTGAGCGCGAGGGCAGCGGCATCAGTTTCACCGAGTTCACCTATATGATTCTGCAGTCCTACGATTTTGCAGAACTGAGTGAGCGCTACGATTGCAGCTTGCAAATAGGTGGCTCCGACCAGTGGGGCAATATCACCGGGGGTATAGACCTGGCCAGGCGCATGTATGGCAAGCAGGTATTTGGCCTGACCATGCCGCTTATCACCAAGTCCGATGGCACCAAGTTTGGTAAAACCGAATCGGGCACTGTCTGGCTGGACCCCACTCGCACCTCACCCTATGCGTTCTACCAGTTTTGGTTGAGCACGGTGGATGCCGATGTATACAAGTTTCTCAAGTACTTCACGTTTCTTGATGTGGCAGAAATCGATGCCATCGAGCAGGCTGATGCGCAGCGCCAGGGCCGGCCCGAAGCTCAGGCTGTGCTGGCGCGTGAAGTAACCCGCCTGGTACACGGTAAAGAGGGCTTGCAGGGCGCACTGAGAATCACCGATGCACTGTTCAGTGGCACGCTGGAGGGGCTCTCCGAAAGTGATGTCTTGCAGTTACGCCAGGACGGCTTGCCCGCCAGTACGCTGGCGCGGGATCGTTTTCCGGAAACCTTGACCCAATTGCTCACTGAGGCGGGTATGGCCAATTCCGGCAAACAGATAAAGGATGCCCTGGGGCGCAATGCGGTCTTGGTAAATAACCGGCAGCTGGGCTGGGAGGCCAATGGCGACGTGAGTGCTGTCCTGGCGCAGGAGCATGCGCTGTTCGGTCACTTCTACCTGGTCAAGTTGGGCAAGAAAAAATACCATTTGTTTGAGGTGTGCTAATTGCCATACAAGTAGCGCCTGGCCCGTTTAAAAGACCCGCCCGATTGTACAATCGGGCGGGTTTGTTTTGCGGCCGACCTGGCAAAAGTTGGCAATTTGGTATTTATCGGAAAAAGTACTTGCCCTGTGAATTTGTGGTGCGTATAGTTCGCGTCCCTTGGAGCCGGCGGGCTAGCCCAGGGGCGCCTTAAAACCCTATAGTTTTCAAAAGCTTAGGTGCATAAGGTGGGCTGTAGGTGACACATTGAACAGCGGTGATTTGTTTCAGAAAACACTTGCTAAATTCAAGTCGCTCAGTATAATACGCTCCCTCGGTTGGGGTGAGCCCCAGCTGTACTCGCGCCCAAGCGGTGCTGAGAGTTGTTTAACAAGAAGATGAAGACAGATGTGTGGGCACTTGTTGGAGTAGTTGTCACAACTATTCAGACACAACAAGTGACTCATTAATTCATTACGAATTATGATTTCGAATTGTGTCTGAGCTGATGATTTTGGATGGTAAAGCGAGGTACTCGCGTAACCGTCCCCTCTTGTCACCTTCGGGTGGTAGAGGTAAAAGATTTAAACTGAAGAGTTTGATCATGGCTCAGATTGAACGCTGGCGGCAGGCTTAACACATGCAAGTCGAGCGAGAAAGTACCTTCGGGTGCGAGTAAAGCGGCGGACGGGTGAGTAACGCGTAGGAATCTACCTGGTAGTGGGGGACAACCTGTGGAAACGCAGGCTAATACCGCATACGCCCTACGGGGGAAAGCGGGGGACCTTCGGGCCTCGCGCTATCAGATGAGCCTGCGTTAGATTAGCTAGTTGGTGAGGTAAAGGCTCACCAAGGCGACGATCTATAGCTGGTCTGAGAGGATGATCAGCCACACTGGAACTGAGACACGGTCCAGACTCCTACGGGAGGCAGCAGTGGGGAATATTGCGCAATGGGGGCAACCCTGACGCAGCCATGCCGCGTGTGTGAAGAAGGCCTTAGGGTTGTAAAGCACTTTCAATTGGGAAGAAAGGTCGATCGTTAATAGCGCTCGGCTGTGACATTACCTTTAGAAGAAGCACCGGCTAACTCCGTGCCAGCAGCCGCGGTAATACGGAGGGTGCGAGCGTTAATCGGAATTACTGGGCGTAAAGCGCGCGTAGGCGGTTTGTTAAGTCGGATGTGAAAGCCCCGGGCTCAACCTGGGAATTGCATACGATACTGGCCGACTAGAGTACGAGAGAGGGAGGTAGAATTCCATGTGTAGCGGTGAAATGCGTAGATATGTGGAGGAATACCGGTGGCGAAGGCGGCCTCCTGGCTCGATACTGACGCTGAGGTGCGAAAGCGTGGGGAGCAAACAGGATTAGATACCCTGGTAGTCCACGCCGTAAACGATGTCTACTAGCCGTTGGGAGACTTGATTTCTTAGTGGCGCAGCTAACGCACTAAGTAGACCGCCTGGGGAGTACGGCCGCAAGGTTAAAACTCAAATGAATTGACGGGGGCCCGCACAAGCGGTGGAGCATGTGGTTTAATTCGATGCAACGCGAAGAACCTTACCAGGTCTTGACATCCTGAGAATCCTGTAGAGATACGGGAGTGCCTTCGGGAATTCAGTGACAGGTGCTGCATGGCTGTCGTCAGCTCGTGTCGTGAGATGTTGGGTTAAGTCCCGTAACGAGCGCAACCCTTGTCCTTATTTGCCAGCACGTAATGGTGGGAACTCTAAGGAGACTGCCGGTGACAAACCGGAGGAAGGTGGGGACGACGTCAAGTCATCATGGCCCTTACGACCTGGGCTACACACGTGCTACAATGGCCGGTACA
>Ga0209987_10001379_pt1 | contig 13297 bp, 12 predicted proteins | sample N074metaG_FD_182134 | JGI IMG/M metagenome (GOLD analysis project Ga0209987, IMG submission 182134) | Deep subsurface microbial communities from Kermadec Trench to uncover new lineages of life (NeLLi) - N074 metaG (SPAdes) (version 2) | ecosystem: Environmental > Aquatic > Marine > Ocean trench... | reverse complement strand
GCGATGGACTGTTGCCGTACTTCACTTCGGCTCGGTGCAGACGATGTCAAGGTGATGGCGCGCAAGCCGCGCGGATTCTTCAAAGCGTCGGACTGGGAACTGGACGATGCCGAAGAGGAAAATATATCGATCATTGTCAATCACTCGCCCACGGAGTTCGTCATAAAAAACGGCAAACTCGTCGGCATGAAGTTCGACCAGATGGAATACAACATCGACGAAAACGGACGCATCGACCGCGGCACCGCGGTCGGCGAGGTTACGCTGCCATGTGACGATGTCATTCTCGCGATCGGCCAGGAAAATGCATTTCCCTGGATTGAGCGCGACCTCGGCATTGAATTCGACGAATGGGATTGTCCGGTCGTGGATGAGACAACAATGATGTGTTCGCGCGACGGCGTTTTCTTCGGGGGAGATTCCGCTTTCGGGCCGAAGAACATCATCTGGGCAGTGGCCCACGGTCACGAAGCAGCGATTTCGATTCACAAGTATTGTCATCAGGAAGACCTCAACGATCGCCTGCCGGCCGGCATGAACCTGCAAAGTCAGAAAATGGGCATGCACGAATGGAGTTTCTCCAACGACTATGACCCCGTAGAGCGCAGGCTCATGCCGCATGTCGATCTCAAGGATAGGTTCAAAAAACTCGATATCGAGGTCGAGCTTGGATTTACCGTCGAACAAACGATCCTGGAAGTCGAGCGTTGCCTGAATTGCGATATCCAGACGGTGTTTACGGCAAGCCTGTGCATTGAATGCGATGCGTGCATTGATATCTGCCCTGTCAACTGCCTGACGATGACCGCTAATGGCGAGGAAGATGAGCTGCGCACGCGGCTGTCTGCGCCGGCCGAGAACCGCGAACAACTACTGTATGTATCGGCAGACCTGCCGCAGACGGGGCGCGTGATGGTCAAGGATGAAGACCTCTGCGTGCATTGCAGTCTTTGTGCCGAGCGCTGCCCCACCGGTGCCTGGGACATGCAAAAATCAGAAATCCTGATTCCCTATGCCCTTGACGAGGCAGACCGCAGGCGGCCACAAGCGGCCAAGGCTGCAACTTAAGCGTATTATCGTCTCAGTAATTGAGAATTTGCAGCCTTATTCCGTCTAAACTCAAGAGAAAACAACCGAGCTAGCCGTGTCCGGAATCAACGACGTCGTCATCAAGATTGCTACGGTCAATGGAACCGGTTCGGCGAGTGCGAACGGTCTCCTGATGAAAGCGATCTTCAGGATGGGTATTCCGGTTGTCGGCAAGAACTACTTCCCCTCGAATATCCAGGGATTGCCGACCTGGTATGAGGTTCGCGTTAGCGGCGACGGCTATCAGTCGCGTGCTAACCGGGTCGATATCATGGTCGCGATGAACGCACAGACTTATCTCCAGGACATGGCCGACGTCGCATCCGGGGGCTGGATGATCTACGACTCGACCTGGCCACGCAGCAGGCTGCTTGATCGCGGCGACATCGATATTTTCGGTATTCCACTTTCAAAGATGTGCAATGAGCGCTTCGATGGCGTGCGTGCGCGCATCCTGATGAAGAATATTGCCTACGTTGGTGCATTGGCTGCCCTGCTGGAAATCGATCTCGACATCATCACGGCATTGCTGGAGCAAACATTTGCAACCAAAAAACACATGGTCGAGTCGAACCTCGAGGCGATCCGTCTTGGATACGACTACACGAATGAACACTTCAAGTGCCCGTTACCGGTCAAAGTGGACAAGCTGGACAAGACTGCAAACCATATACTGATCGACGGCAACACGGCCGCAGGACTTGGTTGTGTTTACGCCGGTGCGACGGTCGGTGCGTGGTATCCGATTACGCCATCCACCTCCCTCATGGATGCGTACAAGGCGTTTTGCAAAGAGTTTCGCATGGACGAGGAATCCGGCAAGAAAAAATTCTGTATTGTGCAGGCCGAAGACGAGCTTGCCGCGATCGGTATGGTGCTCGGCGCAACCTGGAATGGTGCGCGCGCTTTTACACCGACCAGTGGTCCGGGCATCTCGCTGATGAGTGAGTTCATCGGGTTTGCTTATTACGCGGAATTGCCTGCCGTCATATTTGATGTGCAGCGAGCCGGTCCATCGACCGGCATGCCGACCCGCACCCAGCAGTGTGATCTCATGATTTGCGCATACGCGTCGCATGGCGATACAAAACACGTTCTGTTGTTTCCATCCAATCCCGAAGAATGTTTTTACCTGACGATCACCGCCTTCGATCTTGCAGATCGCCTGCAGACGCCAGTCATGGTGATGTCGGATCTCGATATCGGAATGAATGACTGGATGTGTCCCGACCTGAAGTGGGATGACAACTATCAGCCCGATAAAGGCAAGGTCCTGTCGGCGGACGATCTGGAGTCGATGGAAAACTTCTACCGCTACCTCGACTCGGACGGCGATGGCATTACCTACCGGACGATCCCCGGCGAGCACCCGAAGGGTTCGTACTTCACGCGTGGCTCCGGGCATACCAAGTATGGCCGCTACACGGAAGATTCCGCCGAATACCAGGAGGTCGTGGACCGGCTGCTGGTGAAGTGGGAAACGGCCCGTACGCTAGTTCCCGGGCCTGAGATTGAATACTCCAAATTCAACAAGAACGCCATCCTGTCACTGGGCAGTTGTGACGGTGCGGTCAGGGAAGCACTCGTGCATCTCAAGGGCATTAACGTTGGTCTTAATTATTGCCGGGTCAAGGCATTTCCAATTAGCCAGTCAGTAAGCGACTTTATTAACAAGCACGAGCTGGTCTACGTCGTGGAGCAAAATCGCGACGCCCAGTTCAGATCTCTCTTGATACTCGATGCGAACGCCAATCCGGACAAGCTTGTCTCTATGCTGCACTATGACGGCATGCCGGTTAACGCAAGTTTCGTTATTGACCGGGTACTGGAGGAAGTGGCGAAAGGCAAAGCTGCCCGAGTTAATTAATCGGAATTGGACTTATGAGTTATATCGCCAAACCAAAAGTTTCGCATCCAGGGCTGCCGCGCAATCAGCTCGGTCTTACTGCGCGCGATTACGAAGGTGCAGTTTCGACGCTGTGCGCCGGCTGCGGTCACGATTCGATCACGGCGGCAATTATCCAGGCAGTTTTCGAACTCGGGTTGGAGCCACACAAGCTCGCGAAGATGAGCGGCATCGGTTGCTCGTCCAAGACGCCGGCGTATTTCCTAAGTCAGTCGCATGGATTTAATGCCGTGCACGGCCGCATGGCGTCAGTGACGACCGGCGCCAATGCCGCCAACCGGGATCTGACTTACCTTGGAATATCCGGCGACGGGGATTCGCTGTCCATCGGCATGGGCCAGTTCGCACATATCATTCGCCGCAATCTCGATATGTGCTACATCATCGAAAACAACGGCGTCTATGGGCTGACCAAGGGTCAGTTTTCCGCCTCGGCGGATGTTGGCAGCAAAGCCAAGAAGGGGCCGGCCAATCGTCAGATGCCGATCGACCCGGTGAGCACCGCCATCGGCCTCGGTGCAACGTATATTGCGCGCAGTTTCTCGGGTGACAAAGAGCAGCTTGTACCGCTGATCAAGGGCGCATTAGTGCATAAGGGATTTTCCTTGCTTGATGTCATCAGCCCCTGCGTTACCTTCAACGACCACGAAGGATCGACCAAAAGCTACGCGCACACTCGAGAACATTACCAGCACGTCATCGATGCCGATTTCATACCTCCGGCCGAAGAAATCCGGACGGCCTATGAGGAAGGCGACACGATGCCGGTCCTGTTGCACGATGGCAGCAAAATTGTCTTCCGCAAGGTCAACAGGGACTATGATCCAACCAGCCGGGCCGCAGCATTTTCTTTCCTGCGTGACAGCGTTAACGCAGGGGAAATCATAACCGGACTCTTATATATAGATGAAGAAACTGGCGACATGCATGATCTTTCGGGAAGCGTCGAGCAACCGTTGTCGCAGATTCCATACCAGGAACTGAACCCTGGCAACGACCAACTGGCAAAACTCATGGACCGCTATCGCTAGCAGGAGCGGCCTTTGGCCGCGATCGAATCGCCTCGGGGCCGCTGCTTGCACGTCCATGTGCGCAGCGGCATAAGGACATCCATGTCCAAAACGGCGCTCCTACGTTCGAGCGATTGGCACCGGCAGGAGCGGCCTCTGGCCGCGATACAATCGATAACAAAACGATCACGGTACACACATGAATAACGACAGAAGACGATTCCTGAAAACAAGTCTTCTTGGTGGCGCCGTGGTTGCTGCAGGATGCACACCCGGGGCCGACAGGCAACAGGAAGTAGACGCCGAGCCATCCGCTCCACTGAAAATTCTGATTCTGGGTGGTACGGGCTTCATAGGGCCGCACATGGTTCGGGAAGCACTGCGCCGCGGCCATGAAGTCAGCCTGTTTAATCGCGGCAGGACAAATAACGAGCTGTTTCCCGACCTGGAATTGCTGGTCGGCGATCGTAACGGTGATCTGCAGGCGCTGGAGGGTGGCAAGTGGGACGCCGTTGTCGACAATTCAGGTTACGTGCCGAGATACGTGGAAGATTCGGCGCGGTTGCTCGCGTCAGCGGTTTCTCATTATCTGTATATCTCTACCATTTCGGTGTATGCCGTTTCTCCTGCGCCAATCACTGAAGAGTCGCCATTGGCAACTATGGAAGATGAGACTTTCGAGGAAGTCACCGGAGAATCCTATGGACCGATGAAGGCACTCTGCGAGCAACGGGTAATGGCAGAGGTTGGCGCTGATCGAACGACCATTCTTCGCCCGACTTATATCTGCGGTCCAGGAGACCGAACTGACCGGTATACATACTGGCCTGTCCGCACGATGCGCGGCGGCGAAATGCTGTGGCCCGGAACGCCGGAAGACGATATTCAAATAATCGATGTCCGCGATCTTGCGAATTTCACGGTTGATTGCCTGGAAGAGAGAATCTTCGGAACATTCAATACAGTGAGGCCGATGAGATCATTCAAGATGGGCGATTTGCTGGAAGATTCGCTGGCTGTTACTGACGCCGATATGACGCCGGTCTGGGCCGACAAGGATTTTATCTCGGAGAATGAAGTTGCAGCGGGCGGTGGCCTGCCAATATGGGAACATCCGGATGGAGAGTCTGCGGCACTTTCGTATGTTGACGGAAGCCGCGCAGCGGCTGCCGGACTGAAGAATCGTCCGACCCGCGAAACCGCTCGCGATACGATTAGCTGGTGGAAGACCTTACCGGCTGATCGTACCGATAAGCTGCGAGCCGGTCTGGGCGCCGACAAGGAAGCGGACTTGCTGCGGCGCTGGCACCAGCAGAACGCGTAACCGCGAATAATTTTGGGGCCGCCCGCATGCGCGGGCGTGTAGGAAATTTTGAGCGGATTATTGGTCAGGATTGGTGAAAACGCATACAGCTTTACACGATATATGTAACCAATTGATTATTAACGTAATTACGATCTAAAAAAAGCTCGGGATCACTGCATCCAAAGCCTAAGCGAGGCGCATCTGAATGATGAAAAGCAGCTAAGCTGTATAGACAAATATTGGAGTTAGTAATGGACGAGGAATTATTGATACCCATCGTGATGTTTATTTGCGTCGCGGTCGTTTTCAGTCTCTGGTTTTACTTCAGATACAAGGCCAGGTTGGCAACCCAGCAGACGTTCCGGCTGGCGCTGGAGAAAGGCAGTGAGCTGAGTCCGGAAATTATCAGGCAGCTTGGCGAGCCCGAGCCCAGCAAAGACAAGGACCTGAGACGGGGCCTGATCTGGCTGGCACTTGGATTGGCGCTGGCGGTTTTGGCCGTCGGAATTGGCGAACCGGAGGCGACCGGGAAAATCATGGGCAGCGCTGCGTTCCCGGGTTTAGTCGGCGCAGCATACTTGATTATGTGGCGATATGGGGCGCGGAAAGAATAATCGCGATCAGTGAAAAATCGGCGGCACCAGGGATCGGCGATCATGAACTTGTCGCACAGGTGTTGGCGCAACACGACTCGGCCGCATTCGGCGAGCTGGTCCGGCGCCATCAATCCCAGGTCCGGAATTTCCTGCGCAAGCTTACGCGTGATTTTGTACTCGCCGATGACCTTGCGCAGGATGCATTCCTGCATGCCTGGGACAAGCTACACACCTACGGCGGACACGGAACATTCATTGGGTGGTTGCTGAAAGTTGCTTACACGACTTTCCTGCAATCGAAAAGAAAGTCATCTCGATACAGCGAGATTATTGAGCAAATGGGACACGACGCAGAGGCGCGCGGCGGCCAGCAGATGCAGCAATCAGAGGACATTTCAAACCTCGACAAATTCCTTGCAGTCTTGACGGAGGAAGAACGAGCGGTGATGATTCTCTCTTATGCCTGCGGGCTGTCGCACAGGGAAATCGGCGACGCAGCGAACATGCCGATTGGAACCGTCAAGTCGGTTATCTTTCGCAGCAAGGAAAAAATCAGGGAAAAGTTTGACATCGAAGATCATAAATATGGCTGAACGACTAAAGGATAATGCAGACCTGAAGCTCGAAGCGTTGTTCCGGTCCGAGCCTGTGCGGGATGATGGATTTTCTGCCAGGGTAATGGGGCGTGTCCGGCGACAGATGTGGGTGCGGCGCTTGTCTTTGCCAATAGCAATTGCAATTGGTGCAGTGTTCGCTGTGAAACCGCTTGCTCAGCTCGCAAACTCTATTCCGAAGATTGTGGGCATCGTTCCGCAAGGCCTGGCGAACATCATTGATTTGCCATTGGATGGGATGATGCAGGGAACCATCATCATTCCTGGCATCATGTTGCTTGCTGCGATGTTGATGATCGGGCGAATGCTGGAAGAATAAGGCGCGTCCGCCGACCGCTGATTAAAGTCTCGCGACGGCTGCGAGCAAGACAGTGCGAGTATAGGTGCGTGCACATCGGGCAAGTTATGCTTATATGATCTGGCGATCTGCATAAAGGACCCTGGTCATTGTTTCGATCTCCCTGCTCGTATACATTGCAACGATGAACTTGCGCCATCAGGTTGAAGAGTTGTTGCCGAACTGGGAGCGGTGGTATCCGAGTTTGTTCGACGCAGCGAGTGATCTTGGCCTGATCAGGGCAGAAGTCTGCGATCCCGGTTCTCTGCTCCTCAGCCGACGCCACGCGAAGATTCGCCAACGCGCGGAAGAGGCGCATCGTCAAAAATGGGGTGGGTAGGTGCGCGATTACGCGGATAAAATCTATTGACGTTTGAGCTCGATACTATCCGCGCCCAGTTTCCCTCGCTTTCGATCATTGATAGCCGATCTGCGCAACGCTCCTTCGCGCGATGAGATCATAATCAGCCTGACCGTGCCTGCCGGGCCCCAAAATCCCCGTTCTTCTACTATACTAATGGCTATGGCGCCGGACTTGGCAGCGGCCTTGCCAAATAAGTAATAACAACATGGAGTAATAAGAATGAAAAAGATACTGATCTCGACTGTCGTCACAAGCCTCGTATTCCTCGTGGGATCGGGCTCAGTCTCGGCGCAGGATGACGGCATGCTGGTCATTCCGGTCGAGTTGTTTACCTGCACCTACAACAACCGGCAAGACCCGGATGACCTGGACAAAGTGATTGACAGATGGAATGCCTGGGCAGACGAGAATGAGCTTGACGACTATGCGGCATGGACGCTGACGCCCTACTATTTCGGTCCCGAGCAGGAATTCGACGTAATCTGGATGGGTGCCGGTAAAACTGCCGTTGCGTTGGGCAAGTCACAGGATGCGTACCTGGCGGACAATGACGGGCTTGATGATGATTTCGAAGAGGTGATCAGCTGTGATTCGCACAGCAATTTTGCCTCGGTCAACTTCAAGGCCCCACCCGAGGGAGCAACGCCTGCAACCTCCGTACTGACCTTTTCTGATTGCACGTATAAGGAAGGTGCATCGTTCTCGGCGGTGAGTGCGGCGATGGCCGAGTGGTCGCAATACCTGAGTGACGAAGGCTCTACCACCGGGATCTGGCACTGGTTCCCGGCCTATGGCGGCGGCGGCGAGGAGTTCGACTTCAAATGGCTGCAAGCTTATGAAAACTTTGCCGACCTCGGCGCCGACTATGACAGGTATGGCACTGGCGGCGGCTTCGCAACCCGGGGAAGGTTGCTGGGACACCTTATCGACTGTGATTCGTCACGCGCATACCTCGCGCAAAGTCGCAGGTACGTGCAACTTCGATAGTCACATCAGGAAACACAAACAGGCTGAAAGGCGGTAAGCAAAAGCTTACCGCCTTTCTTGCCAGTCTATCTGACTGTCGTGGAGCAAAGCCTCGCCGACCGGCAAATTAGGCAGCGGAGCACCCTCTTTTTCGTTATCCTGCATCGCACACAGTGACAAATCGATCTCAGTCAGCCGCAACACCGGCCCATCGGCCGGTGGAAACCTATCAGATCGTCGGTCGTATTCTCGGCCCGGCGATTTTTGTCGTCATGTTGCTGACGGATCAGTGGCAGGGCGTGATGTCGACCGAGGCCTGGCGGACCGCGGCAGTTGGTCTCTGGATGGCAGTTTGGTGGGCGACTGAAGCGATTCCAGTTCCGGTAACCGCGTTTCTGCCGATTGTGGTTTTCGAACCGCTCGGCATCTCAAGCATCAGGGATGCGGCAGCCCCTTATGCCAATCCCACCATCTACCTGTTCCTTGGCGGCTTCATGATGGCGTTGGCACTCGAGCGCTGGAATCTGCACCGGCGCATCGCACTGGCCGTTATTGATAATGTCGGCACTGACGGTCGGCGACTGATTGGTGGCTTCATGCTGGTCTGTGCACTCTTGAGCATGTGGATGACCAATACAGCCACAACCATGATGCTCTTGCCTATCGTGCTTTCGGTTTCTGTGGTCATGCGCGACAACGTACCGGATCTGTCCGAGAAGGCCCGCAAGGATTTTCAGATTGCGATGCTGTTAGGGCTTGCCTATTCCGCCAGCATCGGTGGACTGGCCACGTTGATAGGCACGCCTCCGAACGCTCTCTTGATGGGCTTCATGGCCGAGAACTACGATATCGAAATCAGTTTCGCGAAATGGATGCTGGTCGGTATCCCGGTCAGCTTAACAATGTTGCCTATTGCATGGCTCCTGTTGACGCGCGTTTTATTTCCTTGTGATATTCCCGCGAACGAGGCGGTAAAAAATCATCTGCATGACTTGCGCGCGGAACTTGGCACAATGAGTACTGCGGAGCGTCGCATCGCCATCATATTTGCATGCCTTATCATGTCGTGGATGCTACGGCGGCCAATTACCAATTGGCTGGGCATCAGCGGCATATCCGATGCGGGCATCGTCATGACAGCGGCAATGCTCTTGTTCATGCTGCCAAGCGGTGACTCCAAGCAGCCGCGGCTCATGACGTGGGAGGACGTAACCCGTCTTCCGTGGGGTGTGCTGATCTTGTTCGGTGGCGGCTTAAGCCTCGCGGCTGCGGTTTCCGACAGTGGCCTCGCGCTGTGGCTCGGCCAACAGCTGGCGCCACTCAATGTATGGGGAACCGCGGTGCTGGTAGTGGCGTCCGTCGCGATGGTCATCTTCCTGACCGAGCTGACCAGCAACCTGGCAACTACGGCAACGCTACTACCGGTAATGGGCGCGATCGCCATTCAGGCAGGTGTGCCGCCCATTATGCTTACTGTGCCAATCACCATCGCGGCGAGCTGCGCGTTCATGTTGCCGGTGGCAACACCGCCAAACGCCATCGTATTTGCGACGGGAGCAATTAGCATCCCGCAGATGGTGCGGGCCGGCGTATTTCTCAATATCATAGGCATCGTCATCGTGTCGATTGCGGCGTTGATCCTGGCGCCCGTATTGCTGCAGTGAAACTATCCAGAAATTTCTATCTTCGCGATGATGTCGTCGCAGTAAGCCGCGACCTGCTGGGAAAAGTGCTGTGCACGCGATTAAGTGGCGCGCCAAGCAAAATGATAATCACCGAAACAGAGGCGTACGCCGGCGTAAGCGACAAGGCGAGTCACGCATATAGCGGCAAACGAACCAAAAGAACGGAACCGTTGTTCGGCGATGGCGGTGTTGCCTACGTTTATCTGTGCTACGGCATTCACCACTTATTCAATGTGGTTACCAACAGAGATGACGTTCCGCACGCCGTTCTGATTCGCGCAGGCGAGCCATTGTCGGGTACTGATCTCATGATGCAACGGCGCGGCAAAACAAAACTCGACAAAACGCTGCTCGCCGGGCCGGGTTCGCTCGCCAAGGCGTTGGGCATAACGACCGATCACACCGGACTAAGCCTGATGAATGGCCAGATCTGGATCGAGGATCATGGCACTGACATCGACGACGATTCAGTGACCACCGGCCCACGAGTCGGCGTGGACTACGCCGGCGAGGACGCGTTGCGGCCGTACCGGTTCAGGACTAGTCTTCACAGATGACCGGCAACAACACTACCCGGCGGGACTTCCTTGCATTGATGTCGGTGCTGGGACTCACCGGCGTCGGCCAGTCGGAATTGTTCGCGCAGGAACAGATGCCCAGCCGCCAGATTCCCGGGACCAACGAGTCCCTTCCCATCATCGGGCTTGGTTCGAGCAAGCCGGTTTCGCAGATCGCTGAGAGGGGGACGGAGCCAATCGCCGCGGTGCTTCGAACACTCGTGGCCAACGGCGGCAGCGTCGTGGATACCTGGCCGAGAAATCCGGCCAACGATGCGGCGTTTGGCCGTGTTATCAGCGAACCGGATTTGCGGGACTCACTGTTCGTGGCCAGCAAGATTGACAAGGTCGGCCGGGATGCGGGTATCCAGCAGTTCCGTGAGACGCAGCGCCTGTATCAGCGAGGGACTCTGGACCTGGTGCAGATCTTCAGCCTTACCGACCTCGATACGCAGTGGCGCAATCTAAAGGACTGGAAAGCATCGGGAGAGGTGCGCTACATAGGTGCGACGGTGGCGAATGCCAGTCTCTACGAGCAACTCGAGGGTTTCCTGCGGCGGGACAGGCCGGACTTTGTACAGATCAATTACTCGATCACCGAGCGTGGCGCAGAAGAACGGATGCTGCCGATGTGCCAGGACTTAGGTGTCGCTGTTATCATCAACCGGCCGTTCATGAACGGCGAATATTTCGAACGCCTTGGCCAACGACCCATTCCCGGGTGGGCTGCCGAATTTGATTGCGATAGCTGGGCGCAATTTTCATTGAAGTACATCCTGCCTCACCCGGCTATTACTTGCGTGCTCACCGAGACCAGCAATCCCGCACACATGGCGGAAAATGCCCGGGCGGCCTACGGACGCATGCCGGACGATGCCGAAAGGAATCGGATGAAGGCCGTTATCGATCAGGCGTAACTGTAGTTGCAGGAGCGACTTCAGCTGCCACCATCGAACGGATTTAGAACCTCTACCGTGTCAAATGTCTGTCCGTGATTAAAATCCTCAGAGTAGATCACTGAAGCGCCGCCTTTTTGGGCGGCAACCACAATTAATGCATCCCAGAACGAGAGTTGGTAGTGTTGTTCCGCGTCGATTGCATCGAGGACTGCCGAGCCATCATTGATAATCGGTTCCCACGACAGGTAGTCCGCCACCAACGCCCTGGCATCCTCAATCGAGATCGGCCTGCGCGCCTTGCGCCGAACGTTGACATAAAACTCCTGCAAAACCTGGGTGCTCAGGATTCCATTTCCGTCTATCCAGAGATTCCTGATCAGATCTGACGCCCGCTCGTGTTTTACCCCGGCACCGTGGTCGTAGGCATAAACGAGAATGTTGGTGTCAACGAAGGACTTCACGTTCGTGCAATTCGTCGCGAGTGGCTGGCCGTTCCCACCCAAGGTCGTAACCGTGAGTCAATCGTCGCAAGGCCCGCCGCTTTGCCGCTCCGTAAGCCTGATCTCCTCCGACCAGCATTGCCAACTGTTCCGCCACCAGACGACTAAGTGACGTGCCGCGGCGCGCTGCAAGGACTCTGGCCTCCCGGGCCAGTTCTGCATCAACTTTGATCGTAATGTTGGTCGCTTTCATGGTCATCTGAAAAAAGGCACAGAAACTGTGCTACACAGTATAAGTGCAATGGCTAGCAACCACAATACGCCATGTCATAGAAATCAATCAAACCTTACAAATTGATGAATTGGCCAATTTTGAAACAGAAAGAAAGGACATTCCGGAATTAGCCGCAATCCTGTCAGTCCATTGCCCGTAGCTCCCAAGAGGGCGATTGAGAGGCGATTTGAGGACACCCACAATTTGCGGCTGCTAATTTCTGCGTCAAATTCCCGGAAATAGAATGATGAGAATGATGGGTGTCCTGAAATTGTTCCTGAAATTGTCCGTGAATGTTTATTGTGAATCCATTCCCGGTATTTTTTGCGGTTCAGCTGTAATCCCCGGCTCTGCATCGCTCCCAAACGCCATCAATTCCATTCCCTTGTCGTCTGTGTCAGACATTTTGACAAGCCCAAAAGGCACATCGGCCGACAGCCAGATATCCTTGCCGAGGCTCCTGAGCGGGATGCGTGTGGTATTGAAAGTTCCAGCTGCGACAGTCAGGGATTCCTCGACACCTTTATCCACTTCAGCGCACGCCATCCGGATCGGTTCCGCAACATCGTTATTCCGGATACTGGACGCCGGCATTTCCATCGGCAGCATTCCGTCCATTCCCTCGACCATCGGGAGCTGCATCATCACGCGTTTCACTGCTCCTTCCGCATACGGCCAACTCGGAATCAGGACCTTCATGATCGTTGATCCGTTGCCCATGGGTGTGGCTATCTCATATTCCATCCAGTAGTCACTTCCTTCCGTAGCAACAATGGCGTAACGGCTATCAAGCCTGTTTTTTATGAACGGAGCATCGACGGCAAAACGGGCCCATTGCCCGTCGGAAAGACTCATCGAACCGCTGCACAGTTCGCCGATACCGGAAGTGGCGGCGAATGTCGGCAAAAAGCCGGCCCCAAGCACCATCATCAGTACAATCTTGCAGGTGTTTATCCGTATTCGAAAAGGACTCATGGTTTATCTCTCAAGGTAAAACGTGCTGATTGCTTTCATCTGAACTGTAGACGATTCAATAAGGAAATTCAGATCTCTCATATCTGAGGCGCCCCGGCAGCACCAAACACGACAATTCGCCGTGAAATCTCTTAGAATGAAGGGCTTGCCAATATCATGCGCCCGTAGCTCAGCTGGATAGAGTACCTGGCTTCGAACCAGGTGGTCGGGAGTTCGAATCTCTCCGGGCGCGCCATTAAATCAACAAGTTATCGGCCCATCCTCGGCCGCTGATTTTTC
>Ga0209987_10001377_pt1 | contig 13300 bp, 15 predicted proteins | sample N074metaG_FD_182134 | JGI IMG/M metagenome (GOLD analysis project Ga0209987, IMG submission 182134) | Deep subsurface microbial communities from Kermadec Trench to uncover new lineages of life (NeLLi) - N074 metaG (SPAdes) (version 2) | ecosystem: Environmental > Aquatic > Marine > Ocean trench... | reverse complement strand
TACCATTTCAGCATGCGAGTCCTAAAATCTTGAAGGCGATGAAAAGGCCGGGTAAACGTGAAAGGGTGCTGGAGCGGATTCATAGTTGGCGTGAATGCTGTCCAGAGCTTGTCATTCGCAGTACCTTCATTGTAGGTTTCCCTGGTGAAACCGACGATGATTTTGCACAGCTACTCGAATTCCTCGATATTGCCCAGCTCGACCGTGTCGGCTGCTTCATCTACTCCCCGGTTGAAGGAGCCGCTGCCAATCAATTACCGCAACAGGTTACAGAACCGGTGAAGCAGCAAAGATACGACCTGTTCATGCGTAAACAACAGGAAATTAGTGCTCAAAAATTGAAACAGCGCGTCGATAAAAGCTTGCAGGTGCTGGTAGAACAGAAAACTGAGAATGGTTATACCGCGCGTTCCTACGCCGATGCACCCGAGATCGACGGACTGGTCTATATCGATACTAATAAATCACTCGACCTGGGTGAGTTTTATCAGGTCAGGGTAGTCGACAGCGACGAATACGACCTTTATGGGCACCTCAATTAATTGTCTTTTTTCGCGATTGCGGCGTCACCGATTTTTGCTCCTGCACCAAAAGTAGGCGCTTTAGGCGAAATCGGCATACAGTACATCCCTGTACATCGCCGATTAATGCTCCTGCTAAATCGGCATACAGTACATCCCTGTACATAAGCTCTGGGTATTACCTAACTGCCTTGTAAATAAATTCCATCCTGCTGCACCACGATATCCAGTTTCTCCAGACTTTCGCCCGGGCAGGGTCCAAATACACATTCACCGGTTTCGATGAAAAAGTGCGCATCGTGGACCGCGCATTGAATCAACGATCCATCCGCGTCGAGAAACTGGTGTTCGACCCAGTCGAGTGGCGCACCGGTATGCGGGTAGGTGTTTCGGTAGGCAAAATAGGAATAGTCAAATTTTACTATAAAACCGTCGACCGTCCGGCCCCTGTCTTCAACGCTGAAACCACGCGAACCCGGATCCGATAACAGATCATGGCGGCAAATAAAGATAAGATTATCACCCTTCACTTTAGTTCATAGCCTGAGCCAAGCCTCTTTTCATCGACCGCTGAGAGGCATTTTAAACTGGAAAGTTTAATTAGAGGAACTACACTCATATTCTGTATCCGATCTGTTCACCCGGCAATCCAATAGGGGCCATTTTAGTATTTGGGGGCAGTGATAGTCCACGCAAAGCTTAAGCGCAGTGATGATATATGGGAGCTTAATACCCTGTCGAATTACATCCATGGCTTGTATCCGATCCAGACTACTAATTGACCAACAGTGAAACAAAACACTAAACCAAAAGCCAAGTACCAGGACTCCATTGGGGAGCTTGAAACGAAAGAGCCCGAATGGCAATCCCAGGAGAAAATACTACGCGATGCTATTGCTCGCCTGTGTACCGTCGCCCAAGGTCTGGATAAAAACCTGGACCAGCAATTGGAGCTGATTCAATCCCTGTCACGCGATAAACAGGATCAAAAACTGGCCAGCGAGATCGAAAATCTTGATCAGTTTGTTAGCTCACTGGAAGCTAGCAACAATGCCCCTGTTAAAAAACGGCCTTCAGATCCAGGTATTATTAAAGATTCGATTGATGAAGTTATTTCCCGGTTACTAGAGCGACTCTCGATTATTCAGAGCGCCAGCGATGCCAACCGTAAAATGCAGGCAAAAGTACTGGGTGCGGCTGAAGATACAATTTGGCCGGAGAGCCTGAGTGAAGATGTTGCTTCGATATCAGATACGCTGAATAAATTAAATCAGGAAAAACGTGAGCTCGAGAATTTCATTATCAATGTTACCGAACAACTTGGCGAATTAACCCAGGTTGTTACTGCGGACCAGGAAGATCAATTATCCGAGCATCGGGAGGCACTATCGCTGCAAATTTTAATGCAGGAGGGTATGGCTAAAATTAGTGATAACGTCAACACCACCGAGGATATCAGTCAATTAAAGTCTGCAATTGCGAAGAATATTGATCTGATAAAAGATGGCGTGGAGGAATTTATCAGTCAGGCCACAACGCGCCACGAGGCAGTCGGGATAAGGAACCAGAATCTCTCCCAGAAAATAAAGCAGATGGAAAAGGAGACCGAACAGTTGCAGCAAAAATTAACCGAGAACCGCGAGAAACTGCTCTACGACACACTTACCGGAGTGCAAAGTCGGCTGGCCTATGATGAACAAATAGAACAGGAAATCGCTCGCTGGGAGCGATACGGTTCATCCTTTAGTTATGTAATTTTAGACATAGATAATTTCAAGAATATCAATGATAAATATGGCCATAGTGCTGGTGACGAAGCGCTTAAAACCATTGCAGAAATAATGTTGCTACAGATTCGAAAATCGGATTTTATTTTCAGAATCGGGGGAGAGGAATTTGTCCTGCTACTGATTAATACCGAGGTTTCGAAAGCCGAGGTATTGGTCGAAAAGTTGCGTAAAGTTGTATATGCCAGGGAATTTCACTTTGATCAGGACTGCGTTACCTTGAGCTTGTCAGCGGGCCTTACAGAAACCAGAGATGGGGACAGTGTCAAGTCGATTTTTGAACGCGCCGATGCGGCGCTTTACCGGGCAAAGAATTCAGGACGAAATTGTCAGTTTGTAGGCTGACTTTTCCCTTCGCACAATAAGCGGGCTAGGCTATTTCAGCGGAAGTTTTCGCGACTATCGTAAGCGCATGCAGTTCACCCGAGGCGATCTCGTCATGCACGCATGCATAAACCAGCTTGTGTCGTTTTATCAGCGGCAGCCCGGTAAATTGGTCGCTGATTACCTGCGCTATAAACTTACCTTCGCTGCCCGAAACTTCGACCGTTGCCGAAGGCATTCCTTGTTCTATCAGTTGCCGGATCAATTCTGGGTTCATAGAATATAGCTAAAATAAAAGCGATAAATGCCAGAATTATGAATTACCTGCACAAAAATAATCTTAGCGTGAGTGATCAAAATGTCTCCTGAATCTCACGTTATTTCCAGTCTCGTTGTCAAGCACATCGAGAATCCCGAGCAGCTAGATTACCACCAAATAATAATCAATCAAATCAAAGATGATATGCCGGTAATTAATATCAATATCAAGTTAAGAGGGCTTCATGAGGGAATGATGAATTTTCACTAGTCGGTATATCATACGCATTGAGCGTTATAACTGAAACTGGTGTTTAGCGATTGAAAAAAGCGGCGTATCTAGTTAATTAGATGTTGACCAAAACATTTATTTAACAACGCGAGGGTACGCCACTCATGAGTAAGCATAATATTTTCAAATTCTAAGATCGAGACACGATTTCAGATGTGCTGACAGAGATGCTGAGAATGGGATCCCAACAATTGATACACCAGGCAGTCCAGATTGAACTGGGAAAGTTGCTGGCAGCGAATGCACATCGGTTTAACGCCAGATGGAATTGCTGACGGGCCCGTATTGCCCGGATCATCTGATCGCGATGCTTTAGACTTTGACCGTTCCCGTTCTACTGCATCAACCACAGCACCATGAAAAACTTCAAATACCTCTTGTCCCCTGCGTTTGCGAATTTCCACAAACAGCGAGGGAACAAATGGGACTTGCATCTGATACCGCGGTAACCCGACAAGGTACTGCAAGTACGGAATTTAGAGTGGAAAGCTGATTTATTGTGCACTATTATGCCCGTAATTCTTCATTTATCATATATAAATCAATTAGTTATACTTTCTTAGCAGACTCTAGTTAGTAGAGCAAGGGAAGAGGCGCATCACTGCTCTTTTAAAAAGTCCATAACTTCTTTCAGTCGATATTTCTTCTGAGGGAAATTTGTAGGGCCGCCCATTCGATGATCTAAAATTGAGGGCATACAGTATTCCATCCAGTCTTCTTCGCCAAAATACGTATTCAAGACTTTTACTGGATTTTTAGGGATCTTAATCATAGTTCCTAGAAAGTTTTGTTGTTGCAGCGGGAAAAAATCGTCGTGATCATATTGGATAGACTCCGGAGGAAAACTGATCAAGTTGGCTTCATTTGTTTCATGAACCCAAATACCAATCCAGGGGAAACCAAGTCCTGCCTCGAATCCTGATTTTGGATTGTCTTTATGAAAAATTCGACAGCCACAATTTTTCCCATTTCGGATATCAGCCAGAATAATATATCCTCTATCTTCCAGTTCATGCTGACATTGCGCAACAAATTTTTCATACTCGAAAATAACGATATCGATATCATCATCCCATGGAATGAAGTCTTGATGTCTTAATATCCCCAGAAGAACTCCAAACATGACGCAGTATTTTATGTCATGCTTATTTAATATTTCTGTAAAATCTTTTATATGTTGAATCGCAATCGATTTTTCATTAAAAAAACCGGTTGCCCTGAAGATTTCTAGTTCGTTGCTAGTCATTTATTATCTTCCTTTTAGAAACGCATTGATATTTTGGCCAATTAGTTTGAAGCATCATTAATGACAATATGATATACCCATCACTCACAGACTTTCTTGACGGGTTGCAACAAAACTGCCTGCTACTGGCTCGTCACGGGGAGACAGACTGGAATGCCTTGAGACTGATTCAGGGCCAACAAGACCGCCCTCTTAGTCCGAAAGGGTTTCATCAGAGAAAGAATCTTTTTTTTCATCTTACAACCGTACCATTGGCAAAAATTTATTGCAGCAGTTTACAGAGAACAATTCAAACAGCCCTGCCTCTGAGTGAAGAAAAGGATATACCGATAATCACTGTTCCCGAGTTGAACGAAGCAAAACTCGGTGTGTTTGAAGGTGAGCATAATGTCAATTTTTCGGATGAACATTCTCGAAATATGTATGAGACGTTTTTGAAGGATGAAATTAATGTCATTCTTCCCGGTGGAGGCGAGAACCTCAAGGCTGTCCATGCCCGTATTCAAAAACCTTTCCGGGAAATTTCACATTCAGTTGCCCAAGACGGCCACGTGTTGGTCGTCGCTCATCGAAATGTCAACAAGATGCTGGTGCAGAGTTTGCTCGGGTTGGATTTTGAGGCCGGATATCGAGTCGAGCATCTTCACCACTGGCTTTATATATTTGCTCTTCAAAGTAATGAGATTTATTTGATGAAAATCAATTCCCCGATTGGTAAGGTTGAAATTATTTCAGGCTATGGCGAAATCGACTGATCAAGTTGCGAAACTTTCCAGAGCCGAAGTAAAAAATTAATGTATAAAGTCACGGTCATGAGAACGATCAGCCAAAATAATAAAGCCGAATTTCCTGTGGCCGAAAACCATAAGATGGCGATGGAAAGATGAAGAAAGCGAATGTCACTGCCCGCACATAGCCAGCAAAATAGAGGTTCAACGCGTCTTTTAGGGTAATTTCTGCGATATGCAGACCGGTATTTTTCCGACGAATTAGTAATCAGAAATATGGCCCCGATATAGGCGAATAGCAGGGGTTGCCATATGAGTGCCGGCTGGACCTTATCGAAGGAGAAAAGAATGCCGACGACAATGATAAACTCGCTTACGCGGTCAACCATTGTATCGTAGAAATCCCCAAGGGCGCTGGCTTTGCCACTGAGCCGGGCTAGCTCTCCATCGACACAGGACCAAATACCAAACAGCTGTATAAACAATACTGCCAAGATAAAATACTGGAAATAAAAAGCAATCGCGGCAAACACTGCAAAGCCAGCGTCAATTAATGTCGCAGTATTTGGTGACATTCCTTTGGCATGGCAATAGATACTGATTACACAAGACATTCGACGTTGAATGTAATAGCAAAACACACCGTCACTTTGGGCTTTGGCCAGATCTGGATAGCGGTACCACGCCTCCACAGGGTTTGCTGGAGGCGGCGTATCATTCATACATTATTACTGCCGCCTGATTCATAAGTGTAATCGGAATGAGGCTGCATTGGTTGCTTTGTCAAATTCGAATATTCAATATTATCACCTACCTGTGCTTGTTTAATCATTGCCGGGTAGACCGTATCCTGAGTACGTCTGAAATCCGAGGGCGTATCAATTTCTGACCAGATAAGATCAGGGAGAAGGCAGTAGTAAAGTGGGAACCGGGCTGCAACAGCCGACAGGCAATCGGTTTCGTAGGCCACCTGGAGTGTGCGCCCAAACTGGATCTCGACTTCAGCGATCATCGCTTTAAACAAGGGCTGGGATACTTTGGTAATGCCTACCAGTTCACCCGCAATACTAGCATTGAAATTGCGAGGATCTTTTGACAAACCGACTATATGTACACCACTCGCGGCGACATACACTTCATCGCCCGAATGGGTAGGACCGGACAAAAGCACAGCGTTATCCCCGGGGAATTTCATTAACTCAGATACAGCCCGTTCTTCGTACACGATGTCCGATTCCAGAAGTAAGAAATCTTCCGTCAGCCGGTGTTTGGCACAATAGAGTGAATACATGCTACCGGATCGGTCATATAGGCCATTGTGAATGGTTTCTATGACACCCGAATAGGACTCCTTGAGGCGTTCATAGTACTCGAAATGGTGACCTGTAACGATGATAATTTGCTTGATTCCAGCCCGCAGTAGTTTGTCGATAGATTCTTCAATTATCGGTCGCTTCCCCAGTCGTAGAAACCCTTTTGGTATAGTTTTACCCGCCTCCTTCAGCCGTTCACCCATCCCGGCGGCGAGAATGACAGCGACTTGTATTTTATTCGTCATTAATTCATTTCCTTAGCATAATTATTTTTCAGTCTCCACCTAATAATGAGTGTAGCGTTGGTCGGTAATAAACAGTCTACGGACTGTTTTGCCTGCTTAATATCGAACCTGTTTACCATGAGTAGACACTGCCAGCGATTCAGTATAAGTCACCAACGGTGCACTATTTTCGGCCTCAACGACGGGGTAAAAATACCGTTATTGTTCAATTCGCGGATGCTTGATCATCGGCGGTATTGGACGGCAACTGGGCTTCAATGGTCTCAAAGGTCAGTGCCATGGATAAACTAACAAGCACCTGTTGGAGATGGGCACACAGTCCAAGCCCATTAACCTTGAAAAACTCGAGCAGCGAGTACAAGTTGGCACCGATATTGCCCTTCAAAACTGAAGCGACGAACCACCAGGAGAGAATGTTCTAGTCGAAGCAGGAGCGCTGATGCCAATAAAACGTGGTGAGTATCAAGGCACGATAAACAGTGTCTTTGAGGTCAATTATTATACACGTTTCGGGGTATTATAACACAAAATAGTGCACGTCTTCAGCGCCCATTTTCCTTTAATTACGGGGACACAATACGCAATTAATACGTCTTGATAAATAATTAGAGTTTCCTCAAAAACGTAGCGATCAGGTTGGCGCTGCATTTTCAACCCGAACTATGCCAGATATTCTGAAGCACGCGTCGAATAATAGATATCCGATCAATGCCCAAGCGGTAATCCGGCACCGTGCCTGGGGCTGACAAGGCTCCTTTACCCAGGGGGTAAAAAAGACCTTCAGCAGAATGATCAGATTCATCACCAGGAAGATGCTGTTGGGACAGGCACTGGATGTGTCTGCCCGCTTCGCCCGGATATAATTGAGCCGATACCCGTTCTTACCTCGACCGAATTTCCCTTCAATCGGAATGCGCTGCAATACTCTTCCTGGCGCGGTGGCTTCAGCTGTTTCAACTCCTCCTGGTTGGCTTCGGTGACTTTACCTGGCCGCTCCGAGGGTTTACCCGCAAATTTAATCCCAAGTCGACTGAAATATCTTCGATTCTCCCGCATCCCATAAATCATATCTCCCAGTACCGACTCTGGATAATAGCCGGTACGTTCATAGTAAGTCGCTACCTGGCTTTCCAGATCAAGTCCTTCATGCAACGCTTCCCAACGCAAGTGATCCACCCGGGCCAGTCCCGCATCGTTCAAACTGACACTGAGCTTTGATCCGAATTCGACTGACTTTGTTGACCTTGCCGCGCACGATCGGGCGCACATAGGGCTGGCCGATACTGACGATACATTCATCACAGCGCTGGCTCTTGTTGCGATACATCTCCCACTGCTGCGCATAGAGATACGGGATCACCCAATAACGGCGTAGTAGCCAGTTCGGTAACGGTAATCGCGACCCCTGCGGCCAATTGACCAGTAATGTCCCGATATGCCCCGGGTTACTGCGTAAATACTGGAGTTGTTGCCTGATCCCTCGGCGTAATGACTTTCGGCCTGGCCTTCTTTGCTTAACGATCGACAGATACGCTTAACGTGCCTGCTGGCGATAGCTGCGAGGCTTCTTGGTCAATGCCGATTTGGCGTAAAGCCGATCAATGATTTGCTCGCTGAAATCGCGGGCCTCGTTGAGCAGGCTAAGGTCGGTAGGATAACGAATCGCCTGTTCGGCAACGGTGGCGTCCAGTATCAGCTTACCCTGGTGCGTCGGCTTCATTTTCCGGATCGGATTTTTCAGTCCTGGAGGGTGGCGGGTCCGTATCGTCCGGATCATCTGATCGCGATGCTTTAGACTTTGACCGTTCCCGTTCTACTGCATCAACCACAACATCATGAAAAACTTCAAATACCTCTTGCCCCATGCGTTTGCGAATTTCTACAAACAGCGAGAGAACAAATGGGACTTGAATCTGATACCCCGGTAATCCGACAAGGTACTGCAAGTACGGATTTTAGAGTGGAAAGCTGATTTATTGTGCACTATTATGCCCGTAATTCTTAATTTATCATATATAAATCAATGAGTTATTATTTTTGAGCAGACTCTAGTCAGTGCTGACACTGATTTAATACCACCAATCCTATCAGTACGAAGCTATTTTCCAGATAAGACTGCTATCGTTATCGCTCCACCCAAAAGAAAAGGTCGATGTCGATCTATGAACCCTGTTTACGAAATCCCAATTAAATCCCAATTAGTAAGATTAGGAAAAATCTACTGCCTGAAACCGTACTTGATAGTGGTGGGTCAGCTGTATTCACTAGGCCAGTGGAATATGATCCGCCTGATGATCAATAGCCCTACTAATTTGTGCTACAACACAAGTCGAGGAAATACGGGTTATCTGGCGGATATACTGGGTTCAATCCCCTTCGCGCAATCAATAAGTAGCAATGAGTTTAAACTAGGGGACTTAAGCGAATTTGTTCATCGCTAACACTCAGTGCTGACTGGCCGTGTAAAAAATTGAGTAGTTTCTCTCCGGCCAGGCTGAAACGCCAACCCTGAGAAAGCCGACTGTTCTTCCTGTCGGTAATCAGGCTGTCGATATCCTTGCGAGTGGCTAGTGTCGCCACCGCAATCTGGTTGTCTTCTGCAATTATTCGGCATAATGCCATTAAACAGTCACCTAATGCCTGTTGAGGTGTTGAGAGTGATTGTTTTACATCATGCTGGGGCCATTTCGATGTCGGGGTATCCTGGGCTGTAGCGACTATCGCTAAAACCCTGTTGCCATGTTTTTCGATAAACTTCTCGTTAACATCGCGGATCGAATCCAGATCAATAACTTTCGAAGGCTTAAGACGAGCAATTTCGATTATTAGATCGTCTTTTACGACCCAGCGTCGTGGCAGGTTTATTTGTTGTGCCATTTGTTCTCGCCACTGACATAGATGGCGGGCTATTTGTAATTCAACGCCCCTCAGTTTTTGCACGCCTTTTAGGCGCCTCCATAAATCCGCAGTTTCTATTTGATAGTTCGAAGCCGATGTCATCGCGAGGAGGTCTTTTTCTATCCAGGCGTAACGTTTTTTATCGTCCAGTTCAGTTTTCAGGGTTTGGTATACGGGTAGCAAATAACGCACATCATCCATTGCGTAATTGATTTCATCCTCTGCCAGTGGCCGACGACTCCAGTTGGCACGCGTATGTTTTTTTTCGAGTTTTATTCCGGTAATCTGGTTGACCAGATCGGCATAGCCAATCTGATGATCATAACCGAGCACCGCAGCAGCTAGCTGGGTATCGAATATTGGTTGCGGCATACAGGAGAATCGTTGGAATAAAATTTCCAGGTCCTGGCTGGGCGAATGAAACACCTTGATCAGCTCCCGGTTTTGCATCAGGGCGATGAATGGGTCAAAATTGTCTATGGTGAGTGGGTCTATGCAAGCCATGTCTTTTTCGCTTGCGATCTGGATCAGCGCGAGTACGGCATAGTAAGTTTTTTCCCGCACGAATTCGGTGTCGATCGCGCAGTATCCAGCATTATTAATTTTGCCACAAAATTCGGCCAGTTGCGCGCTCGAATCAATGTACTGATAATCCATCTAGGGGAACCTCTGATCAATTCATGAATGAACGCGTTGCGCCCAAAACGACCAATTTCTGCGTTGTGAAACTTAGCAATAGCCTTGCTATTACTTGCGTTCCACGCCTTGAACTTGATCATTTTGAATCACAACCCGATTCACCCAGAATTAATCAGAGGTTCCTTAGTTTATGTTCGCCTTACGCCGTATATCACGCAATACAACGAACACCCATGGCCAGATCAGCATGCCGATAAAAGGAGCGCTAAAAAATGCCAATAGCGGGGGCGGTCTACCCATTATACCCTCGACCCAGACAATGATGACCTGGCTAATAACTAGTAGTCCAAATACATAAATGGCCTGTTGTACCAACGACATTACCCGAATTCTCTGGTGAAAAATCTGGTTTATATAGATGATAATGACGAGCGCCAGCGCATGCTGGCCAAGCAGAGTTCCCTGCGAAGTGTCGACGACGATGCCGATAAAGAAGGCAATCCAGGGGCCAACCCGCTGGGGTAAAGCCATGTTCCAGTAGATCAGTATCAGCGCCACCCAGTTTGGGCGGTAGATTTGTACCGGGTCGGGTAATGGCAAAATCATCAGGATCAGGCCAACTAGCAAACTCAGAAAAATTACAAAATAACGCAGATTCAGCACGTTTATTTATTCTGCTGTACAGATATCGTAAATATCATTCCGCGGTCAGGCCGTTATTTGACTTTACAACCAGTACCTCGCGACTACTATCGAGACGTGCCAGTGGTTTTGCGAGTACCGAAACAAATCCATGAGTCAGGTCTTTGGTTATCGAGATTACCGTAGCGACCGGATAATCCGCAGGAAAGCGTCCACCGAGTCCCGATGTAACCAATTGGTCATTGACCTTAATATCGGCAGTTGCTGGCAGGTAACGTAATTCTAACTGATCAACACTGCCATTACCGAAGGCAACCGAGCGGGTGCCGCTGCGGATAAATTGCACCGGAATAGCATGTTCCGGATCGGAAATCAGTATTGTCGTTGCGGTATATTGATTGACGTGTATCACCTGTCCCATGACGCCAAAATCATCGATCACCGCGAGCCCCAGCTCAACACCGTCGAATGTCCCCTTGTTGATTTCAATTAACTGGCGATAGGGGCTTTGATCGACCGAGAGCAGCTCTGCAACGATTACCTGGTCCGCGAGTTTACGCGATGATCCGAGCATATTTCGCAACCGCGTGTTTTCTGCCTTTAATACCTGCATTTTTTGCAGTCGCGCATTGAGAATTCGACCCTTGGCTTTAAGCGCTGAATTTTCATTCAGTAACTCGATATGCGAGCTAAGCCATTCATTAGCCCAACTTCCGGTGATTGCCGGGAGACTGACCAGATAACGTATCGGGGATAGCACCAGGGAAATATTCGAACGCACCACTTCGAGATGATTAAATCGCTGATCGACGAACATCAACGCGATACACAAACCCACTAAAAACAGTGTTCGAATTGAAGTGCCTTGCTCACGGTAATGCAGTTGGTTCATAAACGAGCAATAGTGTCAGACTTAAGCGTCATAATTGGCCAACACGCTACCCGATCGGCAGACAACAGGATGTCGAATGTGTCGACAGGTAATTTTATTCAATGGCGAGGAAATCCAGTCCATGTTCGTCGATCATTTCCAGAACCCGACCACCTCCACGTGCCACACAGGTGAGCGGATCTTCGGCAATTATCACAGGCAAGCCGGTCTCTTCCATAATCAGGCGATCCAGATCACGTAGCAGTGCGCCACCGCCGGTGAGAACGATACCGCGTTCGGCAATGTCTGAACCCAGTTCGGGTGGAGTCTGCTCGAGAGCATTTTTCACTGAACTGACAATTCCATAAAGAGGATCCTGTAGCGCCTCGAGAATTTCATTGCTATTCAAGGTGAAACTGCGTGGTACGCCTTCGGATAAATTTCGACCCTTGACTTCGATCTCGCGCAAATCCTTGCCCGGGTAGGCAGCCCCGACTTCAATCTTGATTTTTTCCGCGGTGGCGTCGCCAATCAAAATGCCGTAATTGCGGCGCACATAATTAATGATTGCATCGTCAAATTTATCGCCACCGATCCGTACCGAAGCCGAGTACACGATACCGTTGAGCGACATTACCGCGACTTCAGAGGTGCCACCGCCGACGTCGAGTACCATCGAGCCCTTCGGTTCATCGACCGGCATGCCCGCACCGATCGCCGCCGCCATGGGTTCTTCGAGGAGATAAACCTTGCGCGCCCCGGCACCTATTGCAGATTCGCGAATTGCGCGGCGTTCTACCTGGGTTGCACCGCAGGGTACGCAAATCAGTACGCGGGGGCTGGGCCGGAAAAACTGGTTTTCGTGTACTTTGCGAATAAAATATTGCAACATTTTTTCGGTGTAGGTGAAATCGCTAATTACGCCGTCTTTCATCGGACGCATGGCCTCGATATGCTCCGGCGTCCTGCCGAGCATTTTTTTCGCTTCTGTACCGACAGCTTCAATCGACTTCGGCCCGCCGGGCCCGCGATCCTGGCGGATGGCGACGACCGATGGTTCATTCAGGACTATGCCCTGACCTCTTGAATAAATAAGCGTATTTGCGGTACCTAAATCGATGGATAAATCGTTGGATAACAAACCCCGAATAGCTGAAAACATGCGTTGGTTTTAACCTGAATAATTAAGTGTAATGCGTGCGCGATTGCACGAAATTCCTTGATTGGGCGCAAATATGACCCAGACCGACGTACTCTAGCAATGGGCGGTCAATTGGGCAAGGAAGAAAGCACCAATATACAGGCATTTCGGTTAAACTAAATGTGAAATTATGCTAAGTTTGCGGGCTTTTCAACTGCAACGCCGGAAATATCCTGAAATGACTCTGAAAAATGAAGATGTGCGAAATATTGCGCAGCTTGCACGCCTGCAGATTGACGACTCTACGATCGAGCAATTAACTTCAGATTTATCCAATATCCTGGCGCTGGCTGAGCAGATGAAAGCGGTGGATACGACGAATGTCATTCCGATGG
>Ga0209987_10001375_pt1 | contig 13301 bp, 12 predicted proteins | sample N074metaG_FD_182134 | JGI IMG/M metagenome (GOLD analysis project Ga0209987, IMG submission 182134) | Deep subsurface microbial communities from Kermadec Trench to uncover new lineages of life (NeLLi) - N074 metaG (SPAdes) (version 2) | ecosystem: Environmental > Aquatic > Marine > Ocean trench... | reverse complement strand
GTGGTGGAACCGCTTGAAACAGACGCCTTGACCACCATATCGACGCTTCTGCGCAGACTCCCCGGCTTGTGTTAGAATTTTATTGACTTGGAGCAGGTCAGTTTTTATGGGCAACCGACGCCACCGGCATGAACTGATCAAATAAAAGCGCTTTGCTAGGCAATAAGAAAAATAAGGAGACCCAAAATGGCTAAAGGGCAGTCACTGCAGGATCCATTTCTCAATATATTACGCAAGGAAAAAGTTCCTGTATCAATCTATCTGGTTAACGGCATCAAGCTGCAAGGGCAGGTCGATTCTTTCGACCAGTTTGTCGTATTGCTTAAGAATAGTGTCAATCAGATGGTTTACAAACACGCGATTTCCACCATTGTGCCAGCGCGCAATGTCCGGCTGCCGTTGCCGGACGGCGAAACGGGTGATTCTGACGAAGCGTAAATCGTACCCGGAGGTCGTGATTGTTTGAGCGACCGAGTAGCGGCGAACGCACCGTTCTGATTCATGCATCCACCGGCGGAGCGCCGGATACCAATGAATGCGAGGAATTTCTTGAGCTTGCGACCTCGGCAGGGGCCGTCATCGTTGGCGAAATGATCTGTGCGCGCCGCAGTCCTGATCCGCGCTACTTCATCGGCAAGGGAAAACTCCAGGACTTGAAAGACATCGTTGCCGGCAACGACGCTGAGTTGGTCATGTCCAGCGCAGCGTTGAGTCCCAGTCAGGAGCGCAATCTCGAGAAAAGTCTCAACTGCCGGGTCGTTGACCGTGCCGGCGTGATTCTCGATATTTTTGCGCAACGAGCACGCAGCTTCGAAGGCAAGCTCCAGGTGGAGCTGGCGCAACTGAGGCATATGTCCACCCGTTTGGTGCGCGGCTGGACCCACCTGGAACGACAAAAGGGTGGCATCGGCCTGCGCGGTCCGGGTGAAACCCAGCTCGAAACTGACCGGCGCCTGATCGGCAAGCGCATCCGTCAGCTAAAAAGTAGCCTGGAGCATGTCGACAGCCGCCGCACCATGAACCGGCAAAACCGGATAAGGGCCGGGATTCCCACGGTGGCACTGGTGGGGTACACCAATGCCGGCAAGTCTACCTTGTTTAATGCATTGACCAACGCGGACGTGTACGTCGAGGACAAACTGTTCGCAACGCTCGATTCGACGGTGCGCCGATTGGAACTGCCGCAAGGCCGGGAAGTCATACTGGCAGACACCGTCGGTTTTGTGCGAGACCTACCGCATGAACTGATCGCTGCATTTCGCTCAACCCTGCAGGAGGCGCGAGAGGCGGATCTCATTTTGCACGTGATTGACGCCAGCGATCCCAATCGCTGGCAAAGGGTACGGCAGGTCAACGCCGTGCTGAAACAGCTCGATGCCGATCGTGTGCCGCAGGTAAGGGTGTACAATAAAATCGACAGGCTGCAGAGTGAGTCGCGCCTTAGTAAATTGAGGCAGGGTAGCGGACGGGCGGTATGGCTGTCTGCCACGACCGGCGAAGGTATTCCCCTGTTATTGGAATCAATCAGGGGTCGCCTGCGGCGGAAAAAAGTTTGCGGCTTGATTCGACTTGGCCCCAGCCAGGGCCGTCAACGTGCTTTGCTTTTTGAAATGGGTGCTGTTAAGCACGAGAAAACTGCCGATGACGGTGGCTGGTTACTGGAATTTGAAATGGTAGAGCGGGAATTTCGGCGCTTCCTGAAGCGCGAAAAGCTGTCCGCCGATATTTTGCGTCAATCACCGGTCGCCAGACCGGAGAGCGCAGCGATACAGAGATAGATAAAGACTATGGCTTGGAATGATGGTGGAAACGGTCAGGACCCCTGGAAGAAAAAGGGTAACGAACCGATTGATCTGGACAAGATAGTTCAGAACTGGCAACGAAAATTGAGCAGCATTTTCGGTGGTGGTCCCCGTACGTCTGCTGCCGGTTCGTCTGGCGGCTATGTGCTGGCGGTGATACTTATTGTTGCCTGGGCATTGACCGGGGTCTACCGGGTTGATCAGGCAGAGCGGGGCGTCGAGCAGCGCTTCGGGGCTTATACGAGAACCACCTTGCCTGGTCTCCACTGGCACTTCCCGTATCCCATTGAGGTGGTCGATATCGTTAACGTCAATGCGGTCGATAACTTTCCGTTTCGCACGGAAATGCTGACTGCGGACAGGCGCTACGTCTATATTCAAATGGTGGTTCAGTTTCTACGCGAGGATCCGGTCAAATACAGCTTCGAGGTGGTCGATCCTGAGTTAACGCTGCACGACGTAACAGAAAGCGCCCTGCGCGAGGTCGTTGGCACCAGTTCATTAATCGTCCTCGTTACTGAAGAGCGCGACCAGATTGCACCGCGGACGCAGGAGATTTTGCAAAGCACCCTCGATGCGTATGGTGCCGGCATTACCGTGACCTCCATCAGTCTCGAAGAGCTCGACTATCCGCAGGAGGTCCAGCAGGCAGTGGACGATGCGCAGCAGGCAGAAAATGACGCCGGGCGCTACGTGCTCGAAGCTGACACCTACGAAATGGACATCATTCCCAAAGCCCGCGGCAGGGCCGCACGCGTCAGGCTGGATGCCGAGGCTTATCGTGATCGGGTGATCCGCGACGCCGAAGGCGAGGCGGGTCGCTTCGAGGCGTTGCTGACGGAATATCAGAAAGCACCGCGCGTGACCCGCGACCGCCTGTACATTGAAGCGATCGAGGAGGTCTACAGAAATTCCAACAAGATCATCATCGACTCTGAGGGCTCCGGCAACCTTCTGTATTTACCACTGGATCAACTGCGGCGTAACGGGGCCCGGCCGACGGCCGGCTCCGAAAGCAATCGCGCTTCGGATTCGGCAACCGGGCAGCTTGATGCCGACACGGCAGGCAATCCGAACGATCCGCGAAACAGGAGGATCCGCCAATGACTAATGCAAGATTCGTGGTTCTGGTCGTGCTAGGACTGGTGTTTGTGGGCATTGGCCTCTCGGCATTTACCGTCAATGAGCGGGAATTGGCGATCAAGTTGCGGCTTGGTGAGGTTGTGCAAGCCAACTTCGAGCCTGGACTCTATTGGAAAATTCCGGTGTTCCACAATATTCGGAAATTCGAAAAACGAATCATGACGATCCAGGATCGGCCGGAGCGAATATTCACGGCAGAGCGCAGGGCGTTGCAAGTCGATTTCTTTGTGAAATGGCGCATTGTCAATGCGGTAGATTTCTATACATCGACCGGCGGATTCGAAAATGTCGCCAACGATCGATTGTCAGAAATAATCAAGAATGCAATCGTTACCGAATTCGGCAAGCGTTCGGTGCAGCAGGCAATTTCAGTCGACCGGGCCGAATTGATGGTGGACATTCTGCAGACGGCATCGGCGACGGCGACGGGTCTCGGCGTTGAACTGGTTGATGTGCGGGTCAAACAGGTCGAGTTTCCGGAAGAAGTCAAAAACGCCGTTTACCGGGAAATGCGCGAGGAGCGTGCCCGCGTTGCTGCGGAATTGCGCGCGGGGGGGCGGCAGACCGCTGAGGAAAAGAAGTCATCGGCGGACAAGGATCGTACCATCATACTCGCCGATGCCTATCGGGACGGGCAGCTTGTTCGTGGCGAAGGCGATGCAAAAGCCGCCAAAATTTACGCCAGCGCATATACCAAGGACCCTGAATTCTACGCGTTTTATCGCAGCATCGACGCCTACAAGAAGTCCGTGGGAATGTCCGGCGATATTCTGGTGCTTGATCCGAACAACGAATTCTTCCGCTACCTGAACCAGTCGAGCGGCGAACGGCAATAGCGTCCAGGTATTCGAATTGCAGCAACATTGGCGCGCCGCCGTTCCACAACGGCGGCATATATATTGTGAGTGGCAGAAATGTGGCAGGACATACTGACGGCCTTTTCGCTCTACCTCATTATCGAAGGCATGATCCCGTTCATTGGCCCCGACCTTTTCCGTCGAACAGTCGCCAGGCTGGCGGAGCTTAACGACAATCACCTGAGGGCCACCGGGCTCACCATCATGACGACCGGCCTGTTGCTGCTGTTCGTGGTCCGTTGAAGGGCAGATCCGGGGATCAGGATGGGAAAAAACGTCGTAGTCATCGGTATGCAGTGGGGCGACGAGGGAAAAGGCAAGATCGTCGATTTGCTGACGGACAAAGCCGCTGCCGTCGCGCGTTTTCAGGGCGGACACAACGCCGGCCACACGCTGGTGATCTCCGGCAAGAAAACCGTCCTGCACCTGATTCCGTCCGGAATTTTGCGCGACGGGGTGCTGTGCCTGATCGGTAACGGCGTTGTTGTATCCCTCGACGCGTTAATCAGCGAAGCACAGGAACTCATCGACAATGGCATACCGGTCTTTGAGCGCCTGCGCATCAGCCCGGGTTGCCCACTCATCCTGCCGTCACACGTGGCGCTCGACATTGCCAGGGAAAAAGCGCGCGGCGCCTCCGCCATTGGCACGACCGGTCGCGGCATCGGCCCGGCATACGAGGACAAGGTATCGCGACGCGCGCTCAAAGTGTCCGATTTATTCGTGCGCGAGAAGTTTGCCGCCAAGCTTGGCGAAGTTCTCGATTACCACAATTTCCTGTTGCAAAACTATTTCAAAACGAAGCCCGTTGATTTTGCGCGCACGCTGGACGAGGCATTGCAAACGGCAGAAACGATTGCTCCGATCACTGTGGACGTTACGCAAGTTCTGCAGGATCTTGCAGACGATGGTAAGAACATCCTGTTCGAGGGTGCGCAGGGGGCTTTCCTGGACATTGACCACGGCACCTATCCCTATGTGACATCGTCGAATACGGGCGCCGCGGCGGCCAGTACCGGCACCGGCATCGGCCCATTACATCTCGATTACATCCTTGGCATCGTCAAGGCGTACACGACGCGTGTCGGCGCCGGACCGTTCCCGACCGAGCTCTTTGACGATATGGGTGAACATTTGGGTGCCGTTGGCGCGGAATTCGGGGCAACTACTGGAAGACCGAGGCGCTGTGGCTGGTTCGATGTCGTCGCATTGCGGCGATCGATCGTCAACAGCAGCGTATCGGGTCTCTGTGTCACCAAGCTGGATGTTCTGGACGGACTCGAGACGGTTCGCATTTGCGTAGGTTACGAGATCGACGGCGATCCGATCGCAGGATTGCCAGTTCTCGTGGACCGCTTCGCAGACTGCCAGCCAGTCTACGAAGAGTTGCCAGGATGGTCCGGATCGACGGTCGGTGCAACCGCAAATAGTGATCTGCCAGCCAACGCGCAGAAATACCTGGCGAGAATCGAAGAACTGGTAGAGGTACCGATCGATATCATTTCAACCGGGCCGGATCGCGAACAGACGATCGTTAAGCATCATCCGTTTGCCTGAACGGTTATTGCATCGTCAGGATAAAGAGGCCATTCGATCGATCACTGGCAATAATATTGCCCGACGGAAGGAACGGGTACACGCTCCAGGCACCTTCAAAAATAGCGCTATCACTGCCCGGAAAGGTATCCAGAAACGCGATTTCCATTATTTCCATGTTCGACAGATCATTGAACTCGAGTACGCGCACGCCGGAAGTGTAGTTCGCCTGAAATACGCGATTCCCGAGTATGTAAAGATTGTGATCGATCGACGCGGTTGCAGCTTCATACGCGAAGGCATACACCGGGGCATCCAGGTCTGATACGTCGAATACGTGCGTTCGAGTCGGCACACTGAAATCGAGCTCGTCCAACTCGTCACCCAACAGGAAAAACCGGTGGTCCTCGGTCAGCCAGCCCTGGTGGGCAAAGCTGGCGTCCGGGTATTTAGTCCTGGAGATGTTCATCGTCGTCGCGTTGGTAACGTCTGTGATGTCCACTTGAGGCTCGTCATTTGAAAAAGGATCCTGGCTCGAACTAACACAGATCTCGCTGCCTGCATGGTCGGGGTCCGGACCCTGGTACTGGACACATTGCGTATCATGAATATCGGCGCCAGAATAAAATCCAGCGAACATCGGATTGTTCGGCGTCGAAATATCGATGATGTGCAGTCCTTGGTTGAACGTATTTGTGCCGGCCGCGTATGCGAATCCGGTTGCTTCGTTGATGGCGATGTTGTGCGCGTTATCAAAACCATCGTAAACGAAATCGGGCGTAAAAATTTGTGGTGAGGCGACGCCTCGCAGGCGCGTCAGGTCGAAAACCTGCATACCGTGTGCGCCGGCACCGTCAGCCACGACAAAAGCGTGGTCCAGGTAGACCTATGATGTCCCGCCATGCTGCTTCCGTCGTGTTGCTCGCAAGGTGTCCGAGAAAAACAGGATTGTCGGGATCAGTTACGTCGACAAACGCCGTACCGTTGGTCAGGCCCATTAGCGCATATTCGTTGCCGGTCTGCGCATCGGCCCAGCCCCAGATGTCATTGCCCTCGCCACCGCCAATCGCGTCGTTGGGCACTCTCTTGCGCAAAGATAATCCGGAACACGCGAAGTCACCGGCCATGCCGCCGCTGCAGCTGTCGGGCCCGGTGCTGAGTTCGGGTGGTGGCGGCGGGGGTGGTGGCGGTGCGGTTGTGTTGCCGTTATCGCCGCCACTACATCCGGCCCCGATTAGCGCAATCATCAGTGGGGCATACAGCCTGTTAAATGAAATCATATGGCCACGTGTCTGAATAGCGAGGTAGTCAGGTAAGATCGCGCACATTATCAAAGGATCCACAGAACCGACACCGATCAGGACTCGGTTTGCCCTTGCATGCGGCTTCCCGGATCATAGGCGCGCCAAAACCATGCGGAATAGATAATTGAGTATGAAAGCGCTGCGCTTCAAGGCGGGCCCGTCGGCCTTCAGGGACGTCAAGACACACGGCTTTGCCGAGGAACGAATCGGCACGATCGCCGGTGCCTCTGGCGGCGCCAAATGGCTGGTGTTGAGTCAGCTTGACCGCGTCATCACGGAGCGCATCCTGCCCAAACTTTCCGCACCCGTTCACTTGCTGGGTTCCTCCATAGGCGCCTGGCGATTCTGCTGTTATGCGCAGCCTTCGCCGAAGGAGGCAATCGAGCGATTCGAGTCCGCCTACCTCGATCAGCAATACAGCGAAAAACCCGATGCCGCAGAGATCAGCGGCAAGAGCCGCGAAATTCTTCAGGAACTCTTGGGAGCAACCGGTCCACGGGATATCGTCAATCACCCGGTGCTGCGCACGCACATCATGACCGTGCGCAGCCGCCTCCTGACAGCCAGCGATCGGCGACCGTTACTCGCCAGCGGACTGCTGGTTGCCGCCGCCTTGAATTTTGTCACTCGAAAATCTCTTGGCGCATTCTTCGGCCGCAGTCTGTTTTACGATCCGCGTGATTTGCCGCCTTTTTATAATGCCAGCGGATTTCCCATGGACCGTGTCAAGCTGACTGAAACAAACCTGATCGATGTGGTGATGGCGTCGGGCGCCATTCCGCTGGTATTGGAGGGAGTCAAAGACATCGATGGTGCGCCGGATGGTGTTTACCGTGATGGCGGCATCATCGACTACCATCTCGATCTGCCCCTGAGCGACTCCGATCGGCTGACATTATTCCCGCATTTTTTCGAAACGCTCATTCCAGGGTGGTTTGACAAAAAGTTGACCTGGCGCCGCCCGGATCCCAAACACACCGACCGAACCATACTGATTTACCCGTCTGCCGAATTCATTCACCAACTGCCTAACAATAAAATTCCGGACAGAAGCGATTTTTCGACGATGTCGCCTGAGCTTCGCGTGAAGGTTTGGCGATCCGCGGTCGCCGCTTGTGAGCAATTGGCCGAGGAAATGAACGACGTATTGGATAAGGGCCAGTTGCCGTCGCGATTAGAGGAGCTTTAGGGTTTTCGAAGGCAATTCGGAAAAATGCCAGGAAATCATTTGCCGCGATTCTTCGGCCTGAATCGTGTGCAGCGCTCTGTCAGCATCTTCTGCACCTTGTCCACGTCTTCGTCCATCAGGAAATCATTCGGATCTTTCCAGCCGCTGAGCATCACAAGATTACGCTCGTTGACTGCCAGGTAGTCTTCGCTTGCCTGCGCTTCGACTTCCCAGCCCGGCACTACGACGACAGTGCGCACCCGCACGTCGTGTTTCAGTAATTTTCCAATTTCTCTTGCGAGCTCACCTGACTGCATTCCGCTGCGCGCGACAGACATCGACAGGTTACCTGGCGCGAATGTCAATCTGTCTCCGCGCAGATTCACGACGTTTTCCTTGCCGGGTTTTCTGGCAATGACGCTGATCGTGTAAATGCCGTTCTGGCCGACGACGACGTTATCGATTACGCCGGCACCACAACTTACGTCGTGGAATACACGATTTTGATTGGTATTCAATTTTTGCAGCGCGTGGCCAGTGGCCATGTTGGCGTCACGTATATACGCAAGACGCCGCTTTGCGATGATGATGTGAATCAATCGATAGGCCGTGTACAGGGCTGCCGCGGCGAAAAGCACCAGTACGAGTATCAATTGCCATTGCGGCAGGTCTTCAAACATACCCTGAGGCGGCAACAGGTAGATGACCACAAAGATGACCGAAAACACCAGCCCTGCGATCAGAAAGAGTGATTGTTCACGCCCCAGTCGCTCCAGTTCATCGCGAAAACGCTGCGCGGCCTCGAGCATAATGCTGTTTGGGAATCGCGTTGTTGTTCCAACGGAATGCGCAATTACATGCCAGGATTTAATGATGAGCAGAAACACGAGGGTGCTTGCTAAAGCAATTGTGGTTGGGCCGCTTAGCGCTACGAGGCTCATGCAAAGGGTTCCTGAATGCTGGAGTTCGATTCTGTCCAGACTAGCCGTACGGACCATGCCTGCTCTGTGACGCAGGTCACAACGGTTGTCATTCGGCCCAGTGTGAAGTGGGCTGCCGCCGGCATTATGTGAAAGGGATCACAGTCGCCCTTGTGATCACCCTGCTACCGTCCCTAGCTCTTGGAATTTTTCTCTGACGGCAAATACTTGCGGAGCAAATGTTGAATATCAAACGGGCCGGATACCTTTCCCTAATTTCGCTGCTTGGGCTTAGCGGATGCGCGACGATGAGCGCTGACGAGTGTGTTACCAGCGACTGGCATGCGATTGGATTCGAGGATGGTGCGCGAGGGTATACCGCCGACCAGCTCGGAAATCGCCGCAAAGCATGTGCCAAACACGGGGTTACGCCGGACTTCGAGTCCTATCAGGCCGGCCGTGAACGAGGCTTGCGCCAATATTGTCGGCCGTCACGTGGTTTCAGTCTCGGCTCAGGCGGCTCACGCTACAATGGCGTCTGCCCGGGCGACATGGAAGCTGATTTTGTTGACGCCTATAATTCAGGCCACCAGTTGTACACGCTGCGGTCCAGGGTCAATAGCGCGACCCATCAGATCAATTCGAAAAAACATGAGCTGGACAACGCTAACGATCGGATTCGCAACGCTGAGGCGCAGTTGATCAGTGCCGAAACCAGCATCGAGGAACGGGTCCTGCTTCTCGGAGACCTGAAAGAATTGTCCGAGCGAACCGGGCAGCTTGACGCGGAGATTGCACATTTGATCGAGGAGCGGGCAATAACGGGACAGCAGCTGGCTGCTTACCAGGCTGTGATTGCGGACGCAGGTTTCTGATCCCGACAAAATAAAAGGCCGCGGGCTTTAGCATATCTGCAAAGCCCCAGTACTCCGTCAATATCACCTTGACGGAGTACCAGGCCTTTTTCTATTGAGTTACTTCGAAAAGAATTCGTCTGGATCGTTGCTCCACTCACCGTGAATTCTCTACATGATTTCGTCCACGACCATCTCCAGCATTCGCGCCTGCACCGTGACGTCGAGCATTTCAGTTATTTCGATTGAGCGGGCGAGATCGGGAATGAATAGCCGCTCAAGCAATTGATTGACAACGGGCGCGTGCGAGGTGGCGAGGTTGACTTCGCGATTGACCACAAAGCTCAATTTGTCAAAGTTCGCAGATCCAACGCAGGCCCAACCATCAAATATTGCGGCTTTAACGTGGCTCATGCCCGGGAACTGATACACACGGATCCCGTTTTTCAGCATCTTGTTGATTGCGACCTGATTGCTGGCATTGTGCGGTCCGTGATTGCCAGCCACGGGCAGAATGACCCGGACGTCAACGCCACGGCGGCGGGCTTTGGCCAGCTCGTACAGGATGACGTCGTCGGAGAAATAGGCGTTTTCGATCAGGATGTAACTCTGTGAGCGGCGAATCGCCGCCAGTTGTGAGCGATAAATCTGCGAGTCATGCGTGGCCGAATACAATACGCGAAGCGGGTAACCATGATCGTCGGCTTGCTCTTTTTCGCCGCCCAGCAAGGCGAAGAAACCGGCGAGGTCGCCGAAAACGCTCGCTTTGGCCCATGCTTTGTTGGTGTCGTACTGCAGTTGGTCGACGACCGGCCCGGTCACTTCCATCATGAGATCATGCCAGTCATAACGGTATTCGCGGCCAATGTTCATGCCACCAATGAAGGCGATCTTCTGGTCGATGATCGTGGTTTTGGTGTGATCGCCAGCAGTCCAGGGGATCGCACGGCTGCGGAATTTTACCCTGGAGCCGCGTTCCATGTATTGCTCCATCGACAATGGACCCTGGTAACCCTGTGGTAGGGATTCCGGGTCAGCCTGGGTCGCGATCATGGTGCCAAACGCGTCCACCAGCACCCTGACGTCTACTTCATGTGACTTTTGTTTCAGTATGTCGGCGACTTTTACAGCGAAGTCGTCGTTATCGAATATATAAGTGCGAATATCGATGGATTCTTCGGCTTCACCAACGGCTTTCAGCATGCGCTCGAAATAAGCTTCGCCGTCGACCAGGAAATCGATGGTGCCCTTCGATTGTTTACGGCCACTGATTTTGTCGAGGTCTTTTTCCCACTGTTGCAGATCCATCGTGTCGGCGTACGCGACCTCCGGAATGGGTTGGCGCTCGAGTGCTGGAAACTGCACGGCGCCAAGTGCGGTGCGGCGGAACAGGCCGGTCATCGACTTTAGTGCGATTGACGTCATTGACAGGAAGTTGGAAACGGGCCGGTTGATCGGATCGATGTGAACGGAGCGAGCGAACAACACGCCGGCCTGGGCGGCGAAAGCGGACTTTCGGACCATCGTCCGGCCGACGGCCTGATTTTCGTTATCAATCGCGATCGGGCCACTGGCCGTAATCTCGGCAGCAATTGCCTGTTCGTCGAATGCGTCCGAAATCTTCACTTTAGGGCGGGTAGCGCAACCGGTCGTTAACATGGCTACGAGGACGAACGTGCTCATCGCCCGGGTTGCCAGCCGGCTGTATTTTTCTGCTTTATGTGCGCTTCGCGTCGTCATCGTCGGTCTCCGGTTTGGTTCCATTTGCGGCGTTTGCCGCGTCGATGGATCCTTTGTAGAGATCAGCGCGATTGACTAACTGAGCGAAACCCTATCTTTCAGGATCGCTTTGCTGAAGATGGGGTGATTGAAGTCTGAGGAAATTAAACCTTTTGTAAATCAATATGATACAGATAATCTGGCGGCTCAAAAAGAGCCGCAGCGGGACTTTCTGGCCGCTATTTCGGGCTCAATCGGATGGTGATCGCCTTGTGAGCCAGCACTTTTTCTCGGGAAAAGAGCAACGGGAAGGCGCCTTCCTCGGCCCAACCCTTTAGCAAATTGCCGTAAAACGGCGAGCGCGGGTCGCCGGATTGGCCGGGCGCATTGGTCATGGTCGCCGCATCCCAGTTGCCGACATCAATCACCTGCCGATAAGAGGCACCGGCACGAACGAGGAAGTCACTTGCACTGAAGCTGGTGTTGTTAGTCGTGGTCGCCCCGCCGCCGCGCGCATAGGCCGGATATTGCATCTGTTGTGCCAACTCGGCATCGGCAAGGTGTATGAGCGGGTGCTCGAAGCGCATTTCGTGCAACGTTCCCCATTGCCACACTGCAGGATCATCACCCAATACGGCTTTGGTTTCGGCATAAGCGCTGACCAGCGAGGCTGCAATGATGTCGTGTGCACGCTTCTCGCTCATTAGCCGCAAAACTCCTTTTGACCCAAGCGGCCCAACCAGCTCGGGTGCGTCTGGCAACAGCTCCAACTCGAGGGCGGGCCGCAGATGACGGTAGAACCAGATGGCGAACAAGGCGCCAGCAGACGAGTCGCGGGCCAGAACGCCATCCCATTCCTGAAGAATGTCCACCGCCGGCCCGGACAGGTCGTCCGGGATTTTTCGCAGCGCCGCTACTGCCATCAGTGACTGGTAGTCGCGCTGCAATGCGGCTGAATCCTCGAGTGAGTGTTCGTTTTGCGCACCGAGGACCTGCCATAATCGGTCATAGCGCCAGCTGTCCGACCATTCGAAGCCCATCGGATACTTTTCAATCGGATAATCTTCCGGGAGATTCATGGAATTGGCGGTGCCCGTAAAGCCGCGTTGCGGGTTGTACTCGACCGGCAGTACATCCATGTCGTGAAAGCCATCCCATTCGAATGCGCCGTCGCCCGGTACCGGCAGCAAGCCATCCCAGTTCGGTCGCCGCGGGAACAGTCCGGCAGGTTTGTAGCCAATATTGCCGTCCACATCGGCGAACACCTGGTTTTCCGCAGGTGCGCCCCAACGGTTGAGCGCAGCCAGAAATTCCCGCCAATTAGATGCCCGCATGTACTCGACACTGCCGAAGTAGGGCGCCATTCCCGGTTCCAGCCAGGCTGCGCGTACGACAAACGCATGTGTCCCGGTTTCGTAAATGACCGGGCCATGCCGCGTATATTTGAGTTCGATATTGACATCGGCTGCGCCGCGGACGGCGACGCTTTCGGAATTCGTCTTGAACGACTCCCAACCTTCGCCGTAACGATAACGGCCATCCTTTACCTCGTAGACATAGAGGTCTTCCTGGTCGATGGGGAAAATCGTCAATCCAAAGGCAATGCGATCGTTGTGCCCGATCGAGATTCCTGGCAGCGCCGGTTCGCCTGCGCCGATGACATTCAGGCCCGGGGCGTTGAGGTGCGCGATGTAGCGCAGTGATGGCACGGCATGCGTCCGGTGTGGGTCGTCCGCGAGAATCGGACGGCCGGTCGATGTGCGCGATGGAGCCACTACCCAGTTGTTGCTGCCGACGCTTCTGTCTTTCGAATTGAAGATGGACTCGTTGAGAGCGAGAGATGGATTTCCGAATACAACCGGCGCTTTGGCCAGGAAATAGGTGTCCAGCACATCGCGAGGAATGGTGCACGGATCAAGACCTTCAGGGATTTTCGTTTGCCACTCCGGCTCGAGTTGCCACCAGTAAGTAGCGGTCTCGAGATCCGCCGCACAGGCG
>Ga0209987_10001372_pt1 | contig 13313 bp, 9 predicted proteins | sample N074metaG_FD_182134 | JGI IMG/M metagenome (GOLD analysis project Ga0209987, IMG submission 182134) | Deep subsurface microbial communities from Kermadec Trench to uncover new lineages of life (NeLLi) - N074 metaG (SPAdes) (version 2) | ecosystem: Environmental > Aquatic > Marine > Ocean trench... | reverse complement strand
GAGCGCATGGAGGAGGCGATAGATGAAGCGCGCGCTGCAGGTTTATTGGGTAAGGGTATATTAGGCTCCGATTTCAGTTTCCAGCTTTATAATCATCATGGCTATGGGTCATATATCTGCGGTGAGGAAACTGCATTACTGGAGTCGCTTGAGGGTAAGAAAGGAATGCCGCGTTTCAAACCACCGTTTCCTGCCAGTTATGGTCTCTATGGCAAACCAACCACCATCAATAATACTGAGACGTTTGCTGCGGTGCCTTGGATCATCCGGAACAGTGGAGAGGAATACCTACGAATTGGCAAACCTAACAACGGTGGTACCAAGATTTTTTCGGTATCTGGCCATGTCAACAAACCGGGCAATTACGAAGTACCAATGGGTACACCCTTTGTGAAACTACTGGAAATGGCAGGTGGCATGCGCGGCGGAAGAAGGCTGAAAGGGTGTATTCCTGGCGGATCATCTATGCCGGTACTGCCTGGTGATATTATGATGCAGACTGATATGGATTTCGACTCGATTGCTAAGGCCGGATCCATGTTGGGCTCCGGTGCGGTCATCATTATGGATGACACCACTTGCATGGTGCGAGCGCTAGAACGGTTGGCGTACTTTTATTTCGAGGAATCCTGTGGTCAGTGCACACCGTGCCGCGAGGGTACTGGTTGGCTCTATCGTGTGATACATCGTATTGAAACCGGCAAGGGACGAATAGAAGATCTAGATCTTCTTAACAATGTTGCCGATAACATTGAAGGGCGCACGATCTGTGCACTGGGGGATGCGGCGGCGATGCCGGTGCGTGCCATGATAGAGCATTTTCGTGATGAGTTTGAATACCATATTGAACACAAGAAATGTATGGTGTAGTCACATGCTCACCGATAGAATGAAGCGAGTGAAGCGTGTCATTATTTGTTGTCAGTGGTTACAGGTAGTTAATCCAAGAATTTTTGACCAATGATAAATATTGAAATCGATGGTAAGCAGGTATCAGTACCCAAAGGTGGAACCGTCATGGATGGTGCCAGTCAGTTAGGTATATACATCCCATATTTCTGCTACCACAAGAAACTGTCTATTGTTGCTAACTGTCGCATGTGCCTAGTGCAGGTGGAGAAGGCACCCAAGCCCTTACCAGCTTGCGCTACATTTGTTATGGAAGGAATGAAGGTGTCCACACACAGTGAGCAGGCGATTACAGCACAGAAAGGAGTGATGGAGTTTCTGCTCATCAACCATCCGCTGGATTGTCCAATTTGTGACCAAGGAGGTGAATGTCAGTTGCAGGATCTGGCAGTAGGTTATGGGGAAAGCGCATCACGATATACAGAACCTAAACGCGTAGTGGTGAATAAAAATCTTGGTTCACTTATTTCCACCGATATGACTCGTTGCATCCATTGTACGCGTTGCGTACGTTTCGGCCAGGAAATTGCTGGCATCATGGAACTAGGCATGGCTGGTCGTGGGGAACATGCAGAAATCTTGTCGTTTATTGGCAGTACAGTGGATTCGGAGTTATCTGGCAACATGATTGATCTTTGTCCGGTAGGTGCACTTGTCAGTAAGCCGTTCCGATATTCTGCTCGTACTTGGGAACTATCGCGTAGAAAGTCTATAAGCCCGCATTGTGGTCTCGGTGCTAACCTAACAGTACAGGTGAAGCAGAATCGTGTAATGCGTGTATTACCGCGTGATAATGAAGAGGTCAACGAGTGCTGGTTATCGGACAAAGACCGTTTTTCCTACGAGGGACTTAATTCTGAAGACCGTCTGACCACACCTATGATGAAGCTCAGTGGACAATGGCAGGAGTGTGACTGGCAAACTGCGCTTGAGTTTATTGCTAACGGGCTGAAAGCGATAAAAGAAAAACACGGAGCACAGAGTATCGGTGCGTTGGCTTCTCCTCACAGTACCTTAGAAGAACTATATCTACTACAAAAACTTGTACGGGGTTTGGGTAGTGGGAATATAGATCATCGGTTACGCCAATCTGATTTCCGTGCGGATAGTCATTTGCAAGGTGCGCCCTGGTTAGGAATGAGTATTACCGACACTTCAGAACTAAAATCAGTGTTGGTCATAGGCAGCAATTTACGTAAGGACCACCCTCTCATCGCGCAGCGTTTCCGTCAGGCGGTGAAGCGAGGGGCAGAATTGAATCTGATAAACCCTGTGAATGATGATTTACTTATAGAAGTAGCTAATCAAGCCATCATTTCGCCTTCTAAAATGGTTGCGATGCTGGCACAAGTTTTGAAAGTTATAATTGAGTTAAAGGGAGTAAGAGTTCCTGATGCCGTGAAGTGTATGGTTGACGCAATTGACGTAATTGATACCGCACGTTTGATAGCAGTCAGTCTCATGAATAATAAGCCAGCTGCAGTTTTTCTCGGTAATTTGACGCAGCACCACCCGCAATATGCAGACATCCATGTATTAGCACAACATATTGCACAATTCTCGGAAGCAGGTTTCGGTGTGTTGGGCGAGGCTGCAAACAGTGTTGGTGCCTACCTAGCTGGGGCGGTGCCTGTGAGCAGTTCTTTGGGGTCATCATCAAACGCTGGATACAATGCCTCACAAATGTTAGGAATGAATGTAGATGCATCTAGTATTGAACCGTGTCGAGCTTACGTACTGTTGAATCTAGAGCCAGAGCTCGATGCTTATAATCCCCAAGATGCAATGAGGGCATTGAACGCAGCGGAATTGGTTGTCGTGATGAGTACTTACAAGATTAATGTTTCCACTGGTGTTGATTACGCTGACGTGATGCTTCCAATCTCTCCATTTACTGAAACTTCGGGCACTTTTATCAACACAGAAGGTCGTGCGCAAAGCTTTAATGGGGTAGTAACTCCATTAGGTGACACGCGCCCAGCATGGAAAATATTGAGAGTGTTAGGTAACCTGCTACAACTTGCGGGTTTTAATTTTGAAACATCCGAACAGGTGTATGCGGAGATTATTCCCCCCGGGAGTGATATCAGAAAGCATCTGGATAATAAGCTAAAGAACTTTACGGTAAGCGAATTTAGACAGAAAAATGACGGAATCCAGCGCATCGGAGAAGTGCCCATTTATCAGGCTGATCCCATTGTGCGCCGTGCTGAATCGTTGCAACTCACCCGTGACGCAAGTGTGCCAGTGGCATGGATGTCAGGTGTAATGCTGGAGAAACTAGGGGTGTGCGGGGGTGACGAAGTAGCACTAAAGCAAGGTGAGGGCGTAGTGCATTTGCAAGCAGCTTGTGATGACAAACTTCCGACCAACTGTGTTCGCTTAGCTTCTGCACATCCACTGACTGCAACGTTGGGAGATATGTTTGGTGAAATTATAGTAAAAAAATTGTGATGGGCAAGACCAAGATTCTTTGATGGTATACGCACAACAATTATTTGGACAGTTTTTTGGAACGGAGTGGGGGATGATGCTATTCTCACTTACCAAAAATTTGCTATTAATCTTCGCCATTGTGCTTCCATTGTTGCTTGGTGTGGCTTATCTTACATTAGCAGAGCGAAAGATTATCGCTTTCATGCAGATTCGTGTCGGACCTAATCGGGTAACTTTTTTCGGTATTCCTTGGCTAGCTGGATGGGGCCAACCTATTGCTGATGCGGTCAAGGCAATGATGAAAGAAATCATTGTTCCTAGTCGTGCCAACAAGTTTCTGTTTGTGCTGGCGCCAGTTCTGACCATCGCACCTGCACTAGCAGCGTGGGCGGTGGTGCCATTTTCAGCTGAAATGGTTCTAGCAGACATCAATGCTGGATTGCTATACATTTTAGCAATGACTTCTATGGGTGTTTATGGCGTTATCATTGCAGGCTGGGCATCCAACTCCAAGTATGCCTTTCTTGGTACGATGCGTACTGCCGCACAGCTTGTCTCGTACGAACTGGCAATGGGATTTGCGCTGGTATGCGTGCTAATGATGTCGCAGAGTCTAAATTTGGGTGATATCGTCAAAGGTCAGCAGGGCGGAAGTTTTATTAACTGGTATTTGATTCCATTGTTTCCCATGTTTCTAGTGTATTTCATTTCTGGTGTGGCAGAGACTAACCGCGCCCCATTTGATGTAGCTGAAGGGGAGTCGGAAATAGTTGCTGGCTTCCATGTCGAATACTCCGGCATGGCTTTTACAGTATTTTACCTAGCAGAATACGCCAATATGATTTTGGTAGCGATCCTTGCCAGTATTATGTTTTTAGGCGGTTGGCTGCCACCGTTTAATATAGTGCCATTTACCTTGATTCCTGGTTTTATCTGGTTACTGTTAAAAATTGCGTTTCTGCTATTTTGTTTCCTCTGGTTTCGTGCAACTTTTCCACGTTATCGCTATGATCAGATCATGCGCCTGGGCTGGAAAGTATTCATACCCATAACGCTGGTATGGATTGTTTTGCTGGGTGGGGTGATGCAACTACCGTCGTCGATTTTGGGTGTGTTTCCACTCAATTTGTGGATTCATTGAGACAGGAGAGAGTGATGAATCGTATCAAGGATTTTTTCAGTACTTTTATGTTGTTTGAGCTGCTCAAAGGTATGATGCTTACCGGGAGATACTTATTTGCACGAAAAATTACGGTACATTTTCCTGAAGAAAAGACACCGCAATCGCCTCGCTTCCGCGGTTTACATGCATTGCGTCGATATCCTAATGGGGAAGAGCGTTGTATTGCTTGCAAGCTATGCGAAGCAGTATGTCCAGCACTGGCGATTACTATTGATTCTGAGCAACGTGACGATAGTACTCGTCGTACTACTCGTTATGATATCGATCTTACCAAATGTATATTCTGTGGTCTCTGTGAGGAATCCTGCCCGGTAGATGCTATTGTTGAGACTCGTATTCTCGAATATCACGGCGAGAAACGGGGCGATCTGATCTATACCAAAGACATGCTTCTGGCGGTGGGCGATAGGTATGAAGAACAGATAGCGAAGGATAGAGAAAAGGATGCGGGTTATCGGTGAATTGTTATTAAGTACATATGAGCTTTCCGGAGATAAGTTTTTATTTTTTTGCGACAGTACTTGTGCTTTCTGCGCTGGGTGTTATTACGTCTCGCAACCCGGTACATTCAGCGTTGCTTCTGGTTCTGGCATTTTTCACTTCTGCAGGACTATGGTTGATGCTAGGTGCGGAGTTTCTTGCAATTACGCTGGTGCTGGTGTACGTAGGAGCGGTAATGGTCCTATTCCTATTTGTAGTAATGATGTTGGACATCAATCTTGACAGTTTACGAGAAGGTTTTTGGAAATGGTTTCCATTTGGCGCATTCCTAGGACTAGTAATGGCCGCTGAAGTGTCGATGGTACTAATGAATAAGAGTTTTGGTGTAAATCAGTTGCCTGTGCCACCTCTGCATGCAGCTGATTACAGTAACACCAAGGAGTTGGGTCGTTTGATTTATACCGAATATGTCTATGCGTTTGAATTAGCGGCGGTGATCCTGCTGGTAGCGATGGTTGCTGCTATCGCTTTGACCTTGCGTCGTCGCTCAGGTAGGAAATTTCTAGACCCAGCTCAACAGGTGGCAGTGAAGCGGAAGGATCGAGTACGGATAGTTTCGATGCCGTCTGAGAAAAAAGAATAATAGTAATCTATAACCATGTTTTGTTGTTGTCCAAAAAAGGGGTGGTTCATTTGGTATCGTTGTCTCATTACCTAGTACTTGGTGCGATTTTGTTCGCCATCGGTATTGTCGGCATTTTTCTTAACAGGAAGAATGTGATTATTCTGTTGATGGCGATCGAACTGATGTTACTAGCGGTAAATATGAATTTTGTAGCGTTCTCGCATTATCTGCAGGATACATCGGGGCAAATTTTCGTATTTTTTATTCTTACCGTAGCAGCAGCAGAGTCTGCCATTGGCCTCGCGATATTGGTAGTGTTGTTTCGAAATTTACAAACCATCAATGTAGATGATCTAGATAAACTCAAGGGGTGAATTTCGGTTGGTTGAGGACTGGAAGAAAGCGTCCATAACTGAACACTGAATTCCATGATCGAAATGCAGAAACTTTATTTGCTGGTGCCGATGGCCCCGCTAGCTGGGGCGCTTATTGCTGGGTTGTTTGGTCGCCTGATTGGTACAACTTGGAGTCATCGCGTCACTATTGCATTGATGCTTGTATGTGTGGCCGCATCCATTGCCGTTTTCGTGGATGTTCTGAAGGGAAATGTCTACAACGGCAGCGTTTACACTTGGATGACTTCCGGTGCCACTCACTTCGAGATTGGTTTTTTAATTGACCGGCTCTCAGCCGCAATGATGGTAGTGGTGAGCTTTGTGTCTCTTATGGTGCATATTTATACCATCGGATACATGCGTGAGGATCCTGGTTACCAGCGGTTTTTTAGCTATATCTCGCTTTTCACTTTCTCAATGCTGATGCTAGTGATGGCTAATAATTTCCTTCAGCTTTTCTTTGGTTGGGAGGCGGTGGGATTGGTTTCCTATCTATTGATCGGCTTCTGGTATACCCGCCCGACTGCGATCTATGCCAACTTGAAAGCTTTTTTAGTCAATCGTGTCGGAGATTTCGGTTTTCTTCTTGGCATTGGTTTAGTTTTAATGTATTTCGGGACACTGGATTATGCAACGGTATTTGCGCAAGCACCACAGATGGCAGCCCAGACAATTGAAATCATTCCAGGATTACCGTGGATGCTGATGTCGGCAATATGCATTTTTTTATTCATCGGTGCGATGGGCAAGTCCGCACAGTTTCCACTGCATGTATGGCTACCCGACTCGATGGAAGGGCCGACACCGATTTCAGCTTTGATTCATGCGGCAACAATGGTAACCGCAGGTATTTTCATGGTGGCACGTATGTCGCCATTGTTTGAACTATCTGATACGGCTCTATCAGTGATACTGGTGATTGGTGGCATTACTACGTTGTTTATGGCGCTGGTGGCGATTGTACAAAATGACATAAAACGTGTAGTGGCATATTCAACCCTATCACAATTAGGTTATATGACAGTGGCATTAGGAGCATCGGCTTATTCGGCGGCAATATTCCACCTCATGACACACGCATTCTTTAAGTCAGTGCTGTTCCTGGGAGCGGGTTCAGTGATCATTGCAATGCATCACGAGCAGGACATGCGAAAAATGGGAGGGCTTAAGAAATATATGCCCATTACTTACTGGACTATGTTTTTTGCTGCATTGGCAAATGTCGGAGTTCCTGGTTTCTCTGGGTTTTTCTCTAAGGACGCTATTATCGAGGCAGTACATTTTGCTGCCATCCCCGGTGCAAATTTCGCGTACTTATGCGTATTAATTACAGTGTTTGTTACGGCTTTTTACACGTTCCGCATGTTGTTCATGACCTTTCATGGCAGGCCACGCATGGATCATCACCCTAAGGAGCATTTACAGGAATCGCCATGGGTGATTACTTTGCCACTTATTGTTCTGGTAGTACCTGCTATTGGTGCAGGCTGGCTAATTGAATCAATGTTGTTTGGGGATTATTTCGGTAGCGCCATACAAACCGGATCGCAACATGAGGCAATTGCTAAAATGGCAACACAATTTCACGGTGTATGGGGAATGATGACCCATGCGTTTACCACTATGCCATTCTGGTTTTTAGTGGGCGGAATCTTTACTGCTTGGTATTTTTATATGGTTAAGATCAATTTGCCGGAAAAAATAAAACAAATCTTCGGACCTCTTTATACCCTGCTCGAGCGTAAATACTATATTGATGAATTTTACTCCTGGTTTTTCGCTGGTGGCGCGCGTGCTCTAGGCCGTGGTTTGTGGAAGTTTGGTGACGTAAAGATTATTGACGGATTTTTTGTTAATGGTACGGCGCGGGTGGTTGTGTGGACTGCCATGCTGGTGCGTCGCTTCCAGTCGGGCTATATCTATCACTACGCTTTTACCATGATCGTCGGCGTATTCGTATTGATGAGTTTGTGGTTATACCGGACATGACAGAACGAACGGCAAGGTGGAGAGCAATGTGTTTTTCCACCTTACAGGCTAACTACGTGTCAATAAATAAAACGGAATAAACATGTTGTTTGGTTTTCCTCTGTTAAGTTTGGTTATTTGGCTGCCAATTTTTATTGGTATTCTAGTGTTTGCCACCGGCGGTGACCACAATGCTCGATTGGCAAAGTGGCTGGCGCTGATGGGATCGGTATTGAGTTTACTAGTGGCAATCCCGCTATATACTCAGTTTGACCCAATCATGAGCGGCATGCAATTCGTTGAATATCATGCCTGGATCGAACGTTTTAACATTCATTATCACCTGGGCGTAGATGGTGTCGCTGTACCATTAATTCTACTTAACTGTTTTACTACACCGCTGGTAATAATAGCCAGCTGGCAGGTAATAAGCAACCGGGTGTCCCAATATATGGGTGCGTTTCTTGTCATGTCTGGAATTGTCAACGGTGTATTTTCATCACTTGACGCAATTTTGTTTTTCGTATTCTGGGAGACATCGCTAATTCCTATGTTTCTTATCATTGGTATTTGGGGCGGTCCCAATCGTGTGTACGCGGCGATCAAGTTTTTTCTTTACACACTAATGGGTTCCTTGTTAATGCTAGTGGCATTTATTTATCTTTATAACGTTTCTGGTGGCAGCTTCTCGATACTTGATTATCACAAGCTGCCGTTGCCGTTTGTTCCGCAAATTCTGATATTCGTCGCTTTTTTAATGGCATTTGCAGTCAAGCTTCCAATGTGGCCGGTACATACTTGGCTACCAGATGCGCATGTAGAAGCGCCCACGGGCGGTTCAGTAGTATTGGCGGCCATATTGTTAAAACTGGGTGGTTACGGTTTTTTGCGGTTTTCCCTGCCAATTGTGCCAGATGCTAGTCAGTATCTTGCAGGCATGATGATAGGGTTGTCATTGATCGCGGTTGTATACATCGGACTAGTTGCACTGGTACAGACAGACATGAAGAAGCTCATCGCCTATTCATCAGTCTCGCATATGGGGTTCGTCACACTAGGATTCTTTTTGTTTAATGCATATGGAATCGAGGGAGCAATGGTACAAATCATTTCGCACGGTTTCATTTCCGGCGCGATGTTTCTTTGCGTGGGCGTAATGTACGATCGATTGCATTCTCGCCAGATTTCTGACTATGGTGGTGTAGCCAACAAAATGCCTATATTTGCCGCATTCTTTATGTTGTTTGCATTGGCGAATGCTGGATTACCGGGTACCAGCGGTTTTGTCGGAGAATTCATGGTAATCATGGCGGCAATTAAGGTAAATTTCTGGTATGCATTTTTTGCTGCTACCACGCTGGTTTTTGGTGCTGCCTATACTCTGTGGATGTACAAGAGAGTAGTGTTTGGTGTGGTAGCTAGTCCTGGTGTAGAAGGGTTGACGGATGTTACTGGGCGAGAGATTTTAATATTGACAATTTTAGCAACGGCGGTGCTATGGTTAGGAGTTTACCCACTGCCGTTGATGGAAATGATGCATACCACGGTTGATGGCCTGCTGGCACACATAGCGCACAGTAAATTATAACTGAAACAAGATACGATTCTTTTGCTCCGTTTAAGGAAGATAGATGAATTTTCTGCCGCCTAATTTAGCTCCCGCCTATCCAGAGATATTTCTTCTGATAATGGTGTGCGTATTGTTGCTGGTTGATCTCATGGTAGGAGAGAAGATGCGTTATGTCACTTATCTGTTGGCACAGATTGCGCTATTCGGTTGTGCCTTGATTACTTTTACTACTTCTGTTCCTGAGGTGGTCTACACTTTCTCCGGCATGTTTGTAGATGATGCTTTGGCAGACGTACTAAAGCTGATGGTGTATATAACAGTATCGATGTTTCTTGTGTATTCACATAAATATCTTGCCATGCGTGGCCTCTTCAGTGGTGAGTTTTTCAGCTTGGTTTTATTTGCTACGCTAGGAATGATGGTAATGATCTCGGCCAGTAATTTTCTGATCCTTTACTTGGGATTGGAACTCCTATCACTGTCACTCTACGCCATGGTAGCTTTGCGCCGTGATTCAGTAGTTGCTACTGAGGCGGCGATGAAATTCTTCATACTCGGGGCGTTATCTTCCGGTTTTCTGCTGTATGGTATGTCCTTAGTTTACGGTGTTACTGGCGCCCTGGATATTACTCGTGTTACTGAGGTAATTCAGAGTGGTGTTGTTGATTCTACCGTGCTTGTGGTGGGGCTAGTGTTTATTATTGCTGGCATTAGCTTCAAGTTGAGCGTAGCACCGTTTCACATGTGGGTCCCGGATGTCTATCAGGGCGCACCTACAGCGGTGGTGTTGTTTATTGGTTCGGCGCCTAAACTGGCAGCCTTTGGCTTCGTCATGCGTCTACTGGTAGAAGGAATGGGGGGAATGGTGGCCGATTGGCAGGGGATGCTCATCATTCTAACGATACTGTCAATGGCGGTTGGCAATCTCGCCGCTATTGCCCAAACAAATATTAAACGCATGCTGGCGTATTCTACTATCTCGCATATGGGTTTTATGTTGCTTGGCATTATTAGCGCAGATGGGAATGGCTATAGTTCCTCAATGTTTTATATTGTAGTTTACGTGATAATGACCCTAGGTACATTCGGTATGCTCATGTTGTTATCGCATGAGGAATTCGAGGCCGAGAGGCTTGACGACTTCAAAGGGCTTAACCGACGTAATCCTTGGTATGCGTTCATTACTTTGCTATTGATGTTCTCGCTGGCTGGTATTCCGCCCACGGTCGGGTTTTACGCTAAGCTGTCGGTGTTACAGGCAGTTCTCGGTGCAGGTTATATATGGTTGGCTGTGGTAGCGGTGTTGTTTTCACTAATTGGCGCGTTCTACTACTTGCGCATCGTCAAGCTAATGTATTTCGATGAGCCTGAAAGCGATGCCCCAATTTCACCGCATGGCGACGTTGAGTTGCTTATAAGCGTAAACGGTCTAGCAGTGATTGTTTTCGGTATTTTTCCCCAGACGCTAATGACACTGTGTGTTTATGCTATCCAGCGGCCAATATAAATACAAGCGATAGTTTCACCATAAAATAGTAAAGAAATAGAGCTTACGTCTTTGTGGCCGATGATAAATTGTCCCGGCATTCTCACCGGAAACTGATTGAGACTTATCATGGATTGGCAATACATCTACAAGCTACTGGCTTGCTCCGCGTGTTTTTTGTAATTCAACAGCTTGAAATTTTCTGATTTGCCCCCATAATTTTACTGCATTTTATGAAGGAGAAAACCATGGAAGCCGCCGTTGCCAAAGAACATTTGAGTTTTCAGGCTGAAGTCAAACAGTTACTAAAACTAATGATTAAATCCTTGTACAGTAACAAGGAAATATTTTTGCGGGAATTAATTTCTAATGCATCTGATGCTGCTGACAAATTACGCTTTGAGGGGTTAACAGATGGCACGTTGTACGAATCTGATTTAGACGTAAAAATCCGCGTGAGCTATGATGCTAAGACACGTATCATCACTATTTCCGACAATGGCATCGGCATGTCGCGACAAGAGGTAATTGATAACATTGGCACCATTGCTAAGTCTGGTACCCGAGAATTCTTCAACTCGCTTACTGGTGATCAGACCAAGGATGCGCACTTGATTGGTGAGTTTGGAGTTGGTTTTTATTCAGCTTTCATTGTCGCTGACAAGGTGACGTTGATTACACGTCGAGCCGGATTGGCTTCAGAACATGGCATACGCTGGGAATCTGGTGGCGAAGGGGATTACACGTTAGAGACGGTGGAGAAAACGGATCGCGGAACAGATGTTATTTTACATCTACGCGAAGGTGAGGATGATTTGCTCAATGGTTGGCGGATACGGTCTATCATTCGCAAATATTCCGATCACATCTCATTGCCTATCGTGATAAAAAAAGAGGAGTGGTCCAAGGAAAAGAACGAAAACATAATTACCGACGAAGACGAGACCATCAATCAAGCGAGCGCATTGTGGGCACGCCCAAAAAGCGAGATCACCTTAGATCAATATGAGGAATTCTATAAGCATGTGGCACATGATCATGAGCCCCCACTGGCCCATGTTCACACTAAAGTAGAGGGAAAACATGAATACACCCAATTACTTTATATCCCATCGCACGCACCGTTTGATCTGTTTGATAAGGAGCATCGCCATGGAATAAAGCTTTATGTGCGACGTATATTCATTATGGATGACGCAGAGCAGCTATTACCAAATTATCTGCGTTTTGTACGAGGTGTGATCGATTCAAATGATCTTCCGCTGAATGTTTCACGCGAGATATTACAGGAATCTAAAGACATCGAGTTAATACGTTCCGGTTCTGTGAAGAAAGTACTGGGATTACTCGATGAGCTGGCCCAAAGTGAGAAAGACAATAACAAAGAGAAATACAAAATCTTCTGGAAGGAATTTGGACAGGTTCTTAAGGAGGGTATGGGAGAAGACTATGCTAACCGAGAACGCATTGCCAAGCTATTGCGCTTTGTTTCTACTCATACTAATGGTGATGAACAAATTGAGTCATTGAGTGATTACCTAGGGCGCATGAAAGAGGGGCAGGAGAAAATTTATTACGTTACTGCCGATAGTCTTAAGGCGGCCAGAAGTAGTCCACACTTGGAGGTTTTTCACAAGAAAGACATCGAAGTGATACTGTTGTTTGAGCGTGTGGACGAGTGGCTTGCGTCAAATCTGACAGAGTTCGAGGGTAAGTCACTACAGTCGATAGCAAAAGGTGATCTTGATCTAGGTAATCTTGAAAACGAGGAGGAGAAAAAGGAGAAAGAAAAAGAAACGAATGAATACAAAGATCTCACTGATAAAATTAAAGGTATTCTTGACGCACAGGTAAAGGATGTGCGTGTCACTTTGCGCTTGACTGAATCCCCGGCCTGTTTGGTAGCAGAGAGTCATGATATGGGTGGTAATTTGGAGCGCTTGTTGAAGTCAGCAGGGCAGAAAGTTAATCATTCTAAACCAATACTTGAAATTAACCCCCATCATCCAATGGTGCAAAGGTTGAAATACGAAGAGACGCGTTTTGCTGATTGGAGCTACATTTTGTTTGACCAAGCGTTACTTGCTGAGGGCGGTCAATTGGAAGATCCGGCTGCGTTCGTCAAAAGACTTAATGAGTTGCTTCTGTTGACGGTTTAGAGTGAGGAACCTGCATCACTCACTGGAAGGGCATGGTACGCTGATGGTTCGGAATAATTCATAACAGCTAGAAATGAATCCTAAGAAAAAACACTGTTTCATCAATTTACATTAATAAACAGTTGAACTGTCAGTGCATTA